>Ga0210409_10008552_pt1 | contig 10406 bp, 9 predicted proteins | sample IncBWH17MmetaG_FD_161649 | JGI IMG/M metagenome (GOLD analysis project Ga0210409, IMG submission 161649) | Forest soil microbial communities from Barre Woods Harvard Forest LTER site, Petersham, Massachusetts, United States - Inc-BW-H-17-M | ecosystem: Environmental > Terrestrial > Soil >...
GTGCCGGATGTGCTGAAGGAATCAGTGATTTACGCGCTCGACATGGGTGCGCTGCTGGCCGGCACGCGCTATCGCGGCGACTTCGAGGAGCGGCTGAAGGCCGTGCTGTCCGAGCTCAAGAAGAAGCCCAACTCGGTGCTGTTCATCGACGAGATCCACACCATCATCGGCGCCGGCGCCACGTCGGGCGGCTCGATGGACGCGTCGAACCTGCTGAAACCCTCGCTGCAGTCGGGCGAGCTGCGCTGCATCGGCTCGACCACTTACAAGGAATACCGCAACTACTTCGAGAAGGACCGCGCGCTGGTCCGCCGTTTCCAGAAGATCGATGTGCCGGAGCCCTCAATGGTCGATGCCATCGAGATCATGAAGGGGCTGAAGCCGGTCTATGAGAAGCATCACCATGTCAGCTACACCGACGATGCCATCAAGGCGGCGGTGGAGCTGTCGGCGCGTTACATCCACGACCGCAAGCTGCCCGACAAGGCGATCGACGTAATCGACGAGGTCGGCGCCGCCCAGATGCTGCGCACGCCCGACATGCGCAAGTCGACGATCGAAGTGACCGACATCGAGGAGATCGTCGCCAAGATCGCGCGTATCCCGCCCAAGAGCGTGTCCAAGGACGACACCGAGATGCTGCGCAACATCGACCGCGACCTCAAGACGGTCGTGTTCGGCCAGGACCGGGCGATCGGCCAGCTCGCCGCCGCGATCAAGCTCGCGCGCGCGGGCCTGCGCTCGCCGGAGAAGCCGATCGGCTCCTATCTGCTGGCCGGTCCAACCGGCGTCGGCAAGACCGAGGTGACGCGCCAGCTGGCGCGGCTGCTCGGGCTCGAGCTGATCCGCTTCGACATGTCGGAATACATGGAGCGCCACAGCGTCTCGCGCCTGATCGGCGCGCCGCCGGGCTATGTCGGCTTCGACCAGGGCGGCCTGCTCACCGACCAGGTCAACCAGCACCCGCATTGCGTGATCCTGCTCGACGAGATCGAGAAGGCCCATCCCGACGTGTTCAACGTGCTGCTGCAGGTCATGGACTACGGCAAGCTCACCGACCACAACGGCCGTTCGGTGGATTTCCGCAACGTCATCCTGTGCATGACGACTAATGCCGGCGCCGCCGACATCGCCAAGCCGGCGCTGGGCTTCGGTCGCGAGGCGCGGCACGACGAGGACGACGAGGCGATCAACCGGCTGTTCGCGCCGGAGTTCCGCAACCGTCTCGACGCCGTCATCAAGTTCGCCAATCTCGGCCCGGACAGCATGAACAAGGTTGTGGACAAGTTCGTGGCCGAGCTCGAGGTGCAGCTGGCCGACCGCAAGGTGTTCATCGAGCTTTCCGACGGCGCACGCCGCTGGCTGGCCGAGAAGGGTTACGACCGGATGTTCGGCGCCCGTCCGCTGGCCCGCGTCATCCAGGAGCACCTCAAGAAGCCGCTCGCCGAGGAAGTGCTGTTCGGCAAGCTGGCGAACGGCGGCGGCACGGTGCGGGTCGACGTCGAGGGCGAAGGACCGGCCGAGAAGCTGGTCTTCACCTACCTGCCGCCCGAACGCGGCGCGCTGCCACCGGCCAGCCAAGAACCCGTGCTGGCTGAGTGAAGGCATTCCGGCCGCTGTGGCTTGCCCTTCGGGCCGCGGTGCTTGCCACCGCGGTCTTCTGGGTCGCCATTTTCATCATCGACAATGTCGGTTGGCAGGCGCCTATCAGGGGCGCGACCGAGCCGCTGGTCTTCTTCGTGGTCTTCTTCCTCGGCGTGATGATGACCGGCGTTAAGGGCTGACCTCAGCCGCGCGGAGGCAAGGTGATCCGCGCGTTCTTCAGTGCCTTCTCGAACACCGGGATGGCCGATGCCGGGTCCGAACGACACTTGCCCTTTGCGATCTCGACATCAAGAGAGGTCGCCACCGAGCCTTTTTCGTTTCCATCGGAGATGTATTGCTCGAATTTGTCTTTGAGCTCAGCGCAATACTGGGCGTCCGCCGATTGCGCGAACACGGGGAGGGCCACTGCAAGGGAAAGGCCCACGATCAGAGGTGCAATTTGAGTTTTCATGTTCGGCTCCTTCGGCTTGGAGCGCCGGCGAACCCATCTGCTTGAAGAGTTCATCACACACGATGTGCTGCACACACCTTGTGCTGCGCGGCGTCGACGATACGTCGTCGACTACCCGTTTTCCTTACGGAAAGGTGAATACTGCTTCAGCCCTTCGATCTCCTGCTCGACCGCCGGCCGCTCGCGCTTCAGATAGTCTTCGATGGCACGGCGGAAGCCGGAATCGACGACCCAGTGCGCCGAGAAGGTGGGCACCGGTACGTAGCCGCGCTGGATCTTGTGATCGCCTTGCGCGCCGGCCTCGACACGCTGCAGACCGTGCGCGATCGCATAGTCGATCGCTTGGTAGTAGCAGGCCTCGAAATGCAGGAAGGCGTGGCTCTCCAGGCAGCCCCAGTAGCGGCCGTAGAGCGTGTCGTCGCCCTTGAGGTTGAGCGCACCGCCGACCGGCCGTCCGTCGGCCTCGGCCATCACCAGCACCACCTTGTCGGCCATGGTGTTGCCCAGGATGTCGAAGAAGGAACGGGTGAGATAGGGCGAGCCCCATTTGCGGCCGCCGGTATCCATGTAGAAGGCGAAGAAGGCGTCCCAGTGGTGGGGTTTGATCTCCGCGCCCGTCAGCGCCCGCACGGTCAGTCCCTCGCGTCGCACAGCCTCGCGTTCCTTGCGGATCCCTTTGCGCTTGCGCGAGGCAAGGGCCGCCAGGAAATCGTCGAAGCAGGAGTAGCCGTTATTGTGCCAGTGGTACTGCTGGCCCAGCCGTAGCAGCCAGCCGTGCTCGCCGAAGCGTTTCCAGTCGGCCTCGGTGCAGAAAGTGGCATGGACCGAGCTGATGCGGTTGTCGCCGGCGATCTTGGCCAGCATGTCGATCATGGCGTCGCGCACGCCGTCTTCGAACGGGCCGGGGCGCGCGAACAGGCGCGGCCCCGGCACCGGCGTAAAAGGCACCGCGGCCTGGAGCTTGGGATAATAGCGGCCGCCGGCGCGCTCGAAGGCCTGCGCCCAGCCATGGTCGAAGACGTATTCGCCCTGGCTGTGGCCCTTCATGTAAAGCGGGACGGCGCCCTGCAGGATGCCGTCGTCGGTTTCGGCCAGGAGATACTGCGGCTGCCAACCGGTGCGCCGGCCAACCGACTTGGAATCCTCCAGCGCCTTCAGGAAGCGGTGGCTGAGAAACGGGTTGCCGGCCGAGCCCGGCGCCAGCGCGCAGGCGTCCCATTGCTCGGCCTCGACTGCGGAAAGCGATTCGACGACCCGCAGGCCGATGGTCGGAGAGTCATCCGGCATGGACCGAGCATAGCTCGAATCGTGCCAGAAATTGCGCCTGGAATCGGGCGGCGGATTGTACTCGGCAGGTTTGCGGCGATGCGCGGGCTCGCCGGAAAACAAAAAAAGTCCGGCAGACCAAAGTCGCCGGACCCGTAATCAATTACGCCTTTCCACCCCCCGAAAAGCGGGGGCGTCACATCTGGCTTTGCGCCTTATGTTGTGAAGGTGGCTTCCGGTGGGGCCATGAGGGCACCCACTCGGAAGCCGAAAGGCGTTCGGTTAGAGGGGCCAAAGTTTAGCTTTGGCCTACGCCCTTTCCTTTTTTACTGCTTCTTCTTCTTAGCAGCCTTCTTCTTCGCAGCCTTTTTCTTAGCAGCCATAACTGTCTCCTATGGTTAGCTATGAGGCTCCCAACCGTGAGGGCCCCGGGGTACGCGGGTACGCTTCGCCACGCATGCTCAACTGCAACCGGTGGTGCCGCCGCAGGTCGTGCATTTGAGGCACGTCCCGTTGCGGACCATGGTGAAGTTGCCGCATTCCGGACAGGCATCCCCTTCGAAGCCCTTGAGCTTCGCCTCGCGGGCGAAACCAAAGGCGGAGGAGGATGCCTCTCCGAGCGCGACACCGACGACGGCCGCCTGGGCATTTGACGCCAAAGCGACGGCTGGACCGTCCGTCAGTTCGTTGGGCCGCGAGCCGGCGGCGATCGCTTCTTCGGCGATCGCGATATTGCCGGCCGTTCGGCCATTCAAGACGTAAAGATTGCTGCGCACGTAGCCCACGCTGGCGATGCGCTTGACCGCGACGGCGGCGGCCTGGGCCGCATCGGTGCCGGATGCCGGCAGCTCGCCCTGGACCTCGCCGCGGCCGACGCCGTCCGGCCTGAGGTCGGCCTGCTCGACATGCGCCAGGTCGCTGCGCCCGAGATAGGAGATCGCGAGCTCGCGGAAGATGTAGTCGAGCACCGACGTCGACATCTTGATCGCGTCGTTGCCTTCGACCAGACCCGAGGGCTCGAAGCGCGTAAAGGTGTAGGCCTCGACGAATTCCTCGAGTGGCACGCCGTATTGCAGGCCGATCGAGATCGCGATGGCGAAGTTGTTCATCAGGCTGCGGAAAGCGGCGCCTTCCTTGTGCATGTCGACGAAGATCTCGCCTGCCCTGCCGTCCTCGTATTCGCCGGTGCGCAGGTAGACCTTGTGGCCGCCGACGATCGCCTTCTGTGTATAACCCTTGCGCCGTTGCGGCAGGCGTTCGCGCCCGGCCCGTACTTCGCGCTCGACGATCCGTTCGACGATGCGCTCGGCAATGATCGGCGCGCGTGCGACGGGGGAAAGTTCGGCGAGATCGTCGTTGGCGGGTCCGTCGCCCAGCGCCATCGCCGAGAGCGGTTGCGACAGCTTCGAGCCGTCGCGATAGAGCGCGATGGCCTTCAAACCGAGCTTCCACGACATGTCATAGGCCTTGCGGCAATCCTCGACCGTAGCTGCGTTGCGCATGTTGATGGTCTTGGAGATCGCGCCCGATACGAATGGCTGGGCTGCAGCCATCATGCGTATGTGACTCTCCGGAGACAAGCAGCGCTTGCCATCTCGTCCACAGGGATTCGCACAATCGAGCACTGCGAGGTGCTCGGGTGCGAGATCGGGTGCGCCCTCGAGCGTCATCGTCCCGCACGCATGTACGTTGGCCGCCGCGATGTCGCTCTTGGAGAAGCCGAGACGCGCCAGCACGTCGAGCTTGGGGTCGGCAAGCGCCGCGTCGTCGAGGCCCAGCGTTTCGCGGCAGAAGGAATCGCCCAGCGTGTAGCGCGAGAAGGCGAAGCGGATGTCGAAGGCGGTGCCGATCGCCTTCTCGACCCGTTCGATCGCGCGGGCATCGAAACCGCGCGCCGCCAGCGTCTCGGCATTGATCGCCGGCGCCTTGGCGAGCGAGCCGTGGCCGACCGCGTAGGCGATGACGCGGGCGATCGCCGCCGCGTCGTAGCCCAGCGTGCGCAGGGCCTCAGGGACGGTCTGGTTGATGATCTTGAAGTAGCCGCCGCCCGCCAGCTTCTTGAACTTGACCAGCGAGAAATCGGGCTCGATGCCGGTGGTATCGCAATCCATCACCAGGCCGATCGTGCCGGTGGGGGCGATCACGGAGACCTGGGCATTGCGGAAGCCGTGCTGCTCGCCCAGGGCGAGCGCACGGTCCCACACCCGTTTGGCCGCGGCGACGAGGGGGGCGTCGGGGCATTGGGCGGCGTCGAGCGCGACCGGGAGGATGGCGAGGCCTTCGTAGCCCGCCGTTTCGCCATGGGCGGCGCGGCGGTGGTTGCGGATGACCCGCAGCATGGCGTCGCGGTTGGCGGCGAAGCCGGCGAAGGGGCCCATGAAACGCGCCATCTCGGCCGAGGCGGCGTAAGCCGCGCCGGTCATGACGGCGCTGACGGCGCCGGCGATCGCCCGTCCGCGGACGCTGTCGTAGCCCAGGCCCGACGCCATCAGCAGCGCGCCGAGATTGGCGTAGCCCAAGCCCAGCGTGCGGTATCGATAGGAAAGCTCGGCGATCCGGCGCGAGGGGTATTGCGCCATCATCACCGAAATCTCGAGCACGACGGTCCACAAGCGGGTCGCATGCTCCAGCGCGCCGACGTCGAGCGAACCGTCGGCGCCGCGGAACCGCATCAGGTTCAGCGACGCCAGGTTGCACGCCGTGTCGTCGAGGAACATGTACTCCGAGCACGGGTTCGAGGCGTTGATGCGCCCCGATTCCGGGCAGGTGTGCCAATCGTTGATCGTCGTGTCGTACTGCACGCCGGGGTCGGCGGCGTGCCAGGCCGCTTCGGCGACGCTGTCCCACAGCGCCGGCGCGCTCACCGTCCGGGCGACCTTGCCCGTGGTCCGGTGGGTGAGCTCCCACTGACGGTCGGCCTCGACGGCGTGCAGGAACGCGTCGGTGACACGCACCGAGTTGTTGGCGTTCTGGCCCGAGACGGTGAGATAGGCGCCCGCCTCCCAATCCGTATCGAACGCCGGGAACTCGATGTGGCGATAGCCTTGGCGGGCAAACTGGATGACCCGCTGGATGTAGTTTTCCGGCAGCTCGGCCTGCCGGGCGGCGACGATCTCGCGACGCAGCCAGGCGTTCGTCTTCGGGTCGAAGGCGTCATCGCCTTCGACCTCGCCGTCAAGGCAGGCGCGCATCACGGCGTTGAGGTGCCGGTTGGCGAGCCGGGAGCCGGCGACGAGCGAGGCGACCTTCTGCTCCTCCCGCATCTTCCAGGCGATGAATTCTTCTATGTCCGGATGGTCGATATCGACCGACACCATCTTGGCGGCGCGCCGTGTCGTGCCGCCCGACTTGATGGCGCCCGCCGCGCGATCGCCGATCTTGAGGAACGACATCAGCCCCGACGACTTGCCACCGCCCGACAGAGGCTCGCCTTCGCCGCGGATCTGCGAGAAGTTGGAGCCGGTGCCGGAGCCGTATTTAAAGAGGCGCGCCTCGCGCACCCAGAGGTCCATGATGCCGCCCTCGCTCACCAGATCGTCGGAGACGCTCTGGATGAAGCAGGCGTGCGGCTGCGGCCGCTCGTAGGCCGACGAGGACGGGTAGGCAGTGCCGTCCTGGTGGTCGACGAACCAATGGCCCTGGTCCGGACCGTTGATGCCGTAGGCCCAATGCAGGCCGGTGTTGAACCATTGTGGCGAGTTGGGCGCGCAGATCTGCGCCGCCAGCATGTAGCAATGCTCGTCGTAGAAGGTGCGGGCGTCTTCCTCGCTGTCGAAGTAGCCGCCTTTCCATCCCCAGTAGGTCCAGGCGCCGGCCATGCGATGGAAGACCTGGCGGGCATCCTGTTCGCCGCCGTAGCACGCCGCGGGCGCCAGCTCGGCCAGCGCCGCCTGGTCGGGCGCCGAACGCCACAGCCATTGCGGCACGTCGTGCTCGGCGATCTTGATCATGCGCGCGGGCACGCCGGCGCGGCGGAAATACTTTTGCGCGAGCACGTCGGCTGCGACTTGCGACCATGCGGCCGGGACATCGACGCCCTTCAACTGAAAGACGATCGAACCGTCGGGATTGCGGATTTCGGAGTCGGCAGCACGAAACGCCATTCCTGCGAACGGCGATTTTCCTGCTTGCGTATACCGACGCTCCAAGCGCATCGACGATCCCCCGTGCCCAGTTCCCGTCGTTTGTTCCCTGTGCGGGGGGTGTACTCGGTCGATCGAGCACACACATATGGGCACCAACTGATAGTAAATTACAAAATCTTGTGTGCGCAACTACATTTTGTAGATGAATGTGTTGATGGTACTAGATGATGCAAGTGCGCAACAGGCATCGAATCGGGCGAATCGCATGTCGACGAACGATGTGAGTCACCGCCTCGATTGCGTCGCGTTGCGTCCGTACAAGTGCGCGCGTACAAGCGGCGCGGTCACTCTTGAAGTGTGGTTTTGCTCATGACTCTCGGCACCTGGCTCTTCACCAAGATGCGCGGCGAACGCGTCGGCACCGATGCCGAAGGCAATCACTACTATCAGGACAAGCGCCTGATTGCCGGCCGCCGGCGCAAGCGGTGGGTCATGTACAACGGCGTCGTGGAGGCCTCACGCGTTCCGCCCGAGTGGGATGGCTGGCTGCACTATACGACCGATGTGGTCCCGCCGGCCGGTGGCCAGCCGCGCAAGCCCTGGCAAAAAGAACACGAGCCAAACTTCACCGGCACCGACCATGCCTATCGTCCGCCGGGCCACACTCTTGTCATCGGCGACAAGCCCAAGCCGCCCTATGAGGCGTGGCGTCCGGGCTGAGATGCGCCAGCACTAGGAGACAGGCGTGGGTCGCAATATCGTCGAGACGATCGTGGGCGCGTTGGTCCTGTTGGTGGCCGGCGTCTTCGTCTTCTATGCCTTCGCCAAATCGGACAGGAGCGGTCCCAATGGCTATGAGGTTTCCGCCCGCTTCGACCGCATCGACGGGCTGAAGCGCGGCGCCGACGTCACCGTGAGCGGCGTCAAGGTCGGTTCGGTCACCGACTTCGATCTCGACCGTAAGACCTACCAGGCGGTGGTGCGCATGGTGGTGTCGTCGTCGGTCGGCCTGCCACTCGACACCAACGCCAAGGTCGTGAGCGAGTCGCTGCTGGGCGGCATGGTCGTGATACTGGAGCCGGGCAGCGAGACCAAGATGATCCAGCCCGGCGGCGAGATCGAAAAGACCCAGGGGTCGGTCCCGCTTTCGGAGCTGATCGCCAAGTTCATGTTCGGCAGCACGGGGTCCAAGTGATGAGCGCGCGCGCATCCAAGGCGCCGCCGGTATGGCGGCAACCCGACGGCAAGGCGGTGTCCTGCCTCGAAAAGATCAAAGTCCTGAACCAGAACATCCAGGAAATCGAAAGCCTCTGCGCCGACGCGCTGGAGGACGGAGTCCTGATGGGATGCGACGCCGACCAGATCAAGGCAGCCCTGCACGAGCTGATCGACGGGCTCAAGGCGCCCCACACCGACAAGAAGTGAGCGTGCGGGCCCTGCTGGTCATGGCAGCGCTGGCCGCCGGCATCGGCGCCGCGGCGGCACAAACGCCGCCGGCCACGCCGTCGCCGGCCACGCCGCGTCCGGGCAACGCCAACCTGCGGGCGATCCCCGATGGGCCGGGCAAGCGGGTCGCCGAACTACAGGGACTCGACAAGGTGACGGCGCGCACCCAGCGTTTCTACGCTCCGGTGGGCGAGTCGACGCGCTTCGGCACGCTCGAGATCACCGTCGGCGATTGCCTGGTGAACGCGCCGGAAGCGCCGCCCGAGTCCGTGGCCTACCTTACCATCGTCGATCACAAGCCCGGCCAGGCCGCGGAGAAGCTGTTCGCCGGCTGGATGTTCGCTTCCACGCCGTCATTGTCGGCGCTCGACCACGGCGTCTACGACGTGCGTGTGCTCTCCTGCACGATGGCGCAGGGATCGGCGCCGCCCAGCTCGCGCTGAAAAGTCGCCGACCGGTCGATGGCGTCGGCCAGCAAGATGCGGAACTCCTCGCGCGGGATCTCGATCGCCCCGAAGCTGCGCAGATGCTCGGTCATGAACTGGCAATCGAGCAGACGGAAACCGCCCTTGATCAGCCGCGCCACAAGGTGGACCAGCGCCACCTTCGAGGCATCGCGTTCGCGGCTGAACATGCTCTCGCCGAAAAACACCGCGCCCACCGATACGCCGTAGAGCCCGCCGACCAGCCGGCCCTCGATCCGGCACTCGACGCTGTGGGCATGGCCGCGCCGATGCAGCTCGGTGTAGAGCTCGACGATCGGCCCGTTGATCCAGCTTTCGGGATGGCCTGGCCGCGGTTCGGCGCAGGCGCGCACGGTGTCGGCGAAGGCGGTGTCGGCGCTCACCGCGAGGCGCCCGGCGCGGATCGTGCGGGCGAGCCGGTGCGGCAAGTGGAAGCCGTCGAGCGGCAACACCGCGCGCAGGCGGGGATCGAGCCAGTAGAGCTTGGGGTCGTCGCGGCGCTCGCCCATCGGAAAGACGCCGATCCGATAGGCCTGCAGCAGGAGGTCGGGCGTGATCTCCATTACAGAGTCTTTTCCTCCCCAGCTTCGCTGGGGAGGTGGCCGAAGGCCGGAGAGGTCAAGGGTTGCGCGTCCTGTGGCTCCTGACCCCTCCGCCCGCTGCGCGAGCACCTCCCCAGGTAAGACGTGGAGAGGCAATGAAGGGGCGGGCGCACGACTCAGCTCACTCTACTTCTTCAAACCGACCAGCTTCTCCAGCCAGTGGATGTCGTAATCGCCATCGATGAAGGCCTGCTCGCCGATGATGCGCTGGTGCAATGGGATCGTCGTGTCGATGCCGCCGATCACGAATTCCTCGAGCGAGCGGCGCAGCCGCATCAGGCATTCGTTGCGGGTCGTGCCGTTCACGATCAGCTTGGCCACCATCGAATCGTAGTAGGGCGGCATGATGTAGCCGGTGTACAGCCCCGAATCGACGCGCACGCCCAGCCCGCCCGGCGGATGGTAGTCGGTGATGCGGCCGGGGCAGGGCACGAAGGTCTCGGGGTGCTCGGCGTTGATGCGGCACTCGATGGCATGCCCCTGGATG
>Ga0210409_10008556_pt1 | contig 10403 bp, 9 predicted proteins | sample IncBWH17MmetaG_FD_161649 | JGI IMG/M metagenome (GOLD analysis project Ga0210409, IMG submission 161649) | Forest soil microbial communities from Barre Woods Harvard Forest LTER site, Petersham, Massachusetts, United States - Inc-BW-H-17-M | ecosystem: Environmental > Terrestrial > Soil >...
CTGCGCTGGTCGAAAAAGCTGGTCTCGTGGCGGAACTTCTTTCTCTGCCTGGACCGCATGACGCACTGGTTTGAGCGCGTACACATCCGGCCATTGCGTTCGGTCGCTCTGAAAAGCGCGGAAAAGTGGATGCTGGAACGCTTCGAGATGAGCGACGGCCTGGGCGCAATCTATCCCTCAATGATGAACGCGATCATCGCGCTGCGCTGCCAGGGATACTCTCTCGACGATCCGCAGGTGATCCGGGCGATGGATGAGTTTGAGAAACTTGGCATCGAAGAAGGCGACACGTTCCGCATGCAGCCTTGTATGTCTCCGGTATGGGACACGGCGTATGCGCTGTTTGCCCTCGGCGAGTCGGGCGTTGCGGCGAACGATCCGCGGATGGTGAAGTCCGCTGATTGGATTTTGCAGAAGCAGGTACGGACGGTTGGCGACTGGCAAGTGAAAAATAAGAAGGGCAAACCGGGCGGATGGTACTTCGAGTTTAACAATGAGTTTTACCCGGATGTGGATGACAGCGCGATGGTTTGCCTGGCATTGAGTCGGGTTGAGCACCCCAACGGACGGTACCAGCGAGAGTCCGTGCAACGGGCCATCGACTGGATTCTTTCGATGCAGTGCAAGAATGGCGGCTGGGCTTCGTTCGACAAAGACAACAACCGCATGGTTTTTCAGGAAGTGCCGTTCGCCGATCACAATGCCATGCTGGATCCGGCGACCGTCGACATTACCGGACGGATCTTGGAGATGATGGCCACCTACGGTTACGATCAGAGCAATCCGTCGGTGAAGCGGGCAATTCAATTTGTCCGCGACGAACAGGAGCCGGATGGAAGCTGGTTTGGCCGCTGGGGTGTGAATTATATCTACGGAACTGCGCTGGTGTTGCGCGGGCTGGAAGCGATCGGTATGGACAGCCACGAGCCTTGCGTGCAGCAGGCGGCGGAGTGGCTGCGCATGGTGCAGAATCCCGACGGTGGCTGGGGCGAGAGCGTTGGGTCGTATGACGATCCGGCGTTGCGCGGAGTGGGTCCGAGTACGCCATCGCAGACCGCTTGGGCGATTCTGGGGCTGCTGGCGGTGGGCGATACGCGCAGCGATTCTGTGGCGCGGGGCATTGCCTATCTGCTGCGAACACAGAAAGACGATGGGTCGTGGGACGAGGATTTCTTCACGGGAACGGGCTTTCCTCGCGTTTTCTATTTGAAGTATCACCTCTACCGGGAGTACTTTCCACTGCTCGCACTTACGACTTATGCCAAGGTGATGGAGAAAAGCAGCAATTAGCCGTTGGCGGTTAGCGCTGTCGGTTCAGCCAAAGGCGTTGGATAAACTGAACTGGCCCGATGAACTTCGAATGGGATCCGCGCAAGGATGCGGCAAACCGGCGGAAGCATAAACTGGGGTTCCGCGAAGCCGCGACGGTATTTGGGCGATCCACTGGCGACTACGTTTCCAGATATCGAACATTCAGCGGCTGAGCAAAGATTCCTAACGATTGGGACCTCAGTGAGTGGCCGCCTGGTTGTTGTCGCGCACACCGAGCGCCGGGAAGCGATCCGAATCATTAGCGCAAGGTCGGCGACGCCAGGCGAGAGAAGATTTTATGAAGAAGGATACTAAGCAGTCACGCAACGGCGACATGCGGCCAGAATACGATTTTTCCTCGATGAAGGGCGGAATACGCGGAAAATACTATGAGCAGTATCGGAAGGGAAGCAATGTCGTTCTGCTCGAACCGGATGTCGCGAAGGCGTTCCCCACCGAGGGTGCAGTGAACGAAGCTCTGCGGGGCATCCTCTCCGCAACTCACTCGGTGCGCCGTACAGGCGAGCTTTCTGGCCGCGCGATGCGAACGACGCCCAAACGGCATAAGCGGGCCGGTCGCGGTTGAATGGCTTCGATGACTGCGGTAGCTGTTGGAGAACTTCTGCCTAGTTCCTAAAATGCTCATCTTCCTCACAGGTGCCACCGGGTTTCTAGGATCCCACGTGGCTCGCGTTTTGGCCGAGCAGGGTGCACAGTTGCGACTGCTGGTGCGCTCGACCAGCAACTTGAAAAATCTGAAAGGCTTGAACGCCGAAACCGCCACCGGCGATCTCCGCGATCCCGCCTCTCTAGAAAAAGCAATGCAAGGCTGCGATACCGTCTTTCACGTGGCCGCCGACTACCGGTTGTGGGTGCGGGATCCGGCGGAGATGTACCGGTCGAACGTGGAAGGAACGAAGGCGATTCTGCAAGCCGCGCGAAAGAATTCTGTACGCTGCGTGGTCTACACATCGAGCGTCGCGACGGTGGGATTCACGGGCAATGGCCATCTGGCAGACGAAGATTCTCCGGCTTCGCTGGCCGAGATGATTGGTCACTACAAGCGTTCGAAGTTTATGGCAGAGCAGGTAGCGCTGGAAGCGGGACGCGGAGGAATGCGGGTGGTGACGGTGAATCCGACGACTCCGGTGGGAGAGCAGGATGTGAAGCCGACTCCCACGGGGCGAATCATTGTGGACTTTCTGAAAAGAAAGTTTCCCGCATACGTCGAAACGGGATTGAATCTGGTGGACGCGCGCGAGTGTGCGCGCGGGCATATTGCAGCGCTGGAAAAAGGCAAGAGTGGCGAACGATACATTCTGGGCGGAGAGAACCTGACGCTCAAACAGATTCTGGATAAACTTGGCGTGATCGCGGGATTGCCCTCACCCAAATTGAAGCTGCCGTACTTCGTTGCGTACGCGGCGGGCGCTGTGGACGAGACGGTGCAAGGCCTCTTGCTGGGACGCGAGCCGCGGGCCACGATCGAAACCGTGCGCATGGGAAAGAAAAAGATGTGGGCGAACTCGGGCAAGGCAGAGCGCGAGTTGGGATGGAAAACCGTGCCGGTGGACGATGCATTGAGCCGGGCGGTCGCGTGGTTCCAGGCGAATCATTATGCCTAAGATCGCCATCGTCGCCGCGCTGGAGCGCGAAGTTAAGGGACTGATCAGGAATTGGAGCCGCATCGAGCGGGAGTTTGAAGGCCGCAGGTTTGCTTTCTTCGAGCGGGACGAATTAGTCGTAGTGTGCGGCGGAATCGGTATGGAATGCGCGCGCCGAGCCGCCGAAGCGGTGATCGCGCTCTACCACCCCGCGCGAGTTGAGTCGGTCGGGTTCGCGGGCTCGCTGGATGAGACTTTGCGCGTGGGAGAGGTTTTTCGACCGGTTGAGGTGATCGATGCGCGCGATGGAAGCCGCTCCGAGACTGGCTGTTTCGAGAGTGGCCGTTTTGAGACCGGCGATGCGCAGCGAGATGGCCGGCTTGTGACTTTTATGGCGGTGGCTGGAGCCGAGCAGAAAGCGAAGCTGGCGAAGGCTTACCAGGCGCGCGCAGTCGATATGGAAGCGGCCGCGGTATTGGCGGCGGCTCGTGCGCACGGAATCGCTTTCGGCGCCACGAAAGTGATTTCCGATGAATTGGATTTTGAAATGCTGCAGATGGCTGACTTCATCGATGCGGTCGGCCGATTCAAAACGGCAAGCTTCGTGATGTACGTTGCATTGCGTCCGTGGTTGTGGAAGCGCGTCGCCATGCGGGCACACGAACAGCCCCACCGGTTTTATCCGCAAATCGAATCGGAGGTGAGAGTCGCCAGTGAAAGGATTGTTGCTTGCGACCATTTTGCCGGCTGCGTTGTTTGCAGGGTTGGGTGCGCCGTCGTTGTGCGCTCAACAAGCGCCGGCGGTTTTTTATGCAGAAAGTTTTCGACAGGGCGCAACGCACATTATCGAAGACGACTTCGAAGCCAAACTCACATCGCAGGACTCCAGCTATCGCGAGCGGATCAAGGATTCCCGTGGCACCGATCGGTATGTATTTTCTATCGAGCCTGTGGTGCCGGTAGGAGACACGAAAATTACGTCATGGCAGGCGAAGCTGGCGGATCTGCAGCACAAGCTATATGACAATGTGCTGCTGACATCGGTGGTGCCCTCGGACAGTCCGGACGATCCGAAAGATGCGATCACAAAGCTCGATCCCAGCCGGTTTGCCAAAGTGCCAGCGCAAACGAAGAGAATCATTAAGGTCGACAGTTTTTACGTGGTGCTGCAAATCAAGGCTTTTCGCTTCAATCCGCCGGATAGTCCTTATCTGGAGTCGATGACGGTGGCGGTGGATTTCACCAACAACGATCCGCGAAATCGGGTCGAGGGTCAGAAAGACGAGGGTCAGAAGTAAATTGGCAGCGGCCGTGGACGGAAGAAGCGAATCGCGGCTGGACTTCATCTAAGGCAAGTTATGGCAATCGCCGGACAATTCGCAATCGAAGATCGAACGCAGTCGATTCCTGCGACGATGCTGGCGGCGGTGTACCGCGGCGTCAACGACGTCCGGATGGAGACGGTGCCGGTGCCGCAGATCGGCGCCGGAGAGTTGCTCGTGCGAGTGCATACCTGCGGAGTGTGCGGAACGGATCTCAAGAAAATTGCCACCGGATCGCATTCTGCCCCGCGCATCTTCGGTCATGAAACGGCTGGAGTGGTTGCGGCAAGCGGGGCGGGCGTGCGGAAGTTCGAAGTGGGGGATCGAGTGGTCGTCTTTCATCACATCCCCTGCCGCCAGTGTTATTACTGCCTGCATAAGACGTTCGCGCAATGCCTGACCTACAAGAAAGTCGGGTGCACCGCGGGCTTCGAACCTTCCGGCGGTGGCTTCGCGGAATACGTCCGGGTGATGGATTGGATCGTCGACCAGGGAACGGTAAAGATTCCTCAGGGCGTCTCGTTTGAGCAGGCCTGTTTTGTGGAACCGGTCAATACCTGCATCAAAGGCATCGAGGCTCTGCGGCTCCAGCCGGGCGAGACCGTACTGGCCATCGGGCAAGGGCCGATCGGCATCATACTGAGTGTACTGGCACGAAAGGCTGGAGCAACGGTTGTCACTTCCGATTTATATCCCGAGAGGCTTAAAATAGCTAAAAGCCTTGAATTTGAACATATGGTAGATGCGTCAAAGGATGACGCCATTCGCTATGTGCGGGAGCGGACAGAAGGGCGGGGAGCCGACGCTGTAATATTGGCGGTCGGCAGTAACAGCTTGATCCGTCCCGCCATGGATGCGGCCCGCCCCGGTGGACGAGTATTGTTATTTGCGCAGACACAACGGGGAGAAGTTGTAATCGATCCCGCGGCAGTGTGCGTGGACGAGAAAACGCTGGTGGGTTCTTATAGCGCATCGGTGGACTTACAAAAGGAGTCGGTAGATTTTGTGATGAATCGCGAGATGGATCTGGAGCGGCTGATCAGCCACCGTTTCCGGCTGGAGGCAAGCGCACAAGCGTTGGATTTGGCGGCGCATCCTCAGCCAGGGTCGATGAAAGTGGTGATTCAGCCGGGTACTAGTTGGAATCGTGAGGCCTGGGAAGGAAACCAGCAGTGAATGGAAAAATGACGGCTGCGGTTCTCTACGGCAAAGAAGATCTTAAAATTGAAAAAGTACCAATCCCCCGAGTAGAAAAAGGGGAAGTACTGGTCAAAGTGCAGGTGGCGCTTACCTGCGGCACCGATCTCAAGGTTTACCAGCGCGGCTACCACGCACGCATGATTGTGCCGCCGGCATTGTTCGGCCACGAACTGGCTGGGGTGGTGGAAGAAGTGGGTGAGGGCGTCCACACCTTCAAAAGAGGCATGCGCGTGGTGGCGTTGAATTCAGCGCCCTGCCAGATGTGCTTCTACTGCTCGAAGCATCAGGAAAATCTCTGCGAAGATTTGCTCTTTAATAACGGAGCGTACGCCGAGTACATCCGCGTGCCCCGGCGAATTGTGGAAGCGAATATGCTGGTCATCCCGCAGAACGTCAGCTATGAAGACGCAGCTATGACCGAACCCTTGGCCTGCGTGTTGCGCGGCTTGCATGAGACCGGGGTTGAGATCGGCGACACGGTTACGATTATTGGCGGAGGGCCGATTGGATTGATGTTTGTGCAGGTGGCCCGCGCCATCGGCTGCAATGTTATCTCGGTGGTGAAGCGCGACGAACAAGTTGTAGCCGCGAAGCACATGGGAGCGCATGAAATTGTGCAAACCACCAAGGTCAACAATGTGGTGGAGGCGCTGCGCGCGCTCACTCCGCTGAAGCGTGGATGCGACGTAGTGATCGAAGCCGTGGGACGTCCTGAGGCGTGGGAGTGGGCGGTCGAAATGGTGCGCAAGGGTGGCACAGTGAACTTCTTTGGCGGTTGCGCCAGCGGGAGCAAAGTGCAGCTCGATACCAGCCGGCTGCACTATTCCGAGATTACTTTGAAGGCCACATTCCATCACACTCCGGAAACGGTGCGGCGGGCTTTCGGGCTGATTGCGGCCAAGAAAATCCGGCCAACGGATTACATTACCGGCGAAGCCCCGCTTTCGAGCCTGCAGAAGGTGTTGCGCCACATGCTGAATCGCGGCGGCGACATCAAGACTGCAATCATTCCCGGGCACTGATTTTGGGCGCTGATTTCCTGGCAATGATCGATAGGGGAAGTTCCCTGTCGTCCTGAAAAGCGTCTTGAAAGCGGCCTGTCAGAACAGCCTGTTAAAGCGGCCGGCCAAAATGGCCTGTCATCCTGAGCAGAGCGAAGGACCCCATGCATCTGGATAGCGTCTCCGGCGATGCTATGAGTTCTCACGATGCTCAGGGATTAGCTCGAGGTCTTCTGCACGATACCTGGAGCGCTCTGGGTCAGCAGGCCGTAGGAGAACAGAAAGCGGTTTGAACCACAGAATGACTTCTATAACTAGCGCCGACTCCCGTCTCGCGATGCCGCCCGCCGCCGTGGGCTGGAGCCGTCTGCCTGCACAGTACGCGATCCCGGAATCTGCGCCCTCGATCGAAGAAGCACGCGAATATTGCCGCCAGCTCGCGCGCAGCCATTACGAAAATTTTTCCGTGGCCACGTGGTTTCTGCCGGAAAAACTGCGCCAGGATTTCTTCAACGTTTACGCGTACTGCCGGATTTCCGATGACCTGGGCGACGAAGTCGGCGACGCCGCGGCATCGCTCGCCCTGCTCGACGAGTGGCAATCGCAGCTCGACGCCTGCTACGCGGGCGCACCGCGGCATCCGGTGTTCGTGGCGCTGTCCGAGACCGTGCGCAAGTTTGAAATTCCGAAGCACGAGTTTTCCGATTTGCTGATCGCCTTCCGGCAGGATCAAACGGTCACTCGCTTCGAAACCTTCGACGATGTTCTCGCGTACTGCCACTATTCGGCGAATCCTGTAGGCCATCTTGTGCTTTACCTCTGTGGTTATCGCGATGCCGAGCGCCAGCAGCTTTCCGACTACACTTGCACCGCACTGCAGCTTGCGAACTTCTGGCAAGACGTCACCGTCGATTATGCCAAGGGCCGCATTTATCTTCCCCTGGAAGATTTGCGGCGATATTCCGTAAGAGAAGGCGATCTGGCGCAACAGCGCAACACGCCTGCGTTTTGCGAGATGATGAAGTTCGAAGTGGAGCGCGCACGCGAGTGGTTCGATCGCGGTCTGCCTCTGATCGCAGAAGTAGACAAAGAATTAGCGGTCGATCTGGAATTGTTCAGCCGCGGCGGGCAGGAGATCCTGAATGCGATCGAGCGGCAAAAATTTGCCGTGCTCGGCAGGCGACCGGTAATCTCTAAACCGCGTAAGCTGGCGCTGGTGGCGCGGGCTGCAATCGGAAAATTCTTATGAGCGCAGGAGCGCAACCAGCATTGATTCCGTGGAATCCGGCTCCGGCGCAGTTGACGATGGCCTATTCGGTCTGCCGGGGGATCACGCGCAGCAATGCCAAAAATTTCTATTACGCATTTCTCGTGCTGCCGAAGCGCAAGCGGGAGGCCTTGTGCGCCGTGTATGCCTTCATGCGGCGTTGCGATGACATTGCCGACGACGCCACGCTGAGTTTTGCGGAACGTCGCTACAAATTGGATGTGTGGCTGGCCGAGTTGCACGGAGCGCAGCAAGGCCATCCCAGCGACGATCCCATTCTGCTGGCTCTCACCGATGCGCAGCGCAGATATACCATTCCCGCCGGACTGCTGGACGAGCTGGCCATGGGAACCGCGATGGACGTGGAAGCGGAAGCAGCGCCCGATGCCGCGGCCCCGGCTCTGACCGTTCGTTACCAAACCTTCGAGGACCTGAAAGTTTACTGTTATCGCGTAGCGTCAGTGGTGGGGCTGGTTTGCATCCACATCTTTGGATATCGCGATCCCGCGGCCGAGCCATTGGCTGAGCAGTGCGGACTCGCATTTCAACTAACGAACATCATTCGCGATGTGAAAGAAGACGCCGCCATGGGCCGCGTGTATTTGCCGGAAGAAGACCTCGCGAAGTTTGGACTTTCGGCCGCAGATTTGCTGAATGCGCCGGATCCGGCGCGCTTGCGGCCGCTGCTGGCAATGGAAGGCGACCGCGCGCGCGACTTCTATCAGGCCGGCGAGCAGCTCATTCCCTATATCTCAGAAGATAGCCAGCCCGCGCTGTGGGTGCTGGTAAATATTTATCGCAAACTGCTGGAAAAAATCGCCGCTCGCCAGTATGACGTACTGAGCGCAAAGGTGAGCCTCACGGTTGGCGAAAAGCTGCGGATTCTGGGGAAAGGTTTCTGGCAGCGCCTCACTTGATGTCCGCTACTCTTGTGTTGAATCAGTCTGAAAAACAATCTTGTCATTGCGAACCGAAAACATTTTGTCATTCCGAATCGAGCCGAAGGCTCGGTGAGAAACCTGCTTTTATTTCCGAACGGCACGAGCGCGGCCAAGATATCTGAATGAGCCAGCCTCTCACTCAACCTACCGTAGCCATCGCCGGCGGCGGCCTCGCCGGCCTGGCTGCCGCCTGCGCTCTTTCCGACTCCGGTTTTCGCGTGACTCTGTTCGAACGGCGTCCTTATCTCGGAGGCCGTGCTTCTTCCTACGAGCATCCCGGAACCGGCGAGGTTGTCGATAACTGCCAGCACGTATTATTTCGAGTCTGCACCAACCTGGTTGAGTTTTACCGGCGCATCGGCGTAGAGGACAAGATTCAATGGTACGAAGACATGACCTTCATCGAACCGGGCGGCCGAGCCAGCGTGATGCATGCGTCACCACTGCCCGCGCCGTTGCACACTGCGCCCTCATTTCTGCAATTTCCTTTTCTCAGAGTGACGGACAAGGTGGCAATCTCTCGTGCGATCGCTGCGCTCACATTGTGTGAGCAAGCGGACACCGGAAAATCTTTTCAAGACTGGCTGTTGAGACACGGGCAGACGGAGAACGCAATTCAGCGATTCTGGAGACCGATTCTGGTGAGCGCGCTGAGCGAGAATCTGGATCTGATTTCGATTTCCTACGCGGCACAGGTGGTACGCGAGTCGATGAAGTCTCCCGAGGCGCGCCACATGGGCGTTCCGACCATCCCGTTGACTGAGCTGTATAACCGGGCGGGAGATTACATTTGGGCGCGCGGCGGTGAGATTCACTTTCGTAATTCGCTCGAAGCTTTTTCTCCTGAGCCGGAGCGGGTACGCGTTTCTGTTGGCGACGGCGAAGCGGATTTTGATTATATAGTTCTCGCATTGCCCTTCGACGGACTTGCGCGCGTGCTCCCGGAAAACCCTGAAGCTACGCCGTTACGTGACAAGCTTAGTCACTTCGAGTCCGCTCCGATCACCGGAATTCATCTCTGGTTCGACCGTCAGATCAGCGATCTCGATCACGCCGTCCTGCTCGACCGAACCATTCAATGGATGTTCCACAAGTCGCGGCTGCTGGAAGGGCGCGGAGCAGAGGCGAGAGCGGAGTCGAACGGCAGCTATATCGAACTCGTCGTCAGCGCCTCGAAGAACCTCATCGACAAGTCGCGCTCCGAGATTGTCGACCTGGCCCTAAAAGAAGTCCGCGAGTTTTTCCCGGCGGCGCGAACGGCGAATCTGGTGAAGTCCACGGTGATCAAGGAAGTGCACGCGACGTATTCTCCGCGTCCCGGCATTGACGCTTACCGCCCGCAGCAGGTCACCGTGTGGCCGCGCGTCTTCTTAGCCGGGGACTGGACCGCCACAGGCTGGCCTGCCACCATGGAGGGGGCGGTGCGCAGCGGATATCTCGCGGCTGAAGCGCTAACCAAAGCCGCGGAAGGGAAGTCTCATCGATTTCTTGCGCCGGACCTTCCAGCGACGGGGTTGATGCGCATCTTCCATTAAAGATAGCTGCGCCTGCGAAAAGGAAGAACTAATTCGCCGTTTTCCCGCGCGCGCCCTCAAAAACCGGATCTTCTTTCAGCCGCTTGGGAAATTCTTTTTCATACCCCGCCAGCCCCGGACACAAGAGGTGATGGCTTCGCGAGAAGCCGAACGATTTCATCTCACGCATGGCTTCGTCGGCTGTCCAACCCTCTTCTGCCATGCGATAGGCCGCGACCATCA
>Ga0210409_10008558_pt1 | contig 10401 bp, 11 predicted proteins | sample IncBWH17MmetaG_FD_161649 | JGI IMG/M metagenome (GOLD analysis project Ga0210409, IMG submission 161649) | Forest soil microbial communities from Barre Woods Harvard Forest LTER site, Petersham, Massachusetts, United States - Inc-BW-H-17-M | ecosystem: Environmental > Terrestrial > Soil >...
TGACCAACCTGAACAAGGTAGTCGCTTCCCTACAGACTGAGTACTCTCGGCTCCAAAAGGAGATGGAGAGAGTAGGGAAGGCATTAGGTGCCCTCGGTCATGCGAACGGGAGCAGGAGAGGTAAACGTATCCTGAGCAAAGAAGCCCGTGAGCGGATCGCCGAGGCCCAACGACAACGCTGGGCAAAAGTGCGGAAAGCCAAGTCGAAGTCGTAGTATTTCGCAAGCACCGCAGACGGCCTCGTTCGCAACTTCTTCCAGGGTGCGAATGAGGCCTCCGCGGACCGTGACAATCCCACCGATCGATTTCCTGATGCAATATGAACAAGGCATACGGATGGCTTAACGGCCGGCAAACAGGAGAGTGGTGTCCTTCCTCGATCGGCGGATGGACCCACTGCTTGCTCCTTTTTGCGATCACCTTACTCACCCCCGGATTGTCGTCTGCACAGGAGCTTTCGTTAAAGAAGCTCGTAACCCCTTCGACAGTCATTTCCAAGGACGGGCATCCGGTCACCTTCGCCATCCATACCTTCATCGAATTCAATTCATTGAAGGACGCTTTTCCCTATATTGAGTCGCAGGCCGGGCGATGGCAGAATTCGGCCGCTTTCGATGCGGCGGCGCGGCAGAGCCTGCGCCGCCGGTTGCTGCGTGAAGCCGTTGAGAGCCGGGTCGTCTCGATGACCGATGAACGTCCACTCGAAGCGTTGGTCACACACACGGCGCAGGAAGTAAAAGATGCTATTGCACTTGTGAAGGAGCCGCTGCCGACAGGTTACATGGAGGCTTTTCTCCAAGTGCAGGAAAAGTGGAAGCACTCACTGAATTGCTGGAGCGCGGCGCCGTCGATCCCAGCACGGGTGCTCTCCAATTGGTATCCGATTGAGGAAGGAATCGTGCTTTACGGTACGACCTATGACTCGACGGAGCATTTCTGGCAAGCCGTGAAATATCACCCCGATGTCACGGTGGCGCAGTTAGCAGAGTTGCTGGATAAGTTCGAGCATCATGACTGGAAGTCATGGCTTGTTCGCCTGGACGGCGATCCGGAGCTGTATCTATCCAACTCCTACGCCGTGGAATTCCTGCGTCATAACCTCGCGTCGGAACGGCTGCGCTGGTTGCGTCAGGAGCTTGATCGGCAAGGATTGCGACCGGCCGATCGTGCCCGGCAGGTGCAACAACGACATGGAACTGCTTTTCGATTCAGCGCATTCGAAGAGAAAGTGCTGTGGGGGGACTTGGCCGACCTTTTCCACCTTGCCTACACGTTTTCTTCCGCCGCGGACCCGTTGAGAGTTGTGCTGGCGGCGTACCATTTCGACGGCGTTTATCTGGGCGAGCGCAAGATGGGTTTCATCAGCGAAGAGTTCCGCTCGCTCATGATCGAGATCTGGAAGGTCAAGTACCTGCAGATACCCCGGTTCCGTGAGGTGATCGGAAATATTCCCAAGGAGATGCGCCTCGAGCATTTCCTCAATGACGGCGATTCACCAGACATTCCGATTCCAGTCTATGTCGGATATCTCAATGAGATCAGAGACATGGCACGGAGGCAGGCACCTTGAATTGTTGATATTTGATTGTTGAATGAAAATCAATTCTCTGTATTTCGCTGTTATTCATCACTCAACAGTCACTAATTCGACAAGTCCTTACGTCCAGCGAAACCATTTCAGCGCCAGCACAAACGAAACTCCTCCCCAAAGGACCATCACCAGCAGGCGCGGCCACTGGTCCATGATGGGTGTGCCTTCCAGAATGCTGGCCCTCAGGGCGTCGTTCAGAGCCGTAAGGGGTAAGGCCTTGATCAGTGGATGAATCATGGCAGGGAAGCGCTCGTAAGAAAAGAAGACGCCGGAGAAAATCCACATCGGCATCATGACCAGGTTGATCAGGCCGCTGACGCTTTCGATCTTCTGGGCGCGGCTTGCCGTCAGCAGGCCGACGCCGCCGAAGGTCAGCGAGCCAATCGCGGCGATCAGCGCAATCGATCCGATCGAACCCAGCACGCGCATGTGGAAGAACAGCGCTCCAAAGAGCAACAGCAATCCGACCTCGATGATCATCAGGATGAGGCGGCTCGAGGCCAGCGCCAGCAGGAAGTCTCCGCGCCGCATGGGCGTGCCCACGAACCGCTTCAGCAATTTGCGCTGCCGCATATCGACCAGCGCGAAGCCGATGCCCCACATGCCGGAGTTCATCAAGTTCATTCCGAGCAGTCCTGGAATCAGGAAGTCGATGTATCGCGAGCCCGGCTCCGATGAAGTGACACTCGTGGTGGGCACTGTGTCCTTGCGCCCAGCCGCCGCTTGCAGCGCGTCATCGACTGCGGCCTTTGCCAGAACGCTCTCGGGGCGCGCTGGATCGTAGCGATAACTCACCGCTCCGTTGTTGTCCGGCTCAATGACCAGATCGAACTTACCCAGGCGGAATCCCTTGCGCGCTTCCTCTTCGTTCAGCACCTGCACTTTGAATTGATCGTGCTGAGGCGAGCGTGCCAGCAGACTCTGCGCCGACTGCGATCCAGTTCCCTCGACGATGGCAACCGCTACCGCATTACCCGGTTTGTTGCGGAAGGCAATTCCCAGACCCAGCGCAAGTAGAAGCGGAAATATAAATACCCAGAACACAACCTCCGGCTCGCGCTTGAGTTCGAGCATGCGCGCCATCAGCAGATGGGAGTAGCCGGACCAGCGGCCGTTACGCCGCGGAGGCACAGGCTGCGACTGCTCCGTTTGCATCGGTGTCTCTTGCGCAACGCTCATAAGAAATCAGTGCGCCTCCGGCTTCCACTTGTTCAGGAACACCAACAACGCTTGTGGCGTCATGGCGCGTGCGTTCTCAAATTCGCCGTTCTCCTGGCTGACTACGAGTTTTCCGTCGCTTTCAATGACGGCCAGTGCGGGAACGCCTTTCTCGAGCGGCACCTGGAATTGCTTCGCCAGATCGGCGTTCTTTTTTCCGTCGGTCCCTATATCGATATGTACGACGTCGTAGCCCGCCATCGTCGACGCGAAATCAGCCCGGTGGAACGCAAGGTCGAGTACGTGGCAGTCGTAACACCAGTTCGCCCCAAAGACCAGGAGCACGCGCTTATGATCTTTCGCAGCCTGTTCCTCAGCCTCTTTGATCTCTGTACGGGCATCCACGTTGTTTGGGTAGATGTTCTTATCGGCATTGGGTGGTTGCTGCAGATGCGTCGGAGTGGTGTGCTTTATCACGACCAGTCGCCATGACTCGCCCTGCTGCTGCCAGGCCTGCGCTACCGTCACGTAGAGGGTTTCGCTTCCCGATTGCACTTCGGTTTGAAAGACGACGACCTGCACGCCCGGTTGTGGGGACGTTTTCTTATTGATCTGCAAGTCGATCTTTCGAGCCTTGAGGCCAACCCAGAAGCTGGTTTCGCCGGTGGCATCACTTGCGTCTTTTCCGATCGCGACCTGGATCGCCGGATTCGTGCTGTATAAGGATGCCAAGCCAGCGGCATCTCCGGCTAGAACAGCCGTTTTCCATTGATCGAGTGGTGCGAAGGCTGATGCGTCGGTATTCGCCGCGACTTGCGCGAGGCAGCAACACGAGAGTGCAACAGTCGTAACCGCGGTGATTGCAGCAAGTCGGAACTGACCGGTCGTCATCATCGTCAGCCTCCTCTGGGTTACTCTTCCCGCAGATGCCGTCCCGTCAGGCGTACGAACACATCTTCCAGGCTGGCTTGCCGCGTGGTCAGATGCTGCAATATGCCGCCTTGCTGGTCGATGGTTTCCAGCAGTGCCGGAATCGTCAGATGCGGCTGTTTCACATTCAATGCGATCAATCCTTCGTCTTCGCGCACCGACTCGACGCTGGGCAGAGCGCGCCATGCCGGTAGCGCTGCGCCGTCGTGATTGCCGCTCACGGAGAACTCCACCACGTGATGTCCGCCTAACCGGTTGATCAGATCGGCCGGCGATCCTTCGGCGATGACCTGTCCGTGATCCACGATCGCCAGCCGGTCGCATAGCCGTTCGGCCTCGTCCATGTAGTGCGTGGTGAGCAGAACCGTTCCGCCCTTTTTCTGGAACGCGCGAATGATGTCCCACAACTGCCGCCGGCTCTGCGGATCGAGACCGGTCGTCGGTTCATCCAGAAACAGAATCTTCGGATTGCACACCAGCGCCGTGGCTACCGCAAGCCGCTGCCGCTGCCCTCCGGAAAGCTTTCCCACCCACGAATCGGCCTTCTCCGTAAGTTCGAGTTGTTCCATGACTTCATCGGTGGCGCGTGGCTCGCGATAAAAACTGGCGAACAGCTCGATGGTCTCGCGAACCGTCAGCTTTTCGGAGAGCCGCGTCTCCTGCAGCGAGATGCCGAGCCACTCGCGCATCTCGCGCTCGTTCTCGTTCCAGGAGTGTCCGAAAATCGAAACCTGCCCGGAAGTCGGCTGCAGCAGGCCTTCGAGAATCTCGATGGTCGTGGTCTTGCCCGCGCCGTTCGGTCCCAAGAGACCGAAGCACTCGCCCACCTGGATCTCCAGACTCAGTCCACGTACGGCTTCGACTTTTCCGTCGTAAGTCTTGCGCAAGTCGCGGCATTGAATGGCAACGGTCATGTGATCGAGCATCGCGACAGGCGTTGGTCGAGCGGAGAACTCAGAAACCGAGATCGTCATTATACAGTCCCGATCATCGGAGAATCGTGTAGCCCCGGACGCCTTCGTCCAGGGGGCCCTCGCGCAAGTTTTTGGCGCGGGGCGTCTCCTTCACACGACAGCATCTGGGTCCACTTCGGCTGCAGGCACGCTCCCCTTTGCTTCGCTCGGGGTCGCGGGGCGGACGAAGGCGTCCGCCCCTACACAAACGGGATGAGTAAACATCCAGTTACTGCCAAACGCGTGGAGTGAACTTCGAGGGCAACTCCACACGTGACTAAGCGCTGTGATTACTTTCGTTTCGAAGCAAACTCCGAAAACCGTGATCCCCGTCACAAAGTTCCGTGATGTGGGCCATTTGCCCTAATGGAGCATTGAACGAAGATGGGTTTGGAATGGGACGGTTTTGACCGTCTTCCAAGTGGAATCCGTGGCAAGGGTGAGGCAGGAGGTTCCGATGGGCACGATTGAGATTCATGAGCCAGAGGTAAAAGAGGTCAAACCACCCAGCCGTCCTCAGGCGGTGGTGCTACCTAAGTCCGATCTGTTAGAGGCAAAGTTCACGCCGAGGCCGATGTTTGCCGATAGCGTCTTAGATTTTGGGCAACAGAAGAAGCGGCAGTCTTTTGCCACCGTCACCTCCTTTATTTTGAACTGCTTGGCTATCGGAGTCATGTTGATTATGCCGCTGGCCTTCCCCGAAGGCCTGCCCAAAGCCCAGCTGCTGACGTTCCTCGTGGCCCCTCCCCCACCGCCTCCGCCTCCTCCGCTGGCCGCAGAGGTGCAGCGGGTAGTGCGACAGGTTCAGACCGACATGCTGAACACGGGCCAATTGCGCACGCCCAGCCGGATTCCGCGGCGGGTTCAGATGATTAGGGAAGAAGACGCTCCACCGCCGATGCCGTCCGTGGGTGGCGTGGTTGGAGGTGTACCGGGAGGCATTCCGGGCGGACAACTGGGTGGCGTAATCGGCGGCATCGTCAGTGCGACCTCGAACGCTGCGATTCCAAAGTTCGTGCCCGTGACGCCTCAGCGCGTGCGCATCTCGCAGGGCGTAACAAGAGGACTGTTGATTCAAAAAGTCGAGCCGCAGTATCCGCCGCTGGCACGGGCGGCCCGTGTGCAGGGAGACGTAGTTCTGAGCGCGGTCATCGACACCAACGGACAGATTACCAATCTGCAACTGGTCAGCGGACACCCGATGCTGGTTCCGGCCGCAATCGCCGCCGTGAAACAGTGGCGTTACAAACCATACTTGCTCAACGGACAGCCGGTCGAGGTGGAGACCACCATCACCGTGATCTTCTCCTTATCGTCTTGAGCGAATTCTTTCTGGGAGTGGCAGGAGTTTAAACATGGCTTCGGAATATACCTATCGCGTTTCGGCCTGGTGGACCTCGGGCCGCACTGGACTCGCTAAGTGCGAGTCCTCGCCCAACACGATCCACTTCTCTGAAGCGGCAGAGTTGGGTGGGCTGCAGGGGCGCTGGACGCCGGAGCAGTTGCTGCTCTGCGCCCTCGCGGGCTGCTTTACCACGACTTTTCATGATGTGGCGAGAAGCGCGAAGTTCGAGTACACCGACCTCGAGGTGGAGATCGAGGGCAGTGTCCACCGCACCAGAGCCACGGGGTGTAATTTCAATGAGATCCTTATTCGTCCGCGGTTGAAAGTGCACTCTGAAGATCAGATTGATGCTGGGCTCTCGCTCCTGCGCCGCACGAAATCGGTATGCATGATTTCGCGCGCTATCACGGTTCCACAGACTCTGGAACCCACGGTTGAGAGCATCAAAATGCCGGTCGAAGGCTGGAGCAATCAGGACGCGACCGTCAAACTTGGGGTGTGAAGCTGGGCCTCGCGTTCAGAATGGGGACGACGAGGGGGGGTATGATGATGTTTTCCTACAGACTCGTTCGTCTAATCGAATCTCACGCCGATGCGCTTGCCGGGGGGTTGGAAGAGAGAGTTCAGTCCAGTTCCCAGGTTTCTCATTTTCGCAATATCCCCGCCCATGAATTGAGAGAACGTGTCTATGAAGTCTATCGCCACCTGGGCGAGTGGCTGCTGGGGAAAAACGAACTTGACATCGAGCATCGCTACCGCGAAATCGGGTCGCGACGCGCGCAGCAGCGCGTGCCGCTTAGTGAAGTTGTGCAGGCCATCGTTCTTACCAAAGAAAATCTCTGGGAGTTCCTGAAGAGCGAAGCCGTAATGGACCGCGCGGTCGAGATCATGGGTGAACTCGAACTGCTGCAAATGCTGGAAATGTTTTTCGACCGGGCGATTTATTATGCCGCTGTGGGGTATGAAGAAGAGATGGCCCGAGCGCCGCGTGACGCCGGCATGCTGAGAGCCATCTAAAGGGGAGCGAATACGGATGTCGATGTCATGGGAGATGGAATACAAGAAGCGGCTGAAGACGGCAGAGGAGGCGCTGGCCTGTGTGAAATCGGGCATGCGCGTCTACATTCAGCCAGGATGTGCCGAGCCTGAAACCCTGGTCGAGGCCCTGATGCGGCGGGCGCCCGACGTCTTCGATGTAGAAATCGTTCACATGATGACCATGGGCTGCGCGCCCTACGTGGCGCCGGAGATGGCGGGCCATTTCCGGCACAATGCCGTCTTCATCGGCGGCAATGTGCGGGAAGCCATCAACGACGGCCGCGCCGATTACACACCCATCTATCTCAGCGAGATCGAGGGTCTGTTCGAAAGTGGGCAGATGCCTCTCGACGTGGCTCTGATCGAGGTTTCGCCGCCGGACTCACACGGATTCTGCAGCTTCGGTGTGGGCGTCGACACTACCCTTACCGCCGCCCGAGTCGCCAAGCATGTAGTTGCGCAGATCAACGACTACATGCCGCGCACCTACGGCGATAGCTTCATTCACGTCGATGACATTGACGCGTTTGTGGAGTCCTCGCGGCCGCTGTGTGCGCTGAAGAAGCCCATCGTCACCGATTTACAAGTCGCCATCGCAAAGAATGTTGCCGGCCTGATCGAGGACGGCGCCGTCCTGCAGACCGGCATCGGCGGCATCCCGGATGCGGTCTTGCCGATGCTGATGGACCGCAAAGATCTTGGCGTCCACAGCGAACTGGTGTCCGACGGAGCCATTCCGCTGATTGAAGCAGGTGTGCTCACCGGCGCGCGCAAGAACTTCAAGCCGCGCAAGATCATTCTGGGATTTGCCCTGGGGACGAAACGGCTGTTCGACTTCATCGACAACAATCCCATCTTTGAATTCCATCCGACGGCATATACGAACGATCCCGGATTGATCGCCCGCAACGACAAGATGGTGGCGATTAATTCCGCAATTCAGGTGGATCTCACCGGGCAGGTCTGCTCCGATTCGATTGGCAACCAGTTCTACAGCGGCATCGGCGGACAGGTTGACTTCATTCGGGGCGCATCGCGCTCCAAAGGTGGTAAGCCGATTATCGCGATATCTTCCACAGCGAAGAAAGGCGCAATTTCGCGGATCGTGCCCATGCTCGATCCTGGGGCGGGAGTAGTCACGTCGCGCGGTCTCGTCCGCTACATCGTCACTGAATTTGGCGTGGCGTATCTACACGGCAAGTCGATTCGTGAACGCGCGAAGGCGCTGATCGAGATTGCCCATCCCGACTTCCGTGCGGAGCTGTACGAGTATTGCGAAAAGACCAAGTGGTTGCAGAATCCGCATGCGGCGCAACCCGCAGCGATGAGATGAGTGACGAGATCATGATGAAATGAGGCGGCTACTATGGCGGGCCCAGCGCGAGGTAAAGTGGCGGTCGATGTCGAGGAGTGCAAAGGATGCGGGTTGTGCGTAGAATCCTGCCCGCCCAAGTGTCTGAAACTTTCTCCTGAATTGAGCCATTACGGCGTGCATCCGGCGCGCTATACCGGCCATGATTGCACCGGGTGCGGAATCTGTTTCTATTGCTGTCCGGAACCTGGGGCGATCACCGTGTTCCGTCTGGCATCTCCCCCCAAAGCTGCTCCGGCGCCCGTGCAGGCGGGAGGCGAACATGCGCCAGCTCTGTAAAGGTAACGTCGCGGTCATCAAGGGCGCAGTGCTCGCTGGATGCCGCGCCTATTATGGATATCCCATTACTCCAGCCAGCGAAGTCGCGGAAGCCGCGGCCCTCTATTTCCCTGAGGTCGGCGGCACATTCGTGCAGGCCGAAAGCGAATTAGAAGAGGGCCGCCACGAAGTCGAAAATCAATATGCACGCGCGGTGCGCCAGGAAGGAAACCGTCCAGCACAGAAGACGATCGCGGAAGTGTTCGAAATTGTTCCCCGGCAATGGCGCGGCCTCGGCGAAATTCCGGCGAGCGGCTTCCAGCTTCGCGGGCGCTTTCAGAAGTACGACGCCAACCGCCGCTTCCCGTTCTCTGGGGAGCCGGTGCGCGAATCGCCGGAGTGCATCAGCGGACTGATTCTGCAAGGTATCAAGAAGCCTCACGAATGTCCGGCGTTCGTCGTGAAGTGCACGCCGGAAAATCCGCTGGGCGCGCCCATGGTATCGTCCGAGGGCGCGTGCGCGGCCTACTATCACTATGGCAGACGCCAAAATCACCTCGTTCAACCTGAGCTGTCCGGTCCCGCGAGTCGCTGACGACCGCATCGTGCTGGCACACGGCGGCGGCGGACGCCTGACGCATCAGCTCATCGAGAAAATCTTCATGCCCGCATTCGCAAACGACGCGCTGGAGCAGCGCCACGACGGCGCGGTTGTGTCCGTAAACGGTGCGCGTCTCGCTTTCACTACCGATTCCTTCGTCGTGCGCCCGTTGATCTTTCCCGGCGGTAATATCGGCGACCTCGCAGTAAACGGTACCGTGAACGATCTTGCCATGTGCGGCGCGCGCCCTCTTTACCTGAGCGCGGGCTTCATCCTCGAAGAAGGACTGGAGATGGAAACGTTGCGCACGGTCGTCGCCTCGATGCAGCAAGCGGCAGCAAAGGCGACGGTGAAACTGGTCACCGGAGATACGAAGGTGGTCGACAAAGGCAAGGGCGACGGAATTTTCGTAAATACCTCGGGCATTGGAGTAATTGAAGCAAACGTAAAAGGGACGATTGGTCCGGCTTCCGTTCAGCCCGGCGATGTAGTCATTGTCAGCGGCGATCTTGGCCGCCACGGCATCGCGATTCTCTCTGTCCGCGAAGGCCTGGAATTTGAATCGCCGATTCTGACCGATTGTGCGAACGTCTGGCCCGCAGTCGAAGCCCTGTTAAATGCCGGGATCGAAATCCACTGCCTGCGCGACCTGACCCGCGGCGGACTCGCAACCACGCTGAATGAGATCGCAGGCGACCGCGATATCTGCATCAAGCTGGAAGAAGTGCTGATCCCCGTGGAAGAAACGGTGCAGAGCGCCTGCGAAATCCTCGGCCTTGATCCCCTTTATGTGGCGAACGAGGGCCGCTTCGCGGTGTTCGTTCCAGCCGCGCAAGCGGATGCGGCACTCTGCGTTCTAAAGAAGGTTGAGGTTTCGCACGGGGCGGTGCGAGTCGGCAAGGTAGAAGAGACCCCGGGCCGTACGGGAGTTCTACAAAGCCGCATCGGCGGCAACCGCGTCGTCGACATGCTCAGCGGCGAGCAGTTGCCAAGGATTTGCTGAGCTCACGTCCACGGATTAATTAACTGCACTCCGCAGTCTCCAAAATCGTCCACATTCCGCGTGGCTAATGTTGCTTCACTGGCGCGCGAGATGGCTGCGATCTGCACATCCGAAATCGAGATTGGCTTTCCATGAGCCCGTCGCGTTGCAGC
>Ga0210409_10008560_pt1 | contig 10401 bp, 7 predicted proteins | sample IncBWH17MmetaG_FD_161649 | JGI IMG/M metagenome (GOLD analysis project Ga0210409, IMG submission 161649) | Forest soil microbial communities from Barre Woods Harvard Forest LTER site, Petersham, Massachusetts, United States - Inc-BW-H-17-M | ecosystem: Environmental > Terrestrial > Soil >...
TCCCTCCCAACTTCCGCCCATGCCATGATGCAGCCTGATCCCGAATCAGGAAGCCCATGCGCGTCTTCAGCGTTCCCTTGTCCGTGCCGTTCCTGCGCAGCGTCGTCGCCGCGCTGATCGACGGCCGGCTGATCGAGGGGTTTGAGGCGCGCCGGGAGCCCGCCAATCTGGCGCGGACGACGCTTTATCTGCCGACCCGCCGCGCGTTGCGCGTGGCGCGAGAAGTCTTCCTCGATGAACTCAAGACCGACGCGGTGGTGCTGCCGCGTATCGTCGCGCTCGGCGACATCGACGAAGACGAGCTGGCGTTTACTGATGAAGCCGAGCGGTTCAGTGGCGCCGCGCCGCTCGACATCCCCCCAAAACTTGGCGACCTCGAGCGCCGGCTGACATTGGCAAAACTGGTCGCGGCGTGGGCCAGGAGTCCGGTCTCCTCGCCGCTGGTGGTCGGCGGACCGGCCTCGACATTGGTGCTGGCTTCTGATCTCGCGCGGTTGATGGACGACATGGTGACGCGCGGTGTCGCGTGGGACGCGCTCGACGGATTGGCGCCGGATCAGCTCGACCAATATTGGCAGTACTCGCTCGAATTCCTGAGGATCGCGCGAAAGCTCTGGCCGGATCATCTCGCGGAGATCGGCAAGATCGAGCCGGCGGCGCGGCGCGACTTGCTGATCTCGGCGGAAGCCGCGCGTCTCACCGCCCATCATGATGGACCGGTGATCGCGGCCGGTTCGACCGGCTCGATGCCGGCGACCGCGAAATTCCTTCACGCGGTAGCCGCGCTGCCGCATGGCGCGGTGGTGCTGCCGGGGCTCGATACCGATCTCGACGACGAGGCCTGGCAGACAATCGGCGGCATTCTGGACGCCGAGGGGAAATTCACCGCCCTGCCCGCGTCGAACCATCCGCAGTTCGCGATGCATGCGCTGTTGCAGCGATTTGGCATCAGCCGCAGCGATGTTGAAATTGTTCTGCCCCCGGCGCCGCATGGCCGCGACGTGCTGGCATCAGAGGCGATGCGGCCTTCGACCGCGACCGCGCAATGGCATGAGCGGCTGAAGCAGCCTGAGATCGCGGACAGGATCTCCAACGGCATGAAGGATCTCGCGGTCGTCGAGGCGGAAAATCCCGAAATCGAAGCGCTTGCCATTGCGGTTGCGATGCGCGAGGCGCGACACCTGCAAAAATCGGCGGCGCTGGTAACCGCGGACCGCGCGCTGGCGCGGCGGGTGATGGCGGCACTGACGCGCTGGAATCTCGACTTCGACGATTCCGGTGGCGACCGGCTCACGGATACGCCTGCCGGAATTTTCGCCCGGCTTGCGGCAGAGACCCTCGCGAAGGGCCTGGAGCCGCCGACGTTGCTCGCGCTCTTGAAACATCCGTTCTGCCGTCTTGGCGGCGCGCCTTTCGAACGGAAAGACGCGATCGAGACGCTTGAGCTGGCGCTGTTGCGCGGCACGCGTCCGCCGGCGGGAAGCGCGGGCCTCGCGCGCGACTTTTCACGCTTTCGCGGCGAGCTTGAAAAGCTTCGAAAAGGTGAAGCGTCCTCGCTCCACAACGCCGAACCGCGGGCTCGACTGAAAGACGGAGAACTCGATCGGGGCGCGCAGTTGATTGCAGCGCTGCAAAAGGCCCTGGCGCCGCTGGAAAGCCTCAACCCCTCAACGCCATATGATTTTGCCGAACTGGCGCAGCGCCATCGCGAAATCCTGATCGAGCTCTCGCGCGACCAACGCGACCTGGCGCTTGCTTTCGAACACCCCGAGGGTATGGCGCTCGCTTCCGCCTTCGACGATCTGCTCGGCGAACAGACGCTGAGCGGGCTGATGGTCCGGCTCGGCGATTATCCGGAGGTGTTCCAGACCGCGTTCGCCGACCGTGCGGTGCGACGGGTCGAGCAATCAGGCGCGCAACTTCACATCTATGGCCCGCTGGAATCGCGGCTGATGCAGGCTGATCGCGTCATCATCGGTGGGCTGATCGAGGGGGTGTGGCCGCCGGCGCCGCGGATCGATCCGTGGCTGAGCCGGCCGATGCGGCACGAGCTCGGCCTCGATCTGCCGGAACGGCGCATCGGGCTGTCCGCTCACGATTTCGCGCAACTGCTTGGCGCAGACGATGTCGTTCTCAGCCATTCGACAAAAGCCGGCGGCGCGCCGGCCGTGGCCTCTCGTTTCCTGCATCGGCTGGAAGCGGTCGCGGGCGAGGAGCGCTGGACCGCCGCAAGACTTGCCGGCGGAAAATACGTCCGCTTCGCGCATGCGCTGGACCGGCCAATCAAAGTCGAACCGATCCCGCAGCCGGCGCCCACGCCGCCGCGTGCCACGAGGCCGCTGAAATTGTCGGTGACCGCGATCGAGGACTGGCTGCGCGATCCCTATACGATCTACGCGCGATACATTCTGCGGCTCGACGCGCTCGATCCCGTCGACATGCCGCTATCGGCCGCCGATCGCGGCTCGGCGATCCACGATGCGCTCGGTGAATTCACCCAAAGCTTTGCCAGCGCGCTTCCCGACGATCCGGCGCACGCCTTGCGCGGCATCGGCGAAAAGTACTTCTTGCCGCTGATGGAACGCCCCGAGGCGCGCGCGCTGTGGTGGCCGCGGTTTCAGCGCATCGCGCAATGGTTTACGGAATGGGAGATCGCGCGGCGCGGGAATATTTTGGCGATTGACGCCGAGATCAAGGGCGAAATCGCAATTCCGCTCGACAGCGCGCGCACCTTCGTCTTGTCGGCGCGCGCCGACCGGATCGAGCGTCGGCGCGACGGAAGTTTCGCCATCCTGGATTACAAGACCGGACAGCCGCCGACCGGAAAACAGGTGCGAATGGGATTGTCGCCTCAGTTGACACTGGAGGCGGCGATCCTGCGCGAAGGCGGCTTTGCCGGAATATCAACGGATTCCTCGGTCGGCGAACTCGTCTATGTCAGGCTGAGCGGCAACAATCCACCGGGCGAACACAAATCGCTGGAGTTGAAGATCAAGCCGGGCGACTCGCCGCAGCCGCCCGATGCTGCCGCTGATTACGCGCGGGCGCAGTTGGAAGCGCTGATTCGCAAATTCGAGAACGAGGATCAAGCCTACACTTCGCTCAATCTGCCGATGTGGACCAATCGCTACGGCACCTATGACGATCTCGCCCGGATCAAGGAATGGTCCGCGGCGGGCGGGCTGGGGATCGAGGAATGGTGAGGGCGCCGCGTCCCATTCCCGATGCCGTTCGCGCCACGCAGGCGCGCGCGTCCGATCCCGCCTCATCGTCATTCGTGTCGGCGAATGCGGGCTCGGGCAAGACGCATGTTCTGGTTCAACGGGTAATCCGGCTCTTGCTCGCCGGCGTGCCGCCGGAAAAAATCCTTTGCATCACCTTCACCAAGGCCGCCGCGGCCAATATGGCCGAGCGGGTGTTTTCTACCCTCGGCCACTGGGTCACACTCGATGACGATGCGCTTGATGCGGCAATCGGCGAGGCGGGAATCCCTAACCCCAGCGCGAAGCTGCGATTGTCGGCGCGAAAACTGTTCGCCTGCGCGCTGGAAACGCCGGGTGGACTGAAGGTGCAGACCATTCACGCGCTATGCACGCGGCTGTTGCAGCAGTTTCCGTTCGAGGCCAACGTGCCGGCGCGCTTTGTCGTGCTCGACGAGCGCGACCAGAACGAGATGATGGAGCGCGCCAACCTTGCCGTGCTGCTAGAAGCCTCCCGCGACCCCTTAAGCGTGACCGGCCGCGCGCTCAACACGGCGATGGCGAGCGCCGCCGACGTCACCTTCAAGGATGTCGTGCGCGAAGCGTGCCTCAGCCGCGATCATTTCATGGCCTGGACCGATAGGGCCGGCAGCCCTGATGCCGCGGCAGTGCAGATGACCTCAGCCCTTGGCGTCGAGGCCTCCGATCGCATCGATGACGTCGAGCGGGAGATCGTTGATGGTCCTTATATCCGGCGATCCGGATGGGAAGAGATCGCCGCCGTGCTCGACACCGGCGGCAAATCCGACTCTGACCAGGCTGTCAGGCTGCGCGCGGCGCTGGCATCGACGGGCACGACCCAGGTGGACGAATATCTCGGCGTTTTCCTCACCGACGAACGGACGCGCCGCAAATCGGTGGTGACGAAGCGATTCTGCGATAACAATCCGGCGATCGGGCGACTGCTCGACGCCGAAATCCTGCGTCTCGGTCCGCTGATCGAAAAGCGCCGCGCCGTGACGATCCGCGACCGCACCGAGGCGCTGTTGCATATCGCGACCGCAGCGGCGGCGAATTATCGCCGCGAGAAAGAGGAGCGCGGGCTACTCGACTATGACGATCTGATCGACAAGACGCTGGCGATGCTGGATCGCATTTCATCCGGCTGGGTGCATTACAAGCTCGATCGCGGCGTCGATCATGTGCTGATCGACGAGGCGCAGGATACCAGCCCTCGGCAATGGGACATTGTCGACCACATCATCTCCGAATTCACCTCAGGCGAAGGCGCGCGCGACGGCGTCAGGCGCACGATCTTCGCGGTCGGCGACGAGAAGCAGTCGATCTTCTCGTTTCAGGGCGCCGCACCTCACGAATTCGACCTGCGCCGCCGGGCGCTGAAGAAGAAGTTCGAGGATGCCGGGCTGAAATTCGATCCGGTGTCCTTTACCTATTCGTTTCGTTCGGGACCCGCGATCCTGCAATCCGTCGATTATGTGTTTCGCGACGCGGATATCTATCGCAGCATCCATGCGGAGAACACCTATCCGTTGCATCATGCACTGGCCGATGCCGGGCCGAGCCAGATCGAGCTCTGGAAATTGTCGGAACGCGACGACAAGCAGGAGATTGAGGGCTGGCGCGCACCGTTCGACGGCGTATCGATAACCAGCCCGGAAGTGAAACTTGCAAAGCGCATCCAGGCCGAGATCAAGCGGCTGGTCGCAAGCGGCGCAATGACCGGCCACACCGGCGATCGGCGTCGCTTAAGCTATGGCGACATGCTGGTGCTGGTGCGCCGGCGCGGCAATGCGTTTGACGCGGTGATCCAGGCGCTGAAGCACGCCAACATCCCGGTTGCCGGCGCCGACCGGCTGAAATTGACCGAGCACATTGCGATCATCGACCTGATGAACCTCGCCGACGCACTGCTGCTGCCGCGGGACGATCTGGCGCTGGCGGTGGCGCTGAAGAGCCCGCTGTTCGGCATCACCGAGGACGATCTGTTCAAGCTCGCATGGCAGCGCCAGGGATCGCTGCGGCAGGCACTGGGCGAGCATGGGGCGAGCGAAACCCGGATCAAGGTTGCGCTTGAGCGCTTTGAGCAATGCGAGCGGCGTTTCGTGAGCGAGACGCCGTTCGCTTTCTTCGCCTGGCTGCTTGGCGGTAACGGCGGCCGTGCCCGTATCCTAAGAAGGCTCGGGCATGAGGCCAATGACGCGCTCGATGAGTTTCTCGAGCTGGCGCTCAACTATGAACGCAAGGCGCCTGCCTCGTCGCAAGGCTTTATGGCGTGGCTGCGCGCCGCCGACACCGAGGTCAAGCGCGACATGGAAATCTCGCGCGACGAGGTTCGCGTCATGACCGTGCACGGCGCCAAGGGGCTGGAAGCCTCCGTGGTGTTTCTGGTCGACACGACATCGTCGCCGACCGATCTGCAGCGGTTGAAACTCATCCATCTGCCGCAAGCGGGCGGCACCGAGGTCGTGGTCTGGGCCGGCAAGAAGGCCGACGATCCCGCCGTGGTCGCAGACGCCCGCAAGGCGATGCTCGAAGAAATCGAGGACGAATATCGCCGCCTGCTCTATGTGGCGATGACGCGCGCGGCCGATCGCCTGGTCGTCGCCGGCTGCATGCCCGGCAACATGAACAGCGTGCGCAAAGCCTGCTGGTACGATCTGATCGGCCAGGGGCTCGCCAATTCCGGCTTGCGGGAGCAGGCCATCGAGACGCCGGATGGCCTCGTAAAACGCTATGCGCGCATCGAGGATAGTGCTGTTCCGTCAGGCGCGGCGGCGGCCTCTGCTGCAACCATGCCTGCCGAATTGCCAGCATGGTTGCGCATGACCGCGCCGACCGGGTCGACCGCTACTAGCCGGCTGCGCCCCTCCGATCCCGGAGACGGCGGCGACCACGGCGCCAGATCGAGAGAATCGCTGGCCTCGCGCGCGCTGGCTTTGCAGCGCGGTACGCTGGTGCACCGGCTGTTGCAGTCGCTGCCCGATCTCGCAATCGAACGCCGCCGCGATGCCGCCCAAAACTATCTCGCCCGCAATGCCGGCGGCTGGCGCGATGGCGAGCGCACACACCTTGCCGAAAAAGTGCTGGCGCTGATCGCGGATGCGCGTTTTGCGCCGGTGTTCGCGCCCGGCAGCCGCGCCGAGGCCTCGATTGCCGGACGGCTGGCGCGGCCGGGGCTGCCGCCGGCCCTGGTCTCAGGTCAGATCGACCGCCTGGTGGTCACGCCAGGCGAGATCTTGATCGTCGATTTCAAGACCAACCGCGCCCCGCCTGCGGAGGTGGCCGAAGCGCCGGCCGCCTATATCCGCCAGCTCGCGCTGTATCGTGCAGTCCTAAAGAAGCTTTATCCCCAACTACCGGTCCGGGCGGCGCTGCTTTGGACCGAAACACCTGAATTGATGGAGATTTCTGCTCCCGCGCTCGACGCACAACTGGCAGTCATTATTCGCGGGGATGACCGAGCTTGACCCGGCAAGATCGCGTTCATAGGTTTGACCCATGATCCCAGGCGCGATTCTTCTTGATCCCCGCGCCTTAGTCTTCCAACCGAACGAGGTATCCCAATGGCCGTTGGCAAGGTTTCTGACGCCGATTTCGACGCCGAAGTGCTCAAGGCGACCGGCCCGGTCGTGGTCGATTTCTGGGCCGAATGGTGCGGCCCCTGCCGCATGATCGCACCCGCGCTCGACGAGATTTCCGGCGCGATGGGCGACAAGGTGAAAATCGTAAAACTCAACGTCGACGAAAGCCCGAAGACGGCTTCGAAATACGGCGTGATGTCGATCCCGACCCTGATGATCTTCAAGGGCGGCGAGATGGCCTCGCGCCAGGTCGGCGCCGCGCCGAAGCAGAAGCTGCAGCAGTGGATTACGGCTGCGGTCTGATCGCTTCAAGCGACGGCCTGAAAGCGGCCGGCGAACAGCCGGTCGTTTTATTTTTCGCCTGCGGGAGCGATCCACCCCGTCGCCAGGGCGGACGCGAGCCCAGGCTGGCCGTTGCGGCGGGCCAGTGCCGCCATGGCATCATGGTCGTACGGCACATGGCGGAATGTCACCCGCCAGGCGCCGTCAGCGAATTCGAGGATCGCGTAGCGTGCGTCCGGCGTGCCGGCTTCCATCACGTGGGGAAACGGATGGATGTCGCAGTAGCCGGGACACCCGACGCTGCCGGGATTGACTGATCAGACGCCGGTCGCGTAGCTGGACCGCACGGGCGATGTGGGTGTGGGCGCAGAGAATTAACGGCTACGCTACCCCCGCGGCGTCCTTTTCGATCGCATCCAGAGACGCCATGCGTACTGTGCCGGCAGGTAGCACGGTTTCAAGCCAATAGACTTCGTCGCTGGCTGGCGTCGCGTGGCAAAGAAACACCTGATCGTAAAACACGCGCGTGGACGGCACGGCGCGCAGCCAGTCGAGATGCCGAGCCTCGAGTTGCGCGTGCGCAGGCCGGTCCCATGACCCCATTTTTTCAGGTACCCGGTCGATCAGATAGCGGTCGTGATTACCGAGCACGTTTGTGGTATCGAGTGTCATCAGCCCATCCATCGTCCGCCGCGCGCCGAGCGCCCCGCTCGCCATGTCGCCGAGATTGACGATCTCGTCGATGCCATGCGCGCGGATGTCGGCTATGACAGCCTCAAGCGCGAGATAATTTCCGTGCACATCGGCAATCGCGGCAAAACGCATCCGAAGCGCTCTATCTCGGCGGCGTGCCGTTGAGGCTAAGCACATGGCCGGCGAGATAGAGCGACCCCGTGATCAGGATGCGCGGCGGCACTTCGTAAGCAAGGCGCGTCAGCGTGCGCAGCGCCGCCTCGACGCCGTCGGATATTTCGACGCGCATGCCGAGCGAGCGCGCGGCATCCGCCAGCCGGTCCGGCGGCATCGCGTTGTCCTGGTGCGGGATCTCAACCGCGATGATGTGCCGCGTCAGACCTGCAAAATTGGCGAGAAATGCGCCGGCGTCCTTGTTCGCCATCATGCCGGCGATGACGACGAGCGGACGCGAGACGCGTTCCTCCAGATCGCCCAGCGCCGCCGCGACAACGCGCCCGCCTTCGGCATTGTGCCCGCCGTCGAGCCAGATCTCGCACCCCGGCGGCGCCTGCTCCAACAGCACGCCCGACGAAAGACGCTGCATCCGCGCCGGCCATTCCGCGTTGACGATGCCGGCCTCGAACGCCGCACTGGGAACCTTGAGTGTTTCGATGGCGCGCAAGGTTGCGATCGCAAGCCCCGCATTGTCGAATTGATGCCGGCCGAACAGTCTTGGCGCCGCCAGATCCATCAGACCGCGATCGTCCTGATAGACCAGCCTGCCGCGCTCGACGCCGACGTGCCATCCCTCGCCCGCCGCATGCAGCGGCGCGCGCATGCGGCTCGCCTGCGCTTTGATCACCGCCATCGCCTCCATGGGCTGCTCGGCAGAGATCACCGGCACGTTGCGCTTGATGATCGCGGCCTTCTCGCCGGCAATCGATGTCAGGGTGTCACCCAAAAATTCGGTGTGATCCATGCTGATCGGCGCGATCACGGTTGCCATCGGGCTTTCGATGACGTTGGTGGTGTCGAGCCGTCCGCCGAGGCCGACTTCCAATAATAGCACGTCGGCCGGATGTTGCGCGAAAAGGCAAAACGCCGCCGCGGTCTTGGCCTCGAAAAATGTGAGCGGCGCGCCGGCATTGGCACGCTCGCAATGCTCGAGCGCCAAGCGCAATTCATCATCGCCGACGAGAACGCCACCGATGCGAAAGCATTCGTTGATGCGCACCAGATAGGGCGAGGTATAGGCGTGGACGGCGAGGCCCGCCGCTTCCAGGATCGCGCGCAGATAGGCGAGCGTCGAACCCTTGCCATTGGTGCCGGCGACGTGGATCACCGGCGCCAGCTTGCGTTCGGGATGATCGAGCCGATCCAACAGAAGGTGTATGCGGTCGAGCCCGAGATCGATCCGCTTGGGATGCAGCGCGGACAGCCGCGCGATCAACCCATCGAGCGGTGACGGTGTGGCGGCGGGCGCGTTCACGCGTGGGGTGCTGCCGGCAGCGCGTCCGGGGCCGAGACGATCTGGGCGGGTTCGGAAACCGGCGGCGAAGGTTTTGACGCGGTTTCCAGCGCGGGCGACTTGGTCAGCAAGCGGCACAGCCGCGCCAGCGTCGAGCGAATGTCATGGCGATGCACGACCATGTCAACCATGCCGTGATCGCGCAAATATTCGGCGCGCTGGAATCCTTCCGGCAACTTCTCGCGGATGGTCTGCTCGATCACGCGCGCGCCGGCAAAACCGATCAGCGCGCCGGGCTCGGCGATCTGCACATCGCCCAGCATGGCGTAGGAAGCGGTGACGCCGCCGGTGGTCGGATTGGTCAGCACGACGATGTAGGGCTGTTTCACCTCGCGCAGCATCTGCACCCCGACGGTCGTCCGGGGCATCTGCATGAGGGACAAGATGCCTTCCTGCATCCGCGCGCCGCCGGAGGCCGCGAACACGATGAAGGGTGATTTCTTTTCCACCGCAAGCTCAAGCCCGCGCACGATCGCTTCACCGGCGGCCATGCCGAGCGAACCGCCCATGAAATCGAAATCCTGCACCGCGATCACGGCGGCCGCGCCCTCGAGCTTGCCATAGCCGACCTTGACGGCGTCGTTCAGCCCGGTGCGGGCGCGCGCATCCTTGATGCGATCGGCATATCTGCGTTCGTCGCGGAATTTCAGGGGATCGACGGCGACCTCGGGCAGCGCGATGTCGTACCAGGTTTCGTTGTCGAAGATCGATTTCAACCGTGCCACCGCACCCATGCGCATGTGGTAGTTCGAGCCGGGAATGACGAACTGGTTGGCCTCGACGTCCTTGTAGAACACCAGCTGACCCGAATCGGGGCACTTGATCCACAAATTCTCCGGCGTCTCGCGGCGCAGGATGTTGCGGATTTTTGGCCGGACCACATTGGTGAGCCAGTTCATGCTTTGCTCCGATTGGCGATCACAATCGCCCTTTTGCTATATGGCGGCCCGAACCTTGCCCGGCAAGCTGCCTGTCTCGCCAGCCATTAGGGCTTATTCCACGGCCTGCTTGGCTGCCCGCACCCCCTGCGCCAGCGAGGCCACGAGATCGGCCACCGCCGCGACCGTCTTGGTGGTCGCCTGTCCCGCCGTATCGAGGCTGTCGCGCAAGGCAT
>Ga0210409_10008561_pt1 | contig 10400 bp, 6 predicted proteins | sample IncBWH17MmetaG_FD_161649 | JGI IMG/M metagenome (GOLD analysis project Ga0210409, IMG submission 161649) | Forest soil microbial communities from Barre Woods Harvard Forest LTER site, Petersham, Massachusetts, United States - Inc-BW-H-17-M | ecosystem: Environmental > Terrestrial > Soil >...
TCGCGTGGAGGATGACGCGACCATGGAGGTCGTCGAAACCATTCGCGTGGTGAGCGCCGGAGGTCAAATTCGACACGGAATTTATCGCGATTTTCCCACGCGTTATGCCGACCGGCTCGGGAACCAATCTAGTGTCGGACTGGAAGTCACGGGCGCTACTCGCGACGGCCTTCCGGAGGAATTTCGCGTTGGGGACTATGCAAACGGAAAACGGATTTATATCGGCCGCGCCAACTTTCTTTTGCCCAACGGAGAGCACATCTACACGCTCTCCTATGCGACCACCCGCCAAATCGGCTTTTTCGCCGACCACGACGAACTCTTCTGGAATGTCACAGGCAACGGCTGGATATTTCCCATCGACCGCGCTTCCGCCAGCGTGCGGATTCCCGGAACCATTCCCGCGGACCAAATCCACCTCGGCGGCTACACAGGGCCGCAGGGATCGCGCGCGCAAGATCTTTCCTTCGCCAAACAAGATGACGGAAGTTACGCGTTCGCGGCGTCTCGCCCACTGCGCTCAAAGGAAGGCCTGACAATCCTGCTGACGTGGCCGAAAGGCTACATAGCTGCTCCCACCGGGCAGGAAAAAGTTCGATATTTTCTGCAGGATAACCGCGAGGCGGCTTTGGCGGCCGCCGGCCTGGTCACGATTTTTCTTTACTATGTGATTGTGTGGTGGTTTGTCGGGCGGAATCCCGCACCCGGCCCAATCGTCGCGCTCTACGAGCCGCCACCTGGATTTTCTCCCGCGGCCATGCGGTACCTCGTGCGCATGTCGTATGACAACAAGGCATTCGCGTCCGCAGTGCTGGACATGGCCGTGAAAGGCTATCTGCTCATCAAAGAGGAAGCCGGAACCTATACGCTCACACGCACGGGGAATGGGCGCGCGGCCCTTAGTCCCGAGGAGCAATCGGCAGCTGACAGCCTCTTCGGCAACCAACCCTCCATCCTCCTTCGCAACGAGAACCACACGCGGATTAGCGAGGCCATACTTGCGTTGAAAAAATGGCTCAAGAACGCGGAATACAAAACGTACTTCGTCACGAACGGCCATTACATGATCCCGGCGGTCGCGTTGTCCATCCTCATGATGCTGTCCATTATTTTCTCCCAATCGACCTTGAAAATACCCCTGGCTGGATTCCTGACGGTCTGGCTCACCATGTGGAGCCTCGGGGTCTCTGGCCTGCTCTCACTGTCGCTCCAATTGTGGAAGACCGCGCTAGCAGGCGGCCAACTGAAAAGCGGCGTCACCACGACACTTGCAATTTTCATCACCGCGGTCTCTGTGCTCTTTCTGGGTTTCGAAGTTGCGGGCCTTGTCCTGCTGGCCACTTCGACTTCGCTCATCCTCGTTGTGGCCCTCGTGGCTTCCGTCCTCCTCAACGCGATGTTCCATCATTTGCTGAGGACGCCAACGCGCGCAGGGCGCGGCGTCCTCGATAAAATCGAGGGATTCAAGCTTTTCCTCAGCGCGGTGGATGGCGACCGGCTGAACCGGGTCATGTCCGCCGAAAAAACACCGGAGATGTTTGAAAAGTTTCTGCCCTATGCCCTGGCCCTCGATGTGGAGCAGGCCTGGGCGGAGAAGTTTTCCGGTGTTCTGAATGACGCTCAGGCCGGCGCCCAAGGCGCATCCGCGTACTCTCCGACGTGGTATTCCGGCAGCGCGTGGAACACTTTGGGCGCGGGTGGATTCGTCAGTTCGCTGAGCGGATCTTTTTCCGGCGCCATTTCTTCTTCCTCTTCCGCGCCAGGATCAAGCAGTGGAGGTGGAGGCGGGTCTGGCGGAGGTGGAGGGGGCGGAGGAGGTGGGGGGTGGTAGCGGGAAGAACGCTGCGAAGGTCGGCAATCCACGGCGCGGAATTCGCCTTTGCCTGACACGAATTTCGGCGGTGTCTCAGTTTGAAAGGGAGCATGCCCTCTCCGTCCCGAAGAGCGCGGGACGGAGAGACCTCTACAAAAGCGTAACGCGTTGGTCTGAATGGTTTGGTAGAGGCCGCCCGTTTTAGGGCGGGCAGCTTTTAGCAGCGCCCACTATTCAACCTGACGCACTCCTGAAATTCCGGTAGTGGTGTCATTTGATCTTGGAACAATTACAGTTTTCCCCAGAACGCGAACGTCACGGCACCGACCAGAAACAGGAATGAGACAGCGTGATTCCATTTGATGCCTTCACCGAGATACCACCACGCGAAGCCGACAAACACGCTAAGGGTGATCACCTCCTGGATGATTTTCAACTGAAACGCCGTGAATTCGCCATAGCCGATACGGTTCGCGGGAACTTGAAAGCAGTATTCGGCGAACGCGATGAGCCAGCTCACGATGATTGCGGCGAAAAGCGGAGACTGGCGGTATTTCAGGTGTCCGTACCAGGCGATGGTCATGAAGATATTCGAACAAAAAAGAAGCAGGATGGTTTTCATGGCTCCGGAATCGTATCACGGGCGCAATGGTGAGGTCGGTGTAGAAGCCATCTGGCTTGTAAGGAGACCGGAGAGTGCCGACCCGCCTAGTTCAGATGACACCACTGCCGAAATTCCCGCTTTCTTGCTCACGGAGGGGCTTCGCGGTACTCTGTTCTCATCATGGATGAACAGGAATTTCAGAAACGATGTGATGCCGCCTTTGAATCGCTGCTCCGCCGCCTTCAGGAAGTTGGCGATGCGCGCGGATTCGAAGTCGAGGGCGGAAGCGGAAAACTGGAAGTCCTTTTCGAAGACGCGGATGAAACTAGATTCGTGATCAGCCCCAACACGCCGGTGCGCCAGATTTGGATTTCCGCGCTAACTACCAGTTTCAAGCTGTCGTGGTCGGACGCGGCGGGAACATTCGTCCTGGACAAAACGGGTGAGACGCTGATGCAGCTCATGGGCCGGATTCTCACCGAACAACTCGGCAGCCCTGTAACGGTTTAAACTAATATGAAATCGTTCCTTGAAAGCGTCATACGATTCTCGGGCTGGCGCGCGAGTGTGCCAGTCACTGATTGTGGCCGTCGCGAGTCGCGCCTGCTTGCGCGAATCGTGTTCCTGGCCCTGGCCGCACTCATCTTTTCTTACGCATCCGGACAGGACAATGCTTATCCGCCCGCGGCAAGCGTGCTTCAGCCGCAGGCCTACGTATCATTGCAACCCGTGCCGCGCGGCCGCTCCTTTGAAATCGCAGTAGTGGCGAAAATTTCTCCGGGCTTCCACATCAACGCGCACGTGCCTTCGGAGGACTATCTGATCCCCACGAAAGTCATGGCGGATCTCTCTCCCGGAGTGTTTCTCGTGGAAACGACGTATCCGCGCGGAGTGATGCGGGCGTTCCGATTTTCGAAGACGCCTCTGCGCGTTTACGAAGGCTCGTTCACGGTGAGGATGAAATTGCGAGCGAATGGCTCCGCGCCGATCGGCCCCCAAAAAATCGGACTTACGGTTGGCTATCAGGCCTGCAATCAGGACGCGTGCCTGCCGCCGACGAAACTATCTGTGGCGGCGGACCTGGAAATCGCCGCCGTGGATACACCCACGCATCCCGTCCACACGGATATTTTCTCTTCGGCTCCGGCCAAGTAGGACGGGCTTCAGCCTGTCGCTTTTTGATCGCGCTTGCACCGAAACCAGACAGGCTGAAGCCCGTCCTACTAAATCAGCTCGCGCCGAACGTTCCGACGGCGCGACGCAGGCGGCTGACAACGCGCTCCTGGCCGAGCACCAGCATGGTTTCAAACAGCGGCGGCGCTACGGCTTGCCCCACGATCGCAACGCGCGTCGCATTGATCAAGAGACCTGCCTTTACGCCTTCCGCGGCGGCCAGTTCGCGCAAGGCGTGGTCGCACGCGTCGTGATTCCAATCTGAGAGAGTCGCAAGGGCGTCCGCCAGTTTCGCGAGCATCGCGCCCAGGCGTTCGTCCTTCCAGAATTTCTCGCGGGCCTGCGGATCATACTCAAACGTATCGCTGAAAAACGCGCGGGCCCACGTCGAAAAATCCGGCAGCAAGCGCGTGCGCGGACGCAGCAAATCCACCGTTTTAGAAAACCACTCTCGCTTTTCACCTGCCCATTCAGGTTGCCACAGCTTCGAGCGCTCCAGCTCGCCTTGCACGGCGGGAAGAAGCTCATCGATCGGTAGTTTTTGCAGAAACTGCGTGTTGAACCATTCGAGCTTTGGCCGGTCGAAGACGGCATTCGTGCGGCTCACGCCTTCGAGCGAAAACCGAGTGACGATTTCGGAGGTCCGCATGAATTCCTCGTTGCCAGCCGACCACCCAAGCAGCGCCAGAAAATTCCGGAACGCCTCGGGCAGAAAGCCTTCGTCGCGGTATGATCCCACGCTCGTCGCGCCGTGGCGTTTGGAAAGCCGCGTGCGGTCCGGCCCCAGAATCAGCGGCACGTGCGCAAAAATAGGAGGCGTGGCGCCGAGCGCGCGATAGAGCAGCGCCTGCTTCGGCGTGTTGGAGATGTGATCGGAACCGCGAATCACATGCGTGATCCGCATGTCGATGTCGTCCACCACGGCGCTCAGCTGATACGTCGGCCCGCCGCGCGCCTGCCCTTCTTTGGGTGAGCGCAGGAGAACGAAATCCTCGATCTCCTCGTTGGACACTTCGCGCGGACCGAAAACGGCGTCCTCGAATGGAGTGACCGCGCCGAGCGGGACTCGGAAACGGATCGCCGCGTTTTCCGCGCTCAGTCCCGGCTTGCCTTCGCGGCACGCGCAGCGAGTGATGCGGCGCGGGCCCTGCTCTTTTTTCTCGTCCTCGGTTTCCTCGACCGCGTCGCCGCCCCCGTATTTCTCCGGCGGACAATCGCAAAAGTAGGCGGCGCCAGAAGCGGCCAGCCTCAGCGCCGCCTCACGATGCAATTCCAGGCGCTGCGACTGAAAGTAAGGACCTTCGTCCCAATCGACGCCGAGCCATCGCAGGCCGTCCAGAATGCCTTCCACCAGCTCCGGGCGATTGCGTTCGACGTCCGTATCCTCAATGCGCAGGACCATCGTGCCGCCCCGGCCGCGCGCAAACAACCAATTAAATAGCGCGGTGCGCGCGCCTCCCACATGCAAATAGCCCGTCGGCGAGGGCGCGAACCGCACGCGAATTTCGCCACCCGGCGTTCCCGATGCGCTCGAAATCGTGGACATGCTCCTTGCCAGTTTCTCCCATGAGTGAAAAACGCTTCATCTTAGCCGAACCCGCATAGGAAGGCGAGCCACCACGGCGGGTGATTCCCCACGATTCCCAAAAACGACAGAGGTCAATTCTTAGTTAAGAAATCGTGTGTCCGATCTCTCAAGTGCCTTGTTCCCGACTGGTACCCCCGTACCCTTGACCGTCTGGAAAGGCGTCACTTATAGTCGCGAAGGTGGGGAAATTTGTCGGGAGAGGTGTGGTGTCTCTGTCGCCCGTAAGTACATCCCGCTCGGATGATTGGCGGCGTAGATTCCTTGATCAGGCTTTGATCTCTTCACCATACATTGCCGGACACTGCACTCGAATCGAGTGGGAAGTGCGAATTGCGGCCTTCGCAGCGCGTTTGAATCGATGACATCGGAAAGTATTATTGCGATCACTCTGCTGGCAGCGTCGGCATTGACGTCGGGTTTCTTCGCCTACATGCACAGCTTGCGGCGCCAGGTCTATCTCATGCTTTGGAGCGCCGGATGGTGCGTGCTCGCCCTGCACTACCTCAGCCCCGCTCTTGAACACTGGATGTCCATCGCCCCGTGGCAGGCGGCGGTGAACGAATGGCTCTTGGCCGCGGCAGCGCTGCTGTTTTTCAGCACGGCTCAGGTGTACACGAATACCAAGCTTTGGGTTCGCCCGCAAATTGCCGCGGGCGGGGTGTTCGTATTGTGGTCGGCCGCTTACTACCTGCATGCGGTCAGAATTTCTCCGCAATTCGGGGTCGCCGTGGTGCTGGCAGTCATCGCCTGGGTCTTCTACCAGGAGAGCCAGCGTCACGAAACGTTTGCGGATTTGCTGCTGGCTGCTTCGTTCCTTAGTTGGAGCGCGATCCTGGTCGGGGAGGTGCTGCTCGCTCCCCGCGTCGCGAGTTCGCTGCGCGCACTGGAGCTTCTGCCCCAGCTGTTTGCCGCGGCTTTGATGGTGATGGGGCTTTACGAAGAAGAAAAGCGCCGCGTCGAACAGAACATGCTGGCGCTTTCCAACGTAAACCTGGCCACTTCCAGTTTCGTCGGGCCGGAAATTCAACAGATGCTCTCGCACGCTCTCGAGCGCGTACTGAGCGTCGTGCGCATGCCGGCCGGCGCGCTGTTCCTGCATCACGGACATGCGCAGGGCCCCACTTCCGTTGTCGCCGTGGGCTTGGCGGAAAATTTCTGCGCGATCGCCCAGGAAGAGGGTCTCGACGATCACCTCGTGGATATGGTTTCGCGCCTGGGAGGGCTCGTTGTGTTCCGCGAACTCGGGCGCGACGCGTCTTGGGCGGCTCTCGAAGGCGAGGAAGCCTTCCGGCGATTCCGGCAGCTGGCTACGAGCCAGTGTTTGCGCACCGTGGTAGGAATTAGCCTGCAAGCCAAGGAACAGGCGTTCGGCGTATTGTTTCTTGGCACCCCCGACTCCCGGCGTTTTACAGCGGCCGAGCTCCGCCTGCTGCTTGCCCTGGGCCACCAAATCGGAATGGCCGTCGAAAATAGCTACCTCGTCCAACAGACCGCGCGCCGCACGCAAGAACTCCACATGCTCAACGAAATCGGCCGCGCGCTGAGCTCCACCCTGGACCCGGACACGCTTTTCGATACCATCCTGAACGAAATCCAACGCCTCTTTGATGTGAGTCATTTCTTTGTCGCGCTCCACGATACGGCCCGCAATGAAATTAAATTTGAAGTCGAGTTGCGCGACGGCGAAACTCTCCCAAAAAGGTCCCGGCCATTTGGCGGCAACATGGCGATTGAATACCTGATGCGCACGCGCCAACCCATTTTGATCCGGGAAAATTATGCCGAAGAAATGCGCAAGCTGGGCATCGAACCACAAAATGCGCACAAAGGAAGTTTTTGCGGTGTGCCCCTGCTGTTGTACGAGCGGCCCATCGGAGCCATGATCCTGCGGAGTCCCCAAGAATGCGCTCTCGATTTCGGGCACCTGGAAATGATGCGCGTGCTCGCCAGCGAAGCGGTCATCGCCCTGGAAAATGCGCGATTGTTTCGTGAAGAGCGGGCGAAATCGCGCCGCTTGACCCTGTTCAATAACATCTCCCGCAATATTATTACGACGCTCAATCCGGATGAAATGATCGCCAAGATCGCAGAAGAATTAGAACAGATGCTCGACTACTCTCACATTGGGATCGGGCTGCTCGATTATACGGCCAAGGAAATCGTGATCCTGGCTGAAGCGGGACAGCGCAAGGGCGCCCTGGGTCGTCGACTGGGTCTGGACGGAAATATAGTAGGGCGGGTCGCGCGCACGGGACAGATGGCGGTCGTCTCCTACGACGCGCAGCACTCCACGGGCGAACCTGTGCTCGCGGGTTCAGACTCCGCGATCGCGCTGCCGATCGTGTACGCCGACCAGTTGCATGGAGTGTTGTATGTGGAAACAGACAAGACCGCCGACTTCCCTCAGGAGGAGGTTCTGTTCCTGGGGACGCTCGCAGACTTGATTTCCGGCGCGCTCCACAACGCCCTCACGTTCCAGAAAGCCCAGGAACAGGCCATCACCGACGGCATGACCGGGTTGAAAACCCATCGCTTCTTCATGGAGGCGCTCTCGGGGGAATGGAAGCGCTCGACGCGCGCGGGACGTTCCTTCTCCCTAGTGCTGATGGATCTGGACCGATTCAAATTCGTCAACGATTTTTACGGACATTTGGACGGCGACCTTGTGCTGCAGCGCGTGGCTCATATTCTCGGATTGAATTGCCGGCGATCGGATGTAGTGGCACGCTACGGAGGCGATGAGTTCGTCATCCTGATGCCCGAAACGGACTCCACGCAAAGCCACCAGCTGGCCGCAAAACTGCGCTCGTGGATTTGCTCCGATCCTGTTCTGCGCGAAAAAAACGTGACTTCCAGTTTTGGCGTCGCGACGTTTCCGCTGAACGGATCCACTCCCCAGGAGCTGATTCAGGTCGCCGACGCCTCGATGTACCTTTCCAAGCATCAGGGCGGGAACGCCGTCTCCACCGCGGATCATTTCAATCCGGATGATTCCCGGAAATGGAAGCGCGACGTCCTCGACGCTTACCTCGGCGTTACGCTCAAGCGCCTGTTCGCCACCGGCCCCGACGCGTTTGTAGAAATCTACAGCCGCATCGAGCAGTTCGCCAGGTCGCTCGCTGAAACCGAACCCGCCTCGAAACACCCGGGCACAAATGAATTGTCAGGATCCACAGGCGAGCCGCCGTTCGAGCCGCTGCCTCCCATCGTCATGGATACCCTCACTTCGCTTGCACTCGCCGTCGATGCCAAGGATCAATTCACTCAGGGCCACTCTCAGAAGGTTTCCAGCTACGCCGTCTTGATTGCCGAGGCCATTGGCCTGGAAGGCGCTGAAATCGAGGAAGTGCGGCTGGCCGGGATGCTGCATGACGTTGGAAAAGTCGGAATCGTGGCATCGATCTTGAACAAAAACGGCCCGCTCAATCCCGAGGAATGGGAAGCGATGAAGCGCCACGTAGAATACGGGGCCAAACTGCTCGAACCACTGCGAGGCACTGAACGCATCCGCCAAATGGTCGCCCACCATCATGAATTTTTCGACGGCTCGGGCTACTTGGGAGGGCTTGCGGGCGACCAGATTCCGTTGGGCGCACGGATCATCGCGATCGCCGACGCCTACGACACGATCACTTCCGAGCGGACGTACAAGAAAGCGCGCACACCGAAAGAAGCGTTCCAGGAACTCGACCGCTGTGGCAACGCGCAATTTGATCCCGAATTAGTGCGGGTATTTATCTCCCGTCTCCGTGAATTGCCGAACCCCCTGATCCTGAATCCCGTCCTGGCCCAGGAACCGGAAGTCTTCCATTAGTAGGACGGGCTTTAGCCTGTCGCTTGGTGTGGAAACCTCAACCGAAAACCAGACAGGCTGAAGCCTATCCTACCCTATAGCCACGCCAGGCTTGTTTCGCCGCCTTTGATTGCGTAGAATCGCGCTTCTTCATGCCGGGGATCAACAAGCCTCACGGAGACGGAATGCCCAGGCGCATTGCAGCAAAGATCACCGGTGTGAGCGGGTACGTCCCGCCGCGGGTGATGTCCAATGCCGATTTGGAAAAGTTGGTGGAAACCGACGATGTATGGATTCGGGAGCGCACCGGGATCCGCGAACGCCACGTCGCCGAGAAAGGCGTCGCCGCGTCCGATCTGGCTACGGCTGCTGCACGCCAGCTCCTAACTTGCAAACACGTGCCCGCGTCGGAGATCGACCTGATCGTGGTTGCCAGCGTTACGCCGGACATGATGTTCCCCGCAACCGCCTGCCTGGTTCAAAACAATCTGGGCGCCAAGCACGCCTGGGGATTCGATCTTTCGGCGGCTTGTTCCGGATTTCTTTATGCCCTCACGGTCGGCGCCCAATTTGTGGGAGCCGGCACTCAAAAAAAAGCGCTGGTCATCGGCAGCGACGTGATGACTTCGATTCTGGATTACCAGGATCGCGCAACCTGCGTGTTGTTTGGGGATGGCGCGGGAGCCGTCCTATTGGAACCCACGGACCGGGACGACGAAGGCATTCTCGACTACGTGCACGATATTGACGGCTCCGGGGGGAAATTTCTCTTCATGCCCGGCGGCGGATCGCTTCACCCCTCGTCACACGAAACCGTGGATCAGAAGATGCACTTCGTCCATCAGGAGGGCGCTCAAGTCTTCAAATACGCGGTACGCCGCATGGCGGATCTAGCATGCGAAATGCTCGAACGAAACGGATTCACGAGCAAAGACCTGGCACTGGTCGTGCCCCATCAGGCCAACTTGCGGATCATTCGCGCCATGCAGGAGCGGCTCGGTATGGACGACGCAAGAATCATGGTGAATATCGATCGCTACGGAAATACGACTGGGGGAACCATACCCCTCGGGCTGCGCGATGCCGTCGACGAGGGCCGCCTTAAAAAAGGGGATCTCGTTTTGCTCGTCGCGGTCGGAGCAGGATATACAGCGGGTGGAATCCTTATTCGCTGGGCCTACTAAGAAGACCTTCGAGATTCAACTTAAGCAAAGAGATTCTAATTTACATCCCGCGGACTTGGGCGGCGCAAACCATGTTGCGCTCCAGGTGCTGGTCCATCAGGACCGCGGCGTAGCGCGAGCAGGTGGCCATTTCGGCGTTAGCCCAGCTGGCCATCGCCGGAACAATGCTGCCCAGTTTCTCCACCACGGCGTAGTAGGCGCGAATGGCTGTAAAGCTACCATTCGGGCCGCGCAGGTCAGGAGAC
>Ga0210409_10008562_pt1 | contig 10398 bp, 13 predicted proteins | sample IncBWH17MmetaG_FD_161649 | JGI IMG/M metagenome (GOLD analysis project Ga0210409, IMG submission 161649) | Forest soil microbial communities from Barre Woods Harvard Forest LTER site, Petersham, Massachusetts, United States - Inc-BW-H-17-M | ecosystem: Environmental > Terrestrial > Soil >...
CACTGCCGCGAACACCGCCATGGGATCTTCGGTCCAAGGCTGGAACACCCCGATCGCAGCCAGCGGACACATCGCCGTCGGGGTCAACGGACAGCTATACCTCTTCTCACCGTAGCTCTTCGTGTCCAAAATACCGGTATTTCTTCTTGTCCTCTTGGGCGCAACTCTAGCCCTCGCCCTGGCATGCCGCCGCAACAACGGCCGGCACGGCCCGTATGTCTATGTCAGCAACGAGGGGTCCGGCGACGTCACCGTCATCGACGCCGCAACGCGGGTCGTCCTGGCGACATTTCCCGTGGGAAAGCGGCCACGCGGAATGCGAGCAGCGCCCGGCGGCGGCCGCGTCTACGTCGCACTGAGCGGGAATCCGCCGAGTGCAGAAGGACGCCCCGCGGCCGCGGAGCTTCGAGCGGACCCCGAGGCACACGGCGTGGGCGTCATCGACACGGCTGCGCGCGCGGTCGTCGATCGGCTGCCCGCCGGGTCGGACCCCGAGCAACTTGCACTCGACAAGGATGGGCGGACGCTTTACGTCGCCAACGAAGACGCCGCTACGTTGTCCGTGATCGACGTGTCCAGTCGCAAAACCATCGCCACGCTCAACGTGGGCGAGGAGCCGGAGGGGGTTGCGGTCAGCCCCGACGGGCGGTGGGCATACGTCGTGTGCGAATCAGCGGGGGTCGTCGAAGTCGTGGACACGACCACGACGAAGGTCCAAAAGGAGATCTCTGTCGGCGGGCGCCCCCGCTCGGCGGCGTTCCTGCCCGATCAGTCCAAGGCGTATGTGGCCTCCGAAACGAGCGGTGTCCTGACCGTCGTCGCCCTCCCCGAGCATGCGGTGGCAAAGAAGATCCGACTCGAGGGACGACCGATGGGCATCGCCGTGGCACCGGACGGGAAGACCGTGTACGTCACCACCGGGCGCGGGGGGACGGTCGTCGTCGTCGACACCGCCAAGGACGAAGTCGTTGGATCCATCCGAGTCGGCGAGCGCCCGTGGGGCATCGCCGCCACGCCCGACGGGCGCACCCTCTACGTCGCCAACGGTCTTTCTGACGACGTCTCGGTCATCGACGCGGAAACCCGGCGAGAGACCGCGCGCATCCACGTTGGCTCGAGGCCGTGGGGCGTGGCGGTCGTGCCGTAGTGACCTGAGTCACTACCTCCCAGCGGGGGCACAATAAACCGCGCAGCCCTCGCTAGAGTCGCCGCCCTGCGTCTGATCTCCGTCGTGGAGCATGATCTGAAGCCGGTACGAATGGTACGCGACCAGGCCCACCTCGAAGCGTATCTCGGCGCCGTAACCTCTTCCCATGAGGCCGAACGTGTTGCACGACGTGCTCGTGCAGGGGCAGTTCGTATTGGCGGCGGCGGTCACCTGATCCGCAGACGTTCCGAGGTCCCAGTAGTTGATGGGTGGGTCGGCGGCGTTGGGCGTGCCGGTGGTGCCGTTTTCGGTGGCGCTCTTCCAGGTGCCGAAGACGGCGACCGGATCGTAGGCGGTGCCACCATTTTGCTGGTCGCCAGTGGTGCAATTCGGATCCGCTGTGATGTCGGTGACGAAGAGCACGGGCCTCAGGGGCCGCCCCGAAGTATCGACACAAGCCGGATCGCCCGTCTGCGGATAAAAGACCGCGTCGGGGGGGTTGGCAGACATCATGGAGACCGGATTGGTCATGGTGTCGCAGCCGAGCGTGAGCGCGTGCTCGTCGCTGTAAAAGACTTCAATGACGGCGGGCGTCGATCCGCCGCCCGAAGCGGTCATGTCGCACAGAAGAATGTTTTCGTTGAAGCCCGACTGCGAATAACCGCAGGTGTCATTGGAGCCGTTCGCCGCCGGCAACGTGATACCCGGTGTGCATGCCGCGGTGGCGGCGTCACCCTTGCTGCAGACGGTACCGATGCCGCTCGTCGAGCCCGTGCAGTTCGACCCGTTGCAGCAGAGGCTGGGATGTCCAGCGCCCTTCGCCGTGCACATGAGCCCGGAGGCGCATTGCCCCCGCGAATCGCAGAGGCAACCCTGACTCCCGGCGATACAGGTCTGAGTGACACCCGTCGTACCAAAGCTGCCCGAGCTACTACCCGAAGAGCTGCCACCGCTCGAATTGCTGGAACTACCACCCGAACTGCTCGAGCCACTCGAGCTGCTCGAACCACTTGAGTTGCTGGAACTCCCGGAACTGGTGGACCCTCCTCCCGAGCTACTGGAAGCGCCGGAGTTACTGGACGCGCCCGAGCTACTGGAGCTGGCGGAGGTACCAGAGCTGCTGGAACTAGAGGACCCGCGAGAGCTGCCGGAGCTGCCGGAGCTGCCGAGGCTTCCTGAACTACCCGAGCTGCTCGCGCCGCCCGAGGTGTCCGGCCCGACCGAGCTGTCCGAGTCGCTTGCGTTCGGATTGCCTGCGTCATTTCCAGTGTTCCAGCCGATTGGGTTATTGGTCGTCGCCTGGGCGCAGGCGATGGCCAGAGTGAGCGGCCAAGCAAACAATCCAATCGCCTTTCTGCGGGCTCCCATGGCACACCCCTTCCGACCCCAGGGATAAAGTACCACCGGGCCTGAAAAGCAGGCACAGGCGGCTGGCGATTGCGCCCCCACCGGATTCCGCCGACGTCAATCCATTTCTGAAAGGCGTCTTCCGCGGCTCACATGAAGGAAACACCGATGGAGAAGGTCGGATATCCGATCCGCATCGTGAGCGCGGCGTGCTCTCCAAAATGGTATCGACCGCCGGCATAGAAGGCAAAGTCGACCCCGGTTTGCGTCGGCGTCCCGCACGGATTACCCGCCGGCACGCCGGAGCAGTAATCGAAGAAGCCGTGGTAGATGACGAGACCCGGCTCGCCGAAAACGCTCCAGCGCTGCGCCACGAAAAAGTTCCACTGCATGGCGACCGGGAACAGCAGATAGTTCGCGTCGCCGAGCACGTAGCAGGGACCAGGTCTCGGCGGGGGGCCGTAGAAGTAGCAAGCAGAACCCGAGTAGTGCACCCAGTCGACGCCGAAGCTGATTGCCACACTGTTGTTGATGCTCGGGACGAACCCGTTGTCCACAACGGGGATGGAGAAACGCGCGCCGAGCCCGAAACCGTCGCTGGGTGCGTAGTAGTAATGCCTCCAGCTCCACAACCCATGCGGCTCGATCTCCACCGGATATTTCGGATGTTCGCCGGGGTGCTTGATCGTGTCATCGGCCTGCGCGTCGGTGGCGGCGAGAGCCATCACCGCCCCAAGGAACACGCAGGCAAACGCGGAGAAGGATCGGTTCATGCCACCACTCTATCGCACTGCTTTTGCGGTAGTGACCTGAGTCCGTGATTCGCGGGCAAATCGCGGACTCAGGGCACCGGGCCGCTCGTCTGAAGTTGCTGCATTGCCGACTGTGTTGGGTGATGATGTCGGGTCCTTACGACGAAGGAGAACCGATGGTCGATCTGATCAAAGATACGCTCAAGCCCGGAACGGGCGCGGAGGCCAAGCCCGGCGACCGCGTGACGGTGCACTACGTCGGCACCCTCACGGACGGCAAAAAGTTCGATAGCTCGCGCGACCGCGGCCAAGGCTTCCACTTCTCGGTCGGCAAAGGAGAGGTCATCAAGGGCTGGGACGAGGGCGTCGCGGGTATGCGCATCGGCGAGGTGCGCAAGCTCACCATCCCGCCCGAGAAGGGGTACGGGGCGCGCGGATTTCCGCCGGTCATCCCGGCGAACGCCACGCTCGTGTTCGAGGTGGAGCTTCTGGCGATCGGGTAACCCGTCAAGGACTGTTGGTCACCGAGAAGGCGGTGACCTTGAAGTCTTCGTCTGCCCCGCCTGTACTGCAGATTTCGAACCGGTACCCGATCGCAGTCAGGTTGGAGTGGGGGCTCCGGGATTGGTGGGACTTTCAGAGCAAGCGCCAACCGAGATCGCGAGGACTGCGGCGCTGATCGCGCGGTTGGGAAGCCCCGACAAGAGCGTTCGAGCCAGCGTGTTCGTCATCCATGGGGAGGCGACGGATCACGCCGAGACGGCTCAAAAAAGAGCGACCTCAGTTGACCACCACGGTTGCCGCTGTGAAATCAATGTTTCCAGATGCATTCCCGCCCGCCTCTACGAGGAGTCTGGCCTCTTCCAGGTTTCCCAATTGCATGCCGAGATTGGCCCACTGGGAAAAGTGTTCGGAAATGGAGATATGTCCGCACGTCCGGGCTGCCTGCCGGACACTGAAAAACTGCACAAAGGTGGCAGTCCCCTGGATAGACGGTTGATTGGTTTGCGTGTGCATGTAGACGTCGTATTTGCCACCATCAACGGTAATCGTGCCCATATTGGTACCACCAGGATTGGGCGGCGAACCGAACCAGTCCTCTACGATGTAGTATTCATGCAGTGGGCTGACCGACCATCCGTAGATACCTACGAATGAGTAGCTGGCGCTTCCCATTTTTGTTTCCGCGAAGTCAGATGAAAGGCTGCCGATTTGGGAGGCTGTCTTGGTCTGGTCAAACCCGAGGCCGACGCGCGCGAGAAAATCCCCGGCATTGCTCCAATTGGCTTTGAACGTGGCATCGACGCCGAAGACGGTCATGCATCCGGAGCCGACTCCATTCGACCAATATTCGTAGGAGTAACCGTTGCCTACGTTGCCTGTGGTGTTGGAGCAGTACTGCGTGCCGGCTGGCTGAGTGGCCCCGGTGCTCGAGCAGGCGTTCGACCCAGAGCTACCTGAGGAGCCCGAGCTGCCTGAAGAGCTGGAGCTGCTCGAAGAACCGGAGCTGCTCGAAGAACCGGAGCCGCTCGAAGAGCCGGTGCCACTAGAGGAACCGGTGTGACCCGAGTTGCTCGATGAGCCGGAGTTTCCAGAACTCCCGGTGCTGCTAGAAGAGCCGGAGCTGCCCGCAGCCGAGCCGGAGCTACCTGAGTTCGACGCCGACATTCCCATGGCGGCGTCCGAACGGCCGCCGGTGCTACTCGACGAGGCTCCCGAGCCCCCGGAGGTCGAGCTGGAACCGTTGGGCCCCGAACTCGAGCCGGGGGAACCCCAAACACCACTGTCCGACGAATTCTCGGATGAGGACGAACAAGCCGCCAATGCCGCGACGGAGGCAGTCAACAAGGGGCGCAAGTGAGCTCTCATGATAGGAGAAAGTGGTCACTGCCCCTCTCTCGCGACCCAACTTTCTGCAGCAGCCTCTTTACTGGCCCATCAGCGCCAGGATGTTGCCGTCCGGGTCCTTGAACCATGCAGCCTTGAACTCACCGAATGCGTGCACGTCCCCCTTTTGAGAAAGGCCTGGCAAGTCGTAATGCTCGAACTTGACGCCTCTTTCCCGGAGACCCTGGACGACACGGTCGATGTCTTTGCCCAGCGACCAGTTGATCGCGGTCGCTTTGTTCGTGCCGGCAAACTCCGAGCGGTAAACGATGACGGAGGCGGTGCCGCTTTTGAATGTGATCGCCTCGGACCCTTGCGCGTCCGCCACGCGCAAGCCCAGCACGCCCTCGTAGAACGTTCTTGCCTTACCCAGATCCTTCACCGCCACCGTAGCGATCGCATCCTTGTCTCCGAGCATGGTGGGCTCCTTTCCGCGTCCTCACACGTACTAGCTTGCGAATCGGAAGCTCGCCCGCGAACGGCGAGGCGTCTACAGTTCACGGGATGCGGCGCGCGAAGCGGGAATCGCCCGAGGACGCGGTCCTCGAAGAGCTCTTTGCCTTCTACAGAGAGGTGGATGCCTGTTACGAGGGTTCGCATTGTCCTTCGTCGACGGAGTGCTGCAGGTTCGGCCTCACCGGCCGCGAGCCCTACGTGACTTCCGTCGAGGTGGCTGGGCTCAGGCGTGCCATCTCCCATCGCGGCGGGCTGCCGTCGGCAAAGCGGCGAGCGCTTCCGATGGTGACGACCGCCGTCGTAGAGCGAATCTGCCCTTTCCTCGATACGCTCGGCCGCTGCTCGGTCTACGAGAGCCGGCCGCTCGGCTGTCGGACCTTTTACTGCAGCCGTGCCACGGTCACCGCCCGCACCCGCGGCGCCGCACAACGCGAGTTCGTGAACCGGCTGCGTGACATCGCGTCGCGACACGAGCCCGGCGGCGATGCGCCGAGACCGCTGTCGAGGGTGTTCGCTCACAAGTGACAAGGACGGCTCACGCTTCCAACGTCTTCAGGAAGTCGATCATCGCGGCGTTGACCTCGCTCGGCCGCTCTTGCTGCGTCCAATGACCGCAACCCGGCAGCATGATCGGCGCTCGGAGATTCGGAACGAACTTGGGCAGCGCCGGGAGGAGCCGGTCCATCCCGGGAAAGCGCACGACGAGATCCCGATCGCCCGCGACGTAGAGGGCCGGCACGTGGATCTTCGCGTCCGCCCAAGGGGCGAGGAGTTCCCAGTTGCGGTCGATGTTTCGGTACCAATTGAGGCCACCCCGCAGTCCTGTTCTCTTGAACTCCGCCGCATAGAAAGCGACGTCGTCCTTCGTCAGCCACGCGGGCAGTTTCGTGGGGTCGGGTGTCGTGCTGAGAAAGCCCCCTTGGCGGGGCACCATTCCGGGGCCGCCGCCCGTCGATCCCGGCTGACCCGCGTCGCCCGACACGCCCACGAGGAGCTTGCGCATCGTCTCGGCCGTGTCGCGCTCCAGCTCCGCTTCGGCCACACCCGGTTCCTGGAAGTAGAGCTGATAGAAGATTGCGTCGTCGCTTCGTGGCATGACCGATGTGGGCCGGGACGCACCGCGTGGACGGAACGGCACACTGAGGCCGATGACGCCTCGGATTCGGTCCGGCCGCATTAACGCTGCATGCCAGGCGACCGGGGCGCCCCAATCGTGCCCTGCGATGACCGCCTTTGGAGTCCCGAGTGCATCGAGAAGTCCCACCATGTCGCCGACCAGGTGCAAGAGCGTGTATTGGTCAATGGCCTGCGGCCGATCCGTCTGGCCATACCCCCTCATGTCGGGCGCCACGGCGTGAAAGCCCGCCTTCGCGAGCGCCTCCAGCTGATGGCGCCAGGAATACCAGGACTCGGGGAAACCGTGACACAAGACGACCAGCGGCCCGTCGCCCGCCTCGGCGACATGCATGCGAATGCCGTTGGTGTCGACGAACCGGTGCTTGATCTCCATGAGAGGCTCCTATGCGTTGGCCAGCGCAGACCCTAGCATCATGAGAACATAGTGGCCGGCTGGTCGGTCGATAGGCCACCACCCACACGCGAGGCGTACTCGATGGACAAATTGGGGCGTGAGGCAATCGTCATCGGCAGCGGCATCGGCGGACTGTTGGCGGCGCGCGTCCTGTCGGACCACTTCGAGCGCGTGTCGATCTTGGAGCGCGACGCCGTGGGCGACACGCGAGAGGCTCGCGCGGGCGTCCCCCAAGGCAAACATCTGCACGCCCTCCTTGTCGGCGGTCAGCGCGTGCTCGACGATCTTTTCCCCGGATTCGAGGAGGACCTCGATCGGGTCGGCGCAGCGCGCCTCAGGGCCGGACTCGACCTGCGCGTCGAGCGACCTGGTTTCGATCCCTTCCCACAGCGCGACCTCGGTCTGAGTAGCGCCGGCCTCACGCGACCACAGCTCGAATTCTGCGTACGACGGCGCGTCTTGGGCATCGCCAACGTGCACATGGAAGGAGGGTGCCGCGTAATGACGCTACTCCCCGGGGACGACCGCCGTTCGATCGCGGGCCTTCAGTACAAGCACGACGGACGATCGGAGACGCGAGCGGCGGATCTCGTCGTAGACGCGTCGGGCAGCGGTGACCTCACGCTGGCCGCGCTCGCGGCGACCGACCATGCGTCCCCGCGAGAGACGACGATCGGCGTCGATCTCGGCTATTCCAGCGCGGTCTTGGCGATCCCGGATGGAACGCCGACCGACTGGAGAGGTGTCATGCACCTCCCCGACGCCCCCAAAACGAGCCGCGGCGCCCTGATGATGCCGGTCGAGGGCAACCGCTGGATGCTCGCGCTCGGCGGCAGGCCAGGCGAGCACCCGCCGGCCGACGAGGAAGGCTTTCGTGCATACGCAGCGACGCTCCGAACGACGACCATCGCCCGCGCCATTGCGCCGGCCAAGTTGGTGACTGGCATCGAACGCTTTCGCTTCAACGAAAGCCGTCTTCGGCACTTCGACGAGATGCAGACCTTCCCAGGCGGCCTCTTGCCATTGGGCGACGCCATTTGTCGCTTCAATCCGGTCTTCGGCCAGGGGATGAGTGTCGCCGCGCAGCAGGCGCACGCTTTCGGTCAACTCCTCGCACGCAGCATGTCGGGCGAGCTCCCTTTGCGCGCCCTGTGGCATCCCTTCTTCGCGAGAGTCGCCGCAATCGTCGATACACCGTGGGCTCTGGCGGCAATTCCCGACTTCATCTTCCCCCAGACGCGCGGCGAGCGCCCGCCCGACTTCGAGATGAGCTTGCAGTTCGGGACGGCCTTGAACCGAGCTGCGGCGAAGCACGCGGACATCCACAAGGTCGCGGCCGAAGTGCAGCACCTGCTCCGCCCGCGCAGCGCGCTTATGGACCGTCAATTCATCGAACGGATCATGTCAGAAATGTCGAACTCGACGTCGTGAACACCCTCCGCGGGCGGCCGAGCAGACTTCACTGCAGCGTCAGGCTCGACACGAAGTACCCGCCCACTTGGTCGATCGCCACGTCGGTGCTTGCCCATCCGCTCGGTGGCGCCGCATACGGCGGGAACCCCGGCGGTGCTGGGTGGCTGCTGTCGGCATTGGAACCCGCGAACACCGCTGTTGCGTCTCCCGCGTGCGGCGCCGACGGATCCCACACGATCAGGCTGGTCGTCAGCGTGTTGCGCTGGACCGTGTACATATGGCCGCCGGTCGATACCGACTGCGAGGCGCCCAGCATCGCCGGTTTGACATGGTGCACGAGGACGCCTTGGAAGCTGCCTCCCGCCGGGACAGCAATCGCCGCGGCCGACGCCACAATGCTCGCACCCATCGCATGGCCCGACGCATCCGCGACGAAGAGCTCCACGGCTCCCAGCCCCCCGTCCGCGCCGACACCGGCCTGAAGGTCGTCCACGGCCACGACGTTGTCCGTGTCGTGCATGGCGACCTCCAGGGTCTGGCGATCTAGGCCGATCTCGCTGGAGAGGAAGACCCGGTACGAGCGCGCCTGGCCGGTGGGATTGAGGATCGTCACGGGCATCGCAACGTCGCCGCCCGCCGCGGACACCGTTTGCGCCACGTAGGCGGGGCAGACGGTCGCCGTCGGCGCCAGCGTGATGAGGCGCAGCTCGTCGACGTCGAGCGTGGTCGGCGCGGCGGTGACGGACTGGAGCGTCACCATCTCGAACTGCCGCAAGCTGCCGAAGAAGGCCTGGTCGATGGCCACGGCGCGCGCGGCATAGAAGTGGTAGTTGCCGCGCGACTGAGCGAAGGCGCTCGTCGATAGCACGACGTGCTGCCACACCCCGGCGGACGCCGGATCGAAGCGCAGGTTGCTGTAGCCGTGCATCTGCGAGTCGGTGAGGTTGCCGCCACTGGAGTTGGTCCCCACCCATGGATCGCCGTGCAGCCAGTGGTACGTCCAGAAGCCGAACGTTTCACCCGTCGAGGACAGCACCATGCTCCCGGAGGGCACGCGCACATAGAACTCGACGGCGTTGCCGAGGTCGGGATGGTAGGTGGAAGACCCGTCGAGGTACTGCGGCCGGGTCATGCCCTGGTAGAAGACCGCCGTGCTCGATGCGAAATTGAAGCGGGCAGCGGCGCTCGTGCCGTTCGCGCCGGGGCGAATGACCGTGCCGTTGCTCACGTCCATATCGCGGAAGCCTTCGGTCATCGTGGTCGAGGACGGAATGACGCCGGACTCGAAGTCGGCAAGGGGCACCGCCGGCGCGCTCGCGACGGGAGCAGCGCACCCTCCCGCGGATGCGTCGGTGCCGGTCTCGCCGTTGTTGGCGCCAGTGCCGTCCACGCCGCTCGCCTCCGTCGAAGTCGCGTCGGTCGCATCGCCGGCTGCCACGTCGCCGTTCGTCGCATCGCCGCGCGCCCCGTCGACACCCGCCGCGGGCCCTTCGGCGGATCCGTCCAACGAGGACGCGCCCGATCCATCCCTGGAGCCACCCGTCGAGGACGACGATCCGCAGGCAGCCGCCAGAAAGAGCGCGGCCAAGGAGAACCTGGAGACGATGGCCCATAGGGCCGCGCGGTTGCGCGACGTCATCGCGGAAGATGGTACGGATGATCGCTTGAGGATTGAAGCGGACCGTCCATCGCTTCCTCGAGTCAGACGGCCGCCTCTTGCCGCGCGGCCGTCGCGCGAATAGATGCGGGGCGATGGCCGAAACCGTCTATCACCTGAAGGTCACGATGCGCGGCATCCGTCCACCCATCTGGCGACGCCTGCGCGTTCCAAGCACGGTGACGTTCGCACAATTGCACGACGTGTT
>Ga0210409_10008563_pt1 | contig 10396 bp, 6 predicted proteins | sample IncBWH17MmetaG_FD_161649 | JGI IMG/M metagenome (GOLD analysis project Ga0210409, IMG submission 161649) | Forest soil microbial communities from Barre Woods Harvard Forest LTER site, Petersham, Massachusetts, United States - Inc-BW-H-17-M | ecosystem: Environmental > Terrestrial > Soil >...
CCATATCGTTTTTCGCCAGGGAAATCCTTGCCCCCAGCACGTTCTCCGCGATCTTCAAGATGTCTTTCGTCTTGTTGTTGATCGGCATCTGAAAAACTGCGTCCGGCGGCGTCTTTTCTTCCGCTTCCGCAACGATCTTGTGCTCCGCTTCCGCGCCTTCGATCTTTCCAGTCGCCGCGAGCGCCAATCCGCGCGCAAAGTGCCAAAACACGGCCGCCGCCTGCATGGACGCATCCGGCTGCGGCGCCTTCAAGATTTCGTTCCACTTGTGGAAGCGCACCTCCACCGCCAACGGCACAGTCATGAACCCTCCGAGCGCCGGCATCTCCTTCACGTGCGGACCCACATTCGCGGCCAGCAACTGCGCCCCGCGCTTCGATTCCAGGTAATTGCCGTTCATCGCCGCGCACATGGCGATGAAATGCAAATTATGGCTGTAGTACATCATCGGGTAAATGCCCTGCGCCCCGCTCGCCGCCAAATAAGCCTGATCCGCCAGCGCCGCTTTCTGGTTGGTTCTTACGGCCGCTTCGTAGTCGCCGGTGCGGATGTAAATGTGTGCAGGCATGTGCACGATGTGACCCGCCGCGGGAGCCAGTTGCGCAAGGCGGTTGGCCCCGGCCAGAGCGCGCTCCGGCGAATTGGAAGCTTCCACGGCATGAATGTAGTAATGAACCGCGCCCAGATGATTGGGCTCCCGGCGAATGACCGACTCCAGCGTCGCGACAATCTCCTCCGTTCCTTCTTCCGGCGTGCCGTCGGCGTGCCACAGCCCCCACGGATGCAGATTCATTCCTGCTTCCGCAAACAATGTCGCCGCGTCCAGATCGTCGGGATATTGCTTCACCACCTCGCGCATGGCGTCGCGAGACGCGTCCGCCGCCGCGCGCCGGTTCGCGCCCGCGTCGCCGGGAAACCGCTTGGCCAGCGCCGCAATGTACGCTTGGTCGCTCGGCGAAGCATCCGCCCCCAGCGTCAGCGCCTTCTCAATCGCCGCGTGCGCTTGCACAAAGCGCTCGTCACTGGCCGGATCGTTGTAGTTCGGCCCCACTGCTTCTGCAACGCCCCAGTACGCCATCGCCAGCTTAGGATCGATTTCCGCGGCGTGCTGGAACGACCGCACCGCCTCGTCATGATTGAACGCATAGATCAGCCGCAGCCCCTGATCGAAGAATGCCTGCGCCTGCGGATTCGTCGTCGACACCGGATGATGCCAATTGCCCAACCCGGTCATGAGTGATGCAGATTTGCTCTTCGCCGCTGCCGCATGCTCGTGCTCTTGCGCCAACCCCGGCACACACAGCCCCGCCACGAGCGCGCACAAAATCGTCAAGCGCTTAATCATGTTGTCGCCTCCTCAGCAACCTGGCCACACGTTCGGTGGGTTGTACCCGCAGTCGGTCCGAGAGTCCCTGCATTCTATACCAAACCTCCGCGGTCTCTCCTCGTCTAGTTGCGAACGGCCTTTCTCCGCGCCCTTGACCCTTCCGCCTACCCGGTGTACAGTCCGCTGACCAGGTTCCTTCCACGTACCACAAGTACGCAGAAGCATCCCTCAAGGAGGAAAGTCATGTCGTTCCGCAGAGCCCTTTGGGCTTTAGCAATAGCTGTGTGTTTGGCAGCGCCCGCCGCTGTCCACGCGCAGGGAGATTATCTCGACGTTCTCATCGTCAAGGTGAAACCGGAAAAGGTCGCCGATTTCCAGGCCCTCACCAAAAAAAGCGCTGAGGCCAACCGCCGCTTTAACGGCGACCGTTGGATCGCTCTCGAAGCTGTCTATGGGGAAGGCAATGTCTACCAGTTCACCAGCACTCGCAAGGACTACGCCGATATCGACAAAACCAATGAAGCGGAGATGCTCGCCCTCAACAAAGCCTTTGGCAAGGTAGCGGCCGAGAAATCGGAGCAGGACTTCAACAATTGTCTGGTGTGGTCCCACACCGAATTCCGCCGCCGTCGTTGGGACCTCAGCCGCAAAGCTCCCACTGGCGCCGAAGCCTACGCCAAACTCATTGGCGAATCCCGCCTCCTGCGCACTACCGCCGTGCACATTCGTCCCGGCCGAACCACTGAATTCGAGGCCCTCCTAAAGGAGATCAAGGAAGCCGGCGAAAAGAATCCTGATACCCAGCCGGTACTTGTTTCCCAGGTCCTGGAGGGCGGCAAAGGCGCGACCTTCTACCTCTCGACGCTGCGCTCCTCACTCGGCGGCTTTGACCACAACCCCACGACCAAGGAAATCCTCGGTGATGAGGCTTTCAAGAAACTCCAGCAAATCGTGGCGGACACTTACGAGACCAGCGAGTCCACTCTCTATCGCATCAACCCGGAGCTAAGCAATCCTCCCGAGGAAGTTGCCAAGGTCGCGATGGGCTTCTGGCACCCGAAGGCACAGATGGCCGCCGCCAAACCCAAGGCGAATACCGCGGTGGTCCCGGCCGCCAGTAAAGAACCAAGTAAGAATCAGTAGCACTCACATCAAGAAACGGCAGTGGCACAGACCCCAACCTGTGCTACTGCCTCACGCCTTTCTGGCTATACTCCGTGAGCTCTGTGTTAAGGATTTCTTCGGCCCCACGCAAACCAATAGTAGAAAGCCAAAGATGGATCTGCGCATTGATATCGAATTGCGGGAAGGGTTATTGCTGGTAACCGCCAGCGGTACCTTAGCATTCGACGCGGCCTTGCTGCTCCTCAAACAGGTGTGCGATACGGCGAAGGAAAAAGAAGTCAGCAAGATTCTGGTGAATGCCCTTGCTGTGGACGGAGAGCTTGCAACGGTAGACAGGTACAGGCTCGGAACAGAAGTAACGGCATACCTTAAGCAGCGCCAGATGAGCCCGAGGTTGGCACTTGTTGGCAAACCACCGGCGGTCGACGGGTTCGGCGTGCGCGTCGCGCAAAATCGGGGGATAACCACCGAAGTGTTTTCGAGTCAGCAAGAAGCGCTGAGGTGGCTCGGCAAGTGGCCAAGTTGAGACAACTTGCCCAACTCTTCTTCGATAAGCTAATTCGACGGGCCGTTAATGTTTAATGTGCTTTCTGGCTTTGGCAGGGGCTTGCGAAGTTGCAATTGAGGATGCAGGAGTTCCACGAAAATCACTACTACGATGACAACCATGAGCACTTCGGCAAAAACTGCGATTCGCTGAACGCGGCCACCAATTGCGGTCAAAACGATAAAGAAGGGCATGAACGCTGCAACATAGCGTGGCTTCTTCCTCTCCAGCCTTGCGGCGCAATTCGGACACGTCAGCCACCACCACGCATCCGCCTTCAGGAAAAACGGGATGACAAGGTCCTGCGCGCAAACCGGGCACTTTGCCTTCGCCATGGCGCACACCCTTTCCTTGATGCCTTTACACTGCCGCAGCCGTTCTACCGCGTCAATGGAACGATCGGACCAATCTGCGCCCTTCGCTACGGTCAGGCTTCGGAGGTGTCGCCGACGCTGAAGTAGGTGCAATCGGGATGGTGGAAGACGAGGGCGCTGACGCTGGCTTCGGGGTCCATCATCATGCCTTCGGTTAGCTGCACGCCGATGTCGTCCGGTTTGAGGAGGTTCCAGAGGCCAGACTGGTCTTCCAGATCGGGGCAAGCGGGATAGCCAAAACTGTAGCGCTTGCCGCGATAACGGGAAGTGAAACGCTGCGCCATGGTTAGGTCGGGAGGATCGGGGAAGCCCCAGTCTTCGCGGATGCGGCGGTGCAGCCATTCGGCGCAGGCTTCCGCGGATTCGATGGCCAGGGCTTGGAGGCCGTGGGATTTGAAGTAGTAACCGTCGTTCTTGGCTTTTTCGCCGCGCTCGCGGATGCCTTCGCCGGCGCTGACGACAAAGAGAGCGAGGTGGTCACGCCGGCCGGTTTGCGGCGCGAGGATGTAATCGCTGAGGCAAAGAAAATCACCGGCGCGCTGGCGCTTGAAGTGAAATGTGTGCAGTGGGTCGGCGGCGCCGGGCGCGAAAAGATGCAGCGCGTTGCCTGCGGATGCGGCCTCGAAAAATTGCCATGCGGCGCGAACCTTCATGAATTCGGCGGCTTCGTTTTTCACTTCTTCCATGCTCTCGAATAGCTCGATGGCTTTGGGGTCGCGCTCTGCAAAACGCTTTTCAAAATCGCCGCGGAATCCGAGATGCCGGCCGTAGAGCATGAAAGGATTGATGTAGCTCCAAATTTCGCGCAGGTCGGGGACGACGCGAATTTTGCGGTCGAGATACTGCACAGGCGGAATGGGGAGATCGGCCCGCACTTTGGGCGAGCGCGGTGGCAGAGCAGCGATCTCCGCAACTTTTACCGTGGTGGTGACGCCGAAACCGTTGCCGGAAGCGGTGTGCGCGCGCACAACTGTTTCGCGCGTGGCCGGATCCATGAGTTCATTCATCAGACGCAGGCCCGTCATGGCGTCTTTGGCGTAGCAGACGGCTTTGCCGTAGCTGGGCGCGATTTTCGTCTGCGTGAATTTCGCGGAAAGCGCGGCGCCGCCGACGAGCAGAGGAATTTCGATTCCGGCGTCGCGCAGATCGTTGGCGGTGATGACCATTTGCTGCGCGCTTTTCACCAGCAGGCCGGAAAGGCCGATGGCGTCGGGCTTGTGCTGCTGATACGCCTTGATTAAATCTTCTGGCGGAACTTTGATGCCGAGGTTCACGACGTCGTAGCCGTTGTTTTTCAAAATAATTTCGACAAGATTTTTGCCGATGTCGTGGACGTCGCCCTTTACCGTAGCAAGAACGACGCGACCGCGCTTGGCGGTGTCCGCCTTTTCCATGAACTGTTCGAGATGGCTGACCGCGGCTTTCATTGCTTCCGCGGACTGCAAAACTTCCGCGACGATGAGCTCGTTGGCGTTGAAGAGGCGGCCGACTTCGGCCATTCCGGCCATTAGCGGGCCGTTGACGATGTCGAGAGGAGGGACGCCTTCGGCGCGCTTGCGGTCGAGGTCGGCGATCAGGCCGTCGCGCGTGCCTTCGATGATGTAGCTGGCGAGGCGCTGATCGAGCGGGAGGTCAGCGGCGCGGGCCTTGTCTTTTTTCTTTGCGGTGCGGAAATGCTCAGTGATGGCGGCGATATGAAATTGATTTACGGCGGCGCGTTGCTCTTTGTTTTGTTCGCGCCAGTCGGCGGGAACATTGCGGAGGAGCGCAGCTTTTGAATGGTCCGCTGGAATATCCGCGGGAGGATGAGAGAAGAGGAGATTTTCAGCGAGGCGGCGCTCGTGTTCGGGAATGGAGGCGAAGCGCTCGAGTTTTTCGGTGTTGACGATAGCGAGGTCGAGACCGGCTTTGGTGCAGTAATACAGGAAGACGGAATTCACTACTTCGCGCGCGCCTGCGGGCAGACCGAAGGAAACGTTGGAAATGCCGAGGATGGTGCGCGAGTCGGGAAGGGCGCGCTTGATGAGACGAATGCCTTCCACCGTTTCGACGGCGCCGCCGATGTAGTTTTCATCGCCAGTGGCGCAGGGAAAGACGAGCGGATCGAAGATGATGTCTTCGGGAGCAAGACCGTACTTTTCGGTGAGCAGTTGGTAGCTGCGCTGGGCGATGGCCAGCTTGCGCTCGCGAGTGAAGGCCTGGGCCTGAAGTTTGTCTTCATCGATGCAGCCGCACACGACGGCGGCGCCGAAATCGTGGGCGATGGGGACGACTTTCTCGAATTTTTCCTCGCCGTCTTCGAGGTTGATGGAGTTGATGATGGCTTTTCCCTGGCAATAGGTGAGGGCTTGCTTGACAGCGCTGGGGTCGGTGGTGTCAATCATCACCGGGGCTTTTACCTTGCGGATGAGTTTTTCGTAGAACGGCGGGATGTCTTTTTTTTCGTCGCGCTCGGTGCTTTGCAGGCAGACATCGACGATGTGCGCGCCGCCGCGGACCTGGCGGCGGGCGATTTCGCTGGCTTCCTCCCACTTTTCTTCGGCAACGAGATTTTTGAAGAGGCGCGAGCCGATGACGTTGGTGCGCTCGCCAACGAGCAACGGGCGCGTGCTGTCTTCGGCTTCGATGGTTTCGATGCCGGAATAGATGGCGCGGTGCTGCTCCGCGGGACGCTGGCGCGGCTTTTTGCCATGGGCCATTTGCGCGAGAGCGCGGATGTGCAGCTCGGTGGTGCCGCAGCAGCCGCCGACGAGATTGAGCCAGCCGTGATCGACGAATTTCTCGAGCTGGGCAGCGAGCGACGTCGGCGTCTCGAGGTACTTGCCCTCTTCGTCGGGCAGGCCGGCATTGGGATAGCAGGAGACAAATTCGCCGGTGAGCTGACTCAGCGTGCGAATATGATCGGTCATGAACTCGGGCCCAGTGGCGCAGTTCATGCCGAAAGCGAGGGGCTTGGCGAAGCGAAGCGAAGCCCACATGGCTTCGATAGTTTGTCCGGCGAGCATGGAGCCCATAGGCTCGATGGTGACGGAGATGACGAAGGGAACCGGCTGGCCGACTTCGCTGGAGAGTTTCTGGATGGCCAGCAAAGCGGCTTTGATGTTGCGCGTGTCCTGGCTGGTTTCGACCAGGAGGAGATCGACACCACCTTCGATCAGGCCCTTGGCCTGGATGTAGTAGGCCTCGCGAAGCTCCTCGAAGGTGACGCCGCCAGTGACGGTGATAGCTTTTGTGGTGGGGCCCATGGAGCCGGCGACGAAGCGAGGCCTCGCGGACGTGGAGAATTCATCGGCGGCTTGGCGAGCGATTTCAGCGGAGCGGCGGTTGAGCCAAGGCGCGTCGGCGGCCAAGCCATATTCGGCGAGAACAATGGGTGCGCCGCCGAAGCTGTTGGTTTCGACGATGTCGGAGCCGGCATCGAAGTATTTGCGGTGAATGTCGAGGACGACGTCCGGCCGGGTGCGCACGAGGTTTTCGTTGCAGCCTTCGAGCGCGGCGCCGCCGAAATCGCCGGCGGTGAGATTGCGCTGCTGCAGCATGGTACCCATGGCGCCGTCGAGCACAAGGATGCGTTGCGACAAGAGGTCGCGAAGGGCTGTGGCGGATTCGGTCAGATTACGCATGGGCAAAAAACAGCTATCTCTTCCTTAACGATTGCTATCGCCGCGAGGGCTGTCGGCCCTCATAGTGACACTCGCTTGAAGTCGGCGGTCCCAGGGGGCTAGAGCCTATAGTGGCTTAGCTTCATTTTACCGAGTTTTCCACAGGGGTGCGAAGCAGGTTGCATTGAAGGGCGATTTTTGGGGTTAAATGGCAATTAGCGGGTTCGAAATGTTCTGACCTAATTGCGGGTGGGCCATCAAGCCGGGAACATGGCTAAAGCCTGCGGGAAGCGGCGTAGGTGTCAGTAACAATTCGTGAACATAGGCTTTCGTGGGACTTGCCCGTTGGTACAGTTTTCCCCTAGGCTGGAAAACGTGGCTACGAAACGCTCCAACTCTAAACTAACGGTTTGCATACTTTCGCCGCACCCACTGGTGCTGAGCGAATTCGAACGACTACTAGCCAAATCACAATTCAAAGTGATTTTGAAACAACTGGAATCGACGCTGGCGCCGGATCTGCGGACGCTGGACCCGCCGAAGGCGAACGTGTACGTGGTGGACGCCCATGCGGCCAAGCCGGCAACCGGAGCGCTGCTGACGAACTTGCTGGAGCGCTGCCCGGAATCGCGGCTAATGGTGGTGGGCGAACAGCACAATGACGCGAACAGTTTTTCTCTACTACGATTGGGCGTGAAAGGATTGCTGACGTACGTGGAGGCGCGCGACCAACTGGTGCGGGCGCTGCCGCTGGTCGCCGCGGGAGGATTCTGGGTGCCCCGGTCGCTGCTGTCGGGCTTCGTGGATTCGATCCTGAGCGGGCAAGGGCGGCGGCTGAAGACGGATTCGGTGACGAACCTGAGCCGGCGCGAGCAGGAAGTGCTGGATTCGCTGCTGGAGAATTTGTCGAACAAAGAGATTGCCAGCAAACTGAATATCGCGGAGCGCACAGTGAAGTTTCACGTGTCGAATTTGCTGAGCAAGTTCGGCGTACGGCGGCGGGCGGATTTGATTTTGCTTACGTTTCAGCGGCGCATGGCGATGCCGTAGGCGCAATTGTAGAAAATCCAACAACACATTACGAAGAAAAGCTCGCCGCTTCGGGGCTGGGACGCGCTAAAGCGCGCCCCTACAACGGCGCGCTTGTGTCCTGGCGGCGTAAACTAGTCGGAAAATTTGAAGCGAATGATGCACCAGAGGGCTTGCACGCCGTCTTTCCAGGTGATTTTCTTTCCTTCTTCATAGGTGCGGCCGGCGTAGGTGATGGGGACCTCGTAGATGCGCCAACTGTGCTTGGCGATTTTTGCGGTGATTTCGGGTTCGAAGCCGAAGCGGTCGGAGCGAATCTGGATGCCTTGCAAGACTTCCTTGCGAAAAACTTTGTAGCAGGTCTCCATGTCGGTGAGTTTGAGATTGGTGGAGATGTCGGAGAGCAGGGTGAGGAATTTGTTGGCAACGTAGTGCCAGAAATAGTGAACGCGCTGCGGGCCCCCGAGAAAGCGGGAACCGAAGACGACGTCGGCGCGGCCATCGAGGATGGGCTCGAGCAACTTGGGGTAGTCGCGGGGGTCGTATTCGAGATCGGCGTCCTGGACGAGTATGATTTCGCCGGTGGCTTCAGCGAAGCCGCTACGGAGGGCAGCACCCTTTCCCTGGTTTTGCGGCTGAAAGAAAAAACGCAGATTGCCGAGTTCGATCGGATCGTCGCCATCGTTGGCGGGGGCAGAGGATTCGCCGCGGGCCTGGCAAGCGGCGAAACCTTCGAGGATTTGCCGGGTGCCGTCGGTGGAGCAGTCATCGACGACGAGGATTTCCTTGCGGATGGGGGATTCGATGACGCGGCGGAGGATTTCGTCGATCGTGGGCTTTTCGTTGTAGACGGGGATGACCACGGAGAGCTTGGGGTCGCGTAAGCCGGAAGGATTGCGGCGCGTGGACATGCGGAGAGAGGATTGTAGCGGCGAGGCGCGGCGGGAGTAAAGCCAGATGGCAGGGTAAGACTGCTTCAAGGAGCAAGGTCTTAGGCCATATCATGCACAATAGGAAGTTCGGTGTCAGCGGCTGACGCCGCGGGGACGCGCTGAAGCGCGCGCCTACAACGTGTCAGCGAGCGCCGCGACAACGCCGGGTAAAAATGACGACGTTTTACATTGAGCAATTTGGGTGCAGGGCCACGCAGGCGGATGCGGCGGCGATTGAGCGCCAACTGCGCGACCGCGGGTTTGCGGCGGCGAGCGAATCGGCGTCGGCAGACGTAGTGATTGTGAACACCTGCACGGTGACAGCGGCGGCGGATGCGCAGGCGCGGGAGGCGATTCGGAAGCTAGTCGCGCGGAACCCAGCGGCGCGGGTGATTGCGACGGGATGCTACGCGCAGCGGGCGCCGGAGGAGTTGGCGGCCTTGCCGGGCGTTTCGTGGGTGGTGGGAAATTCACACAAGCCGGAGATCCCATGGCTGATGGATTCGATGGTTGCGGGGGCGGCGGGGGGATTGGTAAGCGGGTTTGTGCCGTTGAGCGCGCTGGGCGAAGAGAAACTTTCGCTGCTGCACGGGCCGGCGAAGATTTTGACGGGGAATATTTTCGAGCAAAAGGCCCTGCTGGCGGCTCCCGTGATTGGGGGCGAGGGAAATCACACGCGGCCGGTGGTGAAGATACAAGACGGCTGCAATAGCCGGTGCGCGTACTGCGTGATTCCGTTTGTGCGTGGAAGAAGCCGGAGCCTGGAGCCGGCGCAAGTGATTGACGAGATTGCGCGGCTGAGCGCGGCGGGTTATCGCGAAATTGTTTTGAGCGGGATCAATCTGGGGACCTACGGCTGGGACTTGTCACCTCGCGTGGAGTTGATTGAGCTTTTGCGGCGGATTTTGGATGAGACGGGCGTGGAGAGGTTGCGCATCAGTTCGATTGAGCCGATGGATGTGACCGAGGAACTGATTGCTCTCTTTGGATCGAGCGCGCGGATGGCGCAGCATTTTCACATGCCGCTGCAGTCGGGATGCGACCGCGTGCTGGCGGCGATGCACCGCTGGTATCGTGCGGAGCATTACGCGCGAAGGATGGAGTTGATTCGGGAGCGATTGCCGGACGCGGCGATTGGAGCGGACGTGATTGCGGGCTTTCCCGGCGAGACGGGGGCGGAGCACGCGGAGACGGTGGCGTTTATTGAGCGGCTGCCGTTCAGTTATTTGCATGTGTTTTCGTTTTCGCAGCGGCCGGGGACACGGGCGGCGGAGCTTGCGAATCAGGTGGCGGCGTCGGTGGTCAAGCAGCGCGCGCGGGAGTTGCGGGCGCTCGGCGAAGAGAAGGCAAGAGAGTTTCGGCGGTCGCAGGCAGGGCGGGAGCTGCGGGTGCTGACGCTGCGCGACGAGCGGAGTTCCACCGAGACGACACCGGCATTGTCGAGCAATTATTTGCGGGTT
>Ga0210409_10008564_pt1 | contig 10396 bp, 9 predicted proteins | sample IncBWH17MmetaG_FD_161649 | JGI IMG/M metagenome (GOLD analysis project Ga0210409, IMG submission 161649) | Forest soil microbial communities from Barre Woods Harvard Forest LTER site, Petersham, Massachusetts, United States - Inc-BW-H-17-M | ecosystem: Environmental > Terrestrial > Soil >...
CCGGCGTGAGTTGATGCGGTCCTTGCCCGTGTGCCCGGCAATCGAATATCATTTTCTAGGCGGGCGCCGGTCATGAACATTCCCAAAGTGATTGCCGATCTTGAGCAATACAAGTCCCAACTGGAGCAAGCCATCGATGCGCTCGACCGGTTGGCGCGCAAGAGGGGCGAGAAACGGGGGCGCCCACCGAAACGATCGGCGGAAGTGCGCAAGCCGCGCACCCGCAAGTTCAGCGCGGCAACGCGGATGCGCATGGCCGCGGCGCAACGCAGGCGCTGGGCGAAGCATCGGAAGTCCAAGAGTTCCAAGTGAAGCGCACGTTTCTTCTGCTTCTTTTTGCCGCAGCGGTGACAGCGCAGATCGACCAGATTTCGGGCGAGCGAATTCGCGCTCACGTGAAATACCTGGCCAGCGACCTGCTCGAAGGCCGCGGGGTGGGGGCGCGCGGAGGCGATCTGGCGGCCGAATACATCGCCACGCAGTTCGCTCTGCTCGGCGCCAAACCGGCCGGCGACAACGGCACTTATTTTCAGCAACTCACGCTGGTGGGCGCCGAACCGCAAGCCACCACCGGATTGAGCGCGACATTGAACACGCCGGGCAGCGGAAAAACAATCAGCCTCCGGTGGCTGGACGAGTTCGTGGGGGTCACCTACCAGCAGAAGCCGGACGTGGAGTTCGACGCCGACGCGGTGTTCGTGGGACACGGCATCACGGCGCCTGAGTTTCAATGGGACGACTACAAAGAGGCCGATGTGCGCGGGAAAGTGGTGGTGCTTTTCACGGGAGAGCCTCCCTCGGAGGACCCGAAATTCTTCGGCGGCCCCGCGCTCACCTACTACGGACGCTGGACCTATAAATATGAACAGGCCACGCGCCAGGGCGCCATCGGCGCGATCATCATCCACACCACGCCGACGGCCAGCTACGGCTGGGACGTGGTGCGCTCCTCATGGGGAAGAGAAGACCAGCAGGTGAAGGCCGCGCCCGGCGCCCCGGCGCTGGCGTTTGCCGGATGGGTCACCAAGGAGGCCGGCGAGGGGATCGCCGCGGCCCTCGGTCACAGCTCCGATGAGCTCCTTCGGATGGCGGATGCGCGTGGGTTTCACGCCATGCCCCTGCCGCTGCGGTTTCACCTTCACACTCAGACCAAGCTTCGCGAGATCCAGACGCGCAATGTGGCCGCAAGGGTCGAAGGCAGCGATCCCCAACGGAAGAGCGAAGCCGTGATCTTCAGTGCGCATTGGGATCACCTGGGAATCGGGTCCGCCGTGAATGGCGATGCGATTTACAACGGAGCCGCGGATAACGCCACCGGCTGCGGCGTTCTGCTTGAAATTGCGCGGGCATGGGCCGCACTGCCGCAGAAGCCGCGACGCTCGGCTCTCTTTTTGGCAGTGACCGCCGAAGAGGCCGGGCTGCTCGGATCCGAATATTACGCACAGCACCCGGCGGCGCCCCCAGGCAAGACCGCGGTGGCGATCAATTTCGATGGATACCTGCCCTACGGCCGCACACGCGACGTCCGGGCCAACGGAGCCGAGCGCACCACGATGTATCCGCTGGTGGAAGAAGCGGCGAGGCGTTTCGGCCTGATGCTCGCGCCTGATCCGCGCCCGGTCGCAGGCGAGTATTACCGCTCCGACCATTTTTCTTTTGCACGCGCCGGAATTCCCGCGTTCACAATCAAAAGCGGCGAGGATTTACTAGGGCGCCCAACGGGAACCGGAGCCAGGCTATTCGCGGAATACAACAATCTCCGCTATCATCAACCCTCCGACGAATATCGCGACGATTGGGATTTCTCGGGATTGGAAATCTACGCGCGCTTCGGCTTCCTGATCGGCGTGAACGCCGCGAATTTGCCAACATTGCCGACTTGGCACGCCGGGGACGAATTCCTGCCCGCACGGATCGCCGGCGGCGTCCGCTAGGCGAATAAACAGCGTAAGTCTAGTCTCTGCAACAAAAATATTTGCAAAATCGACAATGTTGCTCTAAACTTAGTGGAACGAACTGGCGAATAGTGGTAAGAAGTGGTAGATCAAGTGTCGGAAAGCGACGGCCTAAAGGCTCCCGAGGTGGAGCCACCCCACTCGATCGCCCAAGCCCGCATCGACGACAAGGGCCGCTTGAAACTGCCCGCCGAGTTCCTCGAGTACCTCAAAAAGCTCAACGTGGGACAGGTCTTCATCACCACACTCGATCTGGAGCTAGCTCGAATCTACCCTCTTTCGGTGTGGAAGTCGAACGAGAGCTTCTTCGCCAATGCCGGCGAGTTGGCGGAGCAGGCCGACGACGTGGCCTACATCGCGAAATACTTTGGGGGCGACTCCGAGATCGACGCACAGGGGCGCGTGCTGATGCCGGCCGAGCTGCGGCGCAAGCTGGAATTGGAATCGCAGCCGGTCTGGTTGGACTGCCACAACGGGCGGATCAACGTGGCCGGCAAGAGCATGCACGAAGCGCGTTTCCACCGCGCCATGGCGAATCTGGGCGAGAAGGTGAAGACGCTCGAGAAGAAGGGGCTGAAGTAGCGGTCATGTATGCACGTCCCGGTCATGTTGCGCGAGTGCCTGGAGTACTTGGCGGTCCGGCCGGAGGGCGTGTATCTCGACGCAACCGCGGGCATGGGAGGACACGCCGCGGCCATCGCGCGGCAGCTCACGAGCGGCCTGGTTTTGGCGTGCGACCGCGACGCGGAGAGCCTGGCTCGGGCCCGCGTGAACACCGCGGATGCGTCATCACGGATCCGCTTTCACAAAGTTTCATTTTCCCAGGTGGGAGAAGCGCTGGCAGCAGAACACATCACACAACTGGATGGATTGCTGGCGGACTTGGGAGTGTCGCGATATCAGTTGACGGAAGGCGAGAGGGGGTTCTCGCTGATGGCGGACGGCCCGCTCGACATGCGCATGGATCGCAGCCGGGGACGGACAGCGGCCGACATCGTCAACTACGAATCCGAAAAGGAACTCGCCGATTTGATCTTCAAATTGGGCGAGGAAAGGAGGAGTCGGAAGATAGCCAGAGCAATCGTGCGGGCGCGGCCAATTCAAACCACCGGTCAGTTGGCCAAGCTGATCGAGGGCGCCGCGCCTCGTACGGGCAAGCTGCATCCCGCGACGCTCACCTTCATGGCGTTGCGTATCGCTGTGAACGAGGAAATGGAGGAGCTGGATGCGCTGCTCGCATCCATACCGAAGCTGGTCAAACCGGGCGGGCGTGTGGTGATCGTCACCTTCATGTCGCTCGAGGACCGCAAGGTCAAGCAAAGTTTTCAGGCGCTGGCGAAAGACGGACGGGCGAAAATCCTGACACGTCACGTTGTGCGTCCAACCGAGGAAGAGATCAGAGAGAATCCGCCGTCGCGCTCGGCGAAACTGCGAGCGGTGGAAATGAAGTAAGCGTTCGCCACCAAGGGAAATAACACATGGCAACTCTAGCAACCGTCTACAGCAGGCTCTTCACCGCAGGTGCCGAGCGAAGCGCCGCCGCTCCCAAGAAGAGCGCGCCCGGAAGGGGACCTTCCATCCCGGTGCGCGTCTTCCCCAACGAAGACCTTTACCTCTTCGTGAAACGGATCGACAACAGCCGGCTGGTGCGCCAGGCTGATCCGCAGGCGCGCGGAGATTGCTGGAAGATGATCGGGTCGGCGGGAGTTGCCGCCATGTTGCTGATCGGCGTGCTGTTGCCGAGCGCCTACGGGCTGCTGGCCGGCTACCGGATTCAGTCGCTCAAGGAAGAAGGCAAGCGTCTGGCCACCGAACAGGCCTCGCTCGAACTCCGGGAAGCGAAGCTCTTATCGCCGGCGCGCATGGAAGAACTGGCGCGCATACAGCAGTTCGTCGATCCGGAGGCGCAAAAGGTCGTTTATCTCGATTCGAAGAACGGCTCGGCTGTGGCGATGAACGGCCGTAAGTAAGCGCGGACAAGAAAGAGACCGCCATGCTGGAAACTCAATCTGCCCGGCGGCTGCGATGGCTGCTGTGGGCGATGCTGGGCTGGACCGGGGCGATTTTTCTGCGCCTGGTCTGGCTGCAGGTCATCCATCATGACGATCTGTTAAAGCTAGCTCAACAGCAACAGCAGAAGATGGTCGAGATTCCGGCGCTGCGCGGCACCATCTTCGACCGCACGGGACAGCCGCTCGCCAAGACCTTACCTGCGGAATCGATCTGCGTCAATCCGATGAAGATTCCGGATGCTAGCGTGGCGGCCGACCTTCTTTCGCGCGTGCTGGATCTGGACCGGGCCGCGCTATTAGACAGGATCGGAGCGGCCAAGCTCCGCAATAGCGGTTTCCTTTGGGTGAAACGCAAGGTTTCCGCGGAGGAAGCGCTGCGAGTGCGGAGCCTGAAGCTGGATTGGGTGGAGTTCCGCCAGGAGATGCGCCGCTTCTACCCGCACGGCTCGCTGGCCGCGCACGTTCTCGGCTCGACCGGCATGACCAGCAACGACGACGTCCTGGAGCACGGCAACGGCGGTGTCGAGATGAGCTTCGACGATGAGCTGTCGGGACGGCCGGGCCTGGCGCGCGTTTATAACGATGTGCGGCAAAATGCCTACGATTCAGTGCTGGCCCGCCAGCCCGAACCGGGCACAAGTCTGACGCTCACCATCGATCCAAACTTGGAATATGACGCCGAGCGAGCGCTGCAAACGGCGGTCGAGAAGAGCGGCGCCAAAAGCGGCTCGCTGGTGGCCCTAAATCCGTACACCGGCGACATCCTGGCCATGGCCAATTACCCGACCTACGACCCGAATACCCCGCCGGGTCCGGGCGAGGCCGAAGATGCGCGCAGCAATCGTGCAATCACGACCCCGTTCGAGCCGGGCAGCGTCTTTAAGGTCATCACCCTTTCGGCCGCTCTTGAAACCACCAATCTGACGCCGGAATCGATCTTCAATTGCGGGAATGGTCACATCACACTGTTCGGCCGCGTCATTCATGACGCGCATCCGTATTCCATGCTCAGCATGGCCGATGTGCTGGCCAAATCGAGCAACATCGGCGCGATCCAGATCGGCCTGAAGGTCGGGCAGAAGAACCTTTACGATTACGTCCGCCGTTTTGGTTTTGGAAGCAAGAGCGGAATTGAACTGCCGGGTGAATCGGCCGGAATGTTACGGCGTCTCAAAAACTGGGAAGCGACTTCGATCGGCTCGGTCGCCATGGGTCACGAGATCGGGACGACCTCGGTACAGCTGGCGCTGGCAGGCGCGGTGGTGGCCAACGGCGGCATGCTGGTGAAGCCGCGGCTGATTCTTGCGCGCCAGACGCCGGGCGGGCCGGAGCAGCGCTATTCACCGGAGAAGCCGGAGCGCGTGGTCGCGCCCCAGACCGCCATCACGATGCGCCAGATGATGGAAGGCGTCGTGCTGCGCGGTACCGGCAGACAGGCCATTCTAAAGGGTTACACCTCGGGCGGCAAGACGGGATCGGCCCAGATCTACGATTTCAAAACCCGTACCTACACGCACCACTACAATGCGAGCTTCCTGGGCTTTGCGCCGGTGGCGAATCCGCAGATCGTGATTGCGGTGACGCTGGTGGGTACATCCGGCGGCGGCGCAGGTTTCGGGGGAGCGGTGGCCGCGCCCGTTTTCCGCCAGGTGGCGACATCGGCGCTGCGAATGCTGGATGTCCCCAAGGATCTGCCCGACACTAAAATTCGCGCCAAGAACAATACTGCGGACGAGAATGATGTCGCCATCGCGGGCTTGGGTGCTCCGCCGGTGGAACTCTCGCCCGGCTTCGATAATGCCCGCGATGCATCTATCGCGGGCTCACGACCTGTATCCTCCGTCACTCTGCCGCCGGCTCAAGGGGGCTCGTCCGCTCCTGCGAGCGAGCCTGCCTTGGACCGGCGGCCTTTTTTGAGCGCACAGACGGCCATTGGGCCGAGAGTGCCCGATTTTCGGGGGATGACGCTGCGTTCGGTGCTCGAAGAATCGGCGGCCACCAGAATGCCGGTCCAGGTGCTCGGAGAAGGAATAGCGCGGGATCAAGACCCGCCGCCTGGAGCGGTTCTCACGCCAGGCGCACGGGTGCGGGTGCAATTCTCACGATAGGCCATACGCTGTGATGACCCTACGGGAGGTCCTGAGCGGCGTGAAACTCCGAAGTGAGCTATTGAAGGATGAGGCGGACCGCGAAGTCGCCGGGCTGGAGTACGATTCCCGCCGGGTGGAGAAAGATTTTGTGTTTTTTGCGTTTCCAGGGTCCCGCATGGACGGGCGCCAGTTCGCTCACGATGCGATGGCCCGGGGCGCGTGCGCGGTGGTCAGCGAGCTGCCGCGCCCGGAAGGTTTCCCGCAAAGTTTCAATACCCCGTGGATTGAGGTGGAGCATGGGCGCCAGGCGCTGGCCGTCGCTGCGCGGAATTTCTATGCGCGTCCGGATGAGCGGGTGGCTTTCACCGGCATCACCGGTACCAACGGCAAGACCACCACTGCATACCTGATCGACTCGATCCTGCGCGACGCCGGCCGCGTCACCGCGATGATTGGCACCATCGAGTACCGCCTGGCGGGTGAGCTTCGCAAGGCCGTGAACACGACGCCCGAATCGCTGGACGTGATCCGGCTGGCGGCTGAGCTCGAACAGCATGGCGGTACGCATCTCATCATGGAGGTGTCCTCGCACGCGCTTGCGCTGGGGCGGGTCCACGGCATTCACTTCCACACCGCAGTGTTCACCAACCTGACTCGCGATCACCTGGACTTTCATAGGACCATGGAAGAGTACGCGTTGGCCAAGCGAATGCTGTTTGTTCCATCCGAAGGGCCGGCTCCGCATTGGGCGGTTTTGAACCAAGACGATCCGGCCAGCCAGCAAATGATGCCGCCCGATGGCACCCGCGTCTTGTGGTACGCCTTGTCGGAAGACGCCGGGTTGAAAAATGGGTTGAAAAATGGGTTGCGCGCCGAAAACATCCGCTCGGGATTCGACGGGCTGCGCTTCGACCTGATTTACGAAGGTGCGCGGCAGCCCATGGAATCGGTGTTGATCGGGCGCATGAACGTGCTGAATATTCTGGCGGCCGCCGGCGCCGGGTTGAGCTATGGACTCGATCTGGCGGCGATCGCGCGCGGCGTGCGCGCTTGTCCCGCGGTGCCGGGCCGCTTTGAGCGTGTCGATTGCGGACAGCCATTCCTGGTGGCCGTGGATTACGCACACACCGATGACGCTCTGCGCAACGTCATTCAGGTGGCGCGCGAACTGGCGTCCGGCCGGGTGATCACGCTGTTTGGCTGCGGCGGCGATCGCGATCGCACCAAGCGGCCTCGGATGGGCATGGCGGCGGCCGAGCTGAGCGACTTCGTGGTGCTGACCTCCGACAATCCGCGCTCCGAAGATCCCCTCGGCATCATGAATGACGTGATGGTCGGGCTGGGGCGCTTCGATACGCCGCACGTAGCGGAGCCGGACCGCGCCCGAGCGATCCGCCGCGCGCTCGAGGAGGCCAAGCCCGGGGATGTCGTGCTGCTGGCGGGCAAGGGACACGAAACTTACCAGATTTTGAAAGATCGCACGATCGATTTTGACGATCGCGAAACAGCGCGGGAAGTTCTTCGATCCTTCGGCTATGAGAAACAGGGATGAGGTTTCCATTGCGGGAGGTGGCGCAGGCGCTTGGCCTTGCAGCCGGGACGGACAGGGTGGTCACGGGATGGTCCGTCGATTCACGCACGCTTCAGCCGGGCGACTTGTTCTTTGCGCTTCGCGGGCCCAATCATGACGGGCACGCGTATGTCGGCGAGGTTCTGCGGAAGGGCGCGGCTGCCGTGGTGGTGGATCGCGAGGTGGAAGCCGCGAGTTCAGAGGCTTCGATTTTGCGCGTTGAAGACTCGCTCGAAGCGCTGCAGGCTTTAGCCGCGTGGGCGCGGCGCCGGTGGGGTGGAGACGTGGTCGCGGTAACGGGCAGCGCGGGGAAAACGACCACCAAGGATTTGATCGCGGAGATGCTGGCCGTGGACATGAAGACGGCGAAGACCGAGGGTAATTTCAACAATGAGGTCGGGCTGCCTCTGTCGCTGCTCCGCCTGGACCAAGAGGCGCGCGTCGCGGTGATCGAGATCGGCATGAATCACGCGGGCGAGATCCGCGACCTGGCGGCCATCGCGCGGCCGGACGTAGGCGTGGTCACCAACGTGGGTTCCGCGCACATCGAAAACTTCGACTCCGTTGAGGAAGTCGCGGCCGCCAAGCGGGAACTGATCGAATCGCTGCCGGAAAACGGCACGGCCGTGCTCAACGCGGACGATCGGCGAGTCGCGTCGTTCGGCGGGATTCACCGGGGCCGCACCATACTCTATGGCGAATCGCCGGACGCGCAGGTGCGAGCGAGGAATATTGAGCATTCCGCTGAGGGCGTCGGGTTCCACGTCGGGTCTGCCGTATTTGAGAGTGCGCTCAGCGGCCGGCACGGCGTTTCGAATATTCTGGCCGGGATCGCGGTTGCGGGTCTCTACGGAATTCCGCCCGAGCGCCTTCAGGAAAAAGTTCGCCAATTTCTGCCCGGGAAAATGCGTGGAGAACGTCTTCATCACCGGGGCATTTTGGTATATAACGATTGCTACAACTCCAATCCGGATGCGGTCCGGGCCATGCTGGACGTGTTGCGCAACACACCGGCGCGGCAGCGGATCGCGGTTCTGGGGGAGATGCTCGAACTCGGCCGCTGGGCCGAGCCCTTGCACCGCGACGCAGGCAGATATGCGGCGCAGTGTGGGATTGATGTGCTCGTTGGGATACGCGGCGCGGCCTGTCATCTGTTGGACGCGGCCATAGGTGCCGGCCTCCGGGCCGACGCCGCGTTTTTTTTCGACGATCCCGCCGCAGCGGGCCGCCTGGTGCGAGAAAAGGCCCGGGTGGGCGGCGCAATCCTGTTCAAGGGCTCCCGCGGCGTACACGTGGAACTCGCCCTGGAGCAGTTTCTATCCTCCGATGAAGCGATGGGAGGCCGGAACTGACCCATGTTTTACTGGCTGTTTTACGAGAAGCTGTTCCGTCTCTACTCGCCGTTCCGCGTGTTTCAATACTCGACGTTCCGCATCGCCATGGCGAGCCTGACCGCGCTACTTCTGTCGATGGTGCTGGGGCCGTGGCTGATTGCGCGCTTGCGCGCCTCCCAGATCGGCCAGCACATTCGCGAGGACGGACCCCAATCGCACCTGAAAAAAGCCGGTACGCCGACCATGGGTGGCCTGCTGATCTGTGTATCGATCGTGGTGCCGACGCTGCTGTGGGCGAACTTGACGGAGCCTGCGGTGTGGGTGGCGCTGGCCGGGTTGCTGAGCTTCGGCGCCATCGGGTTGCTGGACGATTGGATGAAACTGCAGCGCAAGCGGAACCTGGGTCTCAAGGCGCGCTGGAAACTCGCCTTGGAGATTTTGGCGTCTCTCCTGGTCGGCGTGATGCTGCTGGCGATGAACGCACGGGGAGCCTACTCCACCAACATGAACGTGCCGTTCTTGAAAAATTTCCAGCCGGATCTGCTGATCCACCCGCTGCTGCGCCACGCGTGGACGTTTCCGCTGGCCTTTGTGTTTTTCTACGGCTTCCTGATGCTCGTGCTGGTGGGATCGTCCAACGCGGTGAATCTCACCGACGGGCTGGACGGGCTGGCGATCGGGCTGATGATCATCGCCGCCGGCGCGATGACGGTGCTCTCCTATGTCAGCGGACACGCCGAGTTCGCGCGGTACCTGGAGCTGTCGCGAACGCCTGGGGCAGCCGAGTTGACGATTTTTTGCGGCGCGATGACCGGCGCTTCGCTCGGGTTTTTGTGGTACAACGCGCATCCGGCGGAGGTGTTCATGGGCGATGTCGGCTCACTCGCGCTGGGTGGAGGGTTGGGCGTAGTGGCAGTGCTGCTCAAGCAGGAAATTCTGCTGTTGTTCATTGGCGGCGTATTCGTCGTGGAGGCGCTTTCAGTCATCCTGCAGGTGGGCAGCTACAAGCTCCGCGGCGGAAAACGCATTTTCAAAATGGCGCCGCTGCATCACCATTTCGAGCAACTGGGATGGCCGGAGTCCAAGGTGATCGCGCGCTTCTGGATCGCGGGGCTGGTCATGGCGCTGTTCGCGCTGACGACTTTGAAATTGCGATGAAACTCGATGGGGCACAGGTCGTGGTGGTCGGCATGGCGCGCAGTGGCGTAGCGGCGGCCGAGCTGCTTCGGGAACAGGGCGCGCGCGTGAGAACCGTGGATCAAGTGTCGATGTCGATTCCAGGTTTCAACATCGAGCCCCAGAGCGACATATCTTTCGCGGATGCGGATCTCATTGTGCTCTCTCCGGGAGTGCCTCCCGACCTGGACGTGATCGAGAATGCGCGCCGGCGGGGCGTGCGGATCGTCGGCGATCTGGAGCTGGCGAGCTGGTTCCT
>Ga0210409_10008565_pt1 | contig 10396 bp, 9 predicted proteins | sample IncBWH17MmetaG_FD_161649 | JGI IMG/M metagenome (GOLD analysis project Ga0210409, IMG submission 161649) | Forest soil microbial communities from Barre Woods Harvard Forest LTER site, Petersham, Massachusetts, United States - Inc-BW-H-17-M | ecosystem: Environmental > Terrestrial > Soil >...
AACCTGTTGCTGTCCGCCACGTTGTTGCTGACGTTGGCCAAGGCCATCACCTTCCCCTACCTGGTCATTTACCTCACCAGCCACTTTGCCCTCGACATCAGTCAGGTCGGCCTGGTGATCGGCAGCTCGCTGATCGTCGGTTCGCTGCTCAGCGTGTACGGCGGCTTCCTGGTCGACCGCATCAACAGCTATCGGCTGCTGCTCGGCTTGAGCGTGGTGTTTGTGCTGGGTTTTATCGGCACGGTACTCGCTAAGAATATCTGGGCGTTCTACAGCTGCCTGATCCTGATCAACCTGGCTTACGCGGTGATCGACATTGCGGTCAAGGCAGGCTTTGCCAGCCTCTTGCCCGAAGAGGCGCGCAGCGAAGTGTTTTCGATCAAGTACACGCTGACCAACATCGGTTACGCCGTGGGGCCGTTCTTTGGCGCGATGGTGGCCAAGCTGGATATCAGCCTGCCGTTCATCCTTTCGGCGTTGCTGGGGTTGGGGTTTTTCCTGCTGTACTGGCGCTGGGGCGATCGCACCCTGGCCACCGCCGAGGTCGCGCAAAAGCCGGTGTCGTTCCTGGCCGTCGGCCGTGTGTTGCTGCGTGACCATCGATTGGTGTGCTTCACCCTCGGCGGCCTGCTCAGCGCCGTGGTGTTTGGCCAGTTCACGGCCTACCTGTCGCAATACCTGGTGACCACCACCAGCGCGGAATACACCTACACCGTGATCAGTGCGGTGCTGACCACCAACGCGGTGCTGGTGATTGCCTTGCAGTACGTGATTGGCCGGCGCATCTCGCACCGTTACCTCAGCCAATGGCTGATCTTCGGCCTGGGCATGTTTATGCTGGGGTTGATCGGGTTCGCGCTGTCCACCAGCGTGCTGTGGTGGGTGCTGGCGATGGCGGTGTTCACCGTGGGGGAAATTATCGTGTTCCCGGCCGAGTACATGTTTATCGACCGAATTGCCCCGGACCACCTGCGGGGCATGTACTACGGGGCGCAGAACCTGTCCAACCTGGGGGCGGCATTGGGGCCGGTGTTGTGTGGGCTGGTGCTGGCCAGCCTGCCGGCCCACTACATGTTCTACATGCTCGGGGCGTTCATCGTCGCGGGTGGGGTGTTCTACTTCATTGGTTCGTCGTTGAAGGCAAGTCATCCAGCGTGAGCTTGCCCATGTTGTTGCTTTGCAGTTCGTAGCGCAGCTCTTCCACCATTTTTTCCACTTCTTGCGGGGTCTGCAGCCGGTTGGTGCTGATCCCCGTCACCACCAGGTCCACCCGGCCGGTCTCGGCGTCATAGACCTTGAGGGTCAATGAGGCGTCCCGGCACAGGGTGAACTCGCATGTCAGCGGCGCCAGGCCTTCTTCGATGCAATTTCGCAGTTGAGAGAGCGTAAACATGAGGGTTCCTTCAAGGTGTCGTTTCACGACGGCACAGGTTCAAAGCCCTGTGCTCACCCCTTGAAGGTTAGGGATCGGTACGCCATCCGATAAGGCGAATTCATACTAGCTGGACTAGTGCATTTGTATGTTCAGCGCTTGCTTTTAACCCTTAATTCACCGGCAAACAGCCCGCGTTCACGGGCCCAGACAATCGCCGCACTGCGGCTGTGCACCCCCAGTTTTGAGTACACCGTGGCCACATGGTTACGCACCGTATTGGGTGCCAGTTTTAGCCGCGAGGCGATTTCCTTGTCGGCCAGGCCTTCGCAGATCAGGCCCAGCACATCGCGCTCACGCGCGGTCAGGTCGGTGAAGGCCACATTGGGCAGGTTGGGGCTGTTGACGCTCTTGGCGTTGGCCAGTTTTTCGATGAGGGTCTGGCTGAACCACGAGGCGTCCTGCATCACTTCCTCGATGGCAGCCACCAGCTCCAGCTCCGAGCGCTTGCGCTCGGTGATGTTCATCATCACCAGCAGGTAGCACGGCACGTCCTGGATGACCACGGTGTCGGCGGAAAGCACGCAGTCGATCACTTCGTTGCCTTTCTTGCGCACCTTGAGGTCCTGGCCATCGAGGTTGCCGGCTTTCTCCAGGGTGGCGAACACCTGGGCGGCCGCCGGGGCGCTGTCGATGAAGTGGATCTCTTCGATGGCCTTGCCGATCAGCTCCTCACTGGTGTACCCGGTAATCGTCATGAAGGCTTCGTTGATGTCCACCACCTGCCGGTTGGCGGCGCTGCACACCAGGGTCGGCACAGGCGTCAGGCGGAACGACTTGGCGAAGCGCTCTTCACTCTGGCGCAGCGCAATCTCGGCCTTGCGGCGTGGCTCCAGGTCGGTGAAGGAAAACAGCATGCATTCCTCCTCGTTCATGTCCAGCGGCTGGCCGGCGACGATCACCAGTTTGCTGCCACCTTCGGGCAGCTTCAGCTCGGCTTGCATCTGCGGGATGGTCGCGCCTTCGCCCAGGCGCTGGATGGCCAGGTCCTTGCGATCGGCCTGCTCCAGAACGTCCAGCTCATACACCGAACGGCCGATGACCTGGTCGCGGTTGTAGCCGGTCATCTCCAGGAAACCCTGGTTCACCTTGATGTAGCGCAGGTCGCTCAGGCGGCAGATCACCGCAGGCGCCGGGTTGGCGTTGAAGGTTTTCTCGAAGCGCTGTTCGGCGCTGGCCCACTCGGTGGCGTCGCTGAGGATCAGTACCAGCAACTCGGGCTCGCCGTGGGAATCGCTGATCACCAGGCTGCGCAGGCGGTGGACCCAGGTCTTGTGTTCGTCGGCGGTGGGGGTGACTTCCACCACCACATCGCTGAATTCATCACCCGCCGCCGCACGGGCGAGGGGGTAGTTTTCCAGCGGCAGGGGATGGTTATTGCGATAGCGCAGGCTGAAGCGTTCGGCGTATTCGCGGGTATCGGCGCCCAATGCCGCGACCTCATCCACCCCATGCATGGCCAGAGCGGCATCGTTGGCCCAGAGGACAGTCTGGTCGACCTCGGCGAGGATTATCCCGTCGGACAGCCCGGAGATGATCTGCTGCAGCTGGCGACGATTGGTTTCTTTGGCGAGGACATCCTGGGTCATGGTTTCTCCGGGTTCTGGACGCATGAAAGTACGACACCCAGGCTTCAGGATAGTGCAGAGCAATTGCCTGCACCGGGGTGCGAATGCACCAGATGGCCTGGTGCATTTGCGCGGGGACGAGCGGGCACGTGGCTGGCCAGACTGAGACGGTCAATTACTGCAAAAGGATCAATCATGACCACTGTCTATGAAACCAACCGTTCGCCGTTTCGCGTGTCCTGGAGTTCTGTACTCGCGGGTAGTGCAATTGCCCTGGTGACCTACCTGGTGCTCAGTGTCCTCGGCACTGCCATTGGCGCCAGCGCCGTCAACCCGATGCAAGCGGGCAATCCGTTGAGCGGTTTCGGCACGGGCGCCGGCATCTGGCTATTTGTGTCGACGTTGATCGCCATCGCCGTGGGTGCCTTTGTGGCCGGGCGTACGGCACCGGATCGCGGCGGCCTGCATGGCGTGCTGACCTGGACCCTGACCACGTTATTCACCACCTGGCTACTGGCAGGCCTGGCCGCGAGCGTGGTCGGTACCGCCGGCAATGTGGTGGGCAAAGGCCTGTCGGCTGCCGGTAGTGGCATCGCCGCCGCGGCGCCGGGCATCAGTGATAGCTTCAAGCAGCAACTGGACGAGCAGGGCATCCACCTGGACTGGAACAGCCTGCAAGCTCAGCTCGATACCCTGCTCAAGCAAAGCGGCAAGCCTGAATTGGACCCGGCCAATGTCGAGCAGAAAACCGATCAGGCCGCAGCGGATGGCAAGCAATCGGCGACGGCTGCCGCGACCAATCCAGCCCTGGCCGGTGATGCGCTCAAGCAGTGGTTCGACCGCGTCAAAGCCTCCGGTGAGCCTGCGCTGAACGCGGCCGATAAAGACGCGCTGGTCAACATCGTTGCCGCCCGTACCGGCAAGAGTAAAGAGGAAGCCACGCAGATCGTCGACAACTACGCCCAGGCCTATCAGCAGGCCATGCAGAAGGTCGATGAGCTCAAGCAACAGGCCGAGCAGAAAGCCCGTGAAGCAGGCGAAGTCGCGGCCAAGCAACTGTCCCGCGCAGCCTGGAGCACCTTGGCGATGTTGCTGCTGGGTGCGGCGTTGAGTTTCTTTGTGGGGCGTGTGGCGCTGACGACGCGTCGGGTGCCGTTGGCGTAAAAGCTGGGTGTGGCGAGGGAGCTTGCTCCCGTTGGGGCGCGTAGCGGTCCAAACAAGTGGTGCGTTGCGGGGGCTGCTGCGCAGCCCAACGCGGGGCAAGCCCGCTCGCCACAGGAGCGAGTACGCCAGGCCATTTTGGTTAGCGCGGCAGCGCGCGGTGCTGGACATACCCCAGCGTCTGATCGTAAAGGTCGACGCGCCGATCCCTCTGCAGGTCGTTGAGGCTATTCCAGATCGGTGCACTGCGCGCGCTGCTGAGATCAATGTCGGCGTACAGTATTTCCTCACGATTAGCCGAGGCCACTTTGCCAATTGGCCATCCATTGGTCCCGGCGATCAACGAACACCCCAGGTAGCGCGCGTCGCGTTCTTCGCCGATTCTGCTGGCGGCGGCGATAAACACATTGTTGACGTGCGCCGCCGTCATCGTCAGGTAAGACGCCATGCATTTGCCCGCTTCGTCAAATAACGGCGCAGGTGTCCAGGCCCAGTTGTTCAGGCTGCAAATGATATCGGCACCTTGTTGGCTGAGAATGCGCGGCACTTCGGGAAACCAGATGTCCCAGCAGATCAGCAGGCCAATCCGCCCGATGGGTGTATCGAAGACTGGGAAGCCAGTGTTTCCCGGGGTGAACCATAACTTCTCGAGGTTCCATAGATGGGCTTTGCGGTACTTGCCGATCAAACCGTCCGGGCCTAGCAGCAAAGCGGTATTGAACAGTTGCCTGCCGTCGATTTCGTTCAAGCCCGCTGCCAGGTACACCCGGTGCCGGCAAGCAAAGTCGATCCAGGCTCGCACGCTTGGGCCGTTTGGAATGACTTCGGCGTGATCAAAGGCGTCCTGGCGGTTAGCAAAGAAATAGCCGCAGCTTGATAGCTCCGGCAGCACGATCAGATTGGCGCCGCCGTTCACGGCCTCAGTGGCCAATTCCAGGCTACGCCGCAGGTTGGCAGACCGATGGTCCGTACCCACCTGGGGATCGAATTGCACAACAGAAACGCGAACGGGGCTGATGGCTTGGGGCATGACAGGTGACCTCTTGGAAAATACAACCGAAGTGGTTGGCCTTGCATAAGAGGTGATTGAGCGAAAGGTGATAAGCCAGGCGCTTCTGCGACACTTGTCAGTTAGCTCTGCAAATCGGTTGGAAGAGCCTGCACCGCTCTCGCGGTTGCAAATCCCACCCAATTCTGGGAAAACCCCACCCCTCACGCCTTCAACGAGCCCCGCCATGAGCAACGACGAACTCCAGGTCACCGACATCCGCCCAGGCACCGGCAAAGCCGTGGTCAAGGGGGCGCTGATCACCACTCAATACACCGGCACCCTGGAAGACGGCACGGTGTTCGACTCGTCCTGGGAGCGGGGTAAGCCGTTCCAGTGTGTGATCGGCACCGGCCGCGTGATCAAGGGCTGGGACCAGGGCCTGATGGGCATGCAGGTCGGCGGCGTGCGCAGGCTGTTTGTCCCGGCGCACCTGGCCTATGGCGAGCGGTCGATGGGCGCGCATATCAAACCCAACAGCAATCTGTGCTTCGAGATTGAGTTGTTGGAAGTGCTGACGCGCGATGATTGAAGTGTTTTTGAACCGAGAGGCTGCATGCCGTTGATTCAAGCTATTCGCGACAGCTGGGGGTGGGTCGGCATTGATCCCGTCGAGGTCGTCGGGACGACCGCCTTTGGCAATGTGATGATCAAGGATTCGCAGGGACGCTATTGGCGGCTGTGTCCTGAAGCGCTTTATTGCGAGGTCATTGCGCAGACGCGTGCCGTGCTGGACGAGGTTTCCAGGGATCAGGCATTTTTGCGCGACTGGTATCTGCAACCCATGGTGGAGCAGGCCGAGGAGGCCCTGGGGCCGTTGGCGCCTGGCCAGGTTTATCATTGGGTTATTTCGCCGGTATTGGGCGGCGAGTACGTCATCGACAATGTGCGATGCCTGGATCATGTTGAGCAGCTTCGGTTCTGCGGTGATCTGGCACGGGAGATAAAGGATTTGCCCGACGGTGCCCAGGTGAAGCTCAGGCTTGTCGACTAGTCATTGAAAAAAGGCAGCGTTCCATGCACGTCCAGGGTGTGGCTGAATGGCCCCTCGGCGGCTCCTGAACCCTCCCTGAAGAATCCTCTTCTTCACCTTAAGGAAACTTTCCTACGGTTTACTCCCGCGTAAACGGGGCGTAAGCTTCGCGCGTTTTCATCAATAGCGGAGACCCTCAGTGGGTACTTGTTCGAGTGACAGTAGTCGGCCGGTTTCGGTAACCGGCACATACTTGGCAAGGTAACGCGCATTTTCCTGATGCCGTTGTCTCGCCAACAAAGCGAGAAGCGGCATCCCGACAGCAGCCAGTCCTGGCGCCTGTCCGATCCCTCTCATCGACGCTGACCAGCACCTGACTGACCTCGGGATGCTACGGACGCGCCTGCCTTTTTTGCGGCAGGCGGGCCGAGCTGACTGTGCCTGTAGAACGGGCAGGGTGCAGCCGGTCGTACCTGCCTGCAGGTTTCCTCGCGCAGGAGTTACACCATGAGCCTCATTCTGCTCAAAGCGTTGTTTGCCGGTTTCCTGCGGAATCGGCACATCGCCCGGCATTTCCGTCGCCTGGCGATGCTCGAAACCGTGACCGACACCAGCGTCAGCCGCGAAGTGCCGCAGACCCTGGCGCAGACCCTGGTGGCTGCCGGCAACAGCAGTGCCGTGCAATTGCTGGGTACCCTGGGTTGCAGGCGCTGCCGTCGTTGTACTTCGTGTTCGTACCGCTGATCCTGCTGGCGTATATGGCGCTGACCCAGGCGGTGAAAGGCTTCTATATCCGTAAATTTGGCTGGCAGTAACGGTGCTATCGCTGGCAAGCCAGCTCCTGCAGGCGCTGGCGTTCAAGGAGATTTTTTATGCAAGCAATCAACAACATCAACCTCAATTCGCTGATCGACACTTTGGTCAGCCTCACCGCCGCGTTCATCCTCGGCGGCCTGATCGGATTCGAGCGTCAGTACCGCCAGCGCACGGCGGGCCTGCGCACCAACGTGCTGGTGGCGGTGGGCGCGGCGATTTTCGTCGACATGGCCAACCGCCTGGGCGGCGCAGAAGGCGCGGTGCGGGTGGTGGCGTACGTGGTCTCGGGCATCGGTTTTCTCGGCGCGGGCGTGATCATGCGCGAAGAAGGCAATGTGCGCGGGCTCAACACCGCCGCCACGCTCTGGGCGTCGGCGGCGGTGGGGGCCTGTGCCGGCGCCGACCTGATCCTCGAAGCGTTGCTCGGCACGCTGTTTGTGCTGGCGGCCAATACCTTGCTGCGGCCGATCGTCAACAACATCAACCGCCAGCCGCTGGATGTAGTGTCGGCGGAGGTCACCAATATCCTTTATGTCATCGCCCGGCGTACCCAGCAGAAAGCCGTGCTCGCACTGCTGGAAGCCGAATTGGCGCGTTGCAACTATCCGGCCAGTGATGTCGATGTGCGGCCTTTCGGCACTGACGAAGTCGAAATCGAAGCCACCCTGGCGGTGACCTCGGTGGACGGTGACGAGCTGGATGCCCTGGTGGCGCGGATTTCTCTGTCGACCCTGGTGGTCCAGGCCTTCTGGAGCCCAAGCACCACGGAGTAGTAAGCGGACGTCAGGCTTTGCCTTGTTCAACACGGACTATGCTACTGAGAGGAAAAGTCCTACAAGCATTCGAGACTATCCCTTCATTTGAAACCACACGCCATTGTTAAGGTTGCGCGCTTGCGCCTATTTAGGAACCCAGGCGCAGCTTTACGTTTTCACCGTGTTTTTCAAAAGGAGAGGCCCGTACTGCCTGAAGTGTCACGCAGAGTACTCAGCACCGTTTGTCGGAACTGTTACTTTTCACAGGTAGATAGGACTCACGTGATATGTAAGCGTACTGATCCTCCCAGGGGAGTCTTATGAGCAACAAAGCTTTAATTGTGGATGATCACCCGTTTATACGCGCCACCGTCAAGCACCTGCTGAAGCAGGAGGGCTTCGACACCATCTTCGAAGCAGGTAACGGCGCGGATGCCATGCAGGTTGCCCGTGAGGAGCGTCCGGACCTTGTCATTCTCGACCTGGCAATGCCCAAGCTCGGTGGGTTGGAGGTGATCAGTCGGATTAAAGCCTTGGACCTGCCTTGCAAGATACTGGTACTGACTTCGTACCTGGCCGTGTTCTTTTCCACCCGTTGCATGCGTGCCGGTGCCATGGGGTTTGTCGCCAAGACCGGCGAACTCGACGAGCTGCAGAAGGCCATCAGGGCCATCAGGTCCGGCTACAGTTGCTTTCCGAGCCTGCCTACCAGTTCGGTGCGTCGCGACGACCTGCAATCCACCGAGCAGGAGTTGGTGGAGGCGCTGTCCGATCGCGAGCTGACGGTATTGCAAAAACTGGCCCTGGGCCTGGGTAACAAGGAGATTGCCGAGGACATGCTGTTGAGTCACAAAACCATCAGTACCTACAAGACGCGGCTCAAGGAGAAACTACGTATGTCCTCGGTGGTGCATCTGTCCAAGTTCGCGCAGCGCAATCACCTGATCTGAAATGAACCCCTCACGGTTGATCAAGCTCATGGTCATCCTGCTCGTGGGGATGTTGCCTGCGGCGGTGATGGCCGTGGATGCACCGCAAAGCCTGCGGCTACTCGGCCACTCAACCCTTGAACCCACCAGCGTGATGCTCGATGAAGCCGACTGGCGCTGGCTGCGCGAGCAGCGCACATTGATCATCGGGGTCTCGGCGCCGGATTACGCGCCCTTTGACCTGAGTAACAACAAGCAAGAACTGGAAGGCATCACCGCCGATTATGCAGCGCTGATCGGCCAGGCGCTGAATATCGCGGTCACGGTTCGACGCTACGACACGCGCGATGAAGTTATCGACGCCCTCAAGAGCGGCGCGGTGGATTTTCTCGGCTCGGCCAACGGTTATGAGTTCGCCGACCCGCAGTTGGTGCTATCGCGCTCCTACGCCAATGATCAACCCGTGCTGGTGACGCGCGCGGGTGACAACCTTGCATTGAATGCCGATCTGGCGGGCAGGCGCGTGGCGATGCTCTACCACTACATGCCGCCCGACGCCGTCCAGGCGTTCTACCCCCAAGCGCAGTTGCAGTTGTTTGGCTCGACCTTCGAGGCCATCGGCGCCGTCGCGTTCGGCCAGGCGGATGTGTACCTCGGGGATGCCATCAGCACCCGCTATCTGATCAACAAGAACCATCTCAATAATGTGCGCATGGCGGATTTTTCGGCCATGGAAGCCAACCCGTTCGGGTTCGCCCTGCGCAAGGAAAACACACGCTTGCTGAGGATTATCAACGCCGCGCTGGCCGCTGTTCCCGCCAACCAGCAGATGGAAATCCTGCGCCGTTGGAGTGCCGGTGGCATTGGTTTTCCCGAGGCCGACCGGCTGCGCTTGAGCATCAATGAGCAGCGCTGGCTGGAGAAGCATCCGCGGGTAAAAGTGGCGGTGGTCGACAAGTTCGTGCCGCTGTCGTTTTTCAACGAAAAGGGCGAGTTCGAAGGCCTGAGCGCCGAGGTGTTGTCGCGGATCAGCCTGCGTACGGGCCTTAAGTTCGACATCGAGCAGGGCACTTCACTGCCGCGCCTGGTTGACGCGGTCAGCACCGGGCGCGTCGATATGCTGGCGGCCGTGACGCCCAGCATCGAGCGGTCGGAGAAGATCCGCTTTACCCGGCCCTACCTGTCAAACCCCTATGCCCTGGTGGTGTCCGCGGACAATGAGCGCGTGATTACCCTGGAGGACATGCCCGGCAAACGCCTGGCGGTGGTCAGCGGCAACAGCCTCGCGATGCAGATTGCCGAGGACTACCCAGGCGTGGTGTTTGTCGAAGTCGAGAACACCGAGCAGGCCATGGCGTTGGTGGCCAAGGGCACTGTGGAGGCGACCGCGGTGTCGTTGATCAGCGCGCGCTACATGATCGCGCGCAATTACCGTGAACGCCTGCGCATCACCAGCACCGTCGGCCGGGAGCCGGCGCGTTTTACCCTGGGGGTCAACCGCAGTGAACTGGAGTTGTATTCGATCCTCGACAAGGCATTGCTGAGCATTACCCCCGAAGAGATGGACGAGCTGACCAACCATTGGCGCAGTGAAATCATCCTCGAAGACAGCTACTGGCTGCGGCACCGCAACGTGATTATCCAAGGCTTCGTGCTTGCCGCGCTGCTGCTGTTGGTCACCCTGGGCTGGGTGTTCTACCTGCGTAACCTGATT
>Ga0210409_10008567_pt1 | contig 10394 bp, 10 predicted proteins | sample IncBWH17MmetaG_FD_161649 | JGI IMG/M metagenome (GOLD analysis project Ga0210409, IMG submission 161649) | Forest soil microbial communities from Barre Woods Harvard Forest LTER site, Petersham, Massachusetts, United States - Inc-BW-H-17-M | ecosystem: Environmental > Terrestrial > Soil >...
TAGCATCGCGGCGAAATGCAGCGATGTGCCACACTAGTACATGGCCAGCATGAACTATTGCGTGCTTGGGCCTATTCGGCGCGCTTCCACACGAGCTCAGCTTTCCCGCCCGACGAGGTTCGAGCGACACCCAAGATCAAGTCGCCACCCGCGAGCTTGATGATCGACCATTTTTGATCCGTGTCATCCCAATTCGGGAACGAACTGCGCTCCACATGAAAAGTGAGGGTTGTACCCGCCGCATCGACCGAATACGTGCCGAAATGAGCCAGCGACCCCGCGGATACGCCCTTGTTCTCCTCGGGCGTTCCTTGAAGTCGATTGGACGCGAATTTAATACGCGAAGCGCCCGTGAGTTGTGAGGAATAATGACCCGTGCGGTCGAATATGAGAATGCCCTTCTGGTTGCCGCCAAAGCCCTCGAGCCGTTTACCATCGGGGAACTCAGTGATTTCCGAAACTAAGAGCCATGTGCCGATGAGTTGCTGCTGTTGTGCAATGCTATGACTTGCAATAGCTACGGTGAGTGCCAAGCCCATAAATGTTGCGAGCGCGATTCTGTAAATTACAGTCATTGATTCCCTCCTTGAGTAGACGCTGGAATGTCCGCGTTACAGCGGCTTTACCCTCAACATTAGACATTCGTTTCCTAGTTCGGCGCGGTAGAGAAGTGCCAATTCCTGAGGTCTAACCAATGCCGATATTCTTGGCGCTCTGCAAGAGATCAGATGTCCGTTGGCCGCTGATGACCGCATTGGGTCGATGCTGTCGAAAAAGCCGAAAATCGAAGGACGCTGAAAATCTCGCAAATGATGAGTTTTGAACTACTCCGCCGCTGCGATGCTCTGTAGGGCTGATACGAAGGTTTGTGGTCGTTTTCCTAAGACACGACGTGGTCCCTCACGTCGCGGCGCACGAAACGCATCAGCGGCTTTTAAAAAATTCGTTTTGTACCCCTAAAAGACTTTTTCAACAGCATCGGTCAAAAGCAGAAGTGGCGGCGCTTCCGTGCGACTTCTGCTTTGCCCCGGTAAACGGACATCGCAGACATAACGACCGGGCTCAGATGGGCGGTTGCTCAAATGAACCCCGGGACACAGATCAGCGCGTCCGGAGTCTCCCACGTGGCAAGCAGGCCACTCTCGCACGCCTCGAACACCCTCAACTGATGATAGATCGCCTGCGAGCTCTCAGTGTGTCCCTCTGAAAGCAGGTCCTCGACAGTGCGGATCGCTTGCGCCGCAGTGGCCGGCAACGAAGTCTCAATCCAGCCGATCTGCGCCGCAACTGCTCTGGCCTCAAAGATCGCCTCCGAACTGAATCGCGCCCCTATTGCCTGCTTCTTCGCGATCAGTTTCGGCGCCATCAGCGCGCGGTCGTGCTCTCCGAGCCTCAATAGCTGGGTGGCCTGCCAATAGAGCTCAAATGACCGCTCGCCCGCACCTTCGTTGGTGGCCGTAAAGGGCGGCGGGACGGGCCAGAACCTGGCAGTCCCCATCAGCATCAGCTCGCTTAATCTATACTGGCTCAGATGCTCGAATGCACGCGCTGGACTTTCCATCCATTTTATAACGGGTCGACGGCGCTCCTCGGCGACCTCGTGGACATTGCGCCATGTGCCAACAGGCGACATCGCCAACCTTTTATGGTATCAGTTTCAACTCTCTTGCGCCACAAGGCAATCCGCAACCTCATGTTTACCAACTTGAGCAGCCGGAGGGGCCCTTTCCTCCTTTTCGTGTTTTTCCTGGCGCTGTCAGCGGGGCGGGCCTTTGCCAACGAAGAGCAGGTCGGGGCAGCATTAGGTCAGGGCGGCAAGGTTGTCCTGCTCCGCCACACTCACGTCGACATGCGAGAGGGGATAGGGCATCTCGCGCCGCAAACTGCGCGGCGGCGCGCCGAAACATTTGTGGCGCACGAGATCAGAGGCTCACCTCCAACGTTTCAAGCCGCCGACCGAGAGCCGACCAGACTCGCTGTTTTCGCCTTCGAGCTGGAAGACACCAGCGCCGCCGCCCCTTCAATGGGCGAGTCCGCCGTCGATGCAGCCGATGCAGCCGAATTGACCAAGGTTACCGATGCGGTCCGGCAGATGCTCGCGCAATCTCCCCGCTACCGCGTCATCGATGTCGGCGGCGCGGATGCGGATTCTGCGAAGGCACATGTACTGCACGACTGTGGCGGCTGCGATGCCGGCATAGCCCTGGGGCTGGGCGCGGATCAATCTTTGGTCGGAGTCATCAGACGTGTCAGCCGCACGGAATACACTATAAGATTTCAGGTCCGCGAAGCCAGGACGGGCGCCGTTGTTGCCAGTCAGACAGCGGGCTTCGAATGGGCGCTAGCTACTCCTGGAGTCGTGGTGCTGTCCGCTTAATAAGCGATCGGCTGCTCGAGACGCAGTCCCAGCAATGATCATGGCTCTTTGACCTCCGGACCGAACCTCGCAACCGGGCCTTGCGTTTCGTCCGATAAGGGTCATGCGCGTCCTTTTGGCGACCAAGCGGCCACTTCCGGTCTACCCCGAGTAGTCGACATCGTCACCGGCCACGTCGGAAAAGTGCCAATAAGAGAAGTCCTTGTGCTTCCTCTTGTTGGTTGGTCGGGTACGCCCGAGTGTCGCAGGCCTGCAGTTATCCGGTCTTGAAGCTCCGGTAAGCTGATAGGAAAGGGTTTCTTGCGTCTGGGAAACGAGAAAATGAGGTTGTAGCTCTATAACTGACCTCCGGCTTCTCGCACTTCCGCGTCGCGGCCGGGCACGAACAACGTTTGAAAATATATGCTGCCAGCGCAAGAGCATCGGGAGTAATCTCAATTGATTTCATTGCCACCGCGGGCAAGATTCAGAGCGATCTTGCATCTACCGCGCATCTCACTCGGCGTCGCCGTCGTCAGTGATCGATAGTGCCCTAAAGCCAATCAGGCCAACTTCGGGAGGTCTACGATGAACGGTGCACAGGCTCTCTTCAAAGCTCTTACGGATGCCGGTGTCACAACCTGCTTCGCAAATCCGGGTACTTCCGAGATGCAGTTGGTCTATGAGATCGGCCTTACGGCCAATGTTCGCCCTATCCTTTGTTTGCAGGAGGATGTCGTTACCGGAGCGGCAGATGGATACGCGCGCATGAAGGGTTCGCCCGCAGTCACGCTTCTCCATGTCGGCAGTGGGTTCGCCAACGGGATTGCCATGCTGCACAACGCCGGCCGAGCCAATACACCTGTCATCAATATCGTTGGCGCCAACGCGTCCTATCACCAGCCAAATTACCCAGAACACGAATTGATCAATGGCCGAGTGATCGATCTCGCGCGTGTCGTATCCCACTGGGCTCGTGAAGCACGAAGCGCTTCCGAGCTTGGCGAATTGGGCGTAGAAGCGGCAGTGCTCGCCAAGGCGGGGAAAATCTGCACGATCGTGGCGCCCACCAATTTCCATTGGGAGGAAGCAGCACCGCCACCCATCCCGCCTACCGCTTTGCGTCGGCCGATGGCATCGCCAGACGCGATCTCCCATGCGGCAAATATGCTCGCGAACGGCAAGAAGACGGGACTGGTTCTGGGTAATCTCGCCCTTCGTGGAGACCCCCTGGAAATCGCCGGCCGCATTGCCGCAAAGACGAATGTCGCGCTCCTTTCGGAAACCTTTCCCTCGTTCTCGCTTGCGCGTGGCGAGGGGCGTCCAATCGTCGAGATAATCCCCTATTTTCTCGAAACGGGATTGGAGTTTCTAAAGGACTTCGAACAATTGATCTTCGTTGGTGCGCTCCCTCCCGTTGTGACATTCGCCTACAGGAACAAGCCGACCCTTAAGAGTGGGCCGCGATGCGCTCTCTTCACGATGGCATCGACTGATCAGGATTTGCTAGCGGCATTGGAATCGCTCGCGAAGGCGACGGGCTCGGCCACTGCCGAGCCCATGCGTCAAGTCCGTCGAGGGACCACAGCTCCTCCAACCGGAGAATTAACGGCACAGGCCATCGGTCAAACGCTTTGTGGGCTGATGCCGGACAATTCGGTCCTGGTCGACGAAGCTGCTACCAACGGTCCGCAAATGTTCGCTGCGACCAAAGGTGCACGCGCCCATGATTATCTTAGCCCGGTCAGCGGCGGTGCCATCGGCGGAGGGTTCCCGATGGCGCTCGGAGCAGCGATTGCCTGCCCCGATCGCAAGATCATTCTTGTTCAGGCCGACGGTAGCGGCATGTACACTGTCCAAGCCTTGTGGTCGATGGCGCGAGTAAAAGCCGACATTATCGCGATCGTATTAAGGAACGACGCCTATGCGGTGCTTGGCCTGGAGATGGCCCGCGTCCGCGAGGGCGAACTGAACCCTAAGATGGAATCGATGTTCGATCTCACCAACCCAGCGCTCGATTGGGTGAAGATTGCGTCGGGCCTCGGAGTTTCGGCGTCGCGAGCGACAACGGCCGAGGAATTTTACAGGGATTTTACCTCCGCGCTCGAGGTGAAGGGACCGACGTTGATCGAATGTCAGGTCGCGATTCCAAAAGAGTTTGCCGCGTTCGCTGAGTTCATTAATAAAACTCGATGAATGGATCAACCGGGCGAGAGCGGGTAAGCGGAACAGTTGGCGGGATTTCGACGCCGAGCTCCTTCGCGGTCTTGAGATTGATCCGCAGCTCGACTTTCGTAGCCTCCTGGAACAGGCCGTACGATGAGGGGCGATGACCGCTAACCGAATTGGACTTTCCGCGCGGGGTGGAAGACAGGAATTCGGAGCACGGCCGGGGCCGAGGCCGGAACTCAGGAGCGGACATCACCATGAAAAAGGAAGACGTTCTCAGGCAGTACACGACCCCAACCGGCGCGCCGGCCTTCGTTCCCGGCCCCCATCGGTTCACCTCGCGTGAATATCTCAACATCACCTATCGCACGGACCGCGAGGCGCTGGTGAAACAGGTTCCGGAGCCGCTCGAAATCGACGAGCCGCTCGTCCGCTTCGAGGTGATGAACATGCCGGACACCACCGGCTACGGCTCCTATGTCGAATGCGGCCAGGCGGCCGTGGTCCGTCACGGCGAGGAGAAGGGCGAGTACATCATCGGCATGTATCTCGACAACTTGCCGGCGATCGCCGCCGGCCGCGAGCTCAGCGCCTTTCCGAAGAAGCTCGGTTCAGCGAAGCTGTTCGTCGATTCCGACACGCTCGTCGGCACGCTGGATTACGGCGTGTTGAGCGTGGCGCGCGCCACCATGGGCTACAAGCACAAGCCCTACGATTTGGAAAAGGCACGGGAGGAAATCTGCGTTCCGACCTACATGCTGAAGATCCTGCCGAGCTACACCAAGCGTCCGCGCATCTGCGAACTGGTGCGCACGCAGATCACCAACATCGAGGTCAAAGGCGCGTGGCGCGGTCCGGCGCGCCTGCAGCTGTTCGAACACGTGCTCGCGCCGCTGGCGGACTTGCCGGTGCGCGAGATCGTCTCGGCAACCCATATCCTCACTGATCTCACCTTGTCGCCGGCTACCGTCATCTACGACTATCTGACCGACACCGCGCCGGACGCGGACAAGAGATAAGAAGGCGCCCTCATGCCCGAAACCCAGCCAAACATCCTTAACCGCTACGGCAAGACGGCGATCATCGGCGCCGGCGTCATCGGCGCGTCGTGGACGGCGCTGTTCCTGGCACACGGATTAGATGTCGTCGTCAACGATCCGCGTGCCGACGTCGAGGGGTTCGTACGTGACTACATCCGCAATAATCTGGCGACACTCGAGGCGCTCGGACTTGCGACCGCGAACCTCGAAGCAAAGCTGCGTTTCGAGGCTGATCTCGAAAGCGCGGTCGCGGGCGCCGACCTTGTGCAGGAAAACGGCCCGGAACGAATTGAATTCAAACAGGATCTGTGGGCGCGGATCAGCAAGGTGGTTGGCGACAAGGCGCTGCTGCTGTCGTCGAGTTCAGCCAAGACCGCTACGGAACAGGCGCTGAAGTGCTCGCGGCCCGATCGGCTGCTGGTGGGCCATCCCTTCAATCCGCCGCACCTGATCCCATTGGTCGAGGTCGTGCCAGGGCAGAAGACCAGCGAAGACGCCGTCGCCGACGCCGTCGCCTTCTACACCGCGCTCGGCAAGGTGCCGCGCGTCGTGCGCAAAGAGATGCCAGGCTTTGTCGCCAACCGCCTGCAGCGCGCAATCTTCCGCGAGTGCTGCTATCTCGTGATCCAGGGCGTCGTGACGGTCGACGAACTCGACGACATCGTCACCAGTTCGATCGGCCTGCGCTGGGCGGCCGATGGACCGTTCCGTTCGTTTCATCTCGGCGGCGGTGCCGGCGGCTTCACGTCGTTCTTCAAGCAGTTCGGCCCCGGCCTCAACGAGGCCTGGAAGAACATGGCTCCAGTCGATCTGAACGAGGCGGCACAGGACAGGATCATCGCGCAGGCAGAAGCGTCCTTCGCCGCGCGCCCGGCGGAACAGCTGGAAAGCGAGCGGGACGCCAAGCAACTTGCGATCATCCGGGCGCTGAAATCGGTTGGAGCCAACCAATAAGCGGCGATGCAATCGCGTCAGCCAAACAGGCTCCTGACGCGAGCAAGGGAGGAACGAGATGGGACTTTTGTTCGAAGGCCTGAAGGTGATCGATTGCGGCAGCTTCATTGCGGCTCCGGCGGCGGCCACAGTCATGTCCGATTTCGGTGCGGACGTTATCAAGATCGAACCGCCCGGCGCGGGCGATCCCTACCGCCATCTCACCAAGTTGCCGGGCCATCCCAAGAGCGATCAGAACTATGCGTGGATGTTGGGCTCGCGCAACAAACGCAGCCTGGCCGTCGACATGGCCAAGCCCGATGGCCGCGCTGTGATCCAGCGCCTCGCTTCTCAGGCCGACGTCTTCATCACCAACTATCCTGCCACCGTGCGCAAGAAGCTCGGCATCGGCTACGAGGCGCTCGCGGCGCTGAACGATCGGCTGGTCTACGCCTCGTTTTCCGGATATGGCGACAAAGGCGCCGAGGCGACCAAGCCCGGCTTCGACGTCACCGCCTGGTGGGCGCGCTCCGGCCTGATGGATACGGTGCGCGCTTCGTCGCAATCCGTGCCGGTCCGTCCGGCAAACGGCATGGGCGATCACTCTGCGGGCTTCACGCTGTTCTCCGGCATCGTGATGGCGTTGTACCAGCGCCAGTTGACCGGCAAGGGGACGGAAGTCAGTTCTTCCCTTGTCGCCAACGGACTGTGGGCCAACGGCTACAACGCGCAGGCCTCGCTGTGCGGCGCGACCTTCACCGACCGCCCCGCGCGCGAGGTCGCCTTCAACGCACTGACGAATTATTACAAATGCCGGGACGGCCGCTGGCTGATCCTCACCATCCTCAACGAGGAGAAGCAGTGGCCGGACTTCATGAAATGCCTCGACCGTGAGGACCTGATCGAAGACCCGCGCTTCGCCAGGAAAGCGGACCGCCTGACGCGCTCGAAGGAACTGATCGCGCTGCTCGACAAGGAATTCGAGAAGCATGATCGCGCGGAATTCCGCAAACGCCTGACCGCCGCCGGCATCGTGTTCGATGTCGTGGCGACGCCCGAGGACATTCCATCCGACCAGCAGTTGCTCGACAACGACGTCCTGGTACCGTTTGCCGGCAGCGAGACCCGCACCATCGACAGTCCGATCTCGCTGCGCGGAGTGGACAAGGTGCAGCCGCGGATGCCGCCTTCGGTCGGGCAGCACACCGACGACGTGCTGAAGGAAGCCGGATACGACGCGGCAGCCATCGCGCAGATGCGCGTGGCGGGCGCCGTTGGCTGACGGTCGTCGACGCAGGGACGTTTCAGTTTTCAGGAGCGACGCATGAAGATCGAAGATCTGTTTTCCGTGAAAGGCAAGATCGCGCTGGTGACCGGCGGCAGCCGCGGCCTCGGCGAGATGATCGCCCGCGCCTATGTCGAGAACGGCGTCAAGGTGTACATCACCGCGCGCAAAGCCGATGCCTGCATGGCGCTGGCTGAAGAACTATCAAGGCATGGCGAATGTATCGCCATTCCTGCCGACCTGTCGCGGATGGAGGAGATCGAGCGACTATCCGCGGAACTGCACAAGCGCGAGAAGCGGCTCGACATCCTCGTCAACAATGCCGGCGCAAGCTGGGGCGCGCAATTCCATGAATTTCCTGAGAACGGCTGGGACAAGGTCATGGACCTCAACGTCAAGTCGGTGTTCTTCCTGACTCAGAAGCTTCTGGACTTACTGGAGGCGGCGGGATCCGAAAAGGCCTATTCGCGGGTCATCAATATCGGGTCGATTGAGGGCATCCGCACGACGCATCTCGAGGCTTACTCATACGCAGCCTCGAAGGCGGGGGTCAATCACCTCACCCGGATCATGGCGAAGTTCCTGGCGCCCAAGCACATCGCAGTCAACGCGATCGCGCCCGGCTATTTCCCGTCAAAGATGACTGACGCGATCGACGAGCACGGCTCCCGCCAGGTCGTCGAGGACGCGCCAATGAAGCGCATGGGGGCGCCCGAGGATATGGCGGGTATCGCGCTGTATCTCGCGTCGCGCGCCAGCAGCTTCGTCTGTGGCGCTGTCATTCCGGTCGATGGCGGATTGGCCACCACCGCATAGGGTGACCATGTGTCGCCTATACCAATCCCACGACCCGAACCTGGGCTTCTGGATTTGCGTCGATATATCTTTGCGTGGTCCGAAGGTTCGCATGTCCCGCAAGCTCTTGAATGTCCTTCAGTGACCCGCCGACCGTCGAGATCTTTCTAGCCGCCTTGGTGATGAAGGTCCTCCGCCCGCTGTGACTGGAGCAGCCGACGAAGCCGAGGTGGCGATACCAGCGCTGGAACATGTTTACGATTGCCTGCGGCGAGGTGAACAGGCCGCGCTCGGTACTGATGACGAGGGGCCCAGCAAAGCTCATCACCCGATCTCTGTATTCGATAAGCGCGTTCCTGAGGTCCTCGTTTAGGGGAATGATCCTGCCCGACTTTCCCTTGCTGGCGGAGTCCAGGAGGTAGATGATCCAGCCGATCTCACCTTGGGAGTCGTTGGTCATCAACCAATTCAGCCTCGCGATCTCCTTGGCTCGAAGCCCCGCCTTGACTGACAGGAGAAAGATCAGACGGTTTCTTTCCGGGTGCCGCGTGGTGGAGAGATAAGCAAGCATGGCCTCCACCTGGCCCTTGCTTAGCGTCTTGGCTTGCTTGCCTAGTCCCATTTTGTCCTCCCAACCCGTTATTTATGGGCAGCAGGGCGCTGGACTGTAATCAGTCTGAAGCGACAGTACATGCCGAGCCGAAAATACTATTTGGTCGGTCAGGGTTTTGCGGGGACTGATGATAGAAGGGTCATTCTATCACCAGCGGGCAGTGTGATTAACCTACATGAACGATTTGAAGTTAAGACGATCAACCACCAAGAGGCTTATAGCCTCGACGGCGCCTCCACCAATTGGGCTGAAGAGTACTCCAGCCGCCTTCCGCGCTGAGATCGGCATTCACCATCAAATTGCGGGAGCGTACCTCCTCCGTTATGCGCAAGGGAGTTCGTGGCGGGAAGACAACCGCCGCGTCTCGAACGGGGATCAAGTGAACCGGATTGCAGCGATGGCATGAAGCCCGGCGTCAGCGCGGGGCCGCGGGGAAGCGGGATCGGATCGTCAAACGTCGCTTCCAGCCGCTGATCTCAAACGGCGGGGGTTTATTTTGGCTTGGGATCCGGGATGGCCCGCCTGTCAGTTTACACCTGCGATGGGGCCGGTGGCCGGGTCTCGCGCCCCCGCCTCGATCAGACGGCAAATTACCAGTCGCAATCTCGTCCCGTCCCGCTATTGTAACCGTCGGGACCTCGTCCTTCATTTCGACATAACCCAAATCGATCAAGGTTTGCAGATCATTCGGGGCGATCGGGCTGAATTCAGGCGCTTCCCTATGATGTCCCGTAGGACCCAGCGCAGGCGGATGGCGTTGTCCAATCCGAGGCTCGCTAGACCCGTTTTCGGCTCGCTCATTTCTTCGCCCTCAGCCCGAGCTCGACCGGTGTCCACTCGTCCCACCTGTGCCTCTGGATGACACAACCTCAGCGCCTTTTTCGAGCGCCGCCTTCACTACCGTTTTCAAATCGGGATCACGCAAGAGCTCGTCAGCCAATTTGAACTTACTATCCAGCTGCCATTCGGCACCTGGCAATGGCTTTGGCAAATTCCATTCTTTGGTCACGTACACTACGCGGTCGGTTCGGCGGCCTCGGTTCATCCACTCAACGTACCGCCTAAGCCGAGCCATCGGTTCTATTTTCCCTTTTTCAGCCCTATCTCGACAAGCCGGTGGATATTTGGCTTGCGGCACTACGCAGATCAAAGAAATTCCGCAGTCGGGCAAGCTCGACGATCTGCTCTCCGGACAAGATAGCA
>Ga0210409_10008569_pt1 | contig 10393 bp, 8 predicted proteins | sample IncBWH17MmetaG_FD_161649 | JGI IMG/M metagenome (GOLD analysis project Ga0210409, IMG submission 161649) | Forest soil microbial communities from Barre Woods Harvard Forest LTER site, Petersham, Massachusetts, United States - Inc-BW-H-17-M | ecosystem: Environmental > Terrestrial > Soil >...
CCAGCAGTTCTCGGTGACCCGCGAGCGTATCCGCCAGATCGAGGCCAAGGCGCTGCGCAAGCTGAAGCATCCCAGCCGCTCGAGGATGCTGCGCAGCTTCCTCGATCAGGGTTGAGCCGCGAACTTTTAGCGCGCGAGGTTTTGGCGGATGGCGTCGTCCATGCGCTGGGCCTCGCGCTCGGTATCGCGGGCGCGATTGCCCTCGTCGGTCTGACCCTCTTCTCCGGCAACCCGCTGCTGGCAGCGCCGCTGTTCATCTATGCCGCCGGCCTCGTCGCCATGCTGGGCTGTTCGGCGGCCTACAACCTCTCGAGGTCGAGCCGGCGGCGCGATTGGCTTCGGCGCTTCGACCATGCCGCGATCTTCGCGATGATCGCCGGCACTTATACGCCCTTCACGATACTCGGCCTCCAGGGTGGCTGGTCTTCCGGCCTGACGGTCGCGATCTGGTCGGTAGCTGCCATCGGCATCGCCCTGAAGCTTTGGCAGCCTCGACGCATCGAAGCCATATCCGTGGCCCTCTATCTCGGGCTCGGCTGGATCGGCCTGATCGCGCTGCATCCTTTCATGGTGGCGTTCGACACTGCGACGCTCGCCTTGCTGGCGACCGGCGGCATCGTCTATTCGGTCGGTGTCGTCTTCCACCTGTGGCGGCGGCTGCCCTTTCACAACGCCATTTGGCATGGCTTCGTGCTGGTCGCCGCGGGCCTCCACTATTTCGCCGTCCTGACGGTCATTCCGACGTTCGCGTAGAGACGGCCGGCGCCTGCGCCACCTATTGGTCACACGCCTCGCCCCATCGATTGCCTACCATCCGCTCCTCGACGGGTGCTGGATGGGAGGGTTGGCGGTGGCGTTAAGCGATGCGGGCGAGCCGGCGCGCACCGGCAGGCGGCTTGCGGCGCATCTCAAGGACAGGCTGCGCCCCCTGGCGTCGGCGCTTCCCCAGCTATCGGGTCTGCCGTCGTGGGCGCGCGCGATGGGCGTGCTGAAGCATCACGGATTTTCTCCGGCCACCGTCTTCGATATCGGCGTCGCCTACGGCACTTTTCCGCTCTATCGCGCCTTTCCAGACGCCTTCTATCATTTGATCGACCCGGCGCGGGAATCGCTTGCCCACATGCGACGCCTGTCGCGCCGGCTGCGTTGCGAGCTTCACGCCGTCGCGCTCGGCGATCATGACGGTGAAGCGGCGCTCGAGGTCCGGGCCGATATCCAGGAATCGACGTTGCTCGAGGAAGTGGGGCCGCGGCGCGTGCGTCGCGTCGATCGCGTGCCGCTGTGCCGGTTCGATGTCCTCTTCGGCGGCCCGATCCCACGACCTGCGTTGTGCAAGATCGACGTGCAGGGCGCCGAGCTGATGGTGCTGGCTGGCATGACCGGCCGGCTCGCCGACATCGATGCGCTGGTCGTCGAGACGAGCACGATCGCTACCGTGAAAGGCGGCGCTGAAGTCGAAAGCGTCGTGCGCTTCCTGGGCGACCGCGGCTTCGTGCTGGCCGACATCATCGGTTTGCGCCGCCGTCCGCTCGATAATGCAACGGCGCAGCTCGATCTGCTGTTCGTCCCCAAGGAAGCCGCGCCGCGTCACGACCGTCGCTGGGTCGCCACGGTCTGATTTCGCCCGGTCTGATTTCGCCCGGTCTGATTTCGCCCAGTCCGATTTAGCCTTGGTCCGATTTAGATAGTCGCAGGCGTGGCGCAACGTCAGTTGCGGATCAGGACCTGATTTGATTGTGATCATTGCGTGGACCCGTGGCCATTTTGTGACTGGCCGCTGCGGTGCTACGCTGCGCTTGCGAAGACCGTACGCAGTCGCAACATCGAACATCGGCGTGCTCCTTCGAAGGGGAGGCGCTACCATGAGGCCTGCGGCGAGTTGTCAGTGGGAATCAATTGTCGGCAACCGCCGTCGCAGACGGCCGTTTAGGCGGTTGTGACGGGGGTCATGCCGCAATCGGGCCACAAGGCATCTCTAGGGGTCTCGAGACGTGTTGGGCAGAGAATGACGATCAGGGACCTGATGAGACACACCGTCAGCGTCGGGCTATTGCTCTTGTCGGGCTGTGAGGCGACGCGAAACATGAGAAACGACTTTGCACGGCTGACATCATCGCCGCCGGCATCTGCGCAACCGAAGAAGGGCACATCCGCGCAGCCCGCTGCCCGGCCGCGGCCCTCCCCTGGCACGACACCTGCTTCTCCTGAAACCTCGGCGTCGGAAACGGCAACCGCGTCGGCCGCGCCGATACGTTCGTCATCCGATGCCCCCGCAGTGACGCTCGCCGGCAAGAGCGAGAACGAAGTCCGGGCGCTGCTCGGTACACCAACGAGTGAGGAGGAACGGCCACCCGGCAAACGGTGGCGTTATCGAGATGGGCAATGCACGCTGGACGTCCAGCTCTATCCGGACGTTCAGACGAAGCAGTTCGGAACTCTTGCGTACGAGGTAAAGAGCGATGACAACTCAGATGAAGGAAAGCGTCTCTGCTTGGCCCAATTCCAATCCCGCGTTCAGGCCCGAAACTAGTACCGGCGTGGAACGGAAAATCCGGGTCGCATTCGTCGAAGATGACGACGACTATCGCGAGGCGGTGAGCAGCGAGTTGGGCGATCACGGATTTGACGTGATGACTTTCGCCGACGGCGCCGCGCTCCTCGCCTCGTTTGCCGAGGGGGCCGAGGCCGAAATCATCGTGCTGGATTGGAGCCTGCCCAGCGTGTCGGGTATCGACCTCCTGCCCCGCCTGCGCCGCAACGGCGTCGCCTTGCCCGTGGTCTTCCTGACGGGCCGCTCGCAGCCGGCCTACGAACAGCTCGCCTTCGATCGCGGTGCACTCGATTTCGTCGACAAGGCGCGCGGCGTGCCCATTCTTGCGCATCGTCTTCGGTTAATCGCCGATTCGGTGAAGAAACCCAGCGAGCCCGAGCTTGTCGACAATTTCCATTGCGGCAGGCTGATGCTGAAGCCCCGCATAAGCCGCGCGTTCTGGGACAACGCAGACATCCATCTGACCCTTACCGAGTTCAAGATCGTGCATTTGCTGGCCTCGAACGTCGGCAGCTACGTGACATATCGGGCGGTCTACGATTGTATGCATTACGTCGGTTTCATCGCGGGGAGCGGCGAAAATGGCTACCGAACGAATGTCCGCTCTTGCATCAAGCGGATCAGAAACAAGTTCCGAGCCGTCGACTCCACCTTCGCCGAGATCGATAACTACCAGTCCTTCGGATACCGCTGGGGAAAGACCTAGCGCGCCACGGCCCGGCTGGCGGCGGGCGTTACACCGCCTTGCCGCCTCGCTGACCCTGAAGCTCGTGGCCCTGATCGGCATCTTCGCCGCACTGCCCGTTGTTCTGTACGGGCAGTTCGAGAGCGCCGACCGGCAGATGCGGGATCTCGTGACACGAGCCCTCCAGGATCGCAGCGCCCTGATCGCCGATGCGCTGGCGCCAACGCTCAAGAATATCGACCCCTACAAAGGCCAGGTGGCGCTGAACGCCGACCTCGCCAAATACAGCAGCGACGGCACGATCCTGAAGCTGATGTTCCAGCCCGCCGCAGAGCGCGATGCGGCGGGCGTCGCCAGGCGATTTTATTTCGTGGCGTCGGCACCGCAAATCCGCACTGACGAGGTCTCGGCCGAACTCGACGAGCTCAGCCATCGCGGGATACTGCAACGCCTTTCCGACGTCTGCATGTGGGATACCACCAACGAGATCCGCTACAAGCAGGCAAACGGCACCTTCGAGCTGTTGACCTCGATCATTCCGATCCGGACCGCCGCCGGATGCTGGGTTCTGACGTCGACCCACGCCACCTCCGAGTTCCTCAACACGTCGATCGGTCGCCCCTATTGGGAAACCCGCGAGATCCGCGTGGCCGCAGCGATCTACCTCGTGTTGGCGGTGATCGCCCTGTTGGTGGCTGTCAGCATCCGATTGAGCCTGCGCCGCTTCCGCGAGGTCGCCGCCGAGATCAGCCAGGGACGCATCGGCGATTACGCCTTCAGCCACCGCAATGTCGTGCCCGAGCTCTCGAGCGTGGCCCGCGACTTCGACAAGCTGGTCCACGACCTGCGGGGCGTGTCGCAACAGATCCGCCAGTCGGCGGAGGACAAGGCGCACTCCTTCAAAACGCCGCTCGCTGCCATCCGTTCGGCGCTGGAACCGGTTCGCCGCGCCGTGCCCGGCGACAATCAGCGCGCCCGGCGCGCCCTCGAGATCGTCGATTCCTCATTGGCCCGCCTGCTCGACCTCGTGATCGCCGCCCAGCGTCACGACATCAGCACCGCCGAACTCATCGAGGCACCCCGCGTTCGTGCCGATTTCACGCAGCTCATCGGCGATGCGGCCCTTCATTTCCGGGAGATTCTCGCCAGCAAGGACATCCGGCTCATCCGCCGCCTCGACGAGCGCGCAATCGTGCGCGCCGGCCGTGGCATGCTCGAGGTTGTCCTGCAAAATGTGCTGGAGAACGCCATCAGCTTCTCGCCGCCCGGCGGCTCGATCATCATGACCCTGACGACGAACGGCGAGACGGTGGACCTGCAGATCGATGACGAGGGACCGGGAGTCGATCCCGCCAAGATCGACCACATGTTCGAGCGCTATTTCTCGTCGCGCCCGCGCAACGTCGAAGACTTCGACGCCCAGCCTTCCGCGCATGCCGGCCTCGGCCTTTGGATCGTGCAACGCAACGTCGAGGCGCTCGGCGGTCGCGTCGGCGCCGCCAATCGCATCGGCGGCGGCCTTTCGGTGACAATTACACTGCCTCGAAGCAGCGCGTAATCATTGGTCCAGCGGACCACAACTTGATCACTGGGCGGCTTGTCGCGAGATCACTAGCTTCGAACGAGACGGATCACGTTCGGAGCGTTCGCAATCCATGGACACACTCGGCACCCTCGCGAAGTTTCAGGAGGAGGGCTCAGCGCAGATCCATCCGGTCATCCTTTCCGGCGGCGCCGGCACGCGCCTGTGGCCGCTATCGCGCGCGTCGTATCCCAAGCAGCTCCTCAAGCTCGTGTCCGAACGGACGATGCTGCAGGACACGGCGGCGCGTGGACTGAGCGACGTCGGCTTCGCCGCGCCGCTGCTGGTGTGCAATGAAGATCACCGGTTCCTGGTCGATGACCAACTACAGCAGATCGGCATCAAGCCGCGGGCCATCCTGCTCGAGCCACTCGGCCGCAACACCGGGCCGGCGATTGCCGCTGCCGCCGTGTGGCTTTTGGCGCGCGATCCCGACGCGTTGATGCTCGTCCAGCCGTCGGACCACGTCATCGCCTCGCTGACGGACTTCCATGGCGCCGTCATGCGTGGGCTCGCCGCGGCACAGGCCGGCCGGCTAGTCACGTTCGGCGTCAGGCCGAGTCGTGCCGACACCGGCTACGGCTACATCCAGAGCGGCGAGCCGGTGGACGGCATCGAAGGTGTATATGCGGTCGATCGCTTCGTGGAGAAGCCCGACTCCGCAACGGCGCAGCGCTTCGTCGACAGCGGCACCTTCTTCTGGAACAGCGGGATCTTTCTTCTGAGCGCCCGCGCCTATCTCGGCGAGCTCTCGCGCATCAACCCGGCCATGCTGAGCGCCTGCGAGCGCGCCGTGCAGGACGGCAAGGAAGACCTCACCTTCTTCCGCCTCTGCGCCAAGGCGTTTGGCGAAGCTCCCGATCTGTCGATCGACCACGCCGTCATGGAGCAAACGACCCGGGCCGCGGTCGTGCCGGTCGACATGGCGTGGAGCGATGTCGGCTCGTGGCGCGCCCTGCGGGGGGTCGGCCAGCCGGACAGCGACGGCAACGTGCTGCAGGGCGACGTCGTCGCCGAACGCATGCACAACTCCTACGTTCGCAGTGAAGGGCAGCTCGTTGCGGTAGTCGGCCTCGACAATGTGATCGTTGTCGCGACCGACGACGCCGTACTGGTCGCCGACGCCGACTCTGCCAGCGAAGTCTCGGGCATCGTCGCGAGACTGCGCGGCCAGAACCGGCCTGAATCGCAGCAGCACGTCACGTGCCATCGGCCGTGGGGCCACTATCGCACCGTCGATATTGGCGAGCGGTTCCAGGTCAAGCGCATCACCGTGAAGCCGGGCGCAAAGCTCAGCCTGCAGAAGCACTATCATCGGGCGGAGCACTGGGTGGTCGTGCGGGGTACCGCGATCGTGCAGCGCGACGAAGAGCGCATGCTCGTTCGCGAAAACGAGTCGGTCTATATCCCGATCGGTGCGGAACACCGGCTCGAAAACCCCGGCAAGCTGCCGCTCCAGCTCATCGAGGTGCAATCAGGACCCTATCTCGGCGAGGACGACATCGTACGCGTGTCTGATAGCTACGGGCGAGTTTGAGGCCCGGTCAACAGGACAAGGCGATCAGCCCCCTAACCATTGGGTGACGACATGTCGGTAGAACCATCAACAATGTCCTTCCTGCGCCGTCGCGGGCTGCTGACGGCAGTGTTTGCCCTCGCTGCGTGCGACGGCGATACGACCCCGATCGTCAAGGAAAGCGGCGAAAGCCTGCAGCTCGCGCCAACCAACGCGCCTGGCGGCGGGCTTCGCCAGAGCGGGACGGCCACGGCAGGCGCCGCAGCGAACAAAGATCCCGACTACAAGCTTGGCGCGAACGACCGCCTCAGGATCACAGTCTTCGGGCAGCCGACGCTCACCGGTGAATACACGCTCGACGGCAATGGCGTCCTGGCCTTCCCTTTGATCGGCAACGTCCCTGCCAATGGCGTGACGACCAGTCAACTGCAACAGGCGATCGCCGCCAAGCTCTCGCCGGATTACCTGGTGAATCCCAATGTCAGCGCCGAAGTGATCACCCGCCGTCCCTTCTTCGTCATCGGCGAGGTGCAGAAGCCCGGCAACTATAACTACGTGACAAGCCTGACCGCTATCAACGCCGTCGCAATGGCCGGGGGCTTCACCCGCCGGGCGCGGAAGAACGATTTCTATGTCAGGCGCACCGCCGCGGACGGCCAGACGGTTCGTATCGAAGCACATTCCGGCACGATACTTCAGCCTGGCGACACCCTCGAAGTCCGCGAACGGCTGTTCTGATGGTCTACGCATCGGACCAATTGACTCCGGCGGGGCGTCGACGCGTCGCGTTGCGGGCAGTGCCGCCAACGCCTCACTACGTGACCGCCGAACCGGTCGCTCGATTTGCGCCAGCCGCCGAGGAAGAGGGCTTTCTCGAAACGATCCGCAAGCTCTGGCGGCACCGAGGACTGATCGCCTTGTGCACAGTGGTGTTGGGCGGGGCAGCGGTTGTCGTGGCGTGGTCGATGCCCTCCATCTACGTTTCGGAGGCAAGGGTGCAGGTCGGCATCCAAGCCCCCCGCCTGCCCAATATCGAGTCCCTCGTCGCCGATATCAGTCCGGACGCAGAGCGCGTCCAGAACGAGGGATTCATCCTGCAGTCGCGCAACATCGCCAAGCAGGTGATCGACCAGTTGAAGCTTCGCGACGATCCTGAATTCAATCCCAGCCTGCGTAAGCCCTCGTTCTGGTCGCGCCTGAACCCGCGGCTGTATCTGCCGCCGGTGGTCGATGCCTGGATCACCCAGCTGACGTCGGCCAAGCCGCAGGCTGCCGATGCCGACAAGTTCACGGGATTCTCTACCGGGGCGGCCGCCAACGAAGACCGGATGATCGACACTCTGCTCTCCCGCGTCGACGTCTCGACGCTCGGCCGCTCGCACATTCTCAGCGTCAAGGCGGAGTCGCAAAACCCCGCCACCGCCGCCGCCATCGCCAACACCCTGGCCGAGCGATATCTCGACTATCAGCGCCTCGACAAGATCGAGTCGATGGACAGGGTTGACAAGTTCCTGCTCGGCCGAGTCGCCGAACTGCGCGAGCAGGTAAGCAAATCGGATCAGGCGGTCGAGGATTATCGCCGAAGCCACGACCTCTACAAGAGCGCCGGGAGCGGCGGCGGCGTCACGGCTCAGCAGCTCACTGAACTCAATACACAGCTCATGGCTGCGCAGACGGCCAAGGCCGAAACCGAGTCCCGGTTGAACGAAGCCCAGGAAATGCGCAAGGGCAACCTCAATAGCGAAACCGTGCCGGAAGTGCTGCGGTCGCCCCTGATCACGGTGCTCAAGCAACAACTTTCCGATTCCGAGCGGAAAGCCGCCGAGATGGCGGGGTCCTATGGTCCGCGCCACCCCGCCTTGGTCAACGCCCGCGCCGAGTCGGCCAACATCCAGGGCCGGGTGGCTGCCGAGATCTCGAAGATCGTCGATGGCCTTTCCCGCGAGGCGCGCACCGCCAATGCGCGATACGAGGCGCTTGCCAAGAACTTCGAGGCCCTGAAAAAGCAGATGGGCACCGTGAACGACCGATCGATCCAGCTCGAATCGCTCGAACGCGACGCGACGGTGAACCGCAACCTCCTCGAGGCGATGCTGCTGCGCGCCAAGCAGAGCACGGGCGCCGAGACGATCCTCCAGGCCAACGCCAAGCTGGTCTCCCCCGCCGCCCCCTCCGGCGCGCCGAGCTACCCGCCAAAGGCGCTCATTGCCATGCTCGGCGTCGCCGGCGGCATGATGATGGGCGCCGCGATCGCCCTGCTGCGCGAGGGCGGCGACCATACTTTCCGACGCGCTGAGCAGATCGAGGCCATGACCGGCTTGCCGGTCATGGCCGTTGTGCCCCAGGTCAGTGGCCGCACACCGCCGGCCATGCAGGTGCTCCGCCAGCCGACCTCGGCCTATAGCGAGGCGCTCCGCCGCCTTCACATCGGCGTCGAGCTGTCCGAAGCAGCCGCCTCGCCCAAGATCATCCTGTTCAGCTCGGCGACACCGTCGGAAGGCAAGTCCGTCATGGTGGCCTCGCTTGGCCGGTTGCTCGCCAGCAACGGCAAGCGCGTGCTGCTGATCGACTGCGACTGGCGCAGCCCACGCCTGCATCAGATCTTCCGCTGCGGCAATCGCGACGGTCTGGCCAGCCTGTTGATCGACAGGGACGTCCAGCTCGACCAGGCGATTCACCACGACGCCCTGTCTGGCGTCGACGTCATGCCGGCGGGATCGTGGAGCCCGCGTTTCGCCCACCTGCTGAGTTCGGACCACATGCGCCGCCTCCTCGAGGCGCTCGAGCCACACTATGCGTTCATCATCCTCGATACGCCGCCTGCCCTGGTCACGGCCGACGTGCTGGCCCTGTCACGCCTCGTCGAGAAGGTGGTGTTCGTGGTCCGCTGGGGCCATACGAGGCAGGAAGCGGTCCTCGAGGCCCTGAAGCAGATCGTCGACGCACAAGGCGACGTGGCCGGTGTCGTGATGTCGCGCGTGCTGTCCAAGCAGTACCGCCAATACTCCTATGGCGACCCGTTCTTCGAGGGCAAGCGATCTGCGACTGCGACCCACCGCGCATAGGCCATGCGCGACCCATCCCGAGTCTTGGGCCAGTAGGATGACCTCGCCACGTGAAGTCCTGATCCTCGAGCCCGACGCCGAGGGTCATGCCCAGGAATGGCTGCAGCATCTGGTCGAATTCGTCGCGGCGGACGCGACGACTCCGCCACAAAGCCGGATCTCGTTCCGCGTCATTGCCAAGCTCGAACCAGCGGCAGGCACGGGCAGCCGGGTAGCGTTCGCAGCTGCAAGTTTGGTATCCCGGTCCGCTGGCGACGAAGGCTCTCGTTGACTTTATTGCCGGCCGCCCAGTGTCGTGTCACCAGGTCGACTATGACTGGAGGAGCTCCCGTTCCGTCGCGGTGTGCTTTGCTGGCAAAGACGACCTCCAGGCGCTGTGGGTAAGTGCCGGCTGGGCGTGGGCCTATACCGCCTTCAGCGATCAGTATGTCGATGCCGAGAGACGAGCGGGAGCGCGCGGCGTCGGCGTTCACGGGCATCGCTGCCAGCCGCCGTGGGAGTGGCGGGCGCTAAAGCGCCCTGAGCGATAGTCCCGTTGGTCAACGTGCTCGACCTCATGGCACGCAAGAACGACGGCGATAGGCGCGGGCTTCTAGCGCTAGGGAGGGCCCTAGCCCAAGCAAGATTTGACGGGCCTGGGGAGCACGGGCGTCCCCCAATCTCGGCAAGGTATGGTCTGTCACGTGGTATTCGTGTCTCATGAAAATAATGTACGCCATCGCCGTCGTTGCCGATCTCGCGCTCGCGGTACTGCTAGTCGCCCTATCCGGTTTCATCTTTGGCGGCGGCCCGGAGGGCATGCACGGCGAGGCCGGCGCGGCTACCGTCTTGGGCCAGTTTCATCGTCACGTTGGCCGCGCCCATTCTCGGCATTTTGCTACTGCGTCGCGGGCGACCGGGAGTAGGCGTGCTCATCGCCTGGGCGCCGGTCATCATTGCCCTCCTGTTCGCGTCAATCTAGCGGCGCGGTCCCCGCGCTATCCAATGGTCAACG
>Ga0210409_10008570_pt1 | contig 10392 bp, 12 predicted proteins | sample IncBWH17MmetaG_FD_161649 | JGI IMG/M metagenome (GOLD analysis project Ga0210409, IMG submission 161649) | Forest soil microbial communities from Barre Woods Harvard Forest LTER site, Petersham, Massachusetts, United States - Inc-BW-H-17-M | ecosystem: Environmental > Terrestrial > Soil >...
CTTGCTTCAATTGGAGGGAACAAATATGGCAAACAATCGCGGAGTTGTATACACAGGACCGGGAAAAGTGGAAGTCCAGTCCATTGACTTTCCTAAGTTAGCTTTGGGCTCACGCAAATGCGAGCATGGCGTGATTCTCAAACTGGTTAGTACCAACATCTGCGGTAGTGACCAGCATATGGTACGAGGCCGCACCACAGCTCCTACCGGTATGATTCTCGGTCACGAGATCACCGGTGAGATCATTGAGAAGGGTCGAGACGTCGAATTCTTAAACGTAGGTGACCTCGTTTCGGCGCCATTCAACATTGCGTGTGGGCGCTGCCGCAATTGCCGCGAAGGCAAGACCGGAATCTGCTTGAACGTCAATGGAGGTCGCGCCGGCGGCGCCTTCGGGTATGTCGACATGGGTGGCTGGATTGGTGGTCAGGCCGAATACGTAATGGCCCCTTACGCCGATTTCAACCTCCTCAAATTTCCGGACAAGGACCACGCACTGGAGAAAATCGAGGATCTGACGTTGCTTTCCGACATCTTTCCGACCGGGTACGACGGGGCGGTGAAGGCCGGAGTGACGACCGGTTCAACGGTGTACGTGGCCGGTGCCGGGCCCTTGGGACTGGCCTGTGCCGCCTCATGTCAGTTACTGGGAGCGGCAGTCGTCATCGTCGGAGATATAATTCCCGAGCGTCTCGCCCAAGCGCGAAGCTTTGGATGTGAAACGATTGACTTGCGCGAGCGGATTCCTCTAGGCGAGCGCATTGCCCAAATCCTCGGCGTTCCCGAAGTCGATTCGGCGGTTGACTGCGTCGGCTTTGAGGCAAAGGGTCAAGCCGAGCAGACCGGCACCGAGCAACCGGCTACGGTGCTGAATTCGTTGATCGGACTCACTCGCGCTGGCGGAGCTATTGGAATTCCTGGTCTATATGTCACGGACGATCCGGGCGCCGAAGACTCGAATGCGCGGAAGGGCGTGCTGGGCCTGCGAATCGGCCTGGGGTGGGCCAAATCCCACAGCTTCGGAACGGGGCAGTGTCCCGTGCTTTGCTACAATCGGCAACTTATGATGGCCATCCTGCATGACAAGGTGAACATCTCGAAGGCAGTGAATGTCACCGTATTGCCATTGAAGGATGCGCCGCGCGGGTACCATGACTTCGACAAGGGCGCAGCGAAGAAGTTCGTGCTGGACCCCATGGGATGGTAAGGTCACGTCGAGTCGGGGCCGAACTTGCCGCAGCCGGCGTCTGAGTCCGGCGCTCTGCCTAATCGCAGCTGTGTATTGGATCCGACCTTCAAACAAAAGGAATGTGTGCCAGTGAAGAAGACAGCGATCGTCACGGGAGCATCGCGTGGTATTGGTGCCTGTTTGCTCGGGGCATTCCTGAAGGAGGCTTACACCGTGGTAGCCGCCCTAGCACTCACGCTACCACTCCACAGTCAACAATCGGCTATCGGCGATTTCACCGAGGCTTCTGGATCAGTGAGCCAAGCGGCGACCGCAGCGAACAAGCAACCACAACAGGTCGACCAGGACCCAACCGCTGTGAGAAAACGGATTGGGCAGCCCGCAGAAAAATCGCCGATGGATCAGTCGACGATCGGGCTCGACGACGGCCCGCCAGCAGTTCCATCGTCGCGCCCGGGGAACCCAGACCCTCAACAGACTGCACCGGCTCCGAGCGGGCAGGGTCCAGCCTCCAACAGTGACCACACCTTAACCGGCAACTTCTTTCATCGCTTGGCGCAGTTCTACAGCCAGGATTGGGCCGGTACAAACCCAACTGGGCCCTCCGTGACGAAACGCGGTCTTCCGCCGGCCCTGGATTCGCCGCCGTTCCCATTCTCCGACTGGGGATACGGAGGATCCCCCGACATCGGCGCCCCCGATGGCAACACTTATCCTCTAATGTCCGCGCTCAAACTCGAAAACAGCCACACGAAAATTTACGGATGGGTCGCGGGCAGCTTCAATTTCAGCACGTCAGCCCAGAATAACTTTCCGGTCTCATATGACATTTTTCCTAACAAGATCGAACTCAATCAGGCGGTCGTATACATCGAGCGCCTCCCCAACACCGTGCAAAATACCCATTTCGACTGGGGATACCATGTGACGGGATTCTATGGTATCGACTATCGCTTCACGACAGCGAAGGGCTATTTCAGCGAGCAACTCTTGCTGTCGAATAAACAGTATGGTTTTGACCCGGTTCTGGAGTACTTCGACTTCTACTTCCCGGTCAAAGATGGCCTCAACATTCGAATTGGCCGGTTCCTGTCGGTTCCAGGAATAGAAGCGCAATTGGCGCCCAACAATTACAACATGACGCACTCGCTGCTCTACACCATCGATCCCTTCACCGACACCGGAATCTATGCCAGCCTCAAGCTGAATAAGCAGTGGATGGTCCAGTTTGGCGTATCGGGCGGTCACGATGTTGCACTATGGACCGATGATGCCAAAGCCTCAGGTATCTTTTGCTTGAACTATTCGACTGCGAGTAACCGCGACAATTTTTACGGTTGTGCGAACGGCATCAATGACGGCAAGTATGCCTACAACAACCTGCAAGACTATGACTTCACCTGGTATCACAAGTTCAACAGCAAATGGCACATGGCGACTGAAGCCTGGTACATGTATGAACGCGATGTGCCGAACGTTGCCGCCAACGTTGCGAATCCGATCAAGCCTGAACTTGGCGCAAATGGCGCATTCTGCGCCGCCGGACAGCTACGCTGCACTGCTCCCGAGTACGCGATCGTTAACTACATAAGTCGTGAGGTCACCTCCAAGTTTATGTTCGGATTCCGATCCGACCTGCTCAACGATAAGAAAGGCCAGCGAACCGGGATCGCCGGGAAATATACGGAAAATACTTTTTATCTCACCCGATACATCGGGACCACGGTTATGTTCCGTCCTGAACTTCGCTTCGATCATTCGTGGGATCGCGAGGGATACAACAACGGAACTGCCAGAAACCAGCTCTTTTTCGGCATGGATGTGATCTACAAATTTTGAGAGTGGACGTGTTGGTTCGGCAAAGTGCTGGCCACAAGTGGTGGAAGTTTTGGGAGATTGATTTTATGCAGGACATTCTGGATCGGAATCACCATCGCGTTCTTCGTGATCGCGATCGGCTACGTGCGGTCTTGTGACCGCATTCGTTGAGGAGAAATGCCATGAGCGCTGACTCGATCATAACGTTGCGAGGGAATAGGACGATGTTATGGCGAAAAGTGATCGAATTTTACGTTCGAGATCTCTTTCCGAAAAAGGTGAAGTCGGTACCCAGCGACCAGCGGCCTGAAGTGATCGAGTTTCCCAAGGACAAGCCAATCGTAGCGAGTAAACGACTGAATGCATGGACCCGGTCGGGAAATCCACCGGGTCGGATGGCGACGAGCAAATGATGCTCAACATGTGCAAGGCGATGCCTGACCTGCATCTGACCATCGAAGCCATGATCGCCGAAGGCGACAAAGTCGTGTGCCGCAATATCTGGCGTTGGACTGACCCGTCAGGCAAGAAGAGGCAGTTTCATGAACGGTTCAACTTTGCCACGGACTTCCTCCTCAGCGAATTGAAACGATACAAAGGCCGCCCGAAGGCGGCCCCTGTGCACACCCAGAACTTCTAATCCTGGTCGAACACGATCACTCCTAACGTGCCCGCTACATTGTTGTCCGGTCCTGCTGTGAAGTACAGATGGCTAGGTACCCCGTTAGCGCCCGTATTGTCGGGGAACGCGATCCCCCACAATTGGTCGATGACAATCGGCTTTTCCTTTTCGTCTTTGATCTTTCCCACGAACGCCCCGGTATTCGGATCGAAGGCGTTGATCGTGCCTGCATTCGTGTTGTTCGATACCAGCAGCGTATTGCTCAATGGGCCAAAATTCCGAGGTGCCGCCGCGACCCCCCACGGTTGATTTAGCGGCGTGCCTTTGATCAACGTCTTCACAAATGTTCCATCTTCTTTAAACAGATCGACGAGGCCGCCGCTTCCTCCTTTCACATTTGCGAACGTCACGTACAACAAGCCGTTGATGTCCTGGATCCCGAACGGAGCAAAGCCCGCCGGCAACGTGGTGTCGGTGAAGGATTTCACGAAGGCAAAATTCGCGTCATACATGTCCACTTGGCCGTTCGCTTCATCCGCGGCGTAAAGGAAATTTCCCGAGGTCCGGCTGGTGATCGCCAATCCTGTGTAGACGGCTTTGTTTGCCGAATTGTCCACGGCCAGAATTGCCTCATTAAAGTTCGATTGCGGCGCCCATCCGCTGATCGTTCCATCCAGGGTTGCAAACAGGAAAAGCGATGCCGATCCCTGTACTTGAAAATCACTTGATCCGTTAAAAACAGTTCCCGTTGGCGATCCCGGCCCGTTCAATCCGGTTGGTGAACTCGGCCCATTTCCCGCCGTAGGAATCAATACCTTGGGCGTCGTAACTTGTTTGCCAGATCCTTCGTACAACGTAGCCCATCCGGAGTTATTGTCGCTGATCCACCACGGCGTGCCAGGACCATGCACCAGGCCCCAGCCATTCACGAGGAGCGGATCCGTATGGGCAGCCTGCTTGACTTGATTGGAAACCAGGTTTTTCACTTGATATTGCGCCTCGGCCATGCTTGAAACGAATATAGCGGCAAGCCCGAGGCACGCGATTGCGAGTGTTCGATGTTGCATAGAAAATCTCCTTGGTCGATTTTTGGTGTGATTTTATTCCGAGAAATTCCTTACACGCGTGTAATGCATCACGGTGACGACCATCCCCAGCCGTGTCCAAGGCGAAATGACCGCCGTCGAGGTCGTGAACTTGAGTGTTTGGAAGGTCCTTGCGGCATCAAAACAGAGGTGCGAGGGCGAAACAATCAGACGAAGGTATCGTCGATACCATAGTGTTAGTCGACGTCTTCGGCGAATGACCGATTATGCGGTCCGGCGTTCAATCGATTTGCAAGTCACGCCGAGGCCGCGATCGTGACCGCCCGCCAATCTCGGCTTGTAGATTCGGGCCGGCTATCCATTAATTCCAACTCGTCGAGCCAGTCCACTGCCGATAGCTGGGCCTGCTCTGGACCGTGCAATTCCTTCACCGCGCTGAGGAACGCTGAGAACTCGCGCTTCGCAAGACGTATCCCCAATACCATCGTCCAATTGTTTCCCGCTCGTGCTTCTGTTGTGATGCAGGCTGAGATCCAAAAGCGATCTCTTCTACGACTACCGAACTAACGTGGACTCATATCCGAAGTGGCAGGCGCAAATGTGGGAGAAGCGGCCACGATTGCTGGTCATCTGGGGTAAGTACGAATTGTCGTTCGATCTCCGCGAACCGGAGCGCTATCGGCAAGACGTGCCAAACGCTGAAGATCACGTTCTTGATGCCGGTCATTTCGCCCTCGATACGGCGGCAGATGAAATGGCTGCATGGGTGGGAAACTTTATGGCCGTTTCGCGCTCAGAGTTGAGGGCTCGGCGTGCTGGTTGAGATCGTCATGAAAGCGCAGCGTAGCAATCAAAGAAGTGTAATTACGTTCGCTAGTGATGGAGGAGGATGCAAATGCCGCTCATTCGAGTCGACATGATCGAAGGCCGCAGCCCAGACGAGATCAAGGCGCTGCTGGACGCCACGCATCGCACGCTGGTCTCAGTCTTCAAGATTCCGCAGCGTGATCGGTACCAAATTGTTCACGAGCATCCAGCCTCACATTTCGTCGTCGAGGACACCGGTCTCGGCATCACTCGGACGCGCAAATGCGTCGTTATCCAAGTCACGACAAGGCCGCGGGATCGGGAGGCGAAGGAGAGCTTCTACAACATGCTCTGCCGCGAGTTGGAGACGACGTGCGGCATACCACCGTCCGACGTCGTCGTGTCGATGGTTACGAACTCTGACGAGGATTGGTCCTTCGGGAACGGCCGCGCGCAATTTCTGACGGGAGAGCTTGCCCCTGAACGCAGCGTGGCATGACGATCACCACAAGATTGCCACAGCGTTTAGCCCAAAACATCGATCGTCCTGAAACCGATGACGTCGGTCTCGATCGGCGCGATCGCATCGGCCGTCGCGGAGGCCGGCGGGGTGGTTCTCGACCTATCTTCAGTCCACTGCCGCACCGGACTCTGCTATGACGAAAGCATACACAGTTCCGAGTATCGATGAATACTTGCGTGAGCGTTTGATGCCAGTGGAAGGGGCGATTCCGCACATTCCCGGCATCGAGATGTTTGGGAATTCGATTCCTGTGGGAACTGTTGGTGGTGACCTTTTTGAGTACATCAATTTTCAACAGCGTTACGACATTACTGCACGCGTTCAGCGGGCTCAACGCATATCAAAGGAGTTCTTAGAACCGCTTCCTCCAGGCGTCCCGGTACGCAATTCGGTCGACGATCACGTGCAATGGCTGCAAGGAATCCCGGGCTACAGACAGCAAATGGAAACCGAGTATAGATTCGCAAGGAGTTCTGAGCAGGTGCGAGTTGCGGAAGACTTGCGCGACCTTTGTTCGACAGCGGGTGTTTTGGTGGTAGACGCGCAAGGACACGGAATAATCTCAGCGAAGATTGCCTCCACGGTACATGACACATTCCACGCTTTGATGCTCACCGAACTCGACCGATACGGAAAAACCACGCCTGAGCTATTCGAGAACGTCAATCTGCGGCTGGCACTATCGATCACCGCCCGCAACGCACTGGGAATAAGTGAAAAAGAAAATGCACGGGAAATCGCGACCATGCTTTATGGCGAAGTGCGCCCGGGCGGCCTCTTTCGCTTCGTTAATTTCGGGCATCCTCCACCGTTGGTGTTTTCGGCGGAGTATGGCAGGTTCATGAAAATAGATGAAAGCTGCATGGTGCAATTCCTTGCGCTCGGCCTACAAATTCCCACAGATCACCCGGATCGTAAGAAATACTACTCGATGAACTCGCGCCAAAGAGACTGCAACTGTTCCGATGTCGCCGAAATCACACTAATGAGCGCGGGAGACATTCTTGTCCTCTATACAGATGGAGTTTACGACGGCAGCGACAAGCAAATGCGCGAGCTACTGGAAACGGTTTTGCGCGAGCACCACCGACGGTCGGCTAGGGAAATCTGCAATGCATTGCTGGATTGCGTAGTGCAGCAAGATAACCATCTTCGAGATAACGGCGACGAAGCGCTGATCGACGACAAAACAGTGTTTATCGTCAAACGAACTTGAATTAGTCCTCACTCTACCCGAACCTTGCTCCGCCCGGCGACTGCCACCGATACCAAAGTATCGCCGATACCATCGTCCAATTGTTTCCTTTCCATGGTTCTGTTGTGATGCGCTCATCGCTGCCGAGGAGGCAGACAGACATGAAGAGGAGTCATCTTCTTACTTTGGCGGTATTCGCGTTCTTGGCATTCGCCGCTGCAAATGCAGTAGCACAGCAATCTTCGGCGGGGACGGCGCCCGTCCATGTGGTGGTCACAGTGGAAGCCCACAAAGGTGGGGAAACGCCGGTGGTCAACCGTGAAGACGTGATGGTGCATGAAGGGCACGATCGAGACGCGGTGATCGACTGGGTTCCTGCACAGGGCGAACATGCGTTGCTGGAGCTGATGATCATGCTGGACGACGGGTCGAACACCACGCTGGGTACGCAGCTCGAGGACCTCCGGAAGTTCATCAACGCCCAGCCGGACACGACGACCATTGGTGTGGCCTATATGAGGGACGGCATTGCGCAAGTCGTCCAGAATCTGACCAGCGATCATGCGCTGGCGGCAAAAGCGCTCCGCCTACCGGTGGGAACGAGAGGGGGTAATGGCAGCCCGTATTTTTCGCTGACCGATCTGGTGAAGCGCTGGCCCCCGACCACGGCGCGGCGCGCGATCATCATGGCTACAGACGGAATTGACCGCTTTTACGGTACCGGCGATCTGCAGGACCCGTACCTGGATGAAGCCATCGACAATGCCTTGCGCGCCGGCATCACAGTTTCGGCGATATACACACCAGGCATCGGACATTACGGTCACAGTTATTGGCAGACTTATTGGGGCCAGATTTATCTTTCGCAACTAGCAGATGAAACAGGAGGAGAAGCCTATTACATAGGATTCACGGGGCCGCCGGTGTCGTTCACTCCGTTTCTGGACGATGTGGGAAAACGGCTGGCGCACCAGTACCTGCTCACGTTTCTGCCGAAGCCGCAGAAGAAGGCAGGATGGCAGCGAATTCGGCTGATGACAGAGGTGCCGAACACGGATTTGGTAGCGCCGAGGAAGGTGTGGGTGGCGGCGGAGACGCGCGGCGAGTAATCCTTTCCCCTGTCCATGTCTTCAACTGTTTGAACCTATCCGAAATTGACGCAGTTCTTCTGGGTCATTTTTGCGACGATCGCATTATCAGCCCGGACGCCCAGCAGCGCAGGCCTGAAGATTTTATCGATAGTGAGCTTTGGCTACTCAGATGAGAACCTTCACTCAAAGACGAACAGTTCGGCGCGCTGCAATCGCGCTCATTGCGGGAGCTATCTTCACAGCGATTGGCTTCGCCTTCTTGTCCCGGCGGCGAGATGTCGTCCCCATTGAGCGTCCTAACCCCGCACTTCGAGTGGCCCGTACGTTCCTTCCCGAGGCAGGGGGCTGACTGTCCATAGTAAGAGGAAATGACCTATGTCGCACCACTACTCCGGTCCCGATTTTGGGTTTCCCCACGGGGACGCCCGCCTGGATCTCACCGATCTGTATGCCTTTCCCAAGCCAGGAGACGCTGGCAAGTCGATCCTGATCATGAACGTACACCCGTCCGCCAGCGTGAACCCGCCCGGGCTCACCACAGGCGACCCCTTCGCGCCCGAGGCTCTGTACGAACTTAAGATCGACACCGACGGAGATGCCGTCGCCGATATCGCATACCGCGTGCGCTTCTCGGCCTCCGAGGGCGGCAAGCTGACCGCGACGTTGCGTCGGGTTGAGGGAATCCAGGCTGCCGGGACGGGCGACGGCGGGCAGGTGATCGTCGAGGGTGCACCGGTCTCAATCGGTCGAGAGGCACGGGTCACCGACGCGGGCGACTATCGCTTCTTTGCGGGCTGGCGAAGCGATCCCTTCTTCTTCGACACGCAGGGCGCTCGGAACAACCTGCAGTTCACCGGCGACGATTTCTTTGCCGACAAAGACGTGTGCAGCATCGTGATGGAAGTACCCAACTCCGCACTGGGGCGCCAAAACCTGGGCCTGTGGGCTCGCACGCTGGACGGCATGGGCGGGAAATGGGTTCAGGCGGACAGGGGCGCGCGACCGCTGCAAGCTGTCTTCCTTACCGGTGCGGAGAACGCTGCCTACCTCGGCGGTGAGCCGTCGGATGATGCCCGTTTCGTTGTCGTCTTCGCGCACTCGCTGCAACACGCGGGTGGTTATACGCCGCAGGAAGCGAAGCGGGTTGCAGGGATATTGCTGCCGGATATCCTGTCCTACGATCCCAAGCGCCCGGCGTCCTTCCCGAACAATGGCCGAACACTCACTGACGATGCCGTCGATGTCTTCCTTCCTATTCTCACAAATGGGAAGGTGACGGGAGACAAAGTGGGTCCGCACCGCGATCTGCTCGGCGAGTTCCCCTATCTGGGGCCTCCGCACGAGGGCTGACAGTTGAGCACAGGTGTCGTGCCCGAACTGCGCCGCCAGGGCACCAAATAGACGTCAATTTGGGTTTTCAATTCAAAGGAGAAATCGAATGGCTGATGGAAACGACGTTTCCCGCGAGCATCTCGCGGAGCTGTTGAACGAAGACCTTGCTCGCGAATATCAAGCGATCATCGGCTACGTAGTCTATTCACAAGTCCTCAGCGCCCCACAGTACATGGACATCGACGCGCAGCTCGAAATCCACGCCAAGCAGGAGCTCGACCACGCCCTGATCATCTCGCGGCAGATCGATTACCTGGGCAAATGCCAGCGGTTACTCCCAAGCAGGTACGCAACGTCGAAAGATGCGAAAGAGATGTTGCGGTTCGATCTCGAAAATGAAAACGACACCATTCGTAATTACCGCGATCGCGTCCGGCAATGCGAAGCGCTTGGTGAATTCGCGATGGCGGAGCAGATTCGCCAGATCCTTGTACAGGATCAGGACCATCAAATCGATCTAGCCACAGCGCTCGGCGTAGAAGTTCCGGACGTCAGCGATGATCCGCAAGGACGCACTCTCGGCAAGCGCCGGTAGCGCGGTTCGCATCGCGCGATAAGTTACGAATAGCTCTGAGCCAAATGGTGGCGGCTGCTGCAGCAGACGAAGATGCCTGTCCGCACAGAGGAGTTTTCGGGCTACTGAGGGGAACAGGCCGCCTTGGGGTGTAGGCTGAAGTTAACACGGAAAGGAGTATTCCTATGACTCGAC
>Ga0210409_10008571_pt1 | contig 10392 bp, 16 predicted proteins | sample IncBWH17MmetaG_FD_161649 | JGI IMG/M metagenome (GOLD analysis project Ga0210409, IMG submission 161649) | Forest soil microbial communities from Barre Woods Harvard Forest LTER site, Petersham, Massachusetts, United States - Inc-BW-H-17-M | ecosystem: Environmental > Terrestrial > Soil >...
TAATTTTTCAGCTACCGATTCTCTCGTTAGCAATATGGGGAGAATAGAGCGGGCTATTTCCGATTCTCTGAAAATCGAAATGAAAAGACTGAAAACTGAAGACCGTAGCGCTTTCGCGTACAACCACAGACCGGGCGTCGATATGCTATCGATTATAGCCGGGGAAATGGTGGTTGGTGTGCCACACATGTCGGGTCGTGGCTTTATGTACGCCGACGAAACTACATCAATCACTATCACCCGCGTCCCGGACTGCCCTGGAGAAGACTGCCCAAATGGAATTCGGTTTTTCTTTGCTGGTAGATCGGATGTCGCGATGAAAACCCTGAACGAATTTCAGGATGATAGAGGAACGGTTCGCCACTTCCCTGTTACAGATGTGCGGAAACTAGTGGAGGCTGAAATTCAAGCTTCCCCGGAGGACGTTGGCCCACCGATTACGATCGTGCAAGTTGACAAGAATGGTGCCACTTGGATTTCAAACGATTCCGGCTGTCCGATTGTCGTTACACCGTCCAAATAGCGTCCCTCATTTGTTCGCCGTAGGAAATCGAGCTTCAACCCGACGCATAAGTTCTGTTGCCAACTCTATCGCGTTACGGAAGGCCATTTCTCTAGCTGGTGACGGACGTAGTTCCAACGCGTCGAGCTTGCGGCACAAAAACATCGCAATATAGATCAATTTCTGCCGCGCTTCGTCATTCACGCCACGATACTATCTTCGCTTTCTCTTCGCCTAGAGTTCCCCTCATCTCGCCTGGGGTTTGGTGGAGGAAGTTGAGTCGCTGGTTTTCACGATGCAGGGAATAGCAGCATCCGCACATGTTCCACTAAGCGCGCGAAATCCCCTTTGGGGACGACCAAATCCACGCACGAATCCTCGGCGAACAATTCCTTGACGGTACTGGCATGGAGCGTCAGGAGAATGATGGGGACAGTGGGCATAATCTTCTTTAGCTCGCGCGCTGTTTCAAGTCCGTTCATTTTCGGCATTGCTAGATCGAGAATAACTAAATCGGGTTTGTAATGCTTGGCGAGAGAGATTGCTTCGCTGCCGTCAGCCGCTTGTGCGCAGAGATCATAACCCCCTTCAGTTGCGAGCGCCCTGTAGAGCGTCTGGCCAATTACTGGACTGTCATCGGCTAGAAGTATCGTTTTTGGCATTCGGATTGCCGACTATTCCTATTCCTCTACGTTAAGGCCATGGACTCAAAAGAGCGATACACGGAAGTCTGTATTATCTGGAAGGGCTTTAGACGGCTTGACGGCTAAGCTTGCGGTCTTCGGCGTGGATAACGGAATCCCCGATTCAAAATTCAGAGAATTCCCTAATGTAAAATTCTTGACAGGATAAATGACCGTGGCGAAAATACCGACGGAAACGCGTCCCCATGCATCAAGACTAGGAGGAATACGATGCAAGGCTCCTATCCGATGTCGTGGAAAGACCTGTATCTCCAAACGTTGCTAGAATCTGATGAAGAAAAATTAACAGAACTGGTCCACGCCACAGAGCAGGCAATCGTACTTCGCGCTATGTCCGGCTCCGCAAGTCAGGAAGAACGCAGCGAGATGACTGTCGCGAAGGAGAGTTTGCTTTCGATCAAAACGCGCAGGCTTGGCTGGCCGTCAATCCCGTTGCGTGATGATGCTTCGGATTTAGCACGCGAACGGTCAGACTGGGATCAGTGACTTTACGTGCCCAACGAGTTCCTGGGCGTTATTTTTCGATGCTATTCGATCAACGAGCAGCTCGGTGTTCAATAGCGCGTTGCCAAGATCAGCGTACTGACTAAACAGAATTATCGGAACTTCTGGCATTATCCTCTTCAATTCTCTGGACGCGTCTAGCCCGTTTAGTACCGGCATGGATAAGTCGAGGATGATAAGGTCGGGACGATGTTTTAAGGCTAGCTCAATCGCTTCCTGGCCGTTGGTTGCTTCCGCGCAAATATCGTAGTCTTCTTCGTTCTGAAAAAGTTCACACAACATCTTGCGAATTAATTGGCTGTCATCGGCTACTAGAATTGTCCTGGCCATTTCGCCCTCAGTGACGCGGCGGGGGCGAATTGACCTTGGCCTTACGTCCTTCTTAGCACATGTGGTGGGCGCAGACATACCGTGAATATCGTAAGGACTTAAGAGTGGCTCCGTGCGTTTAGCCCGACTTTGGGAAATAGGCATCACCTAATGGTTTACCGAAAGTCGTCACAAGGGACTACACTCCATGAATGAAAGGTCCTGCGCACGATCAAACCGTTGCTTGTCCCCGTTGCTATGCGAAGATGCGAGTTCACTATGAGGCGAGTGGAAACCGCACGACGTTTGAAAAGTTCCTCACCTGCTTAAACCCGCAGTGCAAGCACGTTTTTGTAGCTTCGCTGTTCGGACCGTTCTTGGAAGGCCCGTTCGCCCTTACGTAGCGTCAACGCGCGTTGCGCTTTTTCCTCCGAGCCATTTTCTGACGGTTCACTTCACCTTCTCAACGTCCGGCAACGGCCAGCTCTTATCGAAGTAGGGTTCCAGCGGTGCGTAGAATCGAAAACCCACGAACCACGCCTTGCCGGGCAAGGTCTGAATCCAGTTTTTCTCAAAACCCTTCGGCGGAGTCGGGCCAAAATAAACGTCCACCGAGCCGTCAGCATTTTTCGCTAGGTCCTCCCGCGACCCGAGCTGGCCTCTATGTTGCTCATTCAGAACAATTGAGCGGGTGTCCACGTCGTAAAGTGTGACCGACCAGAACTGCTTCGCGGGAACATTGGGCGGTACGTGAAACGATAGCTCTTCCCACCATCGAAGGCGTGCCCCTCCTTGTCGCGGAAGCTCCCGAGGTACGCCTGGCCGAGACCCGGTGTCTGGCTGCGCATTCCCTTGGTCACAAGGAGGGCTGCATAGAAATAAGCGCCCCGCTCGTCGAGTTCGCTGTAGTTCGGCAAGTCCTGCATTGGGTCGAGGATGAGGAAGTATTGCCAGAGCGTGTCGGGACGGTAGCGAATGTTCGGGAATCGCATGTCGAAGGTGTTGGCCTTGGCCATTGCCTCACCGACAAATGCCCCTTCGGTCAGAATTTTCCTCTGCCGCTCGTCGGGCTGAAAGGTTTGCCCTTCTCAATGCCTAGCGGCCTGAGCATCGCCATGAAGAAACGGTCGCGGTCCTCTACCGGCTCGCGTTGGACCATCGCCGCGAGTTGCTCCCAATATTTCATCCCGCGTGGCATGGTTACGAAATTCGCGAACTTGTCCGGGTCAGGCTTCAGAAAGCGTATGGCGGGAGGATTATCGCGCTCGTCCCACGGATAAACGCGTATGCGCTTCGCCAACGCCTCTCCTTTCGCCTGGTCGGGGTCGAGCGTCCGGTAAAACAAGACGACGCCAAATGTCTGCGACCGCAAGACGAAGGCTCCCTCCGCCGTGGGTGCTTCCTGCCCCGGCCCGACAAAAACATATTTGCCGCCCTTGCCTTGGTCTAGACCAGTCATACCGAGGTCGCTGAGGGCACGCTGCCAAGCATCCAAGGCTGACCCCGCAATCCCACCGGCAGGGATATCCATCACGACCGGCCCGGTTTTGGCCAAATCCAGATATGCAAAGATGTAAGGAGTGGTCGCGTTCGGCGTGAGGAAGACGCTCTGTTCGTTGCCCATGTAGATGGTGAGGTCACCGGGCTTTGCGCCGGTGGTGCCTTCCAATATGTCCAACAAATTTCCAAATTCGACGAGGGGCAACGCCCAGATATAAAGCTGGCACGCACGCTGGAAATCCATCTGGTCGTAAAGGTTCTTGACGGTCGCCTGCGTCGGCACGCCGAGCTCGAATTCGAGCTTGCCGATGCGCGTGTCAACGGTCTGCTGAGTTTCTAGCGTCGGACTCATTTTCTTTGCTGGCTTCATGACGTGTTCTCCGTGTTGCTCAATGTGGTTCTTACCGTAAGCGTGGGTGCCTAATGCTAAGTAGCTGAGCCGGGTACATAGAATTGTCAAAAGTAACAGGCGAAGAGAGCAAAAAAGTGCTACTCAGCTTGTCGCGAGAAATATTGCAATGACTCGGCGGCTGGATTAGTCTCAGGCTCCAAATGCCCAGCGACAAGCCGTTTTTTGCAAATTTACCGGAAATCAAGAAAGTTATTACGCCAACCGGCGAGGTGCTAGTCCGAAAGAAATGCAAGTGTGGCGCTGAGTTTATGGGCAAAGCCGATCAAACGCGATGCGAAAAATGTCTTGAGAAAAAAGCAAAACGGAAATGAATCTGGCGTCTTTGTTTTTTTTGTTTTTTTTTTGACCTCTCATGCTGTTGCCAACGCAGGGCACCAAATGTTCGCCTTCGTTGACTTGCCTCGGAGCACAACCTAAGATGTGCTCCACGTGCCAGCTACCGACTCGCTCATCGGCCAAACCATTTCGCACTACCGCATCGTCGAAAAACTCGGCGGCGGTGGTATGGGTGTGGTCTACAAAGCGGAGGACACTCGGCTCGACCGCTTTGTTGCTCTCAAATTCCTGCCTGAAGACCTAGCCCATGACAGGCAAGCCTTGGAACGATTTCGCCGTGAGGCCAAAGCCGCTTCTGCATTGAATCATCCCAACATCTGCACGATTCACGACATTGGAGAGCAGGACGGGCAGGCCTTCATCGCCATGGAGTTTCTGGACGGCGCAACGCTCAAGCATCGCATTGCCGGAACTCCCGTCGAGACCGATGTTCTGCTCGATTTGGCCATCGAGATTGCCGATGCTCTGGATGCCGCTCACGCCAAAGGCATCGTCCACCGCGACATCAAGCCCGCCAACATTTTTGTTACCGAGCGCGGCCACGCCAAGGTTTTGGATTTTGGTCTGGCAAAGCTGACATCGGCTGGCGGTGCTGTCAATCTTTCGGCGATGCCCACAGCGAGCGAGCCAGAAATGCTCACTCGTCCGGGCACGGCAATAGGCACCATCATGTACATGTCGCCCGAGCAGGTGAGGGGCGAAGAGCTGGATGCACGCACGGATTTGTTTTCATTTGGTGCGGTGCTCTACGAGATGGTGACAAGGGTTCTGCCTTTCCGGGGCGAGACCACAGGTGTGATTGCTGAAGCCATTCTGAATCGCACGCCAGTTGCGCCAGTACGGCTGAGTCCTGACCTTCCCCCAAAGTTAGAAGAAATCATCAACAAGGCGCTAGAGAAAGACCGCAAGCTGCGTTACCAGCACGCCGCCGACATTCAGACGGATTTGCAGCGATTGAAGCGCGATTCTGATTCGGGCCGGTCGGCCATCGCAGCAGGCGAGATCAGGTCGAAGCCCACGAAATCCATTCCGTTTCGATGGGCGACTGTCGGTGGCGCAACTGTATTGACGGTCGGCCTAGCGATAGGTGCTTGGTTGTTCTTCACTCACAAAGCCCACGCGCTGAGCGAGAAAGACACCATCGTCCTGGCGGATTTTGCGAACACAACCGGGGACACAGTGTTCGATGACACGCTTAAACAAGCCCTGGCCGTGGGCTTGGGGCAGTCGCCCTTCCTCAACATTCTTTCAGAGGATAAGGTTCGCGAGACTTTGAAGGAAATGACACGTTCGCCCGATGAACGATTGACGCGAGACCTGGCACGGGAAGTGTGCCAGCGCGCCGGAAGCAAAGCGTATCTGTCAGGCTCGATTGCGGCGCTCGGAGCGCAATACGTAATGGGTCTCGAAGCCCTGAACTGCGCGAGCGGGGACGTGCTGGCACGCGAGCAGGTGACGGCTGGAGGGAAGGAGCAAGTTCTTCCCGCGCTGGGGCAAGCAGCTTCGAAACTGCGCAATGAGGTGGGGGAATCCCTCAGCTCAGTGCAGAAGTTTGATGTCCCGCTGGAGCAGGCCACCACGAATTCGCTGGAAGCACTCAAGGCCCTTACCTTGAGTGAAAAAGCCTTGAATGAAAAAGGAGACGACGACGCGATTCCATTCGTCAAGCGCGCTATCGAACTCGACCCTAATTTTGCACTCGCGTACGACTACCTGGCAGGTCATTACTTCAATCTGAATCAGCCCAACTTGGGCGCTACTTACACCAAGAAAGCCTTCGACCTGCGCGACCGTGTTACTGAACGCGAGAAGCTCATCATAACCGCCGACTACTACGACTCAGTCACAGGCGAGCTGGAAAAAGCAGGCCAGGCATACGAAATGTATACCAGAATTTACCCACGCGAACCTGGCCCGTACATCTTACTGGGCAGTGACTCGATGATTCTGGGGCAGTATGAGAAAGCCGCTGCTGAAAACCGTGAAGCACTCCGCCTAGACCCGAACGGGGTTGTCCCATATGTGAACCTAGGGGAGGTTTACCTAGCCCTGAATCGATTTGATGAAGCAAGAGCAATAACGGAAGAGGCCTTCGGGCGGAAGCTTGACAATTTTTCACTGCATCTGAACCTTTATGCTTTCGCCTTCTTCCGGGGCGACCCTGCAAGTATGAAGCAGCAGGTCGATTGGGCGATGGGAAAGCCGAGCGCAGAAGGCTGGATGCTCTCGCTCGAATCGGATACCCAAGCATGGTTTGGAAGACTCAGGAAAGCCCGTGATCTCTCCCGCACGGCAGTCGAAAGCGCGCGCCATAACGATGAAAAAGAGCCGGCTGCGCTGTGGCAATCGAACGCAGCAATACGCGAAGCGCTCTTCGGCAATGAAGAGGTGGCTCGCAACGGTGCCGTAGCGGCGCTGGCTCTCGCGCCAGAAAGCCCCGATGCGGAGTCCCAGTCGGCGCTGGCTTTTGCTTTGGCAGGTGATTCGGCACGCGCTCAATCCCGTGTGGATGACCTCGATAAACGCTTCCCGCAAAACACGGTAGTCCAATCAGTCTGGTTGCCTACCATCCGGGCTCAAATGGAACTGGGCCACAAGAATGCTCCTCGGAGCATCGAGCTTCTTCAGCCGGCAGTACCCTACGAACTGGGAATGCTCAGTGGGAGTGCTACCAAGTCGTGTTTGTATCCCGTGTACGTCCGCGCTCAAGCTTATCTGAGCGCGCAACAAGGCCAGCTCGCGGCCACTGAATTCCAGAAAATCTTGGATCACCGCGGACTGTTGTGGAATTGTGCGACAGGGGCGCTCGCGCATCTCGGTCTTGCCCGCGCCTACGCGTTGCAGGGCGACACCGCCAAAGCCAAGGCGGCCTATCAGGATTTCCTAACGCTCTGGAAAGACGCCGACCCCGACATCCCCATCCTGAAGGAAGCCAAAGCGGAGTACGCGAAGCTTCAGTAACTTCGAGGCAGCCTGAAAAAGCTACCTCGGGGCCGCCTCGCTATCAGTGGAAGTTGAACGCTCGCAGGACAAGAGCCGACGAGTTGATGTCAGTTCCGGCTCTGGCGCACGTACTTGTTGATTCGAGACTCCCTCTCGAAATATTCGATGACCGCCTGACATGCCGGACAAGTGGGGAAATGCTTCGCAAACTGTTAGGTGAGACAGCTGCGTTTTGCGAATCGCTTGCAAGGTTGTGGGACTGGACCGGGGGTTAGCGCATAGCGCATGAGCTACCGTCAGAACGGCCAATAATAAAGCTTAAAGATACGCAAGAATTCCGCCTGCCAAGAAGCACTTTCGGACGGCGCTTGATAAGTGATCTGTCGCGTGCGGCGTATGCGGGTTATGATTCGGTTTTTGAACTCGTTCGCGGAGTTAGCAGAGGATAGCTCGATAGGGGCTTGAAGCTGGTACAGAAAATCGTCATCCGATCCGTGGACAGCGGGCATCGCAACCCCCATTGCTGCCCATTCTACACCTCTAGAATATTTCGCCGAGATCAATCTCATTTGGTGCTCCGCGGTTGTGATAGTCCGATTGCCGCCCTGCCATGCGCCAAAACTGCCAAACGATCCGAGGGGGACTAAGTTTCGAGCGCGGCGAGGATCCGGGCTCGGAAGAGATATTTCCCGCCAAACTTCCACAATCGTTGCAACTGCCGATATTTTTGGACGGTCGCTGCGTGCCTTGTATGAGCTGCGGCGTGATTGAGGTCTCCTGGGAAAGCAGAGATGCAGAAGTCTTCACCATTTCTCCTCTCAAAAAGCAGCGTGTCTCCGTACGATCTCGTAATGAATGTCCGTCGCAGAGGCGGCAGATTGAATCTCATAAGGGCGTGGTTCGGTTGCTTTTCCACGATTCCCAGAGAACGCGAATAGGTGACGCCGTTGCAGATGTTTAAAACCAATATCCTTGATAAAACTTTCTACGGCCGCTTTATCGGAAAAGAAGATCGGAAACGTCTTTGACGCAAACGGTGTGTTGTCGGCGCGTAGCGGCAGATGTCTCATTTAAGCCGCGCCGGAATGCCATCGGCATTGTTTTTCATTCCCGCGCCGACAGAAAATCCGAAGGTAAACCCGCTGGCAAAAGCTCTCGCTTCGTTTTGTTCGAACTCTTCGGGCCATTTCATCCCGTCAATCTCTATTTGGACTTTTCCGGGGTTCTCAACGGACGGGATGAATTTTACCTTGTGTGCTTTATCCACGCCTTGGGCCAAGGCTTCCATTAATACGCGCGAGGCTCTGGCCGCCGTCGCGCCGTTCCTGTCGAGCATCGCGGGAATCGGCCGAGCCTTCAAAAGTGGAATCTTCCCATCCTCTTTGACGATTGACTCAACTACAAACAAACTATCCACTATGGCGTCAATCTCCGATACCATCACGGGTCCGTCCGGTTGATGCCCGGTCAATTCCGCGACAAGTTCAGAAATTTTCATGTTTCCTCCGGATCACGGCGTAACGACAGGGCCGGGCCACAAAAACACGATTGCCATTCCGGTCGAGAATAATCCCACCATTAGAAGCCAGTACGCGGGCGCATAAATCGTGTTGTGCGCTTGTGAGACAAGGTCCCACCCGACTGAACCTGTGCTGCCTGCAGGAACCACCGTCTGCCGCGCCATGCGAAAAAACCACCGAAAATAAAGCACCAAATAAATGATCGTACCGAATACCGATAGTCCAATCCCGAATAGCAGAGCCTTCAGAGCAATCATAGATCCTCCTAACTAGGGAGTGACGTTTACCATTGTACATGCATAACTCAGAAAAAAGGCCCTGGCTGTTAGAGACTCCATGACCAAGGTTGAAAGAACGAATCTCGAAGTGGCTATCATCATTGACCCATCCTCCAACAGAGACGGGGCACTATTGCAGCGACCTTTGAAATAAGAAAGAGTTGCTGTTCTAAAACCCACTTCTCCGGTTAGTGGACTTGAGTCCCATCGGCGAGCTGAGAGCTCTACCAACGTTTGTGGTTATGCAGCTAGCCCGCCTCGGATCGAATTCAGCAATGACGCTGAGGACGCCGAACAACCTGTCATTTCTGACAATGGCAACCGTTGACCGCGAGCGCAAGCATAGGTGTTATCGTGCCGAGCCGGCAGCTGAGGTTATGCACAAGGCCGCCAGCATCAGCCCCTTGTCGCAAGTGGTCAATCCGCCGAATCCATTGTTCGTCAACTCGTCCGGCGCGGTTGGCTGAATCGAGAGAATAAAATGATCAGGACCTCGACAAAACAGATTTTGTCAACGACGCTATCCGTTCTACTGCTTATTGGAACTATGCCATTCGAAGTCGGAGCTCAAACGGGTCAATCGGTGTATTCGGGACAAGGCGTGCCGCTGTCTGCTGAAGAGTTGCAACAACTAGTGGCACCTATCGCGCTCTACCCGGACGCCTTGGTAGCACAGACTCTCGCAGCTGCGACCTTTCCAGACCAGGTTGCTGCCGCTGCCAGCTGGCTCAAACAGTACAATGACGTTACCGGACCACTTCTAATGCAGGCGGTTGATGCGCAACCCTGGGATCCAAGTGTGAAGGCTCTCACCCAATTTCCCTCCGTGCTTGGTAACCTGGCAACGAACCTTGCCTGGACTTCGTCGCTGGGAGAGGCGTATCACACTCAGTCCGCTGACGTGATGGCAGCCGTCCAAGTTCTGCGTGCGAAAGCATTGGCGGCTGGCAACTTGAAATCAGGGTCGCAACTAACCGTCGTGCAACAGTCGCCTCAAGTCATCGTGATTCAACCGGTGAATCCGCAGGTGATTTACGTTCCCATGTACAACCCCGCGGTGGTCTATGGCTATCCCTACGTGACTCCTGCATACGTCGCGCCTCCCGTTGCGGCGACCGCAGTAGTGGCGTTTGGAGTTGGCGTTGCAGTCGGCGCGATGGTGAGCGGTGGATGCTGCGCCTGGGGATATAGCAGTTGGAATTGCGGATGGCACGGTACCACTGCAGTGGTGTATCACGGCGGAACGTACTACGGGAATAACGCCTGGCACGGTGGCTACTATGGCTCGAGCGGCTCGGCGTATGGTCCCAATGGCTCGGCGCACTATAGCAACGGCTACAACCCGTCCACTGGGACTTACGCGCGTGGTGGCACGGTCTCAAAC
>Ga0210409_10008573_pt1 | contig 10391 bp, 9 predicted proteins | sample IncBWH17MmetaG_FD_161649 | JGI IMG/M metagenome (GOLD analysis project Ga0210409, IMG submission 161649) | Forest soil microbial communities from Barre Woods Harvard Forest LTER site, Petersham, Massachusetts, United States - Inc-BW-H-17-M | ecosystem: Environmental > Terrestrial > Soil >...
AAGATAAAAAGGACCAGCTCGAAGCAGTCAAGCGCTGGTTCAATCACGACTGGCGCCGGATTGAACCAAAACTGCGCACCTCTATCGTCGAGGGAATTTCCGTCTTTCTATCTCTCTTCGATGACAATCCATCCGTAAAGAGGACCTTCTGCCCTCCGCAAGAGTGTTACGACCCCCAAGCCAATGCCGACTTCAAGTTTGGCAAGCCTCTGCCGTCCTTCAAATGGCTCATCGAGAACGGGAAGGTTTGTGCGCTCAATTTTCCAATAGCCATGAACGCAGGGTTGGCAAAGGCCCTCGGTGTAATGATGAAGCTAGACTTCGAGCGAGCGGTCCTAAACCGCGTGCCCCAGATGGAGGCTCATCCTGACCAATATTTCCGGCAGGTCATGTTCATCTGTGACGAATACCAGCATTTTGCTACCGTAGGCGAAAGTGAGCCCACAGGCGACGAAAAGTTCTTCAGCCTGTCCCGTCAGCCAAAATGCATCCCGATCATCGCCACACAAAGCATCAGTTCTCTGAAGTCTGCGCTCCCAGGTGATACCTGGCGAACGCTGCTCCAGACATTCCGAACGAAGATTTTCTTGGCTCTGTCAGATGACTTCTCGGCCAGAACTGCTAGTGAACTCTGTGGGCGCGAGGACAAGCTGAAAGTAAGCTACAACCTCTCCGAGAGCGGCCACGATGCACGCATTAGCTTGCTCACTGGGAAGGCCCTGTCCCACAAATCCAACATCACAGCCTCAAAGAGCTACAACACCCACACCGATTTTCGCTTCGACATGAAGACTTTCACGGAATTGCGCAACGCGCAGTCCGTAACCATTGCCTATGACGGCACGAACCCGATGCCCCCGATGTTCTGCTACTTGAAGCCCTATTACAACGACGCCAACAAATCCTACTTTCGGCAACTCGCCGATGGAGAACTCTAATGAACGGATTCGAAACGATACTGCCATTTCTCAAGCCAATCGAGCACCTCATCCTCGACGACACGATCAGCGAGGTTATGGTGAATGGACCGCATCATGTGTTTGTCGAGAAGGCTGGCTTTGTCGAAGAGGTCCGCGGTCTCGCGATAGGAGAAAAATTGCTGATGGTAGCAGTGAAGAACATCGCGCGCCGCTTGGGCGATGATATTTCTGAGTCCAAGCCGATCCTCGACTCGCGCTTGCCGGATGGAAGCCGCGTTGCCGCGGTCATTCCGCCATGCAGCTTAAATGGCGTTACGCTGACGATCCGCAAGTTCAACGCCAAGCACTTCGGTATCGAGGACCTTATCAAGGCCGGAACCCTCGAACGATGGCTGGCGAACCAACTTGAGACCTATGTTCTGGGGAGGAAAAACATCCTGATCGCCGGGGGCACTGGAACCGGCAAGACAACGCTCCTAAATATTCTTGGGAAATTCATTCCCCCGGATGAACGAATTCTCCTCATCGAGGACACGTCCGAAATTCAGATGGACCAGGACAACCTTGTCCGCTTTGAAGCTCGGCAACCACAAAACAGCTTGCCGGCTGTAAGCATCCGTGACCTCTTGAAAGCAGCCCTTCGCCATCGCCCAGACCGGATCATCCTGGGTGAGATACGCGGCGGCGAGGCATTCGATCTCCTGCAGCTTCTCAACACGGGACATTCAGGAAGTCTCTCGACCGTCCACGCAACATCCGCCAAGCAGGGGCTCGCACGATTCACCAGTTGTGTTCTCCAAAGCGGAGTTGACCTGCCCTATCGTGCGATCAAGACCAACATCGGGGATTCGCTGAATGTGGTTGTGCAACTCGAACGGCGACCAGGCAGGCGCTTTGTTTCCGAGGTCGTCGAAATCAATCGCTACGATCCCGACCTGGACGAGTACGACTTCGGCCTGATCTACCAGAGCCGCCAGGAGACACCATGAACGCTCCTGAGAAGCCTACGCCCCCGGTACCATCGGCATCGGAATACATCCTCGACAATTTTAAACTGACGGACCGCATTGCTGTGCTCGTCCTCAACCGGCGACTCGGTGAGACAACACAGCGAATTACAGCAGCTCAAAAGGCCTCAAGCCCTGAGTTCCAAGCATGGCTACGGTACAAGAACGCAAACGGGGCCGACATCTATGTGGGAATGAACGCGCTGCAAAACCATGCTTCGACTCGCACCAAAGATGACATCGAAAACATCAGCCATGTTTACCTTGACCTAGACCACGGCGGGTCTGCCTCGCTTGAGGCGCTCCAGAACAGCGACCTTGTTCCGCGTCCGAACTATGTCTTGAACACCTCCCCGGAAAAATTCCAAGTGGTTTGGAAAGTCGAAGGAATGACAATCGAGGAGGCTGAAGCGCTAAATCAGGCGATGGTCAGAGAATTCGACGGTGACCCCGCTGCAACGGATTCAACTCGTGTCCTGCGCCTTCCCGGATTTGCCAATAAGAAGTACGAGGCAGATTTCTATGTGCAAGCCCGCCCCGAATCAACTCAGACTTACCATCTGCGTGATTTCAAGCTGCAGATCGACCCCCCGGATGCTCCCCGCCATCAGCATGAGGAACTTGCCCCCAAGTATTCAGCTCAGAGCAGCGCATTGAGCCAATCCGAGCACGATTGGGCCTACGCAAAACGCGCCTTGGCGCGGGGCGACGACGCCGAAGAAGTCATTCGCCGAATTGCTGACTATCGAGCCGCTGACAAACATGACCCTCTATATTATGCGCGACACACCGTTACGAAGGCTCAATCCGAGTTGGCGAGGAAGAACAGCGTTGGAAACGCAGTAGAGAAAGAAGCGAGCGAGCCAACCGAACCAGCACACCATTTGTGAGTTGTCCTTTACGAAGGGGAGAGCGAATTGCAACTTGGTGGTATCATCGGCCAAGGCCAACGGATCGACGGGCAAGGAGAAAGCATGGCCCGTCGCCGTTATCAGTTTGGAAGGGTGCTTCTGCGAGGAAAGAAGTGCCAGAAATGGATAGGCCGTTGGCGTGAAGACGTGATAGAGCCTGACGGATCAACTCGACGCATTGAGCGATCTGCCGTTCTGGGAACCAGGGTTCAAATTCCCACTGAACGGCTTGCTCGTCGTTGCCTTGACCTAATCTTGGCGAATGTCAATTCGCCCGATTACAGGCCGGGTCGCGTAGCCACGCTGGCGGAATTCTCTGAACGATGGTGCCTTCAAGCCCTTTCACAGAGAAAGCCTTCCACGGTTTTGGCCGCACAGGCGCATTTACGAACCCATATCTTGCCTCGACTTGGCCGACTGTCTCTTAGCCAGATCGGGATCGAGACTCATCAAGTGTTTGTGGCCGCACTCTCTCAGCGCGTTGCTCGAAAGACACTGCTCAATATCTTGGGCACCCTTTCGACCATGCTGAAGACGGCCAAAAAATGGGGATACACTTGCCAACCGGTGCCGCTAAGCGAACTAGTCATACCTCAGGGGAAGGACAAGGCAACTCAGCGGTTCTTTTCTGCTGAAGAGGCCAAGCGAATCATCGAGAACGCACCAGAGCCATTCTCTACGATGTTCGCGATTCTGGCGATGACTGGAGTCCGTGCAGGCGAACTACTGGGCTTGGAAGTGGAAGACCTCGACTTCGAGCGAAGACTGATCTTCATTCGTCGCTCTGCCTGGCGAGGTACGTTACAAACGACGAAGAGCAAGGCCAGCAAAGCAGCCTTGCCGATGCCGGAACCTCTCGCAGCTATTCTTGCGAGGTACCTGGAAGCTTGGAAGCCCAATCCCATGCGATTGCTCTTTATGAATCGACGCGGAAGACCTTTCAATGCCAACAAGGTGCGAACGTTAGGACTGCAACCCGTTCTGGCGAGACTCGGCATTCCACGTTGCGGCTTGCACGCTTTTCGTCACACTCATTCAAGTCTCTTGCTCGACGTGGGTGCACCACCTACAGTTGCGCAAGCACAGTTGCGGCACTCCGACGCCCGCATCACCCTAGGGATCTATGGTCACGTCATCGGAGATTCGCAGCGGAATGCGGTGGAGAAAGTCGCGCAGTTATTGCGCCTAGATGCGCCCAAAATGGGGAAGTCTGGCGAGTGGATTCAGTAACTTAGAGTTAGGAGGTCGTGGGTTCGATCCCCACCGCCCCTACCAAACTTCTTTCATATCAATACGTTAAGCGATTGAATTTGTTCCAATCGGAACATTTGTTCCAATTGAACGGTTGGCAATGCGCTCCATCGAATTGCGCTGCGACTGCGGAATGACGTGTGCGTAGACCTTAAGCGTCGTTCTCACGTCTGCATGCCGCATCTGGGCCTGCAACACAGTGATGGGTTCGCTCTCCGCCAACTCCGTCGCTAGGCCGTGGCGAAAAGCATGTAGACCTACGTTTTCGTCAGGGATTCCTAGCCTACGGAGGATTGGTTTCAATCCTGACCGCACAACGTTGATTCTTGAATAGGCGAAGCCTTCCTTGCGCGGAGCAGGGAAGAGCAATTTGCCCGGATTCTCTTTCCAGTGGTGGTTGAGATAATTCCGCAGCAAAGCCTCCAGACTCGATGGCATCGGAAGCAAAGCCACAGAACTTCTTGTTTTTGGTTGACGAACAACCCTGGTTCGGTCGTCCGCCGATTTGTTCACCCGAATCGTCTTTCGCTCGAAATCCAAATCAGGCACTGTCAAGGCCAGTAGTTCGCCTGCTCTTGCCCCCATTAACGAAGCAAGAGCAAACATCGTCCTATAAGGTTCCCTTGCGGCCCGAACAATCTGGCTCACCTGCTCGCTCGTAAAATACGGACGCTCTGGTGTCTCGGCCGCCCGCAGTGTCAAGTCCGAGAACGAGACCGTCTCGGTTCTCATCCCCGACTTCTTCGCGTAGCGCAATACTGCAAAGACTGTCTCCAAGATATTGACGACGGTCTTCGGAGATAAATCCCTTTGCAGAGTGGTAGCGAATTGCTGCAAGGCTCGAACATCCAAAGCATGCGTAGCTGATTTTGCGAAGACAGGCAGAATATGGATGCGGAGGTAGCTTTCCCGCTGCCTGACCGTTGCCGGCGACAGCTGCGGAGCCACATCCTTTTTCCATGCGTCAACCGCATCTTCGAAAGTCTCGCCTCTAATCGGGGCGGGAACACTCCCACGACGCCTGTTGACATTCGCCATGAACAAATCGTGTTCTCGGCGAGCTGCACGTTCCGACATGACGCTGAGGTCGCCGATCAGCTGACGAGTACGCTCAGTGGTAATCGTCCCGTCCGGTTTCTCAACATCCCTGTAGAACAACGTGTACGCTTTGCCTTTTTGCACTTGAAAACTGCCTTTTTGATACCGCCTCTTAGGCACTGGGCCTCTTTTCCGGCCTGTGCCCTCGTGCGTTGCGGCTGAAAATATAGCAGCTGGCGTGGTTATCACGCCAGTTTGAATACTCATGACAAACCAAATTTCGACACCCGTGGTGTCCGCGAAATTTCGGCCTGCCTAGAGGTTCAAATCTGAGGCTTTGCGACCTTCACCCGTTTCGGTGGCGGTTCCGCCACTTACTTGGTCGCTGGGTTGAGAACCCCGACTGGAGACTGTCCGATAAGCCTTTGGCTGTCGTCTCGGCGGTTACACACTTCACAGGTCCCTGTGTGGAACGTAGGTTGGCTTGGAGAGAGCCTCGACCTGCACAAACAATTATTTCAATTTGACCTTCTGGTGCTACGTGTTAATAAATCTCTCGTTTACGAATGCCGATCTGGGGCGTCTTGGCGATCTTGTCGAACCTTTTGCTGGGCCTGTTGACCCGAGGTGGACATCGAGGCCTCTATTTGTTGTCGGTCTCAGTGCTGATCCTGTTCGTCGTTATCTACACTCGTTTGTCAAAGCCAATCAATCGGCTTCAAACGGAAGCGGCAAAAACGGGAGGAAGGCTCGACAATGCTCGAGAGTTGCAGGCGTCGTGGGATCGATCAGTGATGACCCGTACTCCGTTGCTCATTGCGTCCCTGATCGCCCAGTGCCTAGCATTGCTAACCACTTCGCCGTAAATGCGCTTGTACACTCGCCTTTCACGAGCAAGGAGAAGACGCACGCTGACAATTGCGGCTTCATGCCCTGCGGCCTGGCGTGCGGACTTTTCCCGACACTGTGACTACTCCCGGATAACGAGCAACAGGAAATAATTCGGTCACTTCCTATTTGCCGACAAACCATCCGGTGGCGAGCTGATCACCGGTTTTGAGCGCTATGGCGATTTATCGCCAACTATCGGTTTTGTGCTGCGCCTACTGTTCGCGAGTCAATCCAGTAATGGAGGGCCCACTACTTCATACCATGGGCTTCGAATCGTTGCGGGTCCATGACCTTGGCGTCCGGTTTACTGGTTTCTTCGAAAAAGCTTTCGATCTTCGCCGCCGGCGTGAATACAAATAACATACGTCCGGGCTGCTCCCCAATATAAGCCCAGACATGCGGCACCTTGCGCGAAGCAAGTACTGAGTCACCTGGTTTCAACCGTATCTCTTGCTCTCCGATTTCCATAATCACCTCGCCACCTTCGAGAAAGAAAAACCACTCCTCCTGCTCGTAATGCACATGTCTCGGCGGTCCACCACGTACCATGTCCCTGTTTTCCATAATGAAGGCGCGGCCGTTAGTTTCGCGGGTTAAGACTTTGAAATCCAGGTGGCTGTTAGCCCGGGCGGCTTTATGCGGATGTCCGGTGCGGTCAGTGTGCGACGCAACAACACTTACCGGTAATCCTGGCCCTGGGACGCGGCGGCGACGCTTCTGCAATCCGTTCCATCATTTCGTAGCCTCCAGGAGGCGGCGCGGCATGAATGTGGCGACCCGAATATTCCCTCGTCCGTCAGGCCGTGATGACTGATGCCGTCGGACCCACCCAGCCACGACAGTGCCGCTCAGCAAAAGCCCGGTCGCCGCATCTTCCGATGTTGAGAGCCTCTAGCCTTTCGTAAACGGACACTTTCTTCTCCTTGGCAGTCGGTTACGTTTCTAGCCTCGCAGTTCTAGCTTTCATGTAAGGCAATGTTTGGATCCACGATCGTCGCACGACGAGCGGGAATGTAAGTCGCCAGAAAGGCGACAACCAACAAAATCAGCGGGACGGTGACGAAGACGATCACATCAATCGGATGAACGCCATACAGAAGGCCTGCAATCAGGGGTGCTGAGATTGCAGAAAGGATCAATCCAATCGCAATTCCAGTACCGGCGAGCGATAGCCCTTTGCCGAGAATGAGTTTGAGAATATCAGGCCGCTGGGCTCCCAGGGCTACTCTTATTCCAATCTCGCGGGACCTCTGCCCAACCATGTAAGCCAGCAATCCATAGATGCCAATAGAGGACAAAAGCATCGCGACGGCCGCGAACACTCCAACCAATTCCGCCGAGAATCGGCGCGGCGCTATCGAAGCATCCATCAAATCGTTCATCGAGCGCACGTTGAATACCGGCAATGCGGGATCCAATGTCTGTATCTCTTTCCGAATTTGTGATTCGAGGAGTGATGCGGGCAGAGGCGTCCTCGCCACCACGCTCACGGCCCGCGAGCGTAGTGGCGATTGTTGATAGATTGGTCTGAAAATGTGGGGGACACCATCTGTATCGAGTCCGTCTTGCTTCATATCCTTGACGATTCCGACCACGACCACGACCACGGTTACCCAAGGAAGCCTGGGATTTACCCCCATCCGGAAGCGCCTGCCGACAGGATCGATGCCCGACCAATAGCGTCGCGCCGTAGTCTCATCAATGATGGCTACTTCCTGCTTTCCTCCTTCATCGCTTTCAAGGAAAAAACGCCCACGAATCAATGGGGATTGCATCAGCATGAAATAATCGGGACTCACTCGAACTACTTCCGCTGCTAACCCCTGCGATGAATCGGCCGCGCGGTCCTCAATCACCAGTGCGGCGGTTGTTGCTGGACGCGCGCCTGGCAAATCCGAGGTTATGGCGGCCCGATCGATTCCTGGAATCGTGGCCACACGCCGAATGACGTCTCGGAAAAAAGATGTCCTTTTTGAGAAGTCTCCATACAACACATCCGTCTTGGGATCGTTCGGGTTCGGTAGGTAGAAGCTTGCAGTGACTACCCTCGAAGGATTGAAGCCCGGATTTTCCTGAATCAATCCCCAGAAAGTCCGCAGGAGCAAGCCGGCCCCAACCATCAACACAACAGCAAGCGCCAGTTCAGACACAATCAGCACACTCCTCAACCGGAAGGTCTTGGCGCTGTAACCGGAGCCTTGAGCACCTTCCCGAATTGCGGCAGTCATATCGGCTTTCATTGCCTGGAAAGCTGGAGCGAGCCCAAATATGATTCCGGTGAAGATGGAAATCAGAAGAGCAAAAAGCAGCACCGTCCGGTCGACACCCACTTCGGCAAGCCGGGGAACTGAAGCGGGAACAAAGTGAAGGATGAAACTCAAGGTCAATTTCGCTGCGAGCACGCCTGCAACACCCGCGATCAAGGAGAGCACAAGCGACTCCGTCAGCATCTGGCGCACCATGCGGGTACGGCCAGCCCCAAGCGCCATCCGAAGTGCCATTTCTCTCTGTCTTCCTGAAGCGCGAGCCAGTAGAAGGTTAGCGATATTCACGGATGCGATTAGCACGACTAGGACTACTGCGGCCATTAATACCAGCAGTTGCGGACGCACAGAGCCTACGAGTGCGTCCTGCAAAGCTTGGATCTCGATGGACCATTTGGCCTCAGGAGGATAATCATTCGGGAAGTCAGTTCGGAGTTCGCTGGCCATTGCCGTCAGTCTCGCCTGAGCCTGCGTTACATCGATGCCAGGTTTCAGCCGTCCGATTGCCTCGCGCGCCACCTTCACGTTTCGCGCGGGTTTCGGATAAGGATCCCCGCTGAACCCGCACGTGACCCACACTTCCACATCCTTCGCGCCCGTCGTCCCGGGGTGGCGAAATCCAGCAGGAACTACTCCCACAATCGTGTACGGATCGTTGTCCATCCTCAGACGCTTCCCGAGAATATTCGGGTCGCCGCCGTAAGAGCGGCGCCACAAGCCATCGCTAATCACAGTTGCTTCCGCAAAACCCAGCGCAAAATCCTGCGGACCAAATAACCGCCCGATTTCTGGTGTTGTGCCGAGCATGGAAAAATAGTTGGGGCTCACCTCGAGCATTTCAAGATGTTCCGGTTGTTTGGCGCCGGTCAAGTTGGTAGGCCCAGAGAGGACAACGCTTACTTCCTCGAAGACACCAGCTCTTGACTTCAGATCCTCCAACTCGGGGACAGAGAAGGGGATGTCACGCAAACCTATTCCAGGATTGTTGAAAGTGATCTTCACTAAACGACTGGGGTCGTAGTACGGCAGGGAACGCAATAGCACCGCGTTTACGATGCTGAAGATCGATGTGTTCGCCCCAATTCCCAAGGCCAGCGTGAGAATGATTATGAGAGTAAAGCCGGGACTCTTCCGCACGATGCGGAAGGCGTACCGGATATCATTGAATAGTATTTCCATGATTCCCCCAATGAATCAAGTTCTCAGATTGGTCACTTCGTACGGATCTCCCTTTCGACGTTTACAGCTTTAGTGTCCTCAATGCCGAAATAGTCGGAAGCGCCCTCGAAGAGGAATAAGCTCACAGCAAGTCAGGCTGTGACTATCAATAGCTCGTCTAGGTGACGGACAAGATCTTCCACTGCCCATCAATTTTGCACACCTGCCAATGTTCGAGGCCTGAATTGGTAACCTTATCGTTTTCGACAAAATCGTAGTTGAATGTCACCAGCCCTAGAGGACCATCCTGGCGAATCTCGATGTTGCGGAATTTCTCTTCGAGTTTGTCCTTCGACGTAGCGAGGAATTTCACAAATCCATCGAGCTGGCTCGGGCCAATTCCATCGAATTGAGCGTTAAGTTTGCGGGCGCTGTCAATCTCTTCCTGGGTGTTGGTGTGATGAAAGAGCACATTGGGGTTCAGTAGGAGCTTGGTTAAGGCGTACCCGTCCTTGTGAATAATGTCCTGACGGAACTCCTCCAATACGGCGCGAATCTTCGTGATGTCATCGGCATTGGATTTGAATTCGGGTTCCATGCCTTGCGCCGACACTCGAGAGGCCAAGCCGCACATAAGGAGTGCAAGCAATACTGTGATCGTTCTCTTTTTATTCACATGGCATTCTCCTTTCAGACCTTGATTTGTGATCGTTTTCTTTCTCTTTTTATTCATCTGGAATTCTTCCTTTCAGGCCTTGATTGGGGTTGGATCGCTGACTACCGATTCCGTGCACTGCGAACTTTCCGGAGGCGAGGGGCGCTCTTACTTAGACCAGGGCGGAACCACGCCGTTGCTGCGCGCGTACGCGATCGACTGCCCCAGATGCTCGTGTTGATCTTCGAGGATGTGCATCAGCGCGTCCTGCTTCGTCCAGTCTCTTCCGAACAATT
>Ga0210409_10008574_pt1 | contig 10391 bp, 6 predicted proteins | sample IncBWH17MmetaG_FD_161649 | JGI IMG/M metagenome (GOLD analysis project Ga0210409, IMG submission 161649) | Forest soil microbial communities from Barre Woods Harvard Forest LTER site, Petersham, Massachusetts, United States - Inc-BW-H-17-M | ecosystem: Environmental > Terrestrial > Soil >...
CGGAAGTTGATCCCTCCGCCCCGGCCCCGCTCCTGTTTCCGTTCTTGGCGTCTTGCATATTTTGGGCGGAAGAAGGTCCAATACCCGGTGAGGCGTCCGCTGCCGGTTGGACCTGCGCTTCGGCGGCTACCGATTCCGCGGGCGCGCTGGGCGCCGGTCCGATAGAAAATCGCCACGACGCGCTACTCAGCCCCTGAACATGAGCGTCCAGTTCGAGAAGAACCGCCTCGGTGTCATAATCAACCAGAAGCAGGCGGTCAATTTTGCTAGTTTGCAGGTCGCCTTGCGCTACAACAAACATTCGCTCGGATCGCAGTGTTTGTTCAATATCTTTTTTCGCATACCCGAAACACAAGTCCGGATTTTTCGAACAAGTGGAGCCGGCTGCGGATTTAGCTACGTACTCATGCGCCTTTTGATCGATTTCCTGGGCGGCAATGTCATGAAATTTCGCGTAAACCTGGTTTAGCGTCGCGACTTTGACGGGCGCCCGCAAAGCGGCATCGATTGGCGTGGCTGAATTTGGGAGCACCGCCAGAACGCTGTTATTTTCGTCGTAAGCTACGCGCCCAATCTCAAACCAGCCGTCTCGATGCTTCTGCGAAAAAGAAATCTTCGCCTCACGGAGAGCCGTTTCCGCCTCGTACATGAATTTGTCCCCGTCAATTTCATGCGCGGCGACCCATTCCGCGTTGCGAGCCTCGTTTTGAAGATTCTCGTCGTTGATGCCGCCAACCTTGGCCTCGATCTCCGCGGCTTTATCTCGATAGGATTTACTGTAGGTTTGCAAAAAAACATTTCCCTGGGGCGGATTCAGCAATTTCACGTATTCCGGATCCTTCGTTACGATTTTCGAGGCCGGGGTTGGTGACGGCGCGGAAGCGGCGGCCTGAGCGGATTGGTTTGATTGAGCTTGGCCCCGCGCGGCTCCGAAAACTGCGATCATCAAAATGAGAGTTGCAGTGAGCATTTTTTGAGTCATGTTCGTTTTCCCAAGCGCGCATTACCACGTGTGCTTCTGATGCCGGCCGGGCCGGGCGGCCACCGGGATCAAGTTTAGAAGGCGAATAACCGGATTATATCCCTTTGCGCTCAGCCAGTGTCGAACTCTTCAATAATTTTGGGGAAGTCGGAGAATCGAATCGTTGGGGCAGGTTTGCGTTGTTGTCGCCGGAGGCAAAAACAAACACGATCAACCCTGTTTCAATCACAAGAAACGTGCAGCCGGTTTATCCGGCTCCCGCGTACGTTTTACGGCGAAGAAATTCGCCGGCGCCGGGGCGGCCAGTGAAATTACCGTTGTCGATGATGACGCGGCCGCGGGAGAGCACGGTCTTCGTCACGCCCTTCACGCGCATGCCCTCGAACATGGAGTAGTCTACGCGCATGTGGTGCGTCTTGGCGCTGATCACTTGCTCGGCGCTCGGATCGAAAATTACTATGTCCGCGTCCGAGCCCACGGCGATCGTTCCTTTGCGAGGGTACAAACCGAACAGCTTTGCCGGGGCTGTGGAGACAAGCTGCACGAAACGGTTGGCGGAAAATTTTCCGCCGTGCACGCCGCCGGAATAAATCAGGCTGAGGCGGTGCTCGACTCCCGGGCCGCCGTTCGGAATTTTCGTGAAATCGTTCTTGCCCAATTCCTTTTGCTCCTTGAAACAGAAGGGGCAGTGATCGGTGGAGACTACTTGCAACGTATCGCGCGCGAGGCCCTGCCAAAGTTTTTCCTGATTCCATTTTTCGCGCAGCGGCGGAGTGAACACGTATTTCGCGCCTTCAAAGCCGGGAACGTCCATATTTTCGAGTGAGAGGTGAAGATATTGCGGGCACGTTTCGGCGTAGGCTGGAAGGCCGCGATCGCGCGCCTCGCGCACTTTTTCGAGCGCGTCGTTGCAGGACAGGTGCACGATGTACACGGGCGCGCCGGCCATTTCGGCGAGCGCGATGGCCCGCGACGTCGCTTCGCCTTCAGCCGTCGTGGGCCGGGTGAGCGCGTGGTATTTCGGCGCGGTTTTTCCCTCGGCCAGGGCGCGCTGCACCAGCACGTCAATCGCGCCGCCATTTTCCGCGTGCATGCAAATCATGCCGCCGTGCTTGGCGGCTTGCAGCATCGCTTTGAAGATCGTGGCGTCATCCAGCATGAATATGCCGGGATAGGCCATAAATAGTTTGAAGGAAGAAACGCCCTCGCGGACCAGCGCGCCCATTTCTTCGAGTTGCGTATCGCCCAGTTCCGTGATGATGCAGTGGAACGCATAGTCCGCCACGGCTTTGCCTTCGGCTTTTTTCATCCAAGTGTCAAAGGCGTGGCGCAGCGTCTGGCCTTTGTACTGAATCGCGAAATCGATCAGCGTGGTCGTGCCGCCAAAGGCCGCGGCGCGCGTGCCGGTCTCGAAATCGTCGGCGCTGGTGGTGCCGCCGAAGGGCATGTCCAGGTGCGTGTGCACGTCGATCCCACCGGGGATGACGATGCAGCCCTTGGCGTCCAACAATTTCGCGGCGTTGTCGATGGGGAGATCCTTGCCGATGGCGGCAATCTGTCCGTTGCTGATTCCGATGTCGGCCGCGTACGTATCCGTGGCGGTGACGATCGTGCCGTTGCGAATTATGGTGTCGAAGCCCATCGTTCCCCCCAATGGCAGCTGATTGAAGGCAGCGCAGCATCTTAGGCCATGCAGGGAATGATGGGCAAGCAGGCTCGGCATGTGATAGTGATTCCAAGCAGGCCGGGTTTGCAACGGCCTTTCTGACCAGTCTTCTTCGAGATGGAACGCGTTCGTTCGCAGTGAAGCTGAATCACCACCTGGCACGAGAGAATTCCGCAGCTGAACAGGCTGCTGATCAAGCCGGTCCAGGGAAGGTTTTAGTAGCGCAGGGATTCTTGCCTGTGTGGTCTTGACCTCGTTGATCGCGCTTCAAATGCTCGACGTTTGAGAAAACCGCACAGGCAGGAGTGCCTGAGCTACCGGCCCGCTCAAATTTCTGGACAGAAACTCGGAAATGGATTAACTTCGCGCGTATGAAAGTCACACCTTCTCTCGTTGTGCTGACCGCCTTGGGCACCTTACTGGGTATGTCGGCCTCATTGCCTGTGGCCGCACAAAACTCCGCAGCCAAGCCCGTGGGACAGTTGGTCTTGTTTGCGGACACCGCCGTCTTCGCGGATCCGGCGAACCCCGAGAATTGCACTCTGAGGAATCGATTCAAGAGGGGCGACAACGTCGGATTCCGCCTCTATGCCGTGGACGGGGGAACGAATAAGCCCGAGGAATCGGCCACGGTCGTGGTGCACATCAGTTCCGGCGGCAAGACGTACGACCTGAAGGCGCTATATCGCGCCCTGCCACAAAAGAACGAAAAGGGAATGAACATGCCGATCCGTCCAGGCATGTGGACCGCAAAGTGGCCGGTGCCTGGGGATGCCCCGACCGGCACGGTCAAGTATTCAGCTACGGCCACCGATAAGTATGGGCGAAAGGCGGAATGGACGCCCCCGGGGGGCGAGCCGTCCTTTGTGACCATCGTTCAATGACGGAGGAGTTTTTGGTCCGCAGTTCTCTCCGTCCCGGTATTGCCACTCTCCTGACAGTTGTTTTCTGCATTTGCTTGCCTCTGACATTTTCCTCGACCCGAGCTGCGAGACTTCAAGAAGCGGCAAAATCGGAAACTGCATCCATCCGTAAGCTGGAATTGAAATACGATAAAGCCGTTGTCGGCGCCAAGGTTCGGGCTACGGCCGAAGGCTTGCCTGCCGGCGAAAACGTGGACCTCACGTGGGGCACAGTGTCGGGCGGCTGGGTGATCCAGGATTATTACTACTTTCGCGGACGAAAATATTCCGAGACGACTCTATCGCTCGGAAAATTTCCGGTGAGCGCGAGCGGCCGTCTGGATGCCGCGTTTGAAATTCCTGAAGATTATGGGGGCGTTCACGACGTCATAGCGACCATTGGCGGCAGAGTCGTCGCGCAAAACGGAGTGGAAGTCACTCAGAGCTTTGAAATGACCCCTGCGTCAGGTCCGATCGGAACGCCGATTGAATTGCGCGTCAAAGGACTCGGCTGGCGAACGATGGAAAATACTTGGGTCGTAAATTGGGATAATCGGGGGGTCGGACTCGTCACCGCCGCCGGCACGCGCGGTTCGGCGGTGGCGCGCTTTCGTGCCGCGGGTCCCTCCGGGGATCATTTCGTAAAGGTCTACACGGGATGGCAAGGGCAGAGTTATCTCAACTTCGAGCAGGCGCCGAACGCGTACCTGCCTCGTCCCGAGTTCACGTTCCGGACGACCGCAAGTCCGTCCTCGACGCCTCACGCTTACGCGGACGAATACCAGCCGTATTCTCTCCCGGGGCCCGAAGTCTTCGTTGCGAATGGAAAGCTGAGTCTTCGTCCAACCCAAGGGCCGGTAGGCACCGTAGCCACGCTGCGCGGTGAGGGTTTTCCAGCCGGCTCGACACTGGATCTCTTTTGGCAGACGTACGTCGGAAGCCGGGTCAGCGGCAACGGATTTGCGCCACAGGAAAAGCCGATCGCGAAAGTAAAAGTGGGAAAGGATGGAAAGATCGAGTTCCCTGTGACGATTCTGGAGGACCTGGGCGGGGAGCATGGCCTCGAACTCCGCGACGGAGAAAAGGCGCTCGGGCGCGCCTACTACGCCATTGAGACGGCCATCGTGAGCATGGAGCCTGCCTCTGGTCCGGCTGGAACTCCGGTTACGATTCATTTGAAGGGCGTCGGCTGGACCGAATACGACAACATGTATGCGGCGACGTACGATAACGCGTATATGGGATATGCCTGCGGCTTTAATTCGCAGGGCGATGTAACCTTCACGTTCAAGGCGGCTGGTGAACCCGGCACTCATTTGATTGATCTTTTCCCCGGTATCTATCAAGGGCCGCCTACAGAAAACCAACTGCTGTATCGCATGCCGCAGCTGACTTACGCCGACGATCACCCGGGCAATAAAATTCCCGCGCTGCATTTCAAGTTCGACGTGACTCCGTAGCTCTCCGCACAGGATTCAAAGCGACGATGCATCTTAGGCCGAGACTGGCAAGTAGGTAATGCATCCGTTTGAATTGTCGGTGTAGCGAAAAACTGCCCGCCCTAAATGCGGGCGGCTCCTACAAAACCAACCCCCATAGGTGCATTACGGTTTTGTAGAGGCCTCTCCGTCCCGCGCATTTCGGGACGGAGAGGGCACGGTTCCATTCAGATTGAGTCACTTCGAAATGGTGGGCCATCGCCGCGGCGGCGGGGAATCGGGCTATAATCCCGGCCATCTATGGCATTGGTCTCGGGAACGAAGCTCGGTCCGTTTGAAATCCAGTCGCCGCTTGGCGCGGGCGGCATGGGTGAAGTGTATCGCGCCCGCGATACACGTCTCGGACGCGATGTCGCAATCAAGGTTCTGCCGGAATCGTTCGCCAGTGATGCGGATCGCCTTCGCCGGTTCGAGCAGGAGGCGCGGGCGATTGCGGCCCTCAATCACCCCAATATCCTCGCGGTCCATGACATCGGCGTTCAGGACGGAATTCGCTACATCGTAACGGAATTGCTGGAAGGACGGTCGCTGCGCGAGCAGCTGAATGAGGGCTCCCCCCCCGATTCGCAAAGCGCTCGATTACGCAAAGCAAATTTCCGATGGACTCGCCGCGGCGCACAGCCGAGGCATCGTGCATCGCGATCTAAAGCCCGAGAACATCTTCTGCACCCGGGAAGGCCGGGTGAAAATTTTGGATTTCGGATTGGCAAAGCAGGGCTTGCCGCAGAGCACGTACGCCGACGCAACCATCAACGGGGCAACCTTGCCCGATGTCCACACGGAACCGGGAATGGTGATGGGCACTGTCGGATACATGTCTCCCGAGCAGGTTCGCGGCGCCCCGGCCGATCACCGTTCCGACGTGTTTGCGCTCGGCGCCATTTTATATGAAATGCTCTCCGGCCGGCGCGCGTTTAAGCGCGACACCTCTGCCGAAACGATGACCGCAATATTGAAAGAGGAACCGGCGGAATTGACAGGGACGAATCCGGCGATCTCTCCCGGGCTCCAGCGCATCGTGCACCGCTGCTTGGAAAAGGAACCGGCGCAGCGGTTCCAGTCTGCCTCCGATCTGGGCTTTGCTCTTGAGTCGTTATCGGGTACAACCAGCACTGCTATCGCGCCCAGCCAAGCGCCGCGTGCTCTAACATGGCGCCGCGCCGCGGTCGCCGCGCTGGTTCTGGCGGCTGTACTCGCAGGATGGGTCGCTCGCAGCGCTATGAATCCGCCGCGCCAAAATCCGGCTTTCCATCAAATCAGCTATCGTCGCGGCACAGTATATTCCGCCCGGCTGTCGTCCGACGGAAAGACGGTCGTGTACACTGCCGCTTGGGATGGCAAACCAGTGCAGATTTATATTGCCAGCAAAGAATTCCCCGAATCGCGCCCATTGGACGTCAAGGAAAGCGTCCTGCTTTCCTTCAGTTCCTCGGGCGACCTTGCCGTTTTGACGGGTGTCCGCCCGCTCGACCATTTCGAATATCAAGGCACCCTTTCCACCATTCCAATGGGCGGCGGCGCACCCCGAGAGATGCTTCAGGGCGTAACGGCTGCCGATTATTCTCCGGATGGCCAGTCGCTTGCCGTCGTTCGCCTTGTTTCGGGAAAGTACCGATTGGAATACCCGAGCGGCAAAACAATGTTCGAAACTGCCGGATCGATCACGCAGCCGCGCGTTTCGCGGGACGGAAAAAGGGTGGCGTTCTTGTTCCATCCCGTCCGTGGGGATGACCGCGGCGGTGTGATGGTCGTCGACGCGGGCGGAAAAGCCGCACTCTTATCGGACGGGTGGGAGGGGGAACAGGGGCTGGCATGGGGAGCTGGAGGCGATGAGGTTTGGTTCTCCGCATCAAAAGCCAGTGGCGACCTCACGTTGCACGCGGTGACGCTGTCCGGCAAAACTCGCGAAATGTTCGCTGGACCAGGCGGCACGCGGATTTTTGATATCGGTCCAGATGGGCGATTCTTGGTCTCGCACAACGATTTCAAGTATTCCGTGACCGCCAGCGTCGATGGCGCACAGGAGCGCGACCTTTCCTGGCTGGACAATTCCTTTAGTCCCTTCCTGTCGAGTGACGGGAAGCGAATCCTATTCAGCGACGGCGCCAGCCAGTCCGGCGGGTATTACACGCTATGTCTTCGAAACACCGACGGCTCTCCCGTCATTCGTTTGGGGGAGGGAGCGGCGCTTGGTTTTTCCCCGGACGGCGTGTGGGCCCTGGCGCTGCTCGATAAAACACCGCCTGAAATTGAGGTGCTTCCCACTGGCCCCGGGGAGGTTCGCCGGTGGGTAAATCCGGCCATAGAAGGGTATTCCGGCGTCGGCTGGATGCCAAATTCACAGGAGGTCATTTTCTCCGCCTACGAGCCTGGCCACGGTTCCCGCTTCTACATCCAAAAAATCGGCGGCGGGGCGATCCGTCCGATTACTTCCGAGGGGTTCAGCACGAAATTAATAATTCCCGTTTCGCCCGATGGAAAACAATTTGTCGCCGTTAACGACCAGACGGGCGCGTGGAATTTGTGCCAAGTGGACGACGGCAAATGCGCTACATTCAGCGGCATCGAGGACGACGACACCCCCCTTCAATGGAGCGTGGATGGGAAGTACATTTACGCGAGCCAGCAGCATCCCGTGTCCGCAGTTTATCGCATTGAGCTAGCGACAGGACATCGCCAGCTTTGGAAGCAGCTTGCCCCTGCCGACTCAGTGGGAGCGTTGGAGGTTCTTCCTTCGTCTATCACACCAGATGGGAAATCAATTGCCGTGCAATACGACCGGAGTCTGGATCAGCTCTACACCGTGGAAGGCGTGAATTGACCAAGGATGAACTCGACCCCGAGCTAGTTAACAGAAGCGACGTTTCCCTCAAATTGGCTGGATAATGCTGTTGTTGCGCAATGTTAGAATGGCGCTGGAATTTCAGCCCTGATACCCGGTGGGAAAATTGGTCCACCGGGTTGCGTGTTTCAGGGGAGACATCGAATTCGAGGTGAGCGCATGCCCCTTCGCGAGACCGCGCCGAAATTGTCTCCGGAAAAATACGAAGAGAATTTTGCGGACATCACGCCGCCGCTGAATGCGCGCCAGGCGGCGATTGAATCCGCGCGGTGTCTCTATTGCTTCGATGCTCCGTGCATTCAGGCGTGCCCTACACGGATCGATGTGCCCGGTTTCATCAAGCGCATCATGACGTGCAATTTGCGCGGGGCGGCGCGCGTGATCCTCGAAGCGAATATTCTGGGCGAAAGTTGCGGGCGAGTTTGTCCCACCGAAGTCTTGTGCGAGGGTGCGTGCGTCATGGTCGAGAAAGGCGAGAAGGCCATCGAGATCGGCCGGTTGCAGAGGTTCGCTGTGGACCATGTGCTGGACCGCAAGATTCAACTGTTCCAGGCGGGCAAGGCGAATGGGCGCCGCGTGGCCTGCATTGGTTCGGGGCCCGCATCGCTCGCGTGCGCGGCGCATCTGGCGCGTAAAGGTTATAGCGTGACCATATTCGACCGGCGGGAACTTTCCGGCGGTTTGAACACCTACGGCATCGCGGCGTACAAAACGCGCGTCGCCGATTCGTTGCGGGAAGTGGAGATGGTGAAATCGCTGGGCGTTGCATTCCGCCAGAATGTGGAAATCGGAAAGGACGTCAGCTTCGAGCGACTCGAAAAAGATTTCGACGCCGTCTTCATTGGAGTGGGCCTCGGAGAGACGTGGGCCATGAATATTCCCGGCGAGGACCTGCACGGCGTGTGCGGCGCGCTGGAATTTATCGAAGCCACAAAGGCGCAGCCATTTTCGCATGTGGCCATTGGCCGGCGAGTGGCTTGCATCGGCGCGGGAAACACCGCGATTGACGTGGTCACGGCCGCGCGGCGCCTGGGCGCGGAGGCCGTGTACCTCATCTACCGGAGGAGCGAACAGGAAATGCCGGCGTTCCGCTACGAATATGAGCTGGCCAAGAGAGATGGCGTGAGTTTTCTGTGGCAGACGCAGCCGCTGCGCATCCTCGGCTCGGGCGGCTTGGTAACGGGACTCGAATGCGTGCGCACGCGGCTCGGCCAGCCCGATGAGCGGGGAAAGCGCTCGCCGGAAACGATTCCGAACAGCGCTTTCACGATATATGTGGATATGGTTGTTCGCGCCGTCGGACAAAAGCAGGCCACGGATTTTTTGCGCGCCGTGAAGGGAATCGAACTTCGCAAGAACGGCACGGTGGTGACGGGCGCGCAGCACCGCACCGGCAATCCAAAATATTATGCGGGCGGTGATTGCGTGAACGGCGGCCGGGAAGTTGTGGACGCTGTCGCGGAAGGCATGGCCGCGGGACGGGGAATCGACGCGTGGCTTGGAGCGGCAGCGGGCAATGTGTCGTAGCGCCGGCGTCTCGTCGGCGATTGTGCGAGTCGCGGCGGCTAGAAAAACTGCCGGCGAGACGCCGGCGCTACCAAAATCGCCCCGATCTTCCGCCTGCTGGGTTGGCTAGGAATGTTTGCTACAGTTGCACGGTTTGTATGGCGGTCCTGGCAGAAAGCATCAATCAACAAATGATAGATCGAAGCCACGAATTACGAATCACCAGTCACCAATCACCAATCACAGCACCGGAGGTGCCTTATGGCCGACCTGCGCGTAAATTTCTGCGGCATCGAATCGCCTAATCCGTTCTGGCTTGCATCCGGTCCGCCGACGAATACGGCGGGGCAAGTGATGCGCGCGTTTGACGCGGGGTGGGGCGGCGCGGTTTGGAAGACGATTGGCGAGCCGATCGTCAACACGTCGTCGCGTTACGGCGCGGTGGATTACAACGGCACGAAGGTGATGGGCTTTACCAATATCGAGCTCATCAGCGACCGGCCCACTGAAGTGAATATTCGCGAGATCGCGGAAGTGAAGAAGCGGTATGCGAAAAATCTGGTGATCGCATCACTCATGGTGGAATCCAAACGCGAGAGCTGGCACGAAATGGTGCGGCGGGTCGAGGATGCAGGCGCGGACGCGCTCGAACTGAATTTCGGCTGCCCGCACGGCATGAGCGAGCGCGGCATGGGTTCGTCCGTGGGGCAAGTACCTGAATACACGGAGATGATCACCTCCTGGGTGAAAGAAGCGGCGAAAACACCGGTGATCGTGAAACTCACGCCCAATGTCACGGACATTACGCGCGTGGCGCTGGCGGCGGAAAAAGGAGGCGCCGACGCCGTCAGCCTGATCAACACGCTCAATTCGATTATCGGCGTGGACCTCGAAACGTTTGCGCCGAAGCCCGACGTGGGCGGGAAATCCTCGCACGGCGGCTATTGCGGGCCGGCGCTGAAGCCGATCGCCTTGCACCTGGTTTCCAGCGTGG
>Ga0210409_10008575_pt1 | contig 10390 bp, 9 predicted proteins | sample IncBWH17MmetaG_FD_161649 | JGI IMG/M metagenome (GOLD analysis project Ga0210409, IMG submission 161649) | Forest soil microbial communities from Barre Woods Harvard Forest LTER site, Petersham, Massachusetts, United States - Inc-BW-H-17-M | ecosystem: Environmental > Terrestrial > Soil >...
GGCCTCTGAGCCCGTCACGTCGGCGCTTACGGCGGGATAGTAAGGAGATCGAGCAATGGTGATCTGCTGATTCGCGTACTGTGCTTCGTTTTGCGCGGCCTGAATCTGTGGATGATTCTGGAGAGCCATCATCTCGGCCTGCTGAAGGGTCAGCTTCGGGGGTTGCTGCGCCGTGGATGATTTTGCGCCGCCGAGAAGAAGAATCGCGGCGAGAAATTTCGATCTAAGCAGGTTGCGTAACACTCTGTTCTTTTTTGCCATAAACCAGAACGTATGCGGCGGGCACCAAAAATACGGTGAGCGCCACCGACACGGCCAATCCGCCAAGAATCGCGCGGGCCAGCGGAGCATACGCTTCACTGCCGGCACCCAGCTTCATCGCCATCGGGAGAAGGCCAATGATGGTGGCGAGGGAGGTCATCAGCACCGGCCGCAGCCGCACCCGGCAGGCCATGGCGACCGCTTGGCGAACTTCCATCCCTTCGCCCCGAAGATGACGCGTGAACTCAACGATCAAAATACTGTTAGACACAGCGATCCCGGTCAGCATGACGACCCCCATGAGCGACATCACGTTGAGTGTCGTGTCGGTCAGCCAGAGTGTCACAATCACACCTGCCAGTCCGGGAGGAACCGCAATCAGGATGATGAACGGATCAAGGAACGACTGGAATTGTGCCACCAGAATCAGGTACAGCAGCACCACGGCCAGCGTCAAACCCAGCGCAAAGCTGCGGAACGACGCCCTCATGCCTTGGACCATTCCCCGAAGCGTCACACTTAAGCCCTGGGGAACTTTGGTTTGAGCGATGATTCCGTCGATCGCGTTCGCGATCTTGCCCAGATCCTCGTTTAACGGCCGTACGTAAATGTCAATGGTACGTCGAAGCTGATAATGGTCCACCTCGGTAGGGGACTTGATTCTCCGGACATTGCTGATCATATCTAGCCGCGTTGGATCCACCTGGGTGGAAGCACGCAACGGAATGCCTTTTAAATCGGAGACCGTTTTCACCTGGTTCTCGGGATATTGGACGGTGAGCATGTAATCGTTGCCGGTCTTTGGATCAATCCAGTAACTCGGCGCGATCATCGTGTTCGAGGTCAGAGCAGTGATGACATTGTTTACCACCTCCTGCTGACTGAGGCCCATCTGACTGGCACGCATCCGGTCGACATCGAGCTGAAGCGCGGGATAATCGATGTCTTGTGGCGTAAAAGCGTCCGCCACGCCAGGGATTCCCCGAATCTTCGCCGAGAGCTTCAAAGCGGTATCGTACGCCAGCTCCATGTTCGAGCCCGCCACCTGAACGTCAATGGGCGCCGGCAGGCCGAGATTGAGCACGGCATCGACCAAACCGCCGGACTGGAAATAGGCAGTCAATTCCGGTAGCTCCGTCTCCATTCGTTTCTTCATCTGGGCCATGTAATCGTAACTGCCCCCCGTGTGGCCCTCCGTCAGACTCACCTGCACGAAAGCAGTGTGCATGGCGGAGTTGGTGGTATAGATCGCCGAAAAATCAGGCGTGGCGCCGATGTTTGAGACAATCATTCCCAGCTCTGAGGGAGGCACAACTTGACGGATCAGGTTCTCGACTTTCGCGACCTCGTCCTCTGTTACGGAGAGACGCGTGCCGCTAGGCGCCTTGAGGTTGATCACGAACTGTCCCGCGTCAGTGCGGGGGAAAAAAGAAAGCCCAAGGCGCGGGAAGAGAGCCAAACTCGCGACGAAGATTACGCCGAAAACCGCGAGCGTCAGAGCAGGGCGTCGCAGCGTGATGGCCACCAGCCGGTCGTAAAACATGAGAAACGCCTCAAAACGATCGTTAAACCAAACATTGAACCACTGACCGAAGGATTTCCGGCGCTTCGACTGCTCCACCATGACGGGAACCTCTTCAGACGGGGTGTGATGGTGCGACGAATGTTTCAGGAAGCGGGCACAAAACAGGGGGACGACGGTCATCGCGACCGCGTAGGAAGCAAACAGCGAAAGAGCTACTGCCAGCGCGAGCGCCGAGAACAGAAATTTACTGACGCCGTACAGGAATGTAACCGGGAAAAATACCACCACCGTGGTAAGCGTCGCGGCCAGCACCGGCAACGCTACTTCACGGCCGCCTTTTTCCGCGGCCACCGCCGGCTCCTCGCCGAGTTCGAGGTGCCGATAAATGTTTTCCAGCACGACTACGGAATTATCGATCAACCGCGAAAACGCCAGCGCCAACCCGCCCAGCACCATGCTGTTGACCGAGCCGCCGCCGAGCGACAGCGCAATGAAGGCCGCCAGCGCCGAGAGCGGAATCGAGAAAAACACCGCAACGGTCGCCCGCATGCTCCCAAGGAACACCAGGATCATGATCGACGTAAGAACTAATCCGATGCCGCCTTCATCCAGCAGCGTCTCGATCGCCGTTTTCACAAACAAGGATTGATCGAACACCACACGGGTAGCCAGTTCCTTCGGCACGTCAAATAAATGCTGTATCGCATCCTTGACGCCATCGACTACGGCTATCGTGTTCGTGTCGCCGCCCTGTTTCAACACCGGCGTGTAGACCGATCGCTGGCCGTCAACGCGGACAATGTTGGTCTGAATCTGATGACCGTCTTCCGTCGTCCCGACGTCCGCGATGCGCACCGGAGATTGTCCTACCATCTTGATGGGCAGCTGATTGATCTCGCCGACGGTTCGCAACTGGCTGTTCGTGTAGATGTTGTAATCCAGCGGGCCGATCTGCACGTCGCCCGCAGGCAAAATGAGATTTGCCATGTTCAAGGTTCGGACTACGTCCATCAGGCTCAACTGGTGCGCTTCGAGTTTGTAGGGGTCCGCGTAAACCATGATCTGGCGATACTTTCCGCCGAAGGGTTGCGGAACGCTCGCACCAGGTACGCTGGCAATCTGGTTGCGCACTTGAAACTGGGCTAGATCGCGTAGTTGCGTTTCGTCCAGGCCTTCGCCTTTGAAAGTCACCAGGCATACGGGCAGGCTGGATGCGTCGAACTTCAACACCACCGGCGGCAGAGTTCCGGGCGGAAGACGGCGCAACTGCGCCATGGCCAGATTGGAGATCGTGGTGACGGCCGAATCCGGATTAGTGCCCGGCTGGAAATAGACTTTAATGACGCTCACGCCCGGCAGGGAGCGCGACTCGATGTGCTCGATTCCACTGCCCAGTGTAAAGAAGCGCTCAAAGCGGCTGGTGATGTCGGTCTCAATCTGCTCCGGCGGCATGCCCGAGTAGAATGTGGCGACTACTACCACGGGAATGTTCATTGCCGGAAACATGTCCACCGGCATGCGCGCCAGACTCGTAACGCCGACCACAGCGATGATCAAACAGATAACAACGATGAAATACGGATTGCGAATGGCAAAGCGGGACATGATCTTATAACGCGGTACTCATCGTGGTGACTTTTGGACGCACTTGCTGTCCCGGCTGCAGGCCCGCACGGTTGCCGATCACTACCATGTCTCCGGCCCGGAGACCCGACAGGATTTCGACTTTAGTAGCCGTCTGGAGACCGAGCTTCACCTTGCGAACCTCGACGTGGCTCTCCGGAGTCACCACAAAGACTTGCCCCGAGGATTCATCACTGCCCGCCTCAATCGCCGGGACGGGGACCACGACCACGTGGGCTCGGCTTTCGAGCGTGAGGTTCACTTCCGCATACATCCCTGGAATGAGAATCAGGCTGGGATTAGGCACATCCACTTCGGTATCCATGGTGCGCGTTGCAAGTGAGACCTTTTCCGCAAAGCGCGCGACTCGCCCCGGGAACGACCGGTTGAGAGTAGGAACGTGCACCTCGACCTGCTGGCCGATGTGCACGGTCGGAACAGCCGATTCGGGAACCGGCAGAATCAAGCGCAGAAGGCTATTCTCCGATAGCCTCACTAGCGGAAGCGCTTGCGTGTTCGATGCGGTGCCTGCCTGAAGCATTGATCCTGTATCGGCATAACGCTTGGTCACCACACCCGCGAATGGAGCCGTAACGCTGGTGTAGTCGAACAGCGTCTTGATCTTCTGCAACTCCGCGCCGTTCACGTGTACCTGCTCTTCCGCCGCCGCCAGATTGGATTTCGCACCGGATACCTGGGCCTCGGCTACCAGGTCTTTACTATGGGCATCGTCGATTTCCTGCTGGGCCACCAGTCCGGCTTTCTGTTTGGATACCTCAGCTAGTCTCGTGTATGAGAGGTGCGCAATCTCATGGGCAGATTCAGCTTGCTGGATTTGATCCTTGGCCCGCGCCACCTCCGCCTGACTGCGATCCACCCCGGCCTGGGCTCGCGCTCGGTCGTCGGCCATCTCCGGGATTTCGAGAATCGCCAGTACCTGGCCTTCTTTGACCCGATCTCCGACGTCCACGTTGATTCTCTTCACATAGCCGGCGACCTTGGCCATCAGGTCGACCTCCTGAAACGGCTTGAACTCCGCCGTGAGAATCATTCCTCGCGATAGATCTTCGACGGTGGCTTTTGCGACGGCAACCGTGGGGGCAACCGGCATAGTCGAACCCGTCGCTTCGACCTTTGACGCTCTGGAACATGAGCCGCTGACTAGGGCCGCCACGCCGGTGAGAAAGACAGCGAATGTCAGGATAATGAGTTTTTGCTTGGGCATCGTCACTGCTGATCACTCCGGATGGCCTTCAAGAGTCTTTCGGTTGAAAAGTCTCGCGACAGGCATACTTGGACGATCTTTTGCTCCCTGGCCTGTATCTTTGCGGCTGCTTCGAAAAGCTCGGCGGCGATCCCGAGCGGGATGGAAATTACTCCGTGGCAGTCGGCGTACAGCAGATCACCGGGTCGTATCTTCAGACCGAAAACCTCAACTGGCTCCCCATAATCCACAATGTGGATGTAAGAATGCGATACAGTCACCAACGGGGCGAACATGGGAAAGCCGAGCTTGCTCACTGCCGGCACGTCACGAACGGCACCGTTGGTAATGACGCCGTGACAATGGAGAGCTTTCAAGATAGCGGCGTGTACCTCGCCTACGCAGGCTCCGCTCCCCGGCTCAGGATCTACGTCCTGGATGACCGCAACTCTGGGAAGCGGAAGCTTATCGATGGCGGCCCACCAGTCGGTCCGGTCCAGATAACTGCCGCCGGTCACGGGGGGATCGGAAGATCGAACCCTGGTGGTGGCCGCATAACCCAATACACGCGCGCTACCCCGCGTTACGCACTGTAATCCCGGGCGAGTGAACCCCTCATTCCGGAGCCTCACTCCGAACTGTTCAATTGCGTTGGCTATCGTGCAGGTGTCGAACTGCTGGATCGCCTCGAGCTGAACGGAGGAAAGCATCGAATTCATTTTAAGGGAATTTTGCTTCCGGGGAAGCAAGCGGCGAGGAAGTATTGAAAGCCAAAGCCCTGCTCACCCTAAGCTCTCACCCATCCATTCAGGAACACACCTATACTCAATCCGACACTTGGGCACGACATGCTGTAAGTCCAATGTATGGCGGGCGGGGCTGTACCCCAATACCGGACAGTTGGTATTTTTATACAAATCATCAGGTAGAGTAGCTCAGAGGCGTGCGGTTCGGGTTAGCCTGTAAATAGACAGCCTTGCAGAGGCCGTTGCCAGCATGGCCGCGCAACCCAGTTCTATCAATGCTCACGAGCAGCCGAAGCGCGCGGGCGATACCCGCCGGCACCGCTTCGATCGTCCGCTGTGGAACACGCGAGTCGCCGTGATTACCGGGTTTGGGGGTCTGCTCCTGACTATGGCCCTCGCTGGGGGAGATGCACTCCGCGTCCTCCGGCAGGTGCAGCGCGAAGACGATCAGATCCGTCGCCAGTTTCTATTCCGCGATCACGTGCTCAACGATGTCCGGTCCGAGCTTTACTTGTCCGGGACCTACGTGAGGGACTATCTGCTTGAGCCTGAGCCAGTGCGCGCGGAGACATTTCGAGCAAGCCTTGAGGAGGTACATAACCAAATGGAGTCCGCCTTTGAGGCCTACGGGCGGCAACTGAACTCAGGGGAACGGACGCAATACTCTGCACTGACCACCGAGCTGTCGCGCTATTGGGGGGTCCTCGGACCGATCCTCCGATGGAATGCCTCCGAGCGCCACGAACGCGGATACACGTTTCTCCGGGATGCGGTATTCCCGCGGCGCGCCGCTATGCTTGAGATCGCGAGTCGAATCGCTGATTTTAATGAGCAGCAATTGAATGCGGGCAACGAGCGAGTCGTACGCCTGCTGGTCAAGTTTCAGACTCGCCTTGGCCTGACCCTGTTGGCTTCCTTGGCACTCGGACTCGGAATGGCCGTTTTCAGCACGCGCAAGATTTTGGGGCTGGAGGCTAAGTCTGAACTCAGGTATCAAGAAGTCGTGGAAGCCCGGAGGCAGCTCACGAATCTATCGGCCAAGCTGGTGCAGGCGCAGGAGGGCGAGCGGCGTGCGCTCTCGCGGGAGCTCCACGATGAAGTGGGTCAGGCTCTTTCCGCAGTGCTGGTCGAATTGAGGAATCTCTCTCTTAAGCCGGCGGTCCAGTCCTCAGCGGAGTCACGCGGAAATGTTGAAGTGATCAAAGGGCTAGTTGAGGGTACCGTACGTGTCGTACGCAATATGGCTCTCCTTCTGCGACCCTCCATGCTGGATGATCTTGGCCTCATCCCGGCGTTGCGCTGGCAAGCCCGCGAAGTCGCAAAGCGCACTTCCATGGATGTCAATGTTGTAACCGAGCTCGCATCCGATGACTTTCCGGATGAATACAAGACCTGCCTTTATCGGGTGGTCCAAGAGGCCTTGCACAACTGCTCGCGTCATGCGCAAGCCACCACCGTCCGCATCCGCGTTCAGCAGCAGACGGACAAACTATTACTGTTGATCCAGGATGATGGGAAGGGCTTCGACGTCAAGCACGCGAAAGGACTCGGCCTGCTCGGAATCGAGGAACGGGTGGCACGCCTTGGGGGCACGTGCGAAATTCATTCCGCGCGGGGGAATGGAACAATTCTGGCGATAGAATTGCCGCTCGGCGTTCGAAAAGAACCCAGCCAAAGTGCTGCTGGAGACGTGTACGACAATGAAACAGATCCGCATTCTGTTGGCCGATGACCATGTGGTGATGCGCAGGGGATTGCGGTTATTGCTGGAAACCCAACCCGAGTTCTTGGTCGTGGGAGAAGCCTCCGACGGCCGCCAAGCGATCGAACAAGGCCAGGCGTTAAAGCCGGATGTGGCCGTTCTCGACATCGCCATGCCAAATCTAAATGGCGCGGAAGCGGCTCAGCGGATCAATGAGATGCTCCCCAACATGGCCATCATTATTCTTAGCATGCACTCTGACGAGAGTTATGTTCTGCGGGCCCTCCGAGCGGGAGCGAAGGGTTATTTGTTAAAGGATTCCGCGGAGGGCGACCTGATTGAAGCCATCCGAACGGTGAGTCAAGGCAAAACATTCTTCAGCCCGGAGATTAGCAGGATGCTGGTGGAAGATTACGTGCGAGAGATCCGTACCCGGGGGGTGGACGACAGCTATGAATTGCTGTCCTCGCGCGAGCGGGAGATCCTGCACCTGCTCGCGGAAGGAAAGCAGAACAAGGAGATCGCTGCGTTGCTGAATCTCAGTCCGTACACGATCGAAACACACCGTAGAAATCTTCAGGAGAAACTCAATCTTCACAATTTCGCGGAACTGGTTCTGTACGCCGTGCGCAAAGGACTCATTTCGTAAAGTTAGTGTTTGAGAGGCCGCGGCGACATCGTCATCACGCTGCTCCAGTAAGACCAGGCGAGCCGCACTGACCGGACGACATCCTCTTCCCGCAGCGGCTTAGGAAGAACGCCGTAACCGCCGTTGCGAATCACCTCCTGCCATAAGTAGTCGTCGACCACTCTGGAAGTCAGAATGACCGAAGGACGTTGGTGCGCTGACGCGAGGATTTGCATCACGTCCCGCCACTCCGCGCCGGGCAGGTCGCGATCACACAAGATCACCGGAGCTTCCAATTGATTGGCAATCGTCCAAGCTTCGCCACAAGAGTCGGTGAAACGTATATCGATCCCTGTCCGGATTGCGATGTTGGTTAAGAGCGCGCGATCCTGCTCACCAATAATCAACGCCACGATAGGTTTGGCAGACGACGGTATAGCCGGCTGATCCCGCTGGAGATCCTGGCTCCCCTTCCCTACTCTAAGGAACGATCGTAGTGACTTCCACATGGCCACGAAACATCTTAAGGCGCAGAGCCCATAGCTTCACGCCGCACACTTTCAAGGTTAGGGGGAGACGAGATCACATGGAATACCAGGACACTGGTATTTGCGGGAGCGAAAGCGTGGTAAACAAGTGGTGACGAGCCCGAAAAGCAGGATGAGCCGTTATCGAAAGATACTCACCCGGTGTTTGATCTTTGAATACCGATGTCGGAAAAGGGAACGGCCCCGCGCGGGTCGAACCGAGCGCTGCAGCGTCTCGTGCCATCTTATGATCGCGCGCTGCCTTGGCTCTGGCCGCTGCAAGCAAGTCAGAGGCAACGGATGCCGGCCCAGTCGGATTCCCCGAGTTAGGGCAGGCAGTCTCCCGAGATTCGCCTGCGTCGAGGCGACGCCTGCCAGATGCTTTGCAGCCGACGCCCGCCAGATATTTTGCGGCCACAGACACCATGGTCCAAGCACCATGGACGCCCATTTCCCAAGCCGTTGGATCAGACATCGTCCTGCTGCCGCCGGCTAGAATGACCGACCACGGTTGTTGGTGCATCACTATCCTCTGATCAGGCGACAGGGCGATGCGCCGCGCCTTGCCGGGCACGTTCTCGTCATGAATCTAAAATCGTTTTCCGAAGGGATTCATTGTTCAGTCCGACTGTATTCCGATTTGCAGAAGATGGGCTATACCAACAACTTGGTAATTTTTAACCCGTAGAGTGTGATTGACGATTGCTCAACGCCGGGAACACAATAACTGGGGATGACGGGCGCCCCAGTCTCTGAGAAGACGTGAGCGCTCGTCATAAACGGGTGAATTGGATTCAGTGTAGGATGATCGACGCAAGGAATCCATACCGTGGAACCGGTATTTCTCTAGTGGTCCAGCTGGTAGGCAAGGGCTACCATGCGCTGATATTTTTGTGACATTCGGGCGTGTCGAGCGTAGGCGCGTGATCGTGGTCGCGTTCCTCATGGCGATGTTTTGCTGTTCTGGTCTTGTGGCGCAAACGAAGGCGCTTGGTTCGCAGTCGATACTGCAGATTACCCGCACGGCCCCGGGTGGTTCCCTGGTCTCATCCGACCTTGCCGCCAAACGCCGGTCCCTCCGGTGGTCATGGAGAACTCGCCTAACAGCCTGTGGCAGAAATCCAAAAAATTTCGTTCGCCGAAGACAGGCCGGAAAGACAAAACGTGTCAGATGCAGGTTCATCGGCTTCGGGTGATTCGATGCAGCACGCCGAAAATGCCGCAATCGCGAGCTGTAGAAGCCAAATCGTATCCGAGGTCCCCTGCAGGGTCCTCGGTTTTCCGATTCCATAGCGTTGCCGCAGCAGCAGCGCCAGATTGAAGCCGACCGCGTGGAACAGAAGCCGCTTCAGGATATTTGCTTCGCTTCCTTAAATGGGTTCGTCGCATGCCACCGGTTTCGTACATGTGGAGCAGCCCAGGCTGATCGCGAGGTCGGTTTCAGAGAGAGCCTTTTGCGGGATGTACACGTTTGAAACGCATACCCTGTGGGCAGAACGTGGGACGGCTTGGAGAAGCATAAACGGTCGGGAGCAGCCGTTTTTGATCCTCTACTGAGAACCGCCGGCGATCGCTCCCACGATCAAGAATGGTTCTTTCCCTGTCGCGACCGCCTCAGGCAGCGGAGTGTCCGGTGATTCGTGGGACAGATCCTCGGAGCAAGCAAAGAACCTCACGAAGGGACGCCGCTGCCCGGTGGCGTGATCGCGGATCGTGCCTAGCAACGCCGGATAGTGCGCCTCGAGTGCATTGAGGACCGAGCGTTGGGTAACCTGCCCGCTGACTTCGATAGTCACCTCACTGCCGGAACGCGCGAGCGTCCGCAGATGTACTGGAAGTACGATCCGAATCACTGCAGCGTCTGGACCTCCACGGAAAGTACGGCCGGAAGGTCTCGGGCAATCGGAGCCCAACTATCGCCGGCATCGGCCGATGCGTATACCTGTCCACCCGTAGTTCCAAAGTAGACGCCGCACGACTCGAGGGAGTCGACCGCCATCGCGTCCCGCAGCACATTCACGTAGCAATCGCTTTGCGGCAGCCCTTGTGTGAGTGGTTCCCATTCGTTCCCGCCCGTGCGGCTCCGGTACACGCGCAGCTTTCCATCCGGAGGGTAGTGTTCCGAGTCGCTCTTGATAGGTACAACGTAAATCGTCCCGGGCTCATGGGCGTGA
>Ga0210409_10008576_pt1 | contig 10390 bp, 9 predicted proteins | sample IncBWH17MmetaG_FD_161649 | JGI IMG/M metagenome (GOLD analysis project Ga0210409, IMG submission 161649) | Forest soil microbial communities from Barre Woods Harvard Forest LTER site, Petersham, Massachusetts, United States - Inc-BW-H-17-M | ecosystem: Environmental > Terrestrial > Soil >...
AGGCGCATCGAGCCTTGCGGGTAGAGATTCGAATCCCAGCGGGAGAACGGGCTGTTTGCCGCACTAATCACCTTCGCTATCGCGTGGTAGCGATCTTCCGCTTTCTGATGCTGGGTCGGAGAAAGCTGCAAGTTGTCGCAGACATCAAACAGCATGAGGTCCAACGCATCCGCTCTAGCCGCTAACTCGTTAAAAGCCATTTCCTCTCCTTGCGCGGAACTCTCGTCTCGTGTAGATCCGCGTCATTTCCCAACCCGTACACGTTTAGGCACTCGTTCCGATATGTGTGCCTGAGTGAAACCTTCGCCGTCTTTTTGCTGGCGTGCTTCCAAATTTGCGTTATGATTCTCGTGTGTATCATGCATAGGACGTATCGTTAATAGTACATTATGTCCTATGTGTAAGACAGTGGAACATGTTCGTTTGCCCTCGTCAAGGGGTTCATAACTTTTTTCTCGGGAGGTCCGATGGCTCTGACGATCGACGATTTCGGTCGTTTGCTGGCAAAGAAGAGAGGCTCTCGCGGCGTTCGTGCCGCAGCGCTAGACGCAGGCGTGACTCCAGCCACTTATTCAAGAGTGGAGAACGGGCACATGCCGGACCTGCAGACTTTCGCAAGTCTATGCAAGTGGCTCGGACGTGATCCGCGCGAATTCCTAGGTATGGAAACGAACGAAGCCGCCAAGAAACCCCGAGCTGTTGTTCACTTCAAGAAGAAGAAGACCGTACAGGTGGAGACCGCAAAGGCACTCGGCGAACTCATTCTTGCGGCTCAGAGAGCGATCCTCGCTGCCGAAGATTTGGTTGGTCGGTAAACGTGCGCCGTGGATTCAAGGCGCAGGCGGAACGATCCGCCGCCGCGGCCCGGAATGCTCTGGGACTGCCACCGAATGCACCGATTGACCCTTGGTCTTACGCCGCCAGCCTGAACGTTCGAGTTCTCGATTTCAGCCAGCTTGGACTTCACCCGCGAGCCGTCTCCCAACTTACAGTCGTCGATGGTGACAGCTGGTCCGCAATGACCCTGCAGATCGATAGTACGTTCGCAATTGTTCTTAATCCGGCGCATGCTATCACTCGGCAGCGCAATGATCTGATGCATGAACTCGCCCACATAGAGTTATGCCATACTCCAGCGCGTGTTGAGGTCTCAGAGACCGGATTGTTGCTGCTGAGCGATTATTCGGACGATCAGGAGCAGGAAGCCGATTGGCTAGCTGCTTCGCTTCTATTGCCGCGAGATGGGCTCGTTCAATTACGTTCTGCGGGCCATTCCGCTGCGGACATTGCAAGTCGCTATGGCGTCAGTGAAGCGCTGTGCGCTTGGCGCCTGCGTATGACAGGCGTTGATGTCCAGATACGAAGAGCTTATCGCTGAACTTTCGTCCGCAACCAACGATTCGAGATGGGTCGAATGTGAGAATAGCCAACCCACTTAACAGCCGGGGGCACCGGCTTCACGGAGCGGGCATTCCAAGTTCGAACGGCGAAACGATATTCAGGAACAAACCTAATGTGCCAACTACCTGCAGAATTCATTCCGCCCACACGGGCTACTGGGCAGAACCATCGGCTGTCTGTCGGTCAGCCGTCAGCCAGCCTTCTGAGATGGGTTCCCACATGCCGACTTCCGGGGACTTATCTGAGCGAAGGGCAATCCGGATTACTTCCGAACCGCCGACCAACTGGGAGTTGATACCGCTTGACCGGCTTCGCGCGCTTTACTCGCCACAATTAGCAGAACAGTGCTACTCTTTTCCTGTTCCGAAGGTTTGATCTGTGAGCAAACTGCAACTCCGCGTCTTCGACGGAACCCGCCAGCTATTCTCGGCACCGGCACAGTTTTTGGTGACCATCACGGACGGCAACAGGACGCAGCAAGTCCGGGACTACTACCAAGCGAACGACATCACTTTCGATCTCCCGTTCTTCGATAACTTCGGCGACAACTACACCGTTGTTGTTTGGGCGAAGGGTTATAAGCAGGCGGGCTTTACGCCCGTCACCCTCTCGGACCAGTACTTAAAGACACTCGACATCATGCTCATTCCCGACAAGCCTGGCTTCAGCTTCGTCGATGCCCGATGGGATCCAGCAAGAGTCCTGTACCCTTTTCTGGGTAGCGACGTCGACAACGCGACTGGTGCGGCCCGTTACGATAACCTACTCGACCAAACGCCGAAATCGCTTGCTTGCCTCCTGAACATTTCCGAGGCGATGAGCCAGATCGCTCTCTCGCAGGGCACGCCCCTGGACTACATCAAACAGCTCCGATGGGATGCGCCCTACGCCCCGGCGCAGGACCGCTTTTATGCGTGGTGCGATCGCCGTCTCATCGATCAAGTCAAGAATGCCGCCGCAGCCGGCGAGTTCGCCGTCGAAAACAACCCAGGCCTCTTCCACCCCGGCGCTACCTCCAGTTGGAAGCAGATCCAATTCGGCGAAGCCAACGTCCAGCTCACCTTCCATGAGAACGACACGATGATCATCGGTGGAGTCGACTGCGTGATGGTCGAGCCCGATATCGACTACTACCAGGATCTCGCCGCCCACGCCCTGCTGGAGGTTATCGCGAACGCCCTTACACATTCCCTTACCGACCCCACCGAAGTCTATGTACTTCGCTGGATTGCGGGCCGGACCGCGGGAATACCAGAGTTCGCTCCGATATACACCATCACTTCCTAACGAAGGTAGAACTGGATAGCTGCCAATTTCGATCTGAATTTTGGCGACCTTCGTTGAAACGAAGCCCGCTCGGACTGAAATGCCGCCGCTTTTCCGAAGTATGGAAGACGTTTCATCTCGTTTCATTTCTGAATACCGGGCAAGCCGGAGGTTGACTGGAGCAAAGCCGACTTCGCGGTACCAATCAGCCCAGCTACGTAATCACGGTACATGCAAGTCGGCGTGATGCCGTCCACACCTTCGACATTCCGGAAAGCCGGTCGGCCGAACAGTTTGCGGTTTGGTCTTTCTAGTTGCGCAACGCTGAAATTAGTGGATTGATAGGGGTTGAGCCTGTGCTGGATCCTTGACGCCCCTGCTTTAATATTGTGACCGGATCAGAGAGGCGCGGAGAATATGATGCGTATCCTACGAGTCTTGGGACTGTTTCTCTTCGCCAGCTTGTTGTTCTGGTTATGGTATGACGCTCAGCCAAAACACAAAATAGAGTCCGGTCTTCGTCATGCATACATCGGTGGGTTGACGAAGGCAGAAGAGGAGGCGTTTAGCGAGGCGTTGCGGTTTGTAACAAGCGGCGTGAAGCCTGGCGGCATTTCTGTTGCCCTGAACAAGCCGGGGCTAAGCACGGCTATACAGGTGCTGACCATCACGGACGCCGGCAGTGTGGAGTTTCACTGCGGCCCCGGTAATGCAGCGTACGATCCGCATCTAGACGCGATCCTCGTTCATGTCGATCTCGTGCGGGCATGGTTGGCGCCGGAGTATGCCGCAACCGAGCTCTTCTCACCGCGAAAAGCCTTCTTTATCTTTCTCTTGCTTCACGAACTCGGCCATAGAGCCAAACACGGCTCTACGCGCAATATGTATGGGGCAATGGCTTCGGAGGGAGATCGCCATCTTGAAGAAGAAGCGGATCAGTATTCATTTGACGAAATTGAAGGCCTGGCCCAACACCCGCTCGTAATTCAGCCTGGAAGTCACAGCGCTCTCGCAGAGGCGTGGAAGCTTCATCCTGGCTCATTCTTCCTATTCAACTTCGATTTCGTTCCCGATACTCTTCAGCCAGGGGATCAAAAGCCTGACCCAAGATTGAACGCGAAGATCGCGAACGATCTCCTGGAACGCACTGCTAAACTGCGCGCTCAACCCTTACCGGTCAGACGCGACCTGTTCCTTCTGTCATTGCTTCACGCCCTGCCTCGCGCTGCCATGCGTGGTGATAGTCCATACTCCTCACTTCACGAAGACCGCGCACATCCCACTCTAGTTAGTCGGTTCAAAATCCTGTTAGACAACTATCGGAACAGTACCAGCGGACTGACTTACCCGCGTGATCCTGAGGGAATGTGGGCTGCAAGATCCGATGGACTGGCAGCAGTTGCGGAGCAAATCGAGTTGCTAAATCGGATGCAGTCTAGCCCTGTTGCCGAGATAACCGCTCCCACAGCGATTGCGAGTCTGGCTTGGAAAGACTCCAACTTGCTGATACTTGCATCGGATGGGCGAGTATACGCCATCGATCGCAAAGAGATGCGCGGAGACTCATCTCGCTCCTCTCTGACCGGAATATTGCTGAAACCCGCAGATGCCATAGTCCAGCCCGGTCCCCACACGCAATGGTCCACGATCCAATCCGAATTGTGGACCGGCTCTGATGGCCAGATCTACACATACACGGATTCGGGCGTGCTTGAAGCTGATCACGGACTCTGGACGAAAATTAAAGCCGGACCGTTTGCCAATCTCTCTATCTTGAGTATTGCCCGTGCCAGCTCATCGTCGATGATGACTATCTGGACTGGAGATCTATTAAAGATCACGGATCCTGCCAACCCGGTTGAGCCCACCGACAGTGAGCTAATCGTCATCAAAAATGGAGACACTATAGCAGCGCGCCGTTCTCTGTCGCAGCTTCAGGCGGACGTCGTCTCGCGAGCAGGACAAGAGTTAGAAACGCTCGACACAGCGGCTGTGAACCGGGATGGCATTTGGCTGTCCATGTGGAGCGTTGACGATACGTTGCTAGGGTTAGCTGCCTTCGATCCCCAGAATCTGCATTTTCTTCGGAGCATAAAAATCCACTCTCCCAAGCCAATCAGCAAAGACTCGTCGGCGATTGCAATTGGAGACTCCGGCCAGGTGGTGATCACAGTAAGTGCCGAGTCCAGCATCGAGCCGAAAGCGGGCGTTCATCTGGATCCGGTCGAAATCTTCAGCGTCACGGCAACCGGAACACTCGATAAGCGAGGAAGCATACCTATACCCTTTAGTAGGGTTGTCGCACTGTCGCCGGAGTTGCCGGAGCCGGTCATCGGAGAGGTGCAGTTCCTCGACAAAGACGAGCTGCTGGTGAATTCACACTCATGGAGCCCAAATTTCGTCTTCAATCTAACCGACGGCAATTCGAGACCACTATTCTTCCCGAGCACATCTCTCAATGCCACGAATTCAAAGGCTGAAATTGCATTTGTTCCTCTTTCCGGGGGAGAAGCATCGTTAGGAATCGATCCAGGAGGTAACTATCGATGCTACGTGCTAGCTTCTCCGCTCAGATGATCTACTTCGTTGCTGGAGGCGTTTGCTGTCCTGCTCCGCCTGCAGCCAGGGCATGCTCGCTCCGCCCGACGAAGGCATTCACAATGAGCAAACAGCAAAAGCCATTTTCCAACGCCACGAGCAAGAGACCCGGCAAGCTCATTCCATCCGTAGACTGAAGAAGAAGGGCATAGACAATAGGTGCACCCGCCAGGCCCAACCAAAGATCCACGGACCGGACTACTCCCGAAAGGAATTTAGGGACGTCCTGAATCGTACTGGTTCCGGCGGCTTGTATTTGCCGCAATTGACGGTTGGCGGAGCCCAAGATAACCCCGGCAAGCGTGCTCACAAAACTGAAGGCTAATCTCGCGATGTTCGGCCCACCTTCCTGCTGGAACATACCAAAGGAAGCGGCTCTTGGCACCAAAAACCAAAATGCAACGAGGCCTACAGCCGCCGCTATAAGTGCGGCTCCGATACTCAGAATCTTCGACATTCTTGACCTCCAGTTTGGCAATGATACTTTAATGTTCAGACGCTGAAGATTTAAGTTAAGCAACCTTCACGTGTACGTCCAGCCAGGGGCGTTCAGCTTGGCGTAAGCGTCTCACGAATGAATAGAGCTTCAAAGACTGGCTGAGCAGAAAACTTACTTTTCGCCTCGATCTGTACGAATGATGTACGCCTTGCGAGCATGGAGATTCCAGATCAAAATGCGGCCGGAGCCGAGATCCGTCAATTGCAAACCAGAACTGGCAGGGTGAAAGAGCAATTCTAGATGTCCGAGCCGCTCATCTACAAGATAGAAGGAATCGTGGATATACCCGAAGACAGCGCGTCCACCGCTTATTGGTTGGAGGCGCGGCTCCAAGGGAGTCATCCGGTTAACATTCCTGTAGTCCAGCGAGTACCCCGCCTCGCCCGCTAGGAACGGCACGGTATCAAACAGTTTTGGGGTGCCCGATGTAATCCTCCAGAGTTCAGCGTGGTAACCAGGTAGCCCCTCGCCGATTCGCACCGGCACCCACAGATCTCCATCCCAGACAGTCGCACCGGAGACATCGATATTTCCGGAACTGGACAGGCGGAACTTTGGGTGCTCGGTGACGCGGAAGGGAGCAGACGTTGAGACTTCGAAGAGACGGAGTTCAGTTCGGCCCTTCGGAGCTTGCGCGACAACGGCAAAGACGAGAGTATCGCCGCGCCATTGTAGCCTTCCCATAAACAATGCCGTTCCGGACAAGAGCCGTTTCAAACTGTCCGCAAGAAAGCGCTCAGTTACTTTCCCGGCGGGGGCGGTGTTGTGCGACGGCCACTGCCAGAACATATTCTGATTCGATGGTTCCGCCCAGAGGTCATTCTTGAGCGGCAAGCTGAACCTCGAGTGCTCGACATCCTGCCACCCTGGGTCCGGCATTGGATCAGGCGAAGTCTTCGATGGAGGAAGTCCAATCTGTGGGTCTCCAGTCTCAAACTCGTGGTTGACCCAGGCGCCAAAGCCTTCCGCATACTTGTATTGTTCCCCGACCTTTGAATAGCCTGTCTTCACCTCGACCGCGGATATTGGCTTCGAACTGTCCCCACCTTCGGAGGTCAACGCTTCGAGTGGAATTCTCTCTATCTGTTCTTGGAGTCGGTCTAATCCGATAGCCGGGATGTCAGTTCTTCCGAGCCAAAGGAAACGTGCTCGAACGTCAACCCTTGTTAATGGGCCAGACAAGAACAACTCCTTGTGGTCCCAGTCGCCGAGCGCTGCAAACCGGGCCAACTCAGCCTGAACCACACCGGTCTCAGCCTTCAAAGCTTCGCCCGGTGGGGTTACCTCGACATTGCGAATCGCTGTGTCGACTCGATCGAGCATGTTGGGGTGGTTTCGGTTTGAATAGTAGGGACTGAATGGGCTCGACGAGAAGAGCAGATCGTTGGCCATCAGAATGATCCCGCCAAGAATGTCTCCAGCCGCTGTGTCCGTTTCCGTAAGCTGCTCCGATTTCAGGCCGATCTGCGCTAAAGCGTCTAGTTTTTTCAACTCGGACGGTTCGTCTCTCGCCCTGTGGGCCGCAAAAATGGTCGCCACCGCTGAACGATCGGCTTCCACCTCTTCAGATAGACTTGCAGTTCCTTCTCCCCATCCGTAGTAGAAGAATGCGGCCGCACGTCTATGTTTTTGCCAATGCCCCAGTTCATGCGCGAGGATGAAGTTCGTGTAGCTGACGATATATCCATAGTCGTTGATCGTGAACATCGAATTGACGCTCGGCGAACCGATGATGTTGACCTCGGTTGGCCAAAGTAGCGATCGGTCGATAAAGATGACATTCAACTCAGGATCGAAGAGTGCGTTCCCACTTCCGCACTGCGTGACCTTCTCATAGGCTGGCGTTGTCACGACTAGGGTGAGCCGACTGCGATCAATCGGGGCATTAATTGCCACCGGCTGAGCGACGCCCGCATGTCGCGCTAGCCAAGTAAACTGCAATTGCAGGCGCTTGGTGAGCGCCGGATCTACGCTGCCCAATTTCCCCTGATTGATGAGTGCGTTCAACTCCCGCTCGCGTCGCCCTGATGGGCTGGATGAAAATGCCAGCCAAAGAACGAGCGCGAGTACAGGCAAGGACAAGAGCATCCTCTTCAGCGCTAACAACCGGACTGAACTGGTACGGGTTTTCACACGAAACCTATCAAAAGGACATGGAGAAGTATGCCACGGTGAAGCTTTCATCCATGCCATCGTCGCAAAAGACGGCGCCGAAACCGGACAGATCCATACGCTCTCCCGCTGGCGGCAGCTTCGCGCTTTCCATTGCTATTATCCATGGGGTCAGGTGAACTAATCGCAGTCCGATGCGAACTGGCTCAGCACTCTTTGAGCACGACACGCCGGAGGGTGTTGTGGAACTTGCCGAGAGCCATTACGCTAGGCCGAATTAGTGACTGAAAGCCGACTTTTCGGTGTCTCTATGTGCTTGTCCATCTTCCGTCGGTCTCATGAGGCCTCGTTTTGGAGTAGGCCGAAAGTTGGGGTGGTAGGCCAGCCCACGTACTCGTAAGTCGTGTGTTGCACGGTGGGGCTCAAGCCGTTATTTGCGAGCCGTTCGTAGAAGGTCATATCGCCCAGGGATGGAAGATTGACAAGGTAGGGACCGAACTGCACAGTCCACCCGAGGTGCCACGCCGGCTCAAGTACGCGCAAAACGCGTCGTATCGTGAGGGGAAAGTCCTCTTGTGCGTCAGCAACGAAGGTTAGCATACGTCGCTCATCGCACTCCCGGATCTGTGTTCGCACAATGTCCATCGCGGGGTCGAGAACAATCTTGTAGCCCTCCATCGCCACCAAGGCGAGATAGCCCGCGCGCAACCAGCTAATGCGCGCGCCAAGTTCCGAGTATCGTTCGTGCTCCACGGTCAGCGAGGTACCAACGCGTCCGAGACGCTGAAGTTCTTCGCTCGTTCCTGGTCTATTGAGTTCCTTGGGGATCGTGAGCGAGTATGAGCCGTCCCTCGCGTGAAGCTGGCCATTCACAGTGATTCCGCCGATGGTCGCCCTGATGCGATGCGGCCGGTCGGGCCTGCCCGTCATTGCCAGGCGTACGTCCTCTCTGGTCTTTGCATCGGCGTCCAGCTTAGTTCCCGCCGTGTTGTTGCACTCCTTGCAGGTAAGGAGGAGCTCATGACCGCCGACGCCTTTCGGTGGCACGTGCTCCTTCGAAAGCCGACCATCGTCGAGCGCCTCGACTGTGAACGGCTTCCGGCAAATCGGGCACACGTAGGTCGGCGCAGCATATATACCCGGACACGCCTGACTGTACGCTTTAGCACCCAGATCAAACCAATCGCGCTTCTTCTGTTGTACTGACATCTCTAGATTAATTATCGCAAAGAAGGAATTGGCACACTCTGGGATTCGGAGTGGCGGGATTGCACAGGTTTCAACGGCCACCCTGATTTGAATCCCTTCGTGAACCTACTGATCCAATGAGAATCGAGACGGCAACGCTGCCTCAAGATTGATTGGTTCGCCGGTGATGGGGTGGTGGAGTTTTAGAAAGCGGGCGTGCAGGAAATATCCTCCATCGCCGGGGAGCCCGGGGAGATTTTCAAGAGGCTGGCCGGATAATCCGTACAGAGGATCGCCTACCAGCGGATGGCCGATGTATGCCAGATGGATTCTGATTTGATGAGGGCGTCCCGAATTCAGGCTTACCTCAAATATTGTGGTGCTTGCAGTGCGTGAGATCACCTTCGCCAATGACTTTGACGGCTTGCCACTCGGGCTGGCGGCCCACACCATGCCGATGCGCGGGTGCGGTACAAGGCCGATGGGTGTGAGGATTTCGTAGGCGTCGTGCTGCGCAATGTTTTGAGCCAGCGCACAATAGATTTTTTGAATTCTGGGTGTGTTCCAGTCTGCGCCTAGTTTAGCGGCGGCCTGCGGTGTTTTGGCGAAGAGGACGATGCCGGTAGTGGCTCGGCCCAACCGGTGGACAGGGTTTGCGTTCGGGGTTTGCTTTTGCACCAGCCGCAGGAGGGTGTTTTCCATAAAGCCGCCGCCGGGGAGAGTGGGCAGCCCGCCAGGTTTGTTAACGGCCAATAGATGCGGGTCATTAAACAGGACTTCGAAGTGCTGAGGAGCGTCTGGTTCGATCCAGGGTGGACGGTTCCAGACAAGGGTTTGGCCTAAAGTGAGCGATTCGCTTCCGGTGGCGGTGATGCCGTTGACGGTGACTTCGCGCTTGGTCAGATTTTGTTGCCAGACTTGTAGGGTTGAGTGTGGGTAAAGGCTTGCCAAGTAGGAGAGCAGGGTTCGTCCATGATATTTGGTGCTGATGATTGTGGTATAGGCACAGCCCCGGTTGAGCATGTTGGTTGAGTCTAAGTTATAGCACCTGCGGCAGGAGTTGCTGGCTGCGTCCGGTGTAGGAAGCCAGATTCCGCGCGGACCACGCGCAATCCGTAAGCTATGCCTATGGATCAGTACCGAGAAACGCGCATGGCACCCTTCATGCGACGAGACCCCCTTGCAGCGAGAAAATGTGATGCCATGCCGACTTGTCTTTACTAATTGCGGCGGGCCCTTCTGTCGTGAACTCGACCGGCTGAATCAGAAATCGCGCTGGCTATTGGTCGATCGGCGAAGGCGGCAGCCATATCTGTGCACGATGAA
>Ga0210409_10008577_pt1 | contig 10390 bp, 5 predicted proteins | sample IncBWH17MmetaG_FD_161649 | JGI IMG/M metagenome (GOLD analysis project Ga0210409, IMG submission 161649) | Forest soil microbial communities from Barre Woods Harvard Forest LTER site, Petersham, Massachusetts, United States - Inc-BW-H-17-M | ecosystem: Environmental > Terrestrial > Soil >...
GAATCCGCTGAAGCCGCCGAAGGATCCCGATAATCCTCAATGGGAAAATCTGAGCTCGAACGTGGGGGCGCAATATTTTTGGATCGACCGGATTTTTTACTGGAAGGGCGAGCAGGACAATTTCGTGTGGCAGCTTTTCCATACCTCGCGGCCGGGGTCGCTGGATACTTCGCTGGTCTCGACGGACAGCATTAACAATCCGCGGACGATGAATGCGGTGTACCTGCTGAAGGAGCGGCTGGAACATGCGACGCGGTGGGGCCAAGAGACGTTGGCCGGAGGGCAGCGAAACAACAAACAATTCAACGACTACATTCCAGTGGACAACAGCGGAGCGGGCAACGAAACGGAAAAGCAAAGAGAAGAGCAGAGGTTGGACACGTATTATCATCCGCCAGACACGGTGTGGACGCCGCGCGTGCTGAAGGATGGCTCAGACTCGGTGGGGGCGCTGGGCGCGCTGAATCGGGTGTATCTGAACATTGGAACGTTCAGCGAAGAGTGGTTGCTGCATTTTAATGCGCTGGTGGGCGGAAAGCCGATTTCGCCGATTGAAATTTCCGTGGCACGGAAAAATTCGGCGTATTTTGCGGCGACCGAAGCACAAACGCCGGCCATGGCGCTGTTTTTTCTGAAGAGCACGGAACCGCATCATCTGGAGGATTTGCGCAAGACGGATGCGGATGCACGGAAAGCGCTGGATTCGGATGAAGCGCTGGTGCCGCGAGGGAAAGAGGTGTTTGCGGAACGGTGCGCGCGGTGCCACTCGAGCAAATTGCCGGAGTTTCCACCGGATGTGGCGGCGAATGCAATGGATGAGGGCCGCGGATGTGGGGGAAAGAATTATCTGGATTGCTGGTCGAAATATTGGGCGTGGACGCAGACGTACGGATTCAGAGAGAAGATGACGGAGATGGTGAAGCAGCCAGATTTTCTGGTGCACAATTATTTGTCGACGGAGCTGCGGATTCCGGTGACGCTGCTCGAGACGAACGCGTGCAGTCCGCTGGCTACGAACGCGCTGGCGGATAACATTTGGGATAATTTTTCTTCGCAGTCTTATAAAGAGCTGCCGTCGGTGGGGACCATCACCTGGTACCACCCTTATTCGGGGGAAGCTAGAAGTTATCAAATGCCGGCTGGGGGACGGGGATATACGCGTCCGCCGTCGCTGGTCAGCTTGTGGTCCACCGCGCCGTATTTACTGAACAACAGCGTGGGAAAATTTAATGCGGACCCGTCGGTGAAAGGGCGGCTGGATTCGTTCCAGAATTCCATCGAGCAGCTGCTGTGGCCGGAGAGGCGGGAGAAGGATGAATTCCTGGGCGACAGAATTCCTGGAAAGATCGATCGCACTACGCAAGAAAGCTATCTGCGAATATCTGACGGTTACCTTCCGGATGCGCTGACGAAACTGCCGCGGCTTGCGCGGGTGCTCCCTGATTCCATTACGCACGAAAATGGGATGATCCAGATCGGACCAATTCCCAAGGGCACTCCGGTGGGCCTGCTTACCAATTTGATGCTGCTGTCGGAGAGTACGGATCCGGCGGAACGACTGCGGCATGACAACAAACTTTTCAGTCTGGCGCTGAAAATCGGCGGCGATCTGAAGAAACTGCCCAAGGACGCCAGCGACGAAGAGAGGCGGAAAGTATTCTCCAACGTGGTGGATCCACTTTTGGAGCTGAGCAAGTGTCCGGACCTGATTGTAAATCGCGGGCATTATTTCGGCACGGATAAGTTCACGGGAGGCGAACCGGGACTCAGCGACGCGGATAAACATGCGTTGATCGCATTTTTGAAACGGTTTTAGGGACATCGCGGCGGGAATTCCCGGCCGATGCGGGCCATGAGTGAAGATTTGAGCGCGGGGAGCACGTAAATTCAGGTCTCCTGACATACCGCCTTGAAAAAATGCCCAGAAATCACGCGAACAATGATACAGGCGATGCCATCTCCTTTTGCATTGTAGCTGTATCCTGAGGCCATAGCCGCTGTACGTGACGGGGAAGTCACTCGCGGAGCTCACGCCTCGGCCCGCATCTGGCTTGGGTTTTTGCCCCTTCAGGCTGCGAACGAAAACCTGTCCGCTTTTTCAATCACCCGTCGGTACCACTTGCATCCCCAGCGACTGCCACTGGGAAATTGTCGTGCCGGACCTGCGACCTAGCAGCATCTGGTTTGAGTTTTTGCGTCCCAGGGTGCGAACCAAAACCTGTCCGCTTTTTCAATCGCCCGTCGGTGCCGCTCGCATCCCCCGTTGCAACCTGCCCTTGCACTCCAAAAAGCGGACAGGTTTCCGGGGTACTATGTCAGGAACTCTGAAATTATGGCAACCGACTACATCCATCGGTTGGCTGAGGAATCGCTCCCACGATCACGGCGCAAAAATCTAGGTGCACTAACTGGTGTCGCTAGCGAGAAATTGAGAGCCATTTTTTCCTTCATTAGTTGCACTACACCTGCACTCACGCTAGTCGACCGACGTTAAAGCCTATATAATTCCCTTCCAACTTACGGGGGACTCGGATGATCCGTTCTTCGCCCAAAGTGTTGTCTCGCGGCATTTTGGCGGTTGCGATGTTTGGCTTCGGCTAGGCTGCCTGAACACAATAGGGCATAAGACTTCCCGTTCTTGGGAATAACGCACTTATTTCGTCCACTTTTTTGGGGAACAGGAGGAGCAATGTACACAAGCCGGGTCATCGCTGCCGTTTTGCTGACTTCCTTTCTTTGCGTAGGAGTTCAATCTCAAGATGCACCGTCGTACGCTCTGCGTGGAACAGTGATTACCCCCACAACGGTGATTCCGAATGGCACTGTTTTGATTGTCGCAGACAGGATTGGAGGCGTCGGAGCGGACGTCAACGCTCCAGATGCAACCACCCCGGTGGAAACGGATAGCTTCATATTTCCGGGGCTAATCGATCTTCACAATCATCTGACATGGAATCTGTTTCCGCGTTGGCCCCCCGTCAATTGGAAGCCCACCGATTGGGATCCAACCAAGAAATTCGGAGCCCGCTACGACTGGCAACAGCTGCAGTCCTATAAGGAAGACCTCGACACGCCTCACAGTGCTCTCCTCGCAGAGGGGTGGGGCTGCGAGATGAACCGCTACGGTGAGGTGAAGGCCATCGCTGGAGGCTCCACCTCCTCTATCGGTAGTCTCGGACCCTTAAAGTGTATCGAAGGCCTCGCGCGAGACTTGGACTTCTACTCTGGCCTATACCAAGCAGACGATTTCACGTCAGAAAAACTTGCGTACAACATTTTTCCACTCGAAATGCAGATAAACGACGCCGATAGCGTACGGACCCGGCTATCGTCCGGTCAGCTCAAGGCGTTTATCATACACGTAGCGGAAGGAGCCTCCGGTAACGCGAGCGTCGCGCGCGAGTACAAAATGTTTTTGGCTCAAGGATTCTTGCGGTCAGGAGTCTCCATTATTCATGGCGTCCCCCTGAGAGCCCCGCAATTCCAGGAAATGGCCGCCCACGGCATCGGCTTGATATGGTCCCCTAGAAGCAACATTGAGCTCTATGGAGCAACCACGGATATCGGAGGCGCAAAAAGTTCTGGTGTGGTGATTGCGATTGCCCCGGATTGGAGCCCATCCGGTAGCAGCGGAATGCTAGAAGAATTGAAGTACGCTGAAGCCTGGAACGCTCGCCAGCATCCAAAGATGTTCGAAGACGCGGACCTCGTCAAGATGGCGACTATCTATCCAGCCCAACTCGCCGGCTTAAGCGATAAGATTGGCACACTCTCTCGTGGTCATCTTGCGGACCTGCTTCTGCTCAAGCACAACAGAACCGACCCCTATGCAGCCCTTTTGCACGCCACCCCCTTGGATGTCCGGCTCGTTGTCGTGGGTGGCAAGCCCATCTATGGCGACAGGGATCTAATGGAGAAACTTCTCCCCCAAGCTGCCCTAGAGCCGGTAAGTATATGCCACAAAGATGGAGCAAAAGTTCTTTACCTTGGCAGCGAGGCTTCTCAGGGCGGACTCAGGAAAACGTGGAAAGAGACCTCCGAACAGTTGGCTCGGGCTCTTCAACAATGGAAGATTTCTATTGCGGAACTGGCCGAGGAGTCAGAGTGCGTCAAGTAGCCGCAGCGTGCGCCCTGCCCTGCTCGGGGCTGGGAATTGCAGCGGTTGGCTCAACGCGGCGGCACCCGGCCAGTGCAGAGCCGAGCGCATGACCATCGTCACTTCCAAATCGATGCGCCCCGTGTTGCGCCGATCCTCGAACATCACCCGCAAGAACTGTTCTACTTCGCGCGTGATCTCTTGCCGCAGCGCTTCGACCGTTTTTTTCAGCTTCTTTTCTGCCTCCTCCTCGAGAGGCCGCAAACGGCAGGTCTCCTTGTTGGTTCCCAGAAACTCACGAGTGAGCTGCAGGAATTTTCGGAACTCCTGCACTTCTCGCCCGGCTTTCTGGATCGCCGCACGGGTGGGCACCTCCGGGGAGATAGTCTTACTATCGAGCTTATAGGTGAGCCGGAAATTGGGCCGCGGCCCGGCTGACCGGGTTGATCGCAGTGACACTTTGGCTAACCGCACCGACCCGAGGTGCCCGTAATGCTGCCGGGGCGAAGGTCGCCGAGCTCTGCGATGCGCTGAGCAAGCACTTCACGTCGCTGTTCTTAGGAAATAGCTACCCGAAAAGGAGATTAGCCCCTTCTCCCTCTTAACGTCGCGCCCCTCATCAACTCATCAACTAGCTCACTTGACGGATCTATGGCCCGCGCCTATGGTAAGGGCTTCATGCGGGGCTTATTGCACGCATCAACCAGAGCCTCACCTGATGAAACGTCGGGGAACAACGATATCTGCAATGCCCGGACGGGGAGTTTGCGGCCGGCCCAGGATTGGGAAGCGTGCACCGGGCTGGGCTTGATCGACGGCGCGCAGTTGCTCGCGACGCTACCGGGACAGCAACCAGCTGCACCGCCGGCTGCGGCTATCCCCTTCGCGAGGAGGGCGAAGGCTTAGGTCTTCGGCTGTCCCTGGTATGACTCCACGCCATATTCAGCCCCGGTAGCAGATCTCGATTATTCGGTTTGTCGGATGTGAGGAGGAGCTATGTTCGAAAGTCGAAGGCCTGCAGCGCATGGACTGACGGCGCTGCTTTTTCTGCTAATGGCATTGGTTTTGCCGGGCGCTGCTCAGTGCTCTCCCGAGGAGTTTCACGTTCCGGTGGAGTATTACAAGCTGCCGAACGGTCTGCGCGTCGTGCTTTCGCAGGATCGCACGGCGCCCACGGTTTGTGTGGGCGTCTATTACCGCATCGGCTTTCGGATTGAACCCAGGGATCGCACGGGCTTCGCTCATCTGTTCGAACACATGATGTTTCAGGGCTCCAAGAACCTCGGCAAGATGGCGTTCATCAAACTGGTGCAGCAGAACGGCGGAGTGCTGAACGGATCCACACGGTTCGACTTTACAAATTATTTTGAGGTGATGCCCTCCAACAAATTGGAGACGGTGTTGTGGGCCGAAGCCGATCGCATGAGCGGTCTCGCCGTAACGGACGAAAACCTGAAGAACCAGCAGGGTGTGGTGGGCAACGAAGTGAAAGTAAATGTGCTGAATGCGCCGTACGGCGGCTTTCCCTGGATCGACATGCCCATGGCCGCGAATTCCAACTGGTATAACGCGCATAATTTTTACGGCGACCTGCTGCACATCGAAGCCGCCAAGCTCGATGAGGTGAAGAAATTCTTTGATACCTACTACTCGCCGAACAATGCCGTGTTGGCGATCGTTGGCGACTTCGACCCTGCCGAGGTGAAAAAACTCGTTGAAAAATATTTCGCTTCGATCAAATCAGCGCAAGTTCCACCACAACCAGATCTGACGGAACCTCGCCAGGACAAGGAAAAGCACGTCACCAAAAAAGATCCTCTCGCCCCGAAGCCCGCGATTGCCGTTGGTTACCACATGCCCGACCGCAACACGCCTGAGTATTACGCCATGGGCCTGATCGAGCAGATGCTGATTGAAGGCGACGACAGCCTGCTGCGCCAGGAACTTGTGCAGAAGCGTGGTCTGACTGAGAGCGTACAGGGCGGCATCAATTTGCTGGGAAACATGTTCGACTACAACGGGCCGATGATTCTCTCCGCCGATCTCACGTTTGACGCCTCCACGAAGCCCGAAACCGTGCTGGAGGCTATCGATACGGCGGTCGAACCAGTGCGCAGCAAGCCGCTAGATCAGAAAACGCTGGACCGCTCGCTGGTAAAGCTTCGCTCCAGTCTCTACGACACGATGGGGGAATTAGGCGGCTTTGGACTCGTGGACTTGCTTGCCAGCTTTGCACTTTTTGACGACGACCCGAGCCGCGTGAATTCTCTGGACGCCGAATTCCGTAAAGTGACGCCGGAGCTGGTGCAAAAGACGGCGCAAGAATACTTGCGGCCCGGAAATCGCACGGTTGTCCTGGTCCAACCCGCACCAAAAGACGCCGCACCAGCGCCAGCGAAAAACCAATAAGAGGGGAGAACACAGATGAAGGAGATCATTGTGAAAAAGAGCCTGCTGACCCTGCTGGTCCTGGCGGTATCGTTGGTAGCGATTGCACCGGCGTTTGGGCAAAAACAGACACCGCCTGAAGGTAGCGCTCCGAAGAGCTTTACGGTACCTGCCAGCGACACCTATGTGTTGCCAAGCGGATTGAGCGTCACGCTCGTGCCTTACGGCACTATTCCGAAGGCGGCGGTTAGTCTGGCGGTCGAAGCCGGCAGCTTGAACGAAGGCAAGTCGCACGCTGGCGTGGCCAGTCTCACAGGTGACCTCTTCCGAGAAGGTACGGCTACGCTCACCTCTCATCAGTTAGCTGAGGCGACCGCGCAAATGGGTACCGCCCTAACCGTTCCTGTTGGGGAGGATCAAACCAAGTTTGAACTCGATGTCCTCCAGGAATCCGCACCAGACGCGGTGAAAATCCTCGCGGACGTCGTGGAGCATCCTCGCTTCCCCGAATCGGAGTTGGCGCGCCTGAAAAACGACGCGTTGAGAAGAATCGCCCTGCAATGGTCGCAACCGCAAACCATTGCCGATATTCGTTTTCGAAAGCTGCTTTACGGCGAGCATCCATACGGCACGGTTGTTCCCACGGAAGATGACGTGAAAAAGCTTACGCTGCAGGATGTGAAAGACTATTACAGCTCGAATTTCGGCGCGCAGAGGTCGCATCTGTATGTCGCCGGCAAATTTGACAAAGCCGCCGTGAAAAAAGCGATTGCCGATAGTTTCAGCGGTTGGACGAAGGGACCTGCACGCATGGAAAATGTGCCGTCACCCACGGCACACCGCGTGCTGGATGTGACGGACCGTCCCGACGCACCACAATCGACGCTGAAACTTGGCTTGCCCGTGCCCGCGCCAACCAGTCCGGAGGCTATTCCTCTGGGCTTGACTAATGCTTTGCTTGGTGGATCGTTCAATTCCCGGATCACGTCCAATATCCGCGAGCAGAAGGGCTACACATATTCCCCCTACAGCGAGATCTCGCGGCGATATCACGATGCATACTGGGCGCAAAATGCGGATGTGACCACGCAATTCACCGGCGCTTCCCTCAAGGAAATCTTCGGCGAAATCGATCGCTTGCAGAAGGAGGCTCCCTCGGCCCCGGAACTAAAGGGGATTCAGAGCTACTTGTCAGGTATCTTCGTGATTCAGAACTCGAACCGGCAGGCCCTCATCGGCCAGTTGCAGTATGTCGATTTCCAGGGTCTCGGTGAGGACTACCTGAAGAACTACGTGCCCCGAATAAATGCGGTCACGCCGGCGGATGTGCAGAAGCTTACACGGAAGTACATTCGGCCGGAGGCGATGGTCATCGTGGTGGTGGGGGACAAGTCGAAAATCTCTGACCAGCTCATGCCATTTCAAACGGGCAAATAACAGCAGGCCGGCACTAGGACATTCAGCTCTTCTTTAAAAACGGCGACGGCAGGCGTTTGCGTCGGCTCCCTCTTCCTATATAGAGGTTTTAGTCTGCTTCCTTTAGGAATCTTCTCCACGCGTTGGCCTTCGCCGTGTTGGAGCAGTCGGACCTGTCAGCGAGGTCTTTATTCGTACCGTAGAGCCACCATGGGGTCCACGCGCATCGCGCGCCGCGCTGGAATGTAGCTAGTGAACAGCGCCACCAGCGTCAAAAGCATCGCAACTCCCGCAAAGGTCAGCGGGTCTGTTGCGCCCACTCCAAATAGCAGATTCGACATCAGGCGCGTCAACGAGAGTGCCGCTGCGATTCCAACGGCTATGCCGAGGAGCGCCACCTTTGCACCTTGTCCCAGCACCAGGAGCAGCACATCCTTCCGTTCTGCGCCAATCGCCAAACGAATGCCCATCTCACGCGTCCTCTGGCTCACGGAATAGGACACCATGCTATAGATCCCAACCGCGGCAAGGAGCAGCGCGGCGCTCGAAAAAATGCCGAGCAGCACCATGTAAAGGTGCCGGCGCGCCAGGGATTCAGCAAGAATCTGGTCGAGCGTCTCCGCTCTGGAAATCGGTTGATTCTTATCGATCGACCAGATCGCGCTCTTCACAGCTGGAAGCAGCCGCAGAGGGTTGTCCTCGCTGCGCACCACAATCGTGTTGAAAAGTTGAGGGAATTGAGAATACGGCCAGTAGATCATCGGGCCGACCACGGCGTCTAATCCGTTGGTCTTAACATCGCCAACAATTCCCACAATCTCGCCGGTCAGGGGTGACCCCCAGTCTTTCATGGTGACGCGCTGTCCAATAGGATCCTCGTGTGGCCAGTATTCACGTGCCATCGTTTGGTTGATCATCAATACCCGTCTGGCACCCGCATTGTCACTTTCAGTGAACTCGCGCCCCGCGAGCAGCGGAATGCCCATGGTCCGGAAGTAGCCGGAATCTGCGGTCCGGATGTCAGCAGAAGGCTCGTTGTTGGCTGGCGGGACAGGGCGTCCGGCAATCACAAAATCCGTATCAGGACCGCCCGTGATCGGTAGCGCATTCACTAGTCCCACTGACCGCACGCCCGGAACACTGCGGATGTTTTCTAGCAACTGATGCAGAAGCACTGGACCTTTTGGATCTCCCTCCGGATATTCTACGGGAGAGAGAAATAGAGGTATGGCAAGAATGCCACTCGGGTTGAATCCCGGGTTGACTTGTAGCAGTCGGACAAAACTGTTGGCAACCAAGCCCGCTCCCACTAAGAGCACCACGGCAAGCGCGAATTGAAGTATGACCAGCGCCCGACTGGAGCCAGGTCGCGTTGCGCCCGTCAAAACCGAACCGCCTTCCTTGAGCGAGGTGATCAAATCGATCCGCGTGCCCACCACGGCCGGCGCCAGCCCGAAGAGCAGTCCTGTGACGAGCGAAACAAGGAGCGTGAATCCGAGAACCCGCCAATCCAAGCTGATTTCTCCGGACCTCGGCATGTCATTCGCATTGACGGCCACGATTAAGAACAGACTCTGCGACGCAATTCCTAAGCCCAGCGCAGCCCCAAGCGAGGAGAGGACCAGGCTTTCGGTGAGCAACTGGCGCGCGAGCCGCGCCCGGCCCGCCCCGATAGCAAGACGAATTGCAAACTCTTTTTGACGCGCCGCGGCTTGTGCAAGCTCCAGATTCGCCAAATTAGCACACGCCAGCAACAAAAGCAGACCCACCGCAAATATCAAGATCAGCAGTGCCGGTTGAACGGGTGCGACCAAGTTTTTCTGCAGCGACACCGCTGTGATGAGCATTTCCGGATCTACTCCGGGGTTCTGTTTTTCGATCCGCTCCGCGATTACCGTCATCTCTCCTTGTGCGCTGCCGAGCGTCTTCCCGGACCGAAGATCCGCGATCACCGTCAGCACGTGGCTACGGCGGTTATTGTGCAGCTCTCCGCCTGCGACCAGCGGACACCACACGCTGGATTTGTCTGGATAATCGAACCCTCTCGGCATCACCCCGATGACACGGTAATTTTCTGCGCTCACACGCAGCATCCTGCCTAGAATCCCGCGATCTGACCCGAACCTGCTCTGCCAGAGCGCATAGCTCAAGACCACTACATGATAGTCTCCGCCGGGCTGGTCGTCCTCCGCACTGATCGTTTTCCCAAGCAACGACTGGAGCCCGAGCGCGGAAAAGAAACTTCCGGAGACCAGAGCTCCGGTTACGTGTTCCGGCTCACCGTCACCGGTCAGGTTAAAACTCCACGGCCGGAAGGCGGTAATGTTTTCAAGCGATTTCGACTCCCGTTCGAGATCGAGGTAGCTGGCATACGTGAAGTTCGCCGCGCTTTCTCCCGGGTGGCTCTCCTCAATTCGCACGAGCCGGCTGCTATTGGGATACGGTAGAGGCCGAAGCAGAACGCCGTTGACTACGCTGAAGATTGCCGTG
>Ga0210409_10008578_pt1 | contig 10388 bp, 10 predicted proteins | sample IncBWH17MmetaG_FD_161649 | JGI IMG/M metagenome (GOLD analysis project Ga0210409, IMG submission 161649) | Forest soil microbial communities from Barre Woods Harvard Forest LTER site, Petersham, Massachusetts, United States - Inc-BW-H-17-M | ecosystem: Environmental > Terrestrial > Soil >...
CGATCCAGCCGAGATACTGCTCCATCCCGGCGCTCAGGGGAAGGGCCAAGAGCTCGGGTACCTTATACGGGTGAAGCTCGGCGAACGCCGATTCCAATGCCGAGACACGCTCCGCTCGCGTCTTGAGCAGCACAACCACTTCGGACTCATCCGCGACGCGGTCTTCCCACCGATAGAGCGACCGTGCGCCAGGCAGCAGTGTGCCGCATGCGATCAACCGACGGTCCAGCAGCGCCCGAACTAGTGCCATGGCCTCGTCTTCGGTTGCGACGGTAGTCAGAACGACAACGGCGTCCGGAATCACAGTCTCACAGGGATGACGACCCTCGCTTGCATCGCGCCACGGATTGGCGCGAACTTACCAAGCTATGTCCGAAGAATCGCTGGTCATTCGAGGCGCGCGCGAGCACAATCTCCGCAATATAGATGTGACGATTCCGCGCGACCGGCTGACCGTGATCACCGGGCTGTCGGGATCGGGAAAATCGTCGCTGGCGTTCGACACGATCTATGCCGAAGGCCAACGCCGATACGTCGAATCGCTCTCGGCATATGCCCGCCAGTTCCTCGGGCTCATGGAAAAGCCGGATGTCGATTCGATCGACGGGCTGTCACCGGCGATCGCCATCGAGCAGAAAACCGCCGGCCATAACCCTCGCTCGACAGTTGGAACGGTCACCGAAATCTACGACTACCTGCGCCTGCTGTATGCGCGGGTCGGCACGCCGCACTGCTCGAGCTGTGGCCGACCGGTCGAGCGCCAAAGCGCCGGCCAGATCGCCGACATTGTCCTGGCGTGGCCAGCCCGCACGCGGATGGAAGTACTGGCCCCGTTGGTCCGCGGGCGCAAGGGCGAATTCCGCGAGCTGTTCGACTCGGCTCGCAAGCAAGGGTTCGTTCGCGCCTATGTCGATGGCGATCTCATCGAGCTCGCCAACCCGCCAAAGCTCAATCGTCGTCAAAACCACAGCGTTTCGGTCATCGTCGACCGCCTGGTCGTCGAGCCGAAAGATCGCGGGCGCCTGGTCGACTCCCTGGAGACCGCCCTTCGTCTAGCCGACGGTTTGGTCGAGGTGTCGCGCGCGGACACGAGCGAGACGCAGATCTTTTCCGAGAAGTACGGCTGTCCCGCGTGTGGCATCGCCTTGAGTGAGCTCGAACCACGGCAATTCTCGTTCAACTCGCCATTCGGCGCGTGTCCCGCGTGCAGCGGACTCGGAACTCGCCGTGAGGTCAGCGAAGAATTGACCCTTGGCGACGCCAGTATCTCGCTGCTCGAAGGCGTGATTCTGCCGTGGGGCGAGCCGGACGGATATCTCCGCAAGGTGATCCTGCCGGGGCTCGCCAAGCGCTTCAAGTTCGAGTTGAACACGCCGTGGGGGAAACTGCCGGCGTCGGTCCAACACGTACTCCTCCGCGGTGCGCCGGGCGGCGATGCCGCCAAGTGGGAGGGTATTATCGCCAACATTCAGCGCCGGCACGATGAGACCGAGTCCGACACAGTGCGTATGGAACTGGCGCAGTACATGGTGGCCGTTCCGTGCTCGGCCTGCAGTGGCCGCCGCCTCAAGCCCGAATCGCTGGCCGTCACGATCGCCGATCGCAACATCGGTGAGGTCACCGAATTCTCGGTCGCCGATGCGGATGGGTTCTTCGACGCCTTGGCCCTGCGCCAAACTGAAATCGCCGGCCCGATCCTGAAAGAGATCCGGGAGCGCCTGCGTTTCCTGGTTGATGTCGGACTCGACTATCTCACGATGAACCGCTCGGCCGAGTCGCTCTCAGGTGGCGAGGCCCAACGCATCCGCCTCGCCACGCAGATCGGGTCGCGCCTGGTCGGCGTCCTCTACATCCTCGATGAGCCGTCGATCGGCCTGCATCAGCGCGACAACGCGCGGTTGCTGGCGACGCTCGCGCGGCTCCGCGACCTCGGCAACTCCGTGATCGTTGTCGAGCACGATGAAGAGACGATGCGAGCCGCGGACTACTTGCTTGACCTGGGTCCAGGTGCCGGGAAGCACGGTGGGCTCGTCGTGGCGGAAGGGTCGATCGCCGACATCATGAACAACCCGGAGTCGCTCACGGGCCGATACCTGTCGGGAACCGTGCAGATCCCCGTGCCAAAGGTCCGGCGTGAATTCGACACCAAGCGCGTGCTTCGGATCGTGGGCGCTCGTGAGCACAACCTCCGCGACGTGACCGTCGATATACCCCTTGGCTGCTTCGTCGCCGTCACCGGCGTCTCGGGCTCGGGAAAGTCGACGTTGGTCGAGGACATCCTGCATCGCTCCATGGCCCGTCATTTCTACCGTGCTCGAGTCATCCCAGGTGCGTATGACCGTATCACGGGCCTGGAGCATCTGGACAAAGTCATTGACATCGACCAGAGCCCGATCGGCCGCACGCCAAGGTCAAATCCGGCCACATATACTGGCCTGTTCACGCCGATTCGTGAGCTGTTCGCCGAGATGCCCGAAGCCAAAATCCGTGGGTACGGTCCCGGGCGCTTCTCGTTCAACGTGAAGGGCGGTCGCTGCGAGGCATGCCAAGGTGACGGCCTCGTGAAGATCGAGATGCATTTCTTGCCGGACGTCTTCGTCCCGTGCGAAGTGTGCAAGGGCAAAAGATTCAACCGCGAGACGCTCGAGATTCGGTTCCGAGGCGCGAGCATCGCCGATGTCCTCGACCTGACGGTCGAGGACGCGTGCGAGTTCTTCACTAACCAACCGCGCATCGCGCAAAAACTCGAAACGCTGCGCGATGTCGGCCTGGGTTACTTGCACCTCGGCCAGAGCGCGACGACGCTGTCCGGCGGCGAAGCGCAGCGGGTGAAGCTCGCCACCGAGCTTTCGAAGCGCGACACGGGTCGCACGTTCTATATCCTCGACGAGCCCACGACCGGCCTCCATTTCGAGGATGTACGTCTCCTCCTCGATGTTCTCCATCGCCTTGTGGATCGCGGCAACACCGTGCTCGTGATCGAGCACAACCTCGACGTGATCAAGACGGCCGACTGGATCATCGACCTCGGCCCGGAAGGTGGATCTCGTGGGGGAATGGTCATCGCGACCGGCACACCGGAGGACCTCGCGGCGAACGAGGCCTCGTTCACCGGCCAGTACTTGCGACCGCTACTCGGCCGTGTCAGCGCAGCATTGCAACGCCGAGCAGGATAGCCCCGACTCCGGCCCACTGGCGTCGCGTCAGCCGCTCGTCGAGCACGACCCGCGCGAGCAGGACCGTGACGCCGCTCGCCAGCGATGACAGCACGGTGACGATCGCGATGTGTCCCGTCCGGAGCCCGGTCGAGTAGGCGATGTAGCCGAGCACACCGCACGTGCCGTGTACGAGCAGTAGTGCGCGCAGCGTGGGCGCCGGGAGCGCCAAGCTGTAGCCACGCGACAGCGCGATGGCGCCGGCCGCGATGGCGCCGGCTCCGTAATAGATCCAGACCGGCAGCGCCCAACCGAGCTTTGGGACGGCGAACGCACCGATGAGCCAGAAGCCGACGCCGAACGCGACGGCCGAGTACATCGCTGGGCCCAGTCCAAGTATGGCCGATGCCGGGGCCGCGCTGTTCGTACGCTCAGGGGTCGAAGTGAATGCGACGCCAAGCACGGTGACCATGAGGCCGCCGATGGCGAGCGCACCGAGGACCTCCCCGGTGGCGACGGAGAGGATGAGCGTGACCGCTCCGTAGCTCGCGGAAATGGGGGCGACGATCGAGACGATGCCGACGGTGATCGCGCGATAGAGACAGAGTGTGCCGCTCAGGACGATCGCCGAGCCGAGGAGAGCGGCGGCCCATGCCCACCATGGTGCGGTCACGCTTGCTGTGAAAGCGCTGGGGTTCGCGATCAGCCACACGCTGATCAGGACGAACGCGGTAGTTTGCGTGAAGAAGACGGTACGGAGGACGCCAACGCCGCGTCCCGTGAATCGGGCCAAGAGGTCAGCGGCGCCCCAGGCGCAGGCCGCCAGCAGTCCGAGTATCACACCAGTATAGGAGCCCATACAGGTGTAGTGTAGTCAAGTCCGGTGCACCTGTAAAGTCTAGAATACTGGTGTTACATTAATATCGTGTTCGAGTACATCAGCGGTGATATGGCCGCCGACCTCGTCAACGCCGGCGGGCAGCTCAGTGATTATGGCCAGCTCCTAGAGTGGGCCCAAGGGGCGGGGGCCATTACAGCGTCCACGGCCGAGAGTTTGGAGCGAGTGGCGCAAGCGAAACCGGCCGCCGCGGCGGCCGCGCTTCATGCCGCGCACCGGGTGCGCGACATCGTGCACGACGTATATGCCGCCGTCGTCGCCGGGCGTCCGCCCAACCTGACGGACTTGAACGCCGAGCTTTCGCGGGTGCTCCCGCGACGGCAGTTGGACGGCAGCCACTGGGTGTGGCGAGACGCCGAGCGCGAGCTCGAATCGCCGGTTTGGCCCGCCGTCCTCGCGGCCGCGGACCTGTTGACCTCCCCCGACGCGGCCCGACTGCGGATCTGCGCGAAGCCCGACTGCGGGTGGTTGTTCGTCGATCGGAGCCGAAACGGGTTCCGGCGATGGTGCTCGATGGCCGACTGCGGAACCCGCGAGAAGTCGAGGCGCCGCGCGGCAAAACAAAGCGCAAGCGTTGCTCGTAGAGCCCCGTAACGTCTATTATCGTTGCTATGGTCACCCGAGAAGACATTGAGAGCTTTCTCGACCGCCTAGCCGCCGAAGGGGCGAGCTACAGCGAGGTCGAGCCGGGGCTCTGGATCGTTAAACCCAACGGCGCCCTGGATTTGGACGTCGTGGTCCACTATTCGCCTCCGGTAGTCGTCTTAAGGGTGAAGGTGATGAACCTCCCCCGCGACGAATCGGCGTCGGGGCAGTTGGCCAGGCGGCTACTCCAGTTGAACGCAACCGATCTCGTCCACGGCTCGTACGGTATAGAACGAGAGAGTGTCGTGCTCACCGAGGCGCTCGAGCTGGGCTCCCTCGATTTCGACGAGTTCCTCGCGGCCTACGAGGGTATGACACTGGCGCTCGGTGCACATTTGAGAGAGCTCGGCGCTTACCGCGACGGGCGCTGACCTTTAGGACTATCCATGGGCCTTTTTGATCGCTTATCAACGCTGCTCAAGTCGAACATCAATGATCTCATCTCCTCGGCGGAAAACCCCGAGAAGATGCTGAATCAGATTATCGTCGACATGCGGTCGCAGCTCGTCAAAGCCAAGCAGCAAGTCGCGACCGCGATCGCCGACGAGAAGCGGTTGCATGACCAGGCCGATACCGAGTTCCGACAGGCCGAGGATTGGGAGAAGCGCGCGGTGCTAGCCGTGCGCGAGTCGCGCGATGACCTGGCCAAACAAGCGCTCGTGCGCCAATCCGAGCACCTCCAGCATGGTCAGGTGCTCCAACAGACGTGGGAGTCCCACCGGCTCGAGACCGAGAAGCTCAAGAACTCCCTGCGTGACTTGAACGACAAGATCGAAGAGGCGAAGCGCAAAAAGAACCTGTTGATCGCGCGCCAGCGGCGAGCACAGGCACAAAAACGCATCGCCGAGACGATGTCCGCCCTCTCCGAGAAGTCGGCGTTCGAGGCGTTCGCCCGCATGGAAGAGCGCATCGAACAGAGCGAGCGCCAGATCAAGGCGTCGACGGAGATCGACGAGGAGTTCTCGGGGGATCGGCTCGCGAAGGACTTCAAGCAGCTCGAGGTCTCGGCCGGCTCGGCCAACGCCGACTCCCAGCTTTTGGCGCTCAAGCAGAAAATGGGAATGCTCGGCGCCGGCGCCGCGCCTGACAACCGGCAACTCGGCGCGGGTGGGGCGGCTCATGAAGAGATCGTGCATGACGCCGAGGTCGAGGCGCCGGACGACAAGAAATCGGCGTGATGACAGCGACCGCTATGCGGTCGACCGTATGAAGCACCCGCCAAGCTGCCGCGTGGCGAAGCAAGCCGAGACGCAGCGCTCGTGTCGACCGAGGTCCCGGCTGGCCAGCACAGTCGCCGGATGGTACTACGTTGCCGAACAGGAGACGGTCGACCGCGAAGCGGTCGCTGTGTACAGGAGCCCTGCTTGAGCACTGACGGCCGTATACCCGCCGCGAACACGACGGCGCAGAAGCCGATGCGAATCGGCCCGATCCTCACAGCGGTAGCCCTCACGGGCCTGCTCCTTTGGATGTTCCTCCGAACATCCGACATCTTCCTGCTGCTGTTCCTAGCGGCACTGCTGGCGCTGTACCTCGGCGCGGTCGCCGACTGGATCGCTCGCCGCACGCAGTTGCCGCGCCCATTGGCATTCTGGCTCGGCGTGATCCTCACGCTCTCTGTCGGCGCGGGAATCGTCGGCCTCCTCGTCCCGCCGGTGATCCAGCAGACGCAAGAGCTACTCGGCCTGATCCCGTCGACCGTCAGCTCGCTGCAAAAGGAAATCGCGACCCTCTCCGCGCGCTTCCCATCGCTCGCCAAGCAAATCGGCCCAATCCAGGATCAGGTCCTCAACAACCTGCCCGGCCAAATCTCGGCGGTCGTAGGCGATGTGGTCCCGCGCGTGTTCTCAGTGCTCGAGGCAATCACGGTGGTCTTCACCGTGGTAATCATGGGGATCTACCTCGCGCTCGACCCCGCGGTATACCGCGAGTGGGTCATCGCCTTGTTCCCTCCGATCCATCGCGACCTCGTGCGCGATATCCTGACCGACATGGGATCCAAGCTGCGCGACTATATAGTGGCGCAGCTCCTGACCATGGTAATCCTGGGCGCGCTGACCGCCGTCGGCCTCTGGCTGATCGGCGTGCCGTTCTGGCTGACATTCGGCGTGCTCGCCGCGGTGGCGGCGATCATTCCCGTCTACGGCGTGCTGCTCTCGACTTCAGTACCGGCGTTGTTCGTGCTGACCAGCCCCCACGGCCTCGCGCGCGCCGCGTTCGTGCTCGGACTCGGCGTGCTGATTCACGTGATCGAGGGCAACTTCGTCGCGCCGAACATCATGTCGAAGCGCGTGGACCTGCCGCCGGTCCTGACGATGATGGCCGTGCTCATCTTCGGCTCGCTCCTCGGGCCGGTGGGCTTGCTCGTCTCGATCCCGCTTCTCGTGGTCATTATGGTCCTCGTCCATCGCTTGCTCGTCGCCCGCCTCTACGAAGGGCGCGGATTCCGGCGCGCGAGACGCGATGGCCCGATCACGGTCCGCGTCCCCGCGGCCGAAGGCGGCGGCACCGGCGGCGTCGCCCTCTCGGCCTACGATGGCATGCCACTCGACGTCATCGCGCTCTCGGAGCGCGCGCGTGCCAGTCCGAGTTAGCGCGCGATAACGATGGCACTCGTGATGGCGTGGTGACGGGCTCTTGCCCGCGCCACGCCATTTTCGTCTCCACTTCTTTCTCGTGGAGATTTCCAATGTGCTTCGTCGCGTCGTTCAGCAGTTGTCGGGACACGTTCTCAGGTGACGGCTGGTTCTCGGGCGTCCTCCGTGACTATTGCGGGTACATCCGGTTCTTCCTGTGCGCTTGGGATTTCTAGCCGAGCGCCTGGTGGCGGCGGCGTTGCTGGCGGCAGGCATTCTACTGCCCGCGGCAGCGCTCGTCCGCCGGCGCGCGGATCCGACGACCACGTTGCTGTTCGTCAGTCACCGCTGCGCCGCGTGTCGGACCGCCGCCGCGAGGCTCGATTCGCTGGCCCAGTTGCGACGCGCCCCACGCGTCGTGATCGTGGCCGACTCCGGCAACTGGTCGCGCCTCGCGCCGCACCTCGGCGTCGCCATCGACAGTGGCCGCGTGCTGGCCCGCGTGCTTGGCATTGCCGCGGCGCCCGCATGGGTCACCGTCACCGCCGTCGTCCGATACGACTTCGACCGATGACGAGCGTCTTGTCACTCCGCGCGCTCGGCAAATCGTATCGGAGCGGCGTGCCCGGTTGCTCGGCCGCGGTGCGCGTGCTGCGCCGAGTGGATCTCGACGTCACGCCAGGCGAAATCGTAGGAGTGATCGGTGCGCCGGGCGCGGGGAAGTCGACCCTGCTCTTGTGCGCCGCGGGGCTACTTCGTCCGGACGCCGGCACCGTCGAGCGTCCGCGCGCCGGCGCGTACATCTCGACCCTGCCACCGGCCTATCAATGGATGGCGGTGATCGACATGGTCTCGCTTATGACTCGCGTTCCCCGCCCGTGGGCGATACGCGAGTCGTTGGAGCGCGTCGGGCTCGCCGGTGACCTCGCGCGCCCTGTTGGCCACCTGTCCGCCGACCTGTTGGCGCGGCTGCATGTCGCCTGTCTGCTCGTCACGTTGCCGGTACTCGCGCTGATCGATGGGCCGATCTCGGCGCTCATCGGCCTCTTGCCGCCGGCCGGCGTCACGGTCGTGCTCGCGGCCCGCGACGCCCGCGCGGTTGCATCGCTCGCCACTCGCGTCGTCGTGCTCGCCGACGGAGTGGTGCACTCGTGATATGGCTCGCGCTCATCGCGCATCTGGGATCCGCCGCAGCCATGATGATCACGCTGTCGGCTACGTTGCAGCCCGCGCTCCTCAGCGCGCCCAACCCGGCGCATACCCTCGCGTTGGAGCCGGGTTTGCGGCACTTACTCGTCGTCTATGCTGCCACGCCGCGGCTCAGCGCTTTGCCAATGGCCGTACTAGCCTGGCGACGTGCCGGACGCATCGGTCGTGCGCACGCGGGATTTCGCCAATGGTTCGGCGCGGGCTTCGCGGCGCTCGCGGCCGAGTCGGTGGTGCGCGCCGTTGCCGCTCTCGGCGCACATGCGCCAATGATGCCGGCCTCGTGGGTCGCACGGCTGCGGCCACCGCTGCCCGCGGTCTCTGCCACGCTCACATTATGGGCCGCCGGGACATGTTGGGCGCTTGCGCTCGGCGAGGCGAAGGCCGTCGTGCGCGGAGGCGCGGACGGGGCCGATCTGTGGGACCGCCGCGACGCCGCCGCGATCATCTGGTGGACGGGGGCTGCGGCGGTCGTGCTCGCACGCCTCGTCGCGCCGCTCGCTGTCGCGTTCGTTCTGCGTCTCAGTTAGTTTGTGACGCTCCATGCCGCCTGCGCCACCATTTCTTCTCTACGACACGATGGCGCGCAAGGTCGAGCCGTTCGCGCCCGCGGACGGGACGACCGTGCGCTTATACACGTGCGGGCCGACAGTCTACAACTTCGCGCACATCGGGAATTTTCGGACGTTCTTGTTCGAGGATCTCCTGCGCCGCGCGTTCGAGTTGCGCGGATGGAGTGTCGATCAGGCGATGAACTTGACGGACGTCGAGGACAAGATCATCGCCAAGGCTGCGAGGGAAGGTATCAAGATCGGCGACGTCACGGCGCCGATGATCACGCAGTTCTTCAAGGACCTGGACTACCTCAAGATTCAGCACGCCGAGCACTATCCGCGGGCGACCGAGTACATCCCGCAGATGATCGAGCTGGTGCAGCGCCTGGAGCAGCGCGGGCTCGCGTATCGCGCCGATGATGGCTCGGTGTACTTCGCGATCCGCCGCTTTCCGTCGTACGGCCGGTTGTCGCGGCTCGATACGCGGGAGATCATGCCCAACGCTCGAGTATCAACTGATGATTACTCGAAAGAAAACGCGCAGGACTTCGCTCTCTGGAAGGCGGCCAAGCCAGAGGATGAGCAGACGGGCGCAGCCTGGGATTCGCCATGGGGTCGCGGGCGTCCCGGGTGGCATCTCGAGTGCTCAGCCATGGCGATGTCGATCCTCGGGCAGACGCTCGATCTCCATTGCGGGGGCATCGATCTCATCTTCCCGCACCATGAGGACGAGATCGCGCAGTCGGAGGGGGCAACTGGCGTCACGTTCTCCCGGCACTGGTGCCATGGGGAGTTCTTGCTCATGGAGGGGGCGAAGATGGCGAAACGGGTCGGCAACGTGGTCACCGTTGCCGATCTGCAAGCCGAGGGGGTGCCGGCCGCTGCTGTCAGGCATCTCATCTACAACACGCATTATCGGCAGGTGCTGAACCTGACCGACGAGGGTCTCGAGGCGTCGAAGGCTGCCGTGATGCATTTGGCTGAGCTCGGTGAGCGGCTCGATTCGCCGATGCCGGGCAGCGGGACCCCAGCGATGGCTGCGGCGGTCAGCATGCTTGAGCAGCACGTGCGTGACGCATTGTTCGACGACCTGAACTCGCCGCGGGCTCTCGCGGCGGTGTTCAATTTCGTTCGGGCCGCGAATGCCGACCTCGACCGTAATGGCGGTGAAGCGTCGTCTATCTCTCACGCTCGCCAAGGCCTACGGTTCATCGAGGATACCCTCGGCATCGTCCCGCCGAAGCGGTTGATGGGGGTCTTTCCCGCGCGCCCGGGGAGTGTGGATGGGGAGAGCCCGGCCGACACCGAATTTCGCCGCTGGGTGGAGAGCCGCCTAGAAGAGCGAGCGGCCGCC
>Ga0210409_10008579_pt1 | contig 10387 bp, 10 predicted proteins | sample IncBWH17MmetaG_FD_161649 | JGI IMG/M metagenome (GOLD analysis project Ga0210409, IMG submission 161649) | Forest soil microbial communities from Barre Woods Harvard Forest LTER site, Petersham, Massachusetts, United States - Inc-BW-H-17-M | ecosystem: Environmental > Terrestrial > Soil >...
CTTCCTCCTATAGACAGCAAAAGAATAAATTGCAGGGATATCTAATTGTTCCGTAGTAGAACCGAAGTGTCAATTGTCTCGCAAGATGCAAACCGCGAGCTAAGTCAACTGATGTGTGTCAGCACAAATCACAGCCCCTCGGCGATCTCTGCGGGGGTTCTCAGCGATCTCCGCGGTCTAGGGTTTGGGGCACCGTAGAGGCAGAGCCCCCCTCGGGTTGCTACCGCTGCACGCGCAAGGCGTCCCGAAGCACAGGTTCAGGATTGCGCCGTATCCCCGACGCCTCCGCTCCCAGCCGCGTCTCCAACTGTTGGCGAGCCTGCGCCACCGTGGGGGCGAGGCCCGACTTCGCCAGAGACTGGCTTAACCGTTCGGATTTCACCATGCAGGCATACGCCATCTTTGGCGGGAAGCCCGACTCCTCCAGAAAGTGTCCATACGCGAACCAGTCCACAGAGCCCGCGTCGGCGTCTCCCGCAGCGTTGTCCAATTCCAGCGCGCGCCGATACAGCCGGAGCGCGTCATTTACCTGACCCGCCTTTCCCAATAGTTGCGCCTGGTTCACATCCGCCATGCTCTCCAGCTTCGCCTGCCCCGTCTGTTGCGCCAGTTTCTCCGCCATCTGATATGACTTCACGGCAGCCTCCGGCTGCGACGACGAAACCTGGCACTGCGCCATGCGCAACACAATTCCAACCAGCACATCGGGCGCCGGACGATCCTCCGGCCTCTGCGCCAGCTTCTCCAGATAACTCCGATAGTGTGCTCCCGCGCTCTGCGCTTTGCCCTCACGATCCAACTCGTGCGCCAGATATAAGTGCGCCACCGACTGATTGGGATCCGCCTTCAACGCCCGCTCCCAGTCGGCAAGTGCCTCATCCGCATGTCCGCCTTGCAGCAGCAGCAATCCCCGATCGACAAGCAGATTCGCATCCCTGGGCGCATATTTCAGCGAGGCCTCGGTCAAAGTAACCGCCTCGTCAAAGCGCTGCTGATCAAGAAGGAACTTCAGCAGCGCCTGCCGCGGAGCCGGATCCGCCGGATTCGCCGCAATCGCCCGCCTCCACGCCGCCTCCGCCTCCTGAGGATTTCCGTTCGCTAATTGCTTGCGCCCCAGCCGCATCTGCAATTGGCTATCGATTGAGTCCAGAACCGCCGCACGTTTCAGATCGCGCAGATCATCACTCTGCAAAGAAAGATAGTGCCGGGCCTGATCGACTGTCCCCCAGATCAGCAGCAAAAGCGCCGTCCCGATTCGCAGCCGCACGGCGCCAACGGTGGCTCCCGTAGCCCATCGCCACACCGTCTGGAACCGCCCACCGGCGTCGGCCATCGCGCTCGCCACGCGCTCTTTCGAATTCAGCAGCAGCGCCGCAATCCGCCCATCGCGTAGCTTCCAGATGGCACCATCCAGAATGAAGTGATGTATGTTCACCAGCGACGTGAAGATCAGAAAGCTCGTACTGAAGTCATGGTGCAGCACCCGGCTGGCGAGCCACGGCCCCGGCACAAACAATGCAATCCCGCCCACGACGAGCACCCCGAAATACGCTAGCGGACGCCAGTTCCCTTCCGCCTTCGCCCCATCTCCCGATGCCTCGCGCCGCGCGTAATAGCTCGTGATCCACAGATATTGCGCCGAATGCATCACCGCCAAAACGCCAGAGCTATACCGCGTCTGCGGAATCTCCATCCGCCTCAACAGCGCAATCGCCGCCGGCACCAGGAACCACAACACCTGCGACGAGAACAACGTCAGCGATGGAAGCAACCGGCGCCATCCCGTCTGCCGCGACAATTTCCCCAGTCCATACGTGGACAGCGCTACGAATCCCACTCCGAGCACCACCTGCTCCCACCGGCTGACAGCAGCAGGAATTCCCAGCGACACAAAAAGCGGATCACTCGAATGCCCCGTATGGAACCCGAGAAACAGCATCAGGTACGACGCCACGAACGCCCCGTACAACGCCTGCCGCGTGCCTTTATCCGGATCCGCCCCCGCCCGCCGCGCGAACATCATGAACAACCCGTAGTTCTGCCCGCTGTAGTGCCACGGACTCCAGGTGATGTAGATCGTGAAAATCCACGGCAGCAACTGCACCCAAAAATGCGAAACCACCAATGTCAGAAGAATCAACCCGGTGGTGTGCACCGTGAAGATGCGGTACTTCTCGAAATCCTCCGCGCGGTGATACGCGCGATAGATCGTCGCCATGTAATGCGGATAGTTGAAGAACAGCGCCAGCGCGTAGAACGCCACCGACCAGGTCCGCGTATTCGATGCGATCGTCCAGTACGAAACCAGCAGCAGCGGCGCCGTCCATGCCCCGCACCCCACAATCAAATCGACCCACGGATTGTAGATCCATGCGATCGCTGCCCGCTCTGTTTGTCGTAGGGATTTCTGCATTGAGGATGTGGCTGCGCCAAGCCACAATTCCGCCAACGCAGCGATCAGCGTCGCGATCTATGACCCAGTGGCTTGATTGGAATTATAGGTGCGCGAATTGGACTCAGCGGTGCAAGCGCAGTAACGAAAGTAATCGCCCGATACCTGGAGGGTGCCCCACCCTTGTCTCCGCGTCTTTTGCGGAGACAGGGTGGGGTCTTTGACTTCCTGTGCCCAATTTCCAATGACTGCGGAAATTTCGAAGCTCACCCCGCGAGCTATTCGAACTTCCACCGCGTAGACTTACTCTGAAAGTGTTTCTCCCACATCGCAAACACCACGCGCGGACGCACCGCCAAAACCGGCTCCTTCATCGACAGAATGTCATCCTTCATCGTCGACATATCAAACTTGTACTTGCGCTCGTAAGCCGGCAGTAACTTCTTCCGCGCCGCCACATCCGCAATCTCGGCGATCCCTTCGACAATCACCGCCTCAGCCGCATTCTCCGTGGATACAATGCATTTCGGATTCTCCGCCAGGTTCCGCGCCTTCCGCGACTGGCTCCCCGTCGAGAACAGAAACCGCCCATCCTGCCACATTCCCCAGACCACCATCGTGTGCGGCGCCCCGTCAGGCTTCACGGTCGTAATCCAGTAATTATGCGATTTCTTCAGCCGCTGCTGCGCCCACGACCATGCCAGCAACCCCTTCGTGTTCTCTGGAAACCCGTACCCCGCCGCATGCGGACGGCTAGCCCGAGGAGTCTTCGAAACTCGAGAAGATTTCTTAGTTGGCATGAACTCCCCAGAACGAGCCGATGAACCCTCTGTGCCCCTCTGTGACCTCTGTGGTGAATTCTTTTGTTAGCTTAGCTAGAAAAACAGATGCTAGTCGCTGACCTACAAATTCTTCCCTGTCCACTCCCCAATCCGCTCCAGCGCCGCCCGCAAATTCTCCAACGAATTCGCCACGCTGAACCGCAAATATCCCTCCCCAAACGCCCCAAACGCTGTCCCCGACAGCGCCGCCACCCCCGCCTGCTCCAGCAGCGCATCGGCCAGCGCCTTCGACTTCCACCCCGTTCCCGTGATGTTCGGAAACACGTAGAACGCACCTTTGGGCATCCGGCACGAAAATCCTTTGATCTTGTTCAGCCCGGCCACAAACACATCTCGCCGCCGCTGAAACTCATCCCGCATGTGGTCCACCGAACTCTGATCCCCGCGGATCGCCTCAATTCCCGCCACCTGCGTAAAGCTCGCCGTGCACGAGTTCGAGTTGGTCATCAGCCGCGTCATATGCGCCGCCAGGTCCGCCCGCATAACGCCGTAGCCCATCCGCCACCCTGTCATCGCGTACGTCTTCGAGAACCCATCGAGCAGGATGGTCCGCTCCTGCATCCCCGGCACCGACATGATCGAGAAATGCTCGCCCCCATCAAACAGCAGCCGGCTGTAAATTTCATCCGACAGGATCATGATGTTGCGGTCGCCAATCACCTTAGCAATCTGCTCGATGTCCGCCCGCCCCATCACCCCGCCCGTTGGATTCTGTGGCGAATTCAAAATGATCAGCTTCGTCCGCTCGCTGATCAGCGACTCGAGTTCATTCACATCCAGCGAGAAATCGCGTTCCTCGCGCAGCGCAATCGGCACCGCCCGCCCGCCCACGTAATGGATCATCGACTCATAAATCGGGAATCCAGGGTTCGGATAAATGACTTCATCCCCCTCATCGATTAACGACAGAATCGTAAAGAAAATAATGGGCTTCCCGCCTGGCACAACCACAACTTCATCGCTGTTGACCTTCACCCCACGCGTTCGGCTCACATACTCCGCCAGCGCCTGCCGCAACTCAGGCAGCCCCGCCGAAGGACCATAATGCGTCCACCCCTCATGTAGCGCATCCACCGCCGCCTCGACCACGTTGGCCGGCGTATCGAAATCCGGTTCCCCAATCTCCAGGTGAATGATGTTCCGTCCCTGTCGTTCCAGAGCCCGGGCTTTGTTCAGAACTTCAAAGGCCGTCTCGGTCCCGAGCCGCGACATCCGGCGCGCAAGCTGCAGCTCGTATGGTGTTTGGGTGGCTTTCGACATAGGCAGGAACTCCTCAAGAACGCAAACGGGTTATTATACCCCCGCGTGCCGCACGGTCACCGTGACCCGCTTGGAGCACCAAGGCAGAAAACATGGACATCGCCCAACTCAAAGCAGCACAAAAAGAAGGCTGGAAGCATTTTGCCCCTCTGGAAACCGTCACCACCCAGTCCGCGACGCGCCTCGTGCACTTCGCAGGAATCTCTCCCGGCGCGCGAGTCCTCGACGTCGGCTGCGGCACCGGCGTGGTCGCCATCACCCCGCGCCCGCGTCGAAGCCATCGACCTTACGCCCCAACTTCTCGAGCGCGCCCGCGAAAACGCGCGCATCGCGAAGGTCGACATCGAATTCCGCGAAGCCGACGCCGAGGATCTTCCCTTCCGCGACGAAGAGTTCGATATCGTCGTCAGCCAGTTCGCGCACAGGTTCGCCCCTCGCCCCGAAGTCGCAATCGCGCAGATGCTTCGCGTGCTTCGTCCCGGGGGAACCATCGCCTTCTCCACCTGGCCGCCGGAGCTTCTCGTTGGGCGCACCATGCAGCTCGCATCCCGTTACATGCCGCCCCCGCCTCCCGGGATCCCATCACCCATGCTCTGGGGCGATCCCCAAATCGTCACCCAGCGCTTAGGAAGCGCAGTCGCCGACATCGTTTTCGACCGCGACAGTATCCTCGTCCCGGCCTCACCCCGCAGCACTTTCGGATGGTGATCGAACGCTCCGCCGGCCCCATCATCAAAATGATTGAGACGCTAGCCGCCTCCCAGCCCGAGCGCCTCGAAGCCTACCGTGCGGAATTCGACGCCATCGTGTCGCAGTACATGCGCGACAATTTGATTTGTCAGGGCTACTTGTTGACCCGCGCCCGCAAGGTTTGAATTCACTAAGTTTTTAATCGCTTTCGATATGGAAGTGGAGACACAGATGAGCTCATATCTCGACGAACTCTATGCCCATCAGGAGTGGGCCGACGCCGAACACTGGCGCGCCTTCGAGGCGCATCCACCGGCGCTCGAAGACAAGGCCATCCGTGAACGCCTGCACCACATCCATCTGGTACAGCATGCATTTCTCTGGATCACCAGGCCGCGCTCTGAGCCATTCGCCAACCGCAAGTTGGAAGACTTTCCGAGCATCTCCGACTTAAGGAAGTACGCACAAGAAGGCCTGCAGCATTTGAATGAGTTCGTAAAGTCCCTGGACCCCACGCACGCTGAGCGGATCATCGAAATCCCGTGGTTCCGTCCGCCCGCGAAGATTTCCATCCGCCAGGCTGTCACCCAGGCCGCCATGCACAGCCACTACCATCGCGGACAGAACGCCACCCGCCTGCGCGAGCTAGGCGGAATTCCGCCCATGACGGATTTCATTGTGTGGTTGCGGGAAGGCAAGCCGGCAGCGCTGTGGGGGTAACGAGTGGCGCTAGCCCTATTTCTTGCGCACCAAATCGACGGAAATGAATTTCGAGTGGGTCGTTACGTCTACTACCACTTTGCGGCTCATCCAGCCTGCGCGGCCCTGAACGAACGCGAAGTAACGCCCCGGGACAACGTTGTCCAACTTGAAATACCCGAGTTTTGGCAGTAACAAGAACTTAGTCTTTGCGCCATACCAGACGCGTCGATCACCATCGGACCGAATCAGTGCGACATCAGTATCCACAAGTTCTGAGTCAAAGGCTGACTTGTCGTCGGCAGAAATGAACCCGCGAACGGAATAGGACGGTTGCATTGCGATGTGGAAGACGATGCTCGCCTGCGTCTGACCGATTCGAACTTGAATTGGGGTTGCCTTCGCAACATCCGTGACGCCCGGGTAGTAGAGCGCCGATGTGCCGTGATCATCTTGCTGCACGAAATACACGAAGTACGTGCCTGCGCCGAGGTTCGGAGAACAGAAGGAACCATCGTCTTTGCGTTCCGCATAAGGAGGCGAATTGGGGGCGTAACCGAGCGTGGAAAGAAAGGCGATCGAACCCTTGCCTTTGTCTTTCGGATCATCATGGATGAGCGACCCACAGATTTTTCCCGTCGCGGCGTCGAACTTTTTGCGGGATTCGGCGAAGCGACGTTGCTGTTTCTCTTGCTGCTTGTCCCATCCTGCCTGCGACCAATGCAGAATTGGAGCCAAGTCTGTTGATGTCGGCCGCTCCTGGCGCAGATAGCGGAGGTCTGTTGCAGTTTCTTCGCCTTCGAGCCATCCGCCTGGACTGCACATGCTCGTGCCTAGTTGATCCAAGCTGGGGCCGCCAGCATACACGAGGTAATCCATTCCGGGCATGTAGATAGCGGCGCAGTCGCCGCCCCCCAGTCCTGTATGAACCTGTACATCAGCACCCAAGTCCCCTTTATAAGTTTTCGCTACGTGAAAAGTAACCACCATCTGCGGCATACGCTCTGTCGATGGACTCAAGAAGGCGTCCGTAGCAATAAGTTCGCCCTCTTCAGCGTCCAGAAGGTCCCAGCGGAGTTCGAACTTGGTTGGCGTGCCCTCGAAGATCACCGTCGCGCTTTGTTCTGCGCGCTTGGCGTTTTCCCAAGCATTCTTCTCGCGAATCCCTATTCCGCATTGGCAGGCGAATGCGCCTTCGGCAGAGAGTATGGAAACGACAAAAACACTTACGCACGGAACGATGGAAGCGATCCTCATAGTTCTAGGGACACCGTGCGGGAAGAGATGGTTCCGTCCAGAAACCAAAGTAATGAAGCGGTGCCAAGGGCCGTCGAGCTTCGCTCGACTGGACAGCCGGGGGCGGCTGTCCCTACATGTTCTCGGAGTTACTCCGAAACGCTGTGCTCTTCGTTCTGCGAGCGCAGAACGCGATCCACCGAGTACGGCGCTCTTCGGCTCGGCTCGTGATAGTGCCGCACCTGCATTTCGCCCAGCAGTCCGATTGCCAGCAGATTCAACCCGCCCAACAGAAGGCCCATCGCAGCCATCATCAGCGGCCCGTGCGAGGCCATAATCGGCACTTGCCGCAGAAACTTCTCCACCCCCAGCCACAGCACGATCGCGCTGCCGCCAAAGATGCTCATCATCCCAAAGGTGCCAAAGAAGTGCAGCGGCCGCGAGAGATACTTCAGCAGGAACCGAATCGTCAGCAAATCGAAGAACACGCGGAACGTCCGCGTGATCCCGTAGTGCGACGCGCCGCGTTCCCGGTTCACATTCTTGATCGGCACTTCGCAAATCGTCGCGCCGTGCCACGATGCCAGCGCCGGAATGAACCGGTGCAGTTCCCCGTACAGCGGCACCTGCTCCAGAATGTCGCGCCGGTACGCCTTGAAGGTCGTCCCGAAATCGTGAATATCGACGCCGCTGATCTTCGCCATCATCCAGTTGGCGATGCGCGACGGTATGCGCCGCATCCAGAAATTGTCGACGCGATTCTTGCGCCACCCGCTCACAATGTCGTAACCGGCAGCGACCTTTTCCAGGAACATCGGAATGTCGCTGGGATCGTGTTGCAGGTCGCCGTCCATCGCGATGATGTACTCGCCCCGCGCATGATCGAAACCCGCCGCCAGCCCAGCCGTCTGCCCAAAGTTCCGCCGCAGCTTGACCACCGTGACCCGGCTATCCACCGCCGCAATCTCGCGCAGCATGGCGAACGTGTGATCGCTCGAGCCATCGTCGACCAGGACGATCTCGAAGCTCTCGCCATGGGCTTCCATGACCACCTTTAGCTGGTCATAGAGGTCGGTGACATTCTCTTCCTCGTTATGTAGAGGGACAACAATCGAGTATTTGGGCACGGTCTATTGATTATAAACGAGCCTTGGAATTTCGAGTGTCAACGTTTAGTAAAGAGTAACGCCGAGGGTGCCCCACCCTTGTCTCCGCGCTCTTTGCTGAGACAGGGTGGGGATTTTGACTTCCCTTCCAGCGTCTAGAAACTCAAAAGCCCCATCCTGCCCTGCAAAAAGCGCAGGGGCAAAGATGGGGCGCCCAGTATCGTCGAACTTAGTTCGTATCGTCGCGCCGTTTCAGCGTCGGACGATCATCATCATCCTTCTTCCCGTCCTCAGACTTGTCGCTCGTATTCGAAGTCCGCCGCAAGCTCGGCTTCGACGAATCTTTCTCGTCGAGCAGCTTGTGCTTATTCTCAATCGCCGCCAGTCGCGACTTCACCTCGTCAAACTCCGAGGTCGTCACGACGTACTGCTGTTTAGCGGGAAGAATTTTCCGGATCTCATCCTGCGATTTCTGAATGCGGTCCGCGCTCTGCGGATGCGTATCGAAGGCCTTGGCCAACGTTCCCGGCTTCTTCTTCTCCATCGCCTGCACTTTTTCGAAGAACGATACAAAGGCCGACGGATCGTATCCCGCCCGGTACATGTACTCGATGCCCAGATAGTCCGCCTCGGCCTCGAACCCGCGCGAGAACTTCAGAATGCCGAACATTCCGGCGATTCCCGCAGCTTCGTAGCCCGCATATCCAATCCCGCCACCGACGAAAATGAGTGGGATCGACGCCAACTGCATCAGGTTGGACCGGCTGATTTCGCGGGCCGCATGGCAGGCTGCAACGTGCGCGATCTCATGCGCCATCACGCCCGCCACTTCCGCTTCCTCGTCGGCCGCCAGGATCAACCCCGAGTTCACATAAAAGAACCCGCCGGGCAGCGCCATCGCGTTGACCACGTCGGAATCGATAACTTTGATCGTGAACGGAACCTGCGCGTCGGAATTGCGCACCAGGTTCTGCCCGATCCGGTTGACGTACTCCGTCACCACCGGATCGTTGACCATCTTCACCTGCGACTCAACCTGCTGGGCGAACGAGCGGCCCATGGCCACCTGTTTCTCGACGCTGTACCAGTTGCCCACGCCGCGTCCGCAGCCTACGTTGCGGTTGCCCACCGCATCGACGTCGGTCTTGCCGCCGTCGTGCTTGATCTGGCTGTCTTCTTGCACAGGCAGCGCCGCTGGGGCCTTCTTGGGAGCGTTCTGAATGTCGCTCGCCTTCGGCTGTCCGTCATCCGGGTCGGTCGTCGGAGGTGCCTTTTGCGGCGATTGGCTCGGCGGATTCTGGGTTTGCGGAGTTTGCGTTTGCGGAGTCTGGGTCCCAGGTTGATTTTGCGGATCCTGTCCCGGCGTCTGCGCCACCATCCACGGTGCTGCGCCAAACGCCAATGCCAGCGCGCCTGCCAGCCATCTCAGCTTCATAGGAGTACTCCTTAAGCCTGATTATACGCCCGGTCCAGGGACACCAAGCCCCAAATCATAAGCTGTAACTTAGACGCTCCCAGTCACTTCCGGGGTTATCCGCTCCATATCGATCTTGGATGTTTCGGGCCGTCCCCACCCGTGTGGGCATGGACACATTCGTCCGTCCCGCGAAGGCGAAGCCCAGCGGAACCTCCTAGTCTGCGGCCCTTTACCATCTAGCAGATCGATGGAGTCTCGCCCTTAAGCCAAGGAATAACCGGACCGTTCCGCCGCCTAAGACACCCGCCCCAACACCACCGGCATAGCTGGATCCCCCCGCTCAAAAGCCACAATCACCGTCGCCCCAACCTGAATCTTAGGACTCGTCATCGTGACCAGCGCCCAGGCCTGCCTACCTTCCACACTGACCTTCACCCGCCCAGAGACCTGAGGATCGCTGTTATCCAAAACCACTCCTCGGTACACGCCGAACAATACCATTCGCCTCTCCTTGGTGCACGCTTGTAACTCCAGGCGCCTGCTGGTTGCCGCTGCAAGCAGATCATGCCCCGCCACCCTAGCACTGGAACGCGTACGACTCAAGGTCGGCCATTCCTTCGAGGGGTGAAAGGCTTCAACCACGAAGGCCACGAACGTGCACGAAGGAAAGTCTTGGGCTCAGACCCTCGTGGTCCTTCGTGTCCTTTGTGGTTGCTGAATTTGGAACGACACTACGCCTGTTCTT
>Ga0210409_10008580_pt1 | contig 10387 bp, 10 predicted proteins | sample IncBWH17MmetaG_FD_161649 | JGI IMG/M metagenome (GOLD analysis project Ga0210409, IMG submission 161649) | Forest soil microbial communities from Barre Woods Harvard Forest LTER site, Petersham, Massachusetts, United States - Inc-BW-H-17-M | ecosystem: Environmental > Terrestrial > Soil >...
GGATACCTACCTGACCGGCCACGGCGAAATGATGACCAAGGCCGACATTCAGAAAAAGATCGACCTCGTTCAGGACAAGTACAACAAGATCAAGGCCATGGTTGCGCAGGGCAAGTCACTCGACGACATCAAGACCTCATTTGGTGAGCCAACCGCTGCGCCGCCAAATCCGAATGGCGGACCGAATTTCGCCACCCTGACCGAAGTGATCTACACCGAACTGACCAAAAAGAGCTAACCGTAATCCGGAAGCTTTCTTACTTAAGGGCGTCCGCCATTCGCGGGCGCCCGTTTTTTTCCGTCCGGCAGAAGGCTTTCTGCCTGGACCTAAACTTGGGCAACCCGGGTGCCTCGTCCGTGACGTTTTTCAAGGGCGGGTTCTTGGTTTGATTTCTTGTCCCAGGATTAGGTTAACACCGACAAAAGCCCCGCCCTTCCGACACCGAAGGACGGGCCACCCACAAATGCATAATTCCACGAAGCCCAGGCCGCCCGTACTACCTGCACAAACCGAAGGAAACAATGAAGGACTAGAGCAGGTCGCTGAATTCTTTCGTCGTTAAACCTGCCTGCTCGATGATCGACGCGAGGGTCCTGCGCTTCAAGTCCTTGTTGTGGAAGGGCACGGTTACGCGTAAGTGCGGTTTTCCCGCATGCTTCAAAACGTGATGGCTTCCTGAAGTGTGGTGGATGAAAAACCCTGCCCTGCCAAGCGCCCTCAGAACTTCCTTGGGCTTGACCGCGGGCAGGCGCCTGCTCATGCGGGAATCGCGACGCTGATCTTTTCTTTTACGGGGTCTGAAACGAATTTCGGATCACTCGGAATTGCCTCTCCATCCTTGCGCAAACTTTCGAGATAAGCGCGAATCGCATCCCGCGCCATTTTCCGCGCTTCCGCTAAAGTATCTCCCTCTGTGACGAGACCCGGTAGAGCCGGGCACGTGACCACGTAGCCGCCCTCCGCCGCCGGCTCGAAAAACACGGTGAAACTATATTCACTTGTGATTTCCTGTTTCGAGGTGTTGTTTTTCTTGTGCTTCATAGACATCTTTCTGTTTACTGGCAAGAAGGAAGTCTTCGGCCTTCGATTTCAGCCTATCACTCTCAATTTGGATGTCAAAGGTGTAAGGCAGTGCTTTATGACCTAATCCCACACATCGCGGGTTGAATTATCAACCATAAATATGGTAGCATTAAATTGTGCGAACGACCGTGGACATCCCGGACCCTGTGTACCGCAGGCTCAAGTCCCGCGCCGCGAGCGAAGGCAGGTCCGCGAAAGAATTGATCCTGCGGGGCGTGGAACAGGTCTTGAAAGGGCCTCGGCGGAGGCGCGGCCGGAGGGTAAAACTTCCGCTGGTGCCATCGAAGGAGCCAGGGACGCTCCAACTTGACAATGCCAAAATCTACGACCTCATTTCTTTTCCCTGACATCAACGTCTGGATCGCGCTCACGATCGAGAGACACGCCCAACACATCCGCGCAACGAAATGGTTCGAATCGATTGGCGGGTCGGGGCGCCTGTTCTTTTGCAGGTTCACACAGCTGGGGTTGCTGCGACTTCTGAACCTGGAGGCGGTGATGGGCCAGAAGGAAGTGATGGCTCAGGCGGCGGCTTGGAGGACGTATGACCGCTGGTTGCAGGATGAACGAATCGTTTTTCTGGACGAGCCGCCGGAGATCGAAGCGGTGTTTCGCGATTTAACGCAGTCGGGTCAAGCCGCTCCAAAGGATTGGGCCGATTCCTACCTCGCCGCGTTTGCGATGGCCGCCCAATTAACCCTTGTGACGTTCGATCAAGCCTTGTCAAGCAAAGCAAGACAGCTCGTCCTGCTCAACCCTTAAGGTTTGTCGCGCGCGACCCAAGACGACACCGACAAAAGCCCCGCCCTTCCAACACCGAAGGACGGGCCACCCACAAATGCGAAATTCCACGAAGCCCGGGGCACCCGCCCTAAGCGGTCCCGTTGACACAGCCGAAAAATCTATTAAGATATGATTATATGAAAATACAATCCAGAGGGCGCAGGGCCGCGGTGATCGTTAAGATCGGAGTTAGCCGGCAAGTCGCGATTCCGAAGAAACTCCACGATGAAATGGGACTCGCGCCCGGAGATTACTTGCAGGTTGAACTGGACGGCGATCGCTTGATCCTCACTCCGAAAGTGCTCATCGAAAAACGTCTGGCGGAAAGTCTTGACGATATCCGCGAGGGACGCGTGCACGGGCCGTTCCGGTCCGCGTCGGCGCTGCTTCGCTCGCTTCACCGCACGAAAAAAACGAAAGCGTCCTAGATGCGGCTTTACTACACGGAGCGTTTCCGCCGGAGCTATGCGGATGCCCCGCTGCGTGTTCAGAAACAATGCGATAAACAGTTGGGGCTTCTGGCGCAGGACCTCCGCCATCCATCGCTGCGAGCCAAGAAGTACGATGAGGCGCGCGATATTTGGCAGGGCCGCGTGAATGTGAGCTGGCGCTTCTACTTCAAGATCGACGGAGATCTGTACTACCTGCTCGACATCATCCCGCACCCCAAGTAGCGCGATAAAACCCCCGCCCTTCCAACACCGAAGGACGGGCCACCCACAAATGCGAAATTCCACGAAGCCCGGGCCACCCGCCCCACCCGACCCGCCCGCCATGGCGGTGTTTGTTCCCTTATGTAGGTCTCTCAATTGGGACCCCGAATTCGTCAACCACCTGACACTCGAACCAGTCCGCGGAGATTGGCTGCTTGGGAAATTCCGAGTCAGCTATCTCCTTAATTGCTTCATATGCTTCGCTGGCAGTTGGATACTCTTTATATGCGATAACTTCGTCCCAAAGCAATTTGTCACCACCGATGGGCCTGGCATTAATAATTGCGTAGTCGGTCGCCTTTCGCCGCTCTGCGAGGGAGTGGTCGTAATAATCACCACGGTAGACTCGCCACGACTGGGCCTTTATCAGCCATTCAAACCGCCCGAGCATCTTCTTGTTCGCTCGCGACTTGATGCTGTTGGCTCGCAAAAACTTGGTTGTAATAAACTCCCATAGGCTCAGCTGATAGTCCGGGTCCTCCTTCGCTTTAGACCGCACACATTCGAAGAGGTCAAAATCCCGTTCTTGAATGTACGGTTGGAGACGTTCGAGTTCCTCGACTGTCAGGACTTGGAACGGATAGATATAAAGAGTTTCGAGGGTCGGCCGAATCTTGAGCTGCTTCAGACCCGTGGTGAACTCGGTCGCCAACGTTCTGGCGAGCCACCCAAATCTTAGGATCGGCTCGTGCACGATTATAATTGGGAGTATACGACGGATGCGTCCCGTGGGTATTTGGGTTGATTCCCGCGGACGCTCTGCAGAAAAAATGTGCTCAATGTTTCGAAGCAATTGCTCGACCGCCGCCCTAGGGCCACTACCGAACTTCGCTGAGATCCCCTGATAGAAAGGACCCGCCTTCGCTGCATACTTGTCTGCGATTGGGAGGACGGAACCTTTAATTTCAATCGGGATCAGCCCATCGCCGACGAGTACTGCACAGTCGAAAACTTCAGAGCCATCGTCACTATAAGTGGGTCGACGCAGAAAGCTAACAGGTTCTCCAACAAATGATTCGGCTAATAGCTCGCGGACGTACTCCTGAACGAGTTCTCCCCATAGAGTTTGAAATTGGGACCGGAGACGATCATCGACGAGCCCATTGACTACCGTCCAATAGAAGCCATAAGAGGAAAGCCTTTCGGCGAGGAAGATCGCGTCGATTAAGAAGTATCTGTGACTGCCCGACCGCCAGAGTGGAAAGCGACGAAACATGGTCATGTCGAAAAAGAAAGCGAGATCTACCTCGGAACCGCGAACGAAGGATGGCATATCATCGAGACTGGCAGCCATGAGTTCGGCCCAACTCTTCAGTTTCTCCCCGGAGACGTATCTTTTGGGCGCCTTCACATCGACATATGCCATTTGCTCCGTAGCCATCAATTCGTCCAGCATTCGACTGTGCTCGAAGTACAGGTACAGAGTGATGTCTAGAAAATCTCTAAAGCTAAGTCCGTTCAAGAGTGTGAAGATCCTCTCGAACGGCGGTGGGGGATCCTGGCCCTTGAGACGGTGCAAATAATCGTCCAAGACCGGCCCGAGGAGACATCTGGTGCGTACCAAACCGTTCAAGATTGTTTCGGAGTTGCTGAGTTCGGCGCTCGCCGTAAGCTGGGCTGAGACGTCGCCCGCCGGCCAATTCGGCTCACCGAGGTCGGGGCCGTAAAATGAGTTGACTGCAAGAGCGAGTTCTCCTACCTGGTATCGATCTGCCTGCGTTTCAAGAGTGCTGCCGCCTTCGCGCGGGGCATAAAGCGCTAACAGCTTGATACCGGCTAGGATTTGAGTCCTGTTCAGAACGATGGCGGTTCGATACAGTTTGTCCCCGAAAATTCGTAGGACTTCCTGTAGTCGTGTCGGAGACAAGACGCTTACAGTTAGTTTTTCTTGTACGTCGGCGAAGACCTTTTCGTCTCCGGAGTCGATCGCAAGCGACAGGTAGACATTTAGCCGCGCCAGAAATTCAGCGGCAGCCTCGTAGTTGAATCGTTTGGCCATTTCCACCAGTTCTTCGGAGGAGGGCTTGCGCTGGCCCAGGTCATAGAATGAGATCGCGGCTATCAGTGTACGGGCACCGTGATTGCGCTCTTGCTCTTCCAATTAGACCTCGAATCGCACGGGGTATTCGTCAAATCCGCGTACATCTTGTCAGATAGTATAGCTATTGGTAGTAATAATAATGCCGGGGCGCGGGTAGAAATGGAAATCTATTTTTTCTACTGAGGAAACGCAGCGCTTTCTGACGGCATAGACGGCGGGCACCCGGTTGACGGCCCGCTCGGAATGAGCCCTGTGTGCGCACTACGCGCTTTTCGAAGACCAACCCTCGTGAAGGGGGATGCTAGGCGTGATTCCCGTTTGCCCCATTCAAAACGCGCGCCAAAACCTGCCCCGTATACGATTTTTTTACCCTGGCAACCTGCTCGGGCGTGCCTTGCGCGACGATGCGGCCGCCGCCTTCGCCGCCTTCGGGGCCGAGGTCGATGATCCAGTCGGCTTGTTTGATTACGTCGAGGTGGTGCTCGATGACCAGGACGGTGTTGCCGAGGTCGGCGAGGCGGTTGAGGACGTCGAGGAGTTTTTTTACGTCGTCGAAATGCAGGCCTGTGGTGGGCTCGTCCAGAATGTAGAGGGTGCGGCCGGTCTGGCGTTTGGAAAGCTCTTTAGCGAGCTTGATGCGCTGGGCTTCGCCGCCGGAAAGCGTGGTGGAGGATTGGCCCAGCTGGATGTAGCCGAGGCCTACGTCCACCAGCGTTTCGAGCTTCACGCGGATTTGCGGAATGTTTTCCAGAATTTTCAGCGCGTCGGCGATCTGCATGTCCAGCAGGTCGGAAATCGAGTGGCCCTTGTAGCGCACGGAGAGCGTTTCCGCGTTGTAGCGGCGGCCGCGGCAGACTTCGCAGGTGACGTACACGTCGGGCAGAAAATTCATTTCGATGCGGCGCAGGCCGTCGCCCTGGCAGGCTTCGCAGCGGCCGCCCTTCACGTTGAAGCTGAAGCGGCCGGGTTTGTAGCCGCGCTCGCGCGATTCGGGCAGCATGGCGAAGAGTTCGCGGATCGGCGCGAAGACGCCGGTATACGTCGCGGGATTCGAGCGCGGTGTGCGGCCGATGGGCGCCTGATCGATCTCAATCACTTTGTCGATTTGCGCGGCGCCTTCGATGGCGCGGAATAAACCGGGGCGCTCCATCGAGCGGTAGAGCGACTGCGCGAGGGCGCGATACAAAATGTCGTTCACCAAAGTGGATTTCCCCGAGCCGGAAACGCCCGTCACGACGGTAAGCAAGCCGAGCGGCAGTTCGAGGTCCACGTCTTTCAAATTATTCGCTTCGCAGCCGAGGATGCGAATCGATTTGCCGTTGGGCGCGCGGCGCTTCGGAGGCACGGCAATCTTCAATTCGCCGCGCAGGTAACGCCCCGTCAGCGAATCGGCGCTGCGCTCGATCTCTTCCGGGCGGCCCTTCGCCACCAGATGCCCGCCGGCGTTGCCCGCGCCGGGGCCGAGGTCCACCACATAGTTGGCGCGGCGAATGGTTTCTTCATCGTGCTCGACGACGAGGACGGTGTTGCCCAGGTCGCGCAATTTTTCGAGCGAAGTGATCAGGCGATCGTTGTCGCGCGCGTGCAGGCCGATGGACGGCTCGTCCAGCACGTAGAGCACGCCGCGCAATTGCGAGCCGATCTGCGTGGCCAGGCGAATGCGCTGCGCCTCGCCGCCGGAAAGCGTTGCGGCGGAGCGGTCCAGGCTGAGGTAGCCGAGCCCGACGGCGAGCAGGAAATCGAGGCGCGCGCCAATTTCGGCAAGCGCGCGGCCGGCAATGTCCATCTGCCGCTCGGTCAAGCCCTTGCGAATTTTGTCCACGGCCGGGCGCGCGTCGGACATCGCCAGCCCGGTAAATTCAGCGATGGAACGCCCGCCCACTTTCACGGCCAGGCTTTCCGGACGCAATCGTTGCTCGCCGCACACCGCGCACGGCACGGGCGACATGTACTGCGTAATCCACTCGCGGTACGTGTCTGACTCCGATTCCTCGAAGTTGCTTTCAAGAAAACCAACCACGCCCTGGAAATGCAGCCCCGGAAGCGCTTTCGCAGCCTTCGCGGCGGCTGACCGCGACGTACCGCCGCCATTGCTCTTGGCATTCGATGGCGGATTGCCGTACAGGATCAGGTTCTGCACTTCGCGCGGGAATTTTTCAAATGGCGTCGAGAGGTCGAACCCGTGCGCCATCGCTCCCAGCTCCAGGTTGCGCCGCAAAAACACCGAGCCCGAGCCGGGACCTAGCCCGCCCTCGAAGAGCGGCCGCGTCCAGTCGGCAATCACCTTGGCCGGATCGAAATCGTATTTCGAGCCGAGGCCGTTGCACGCCGGGCACGCGCCGTACGGCGAATTGAAGCTGAACGAGCGCGGCTCGAGCTGCGGCACGGAAATGCCGCACTCGCTGCAGGCCATTTTTTCGGAGAAGACCTGCTCGGTCCCGCCGACCACCACGACGGTGACGAGCCCCTTGGCCAGCTTGAGCGCCGTGGCGATGGATTGTTCGAGCCGCCCCGCGATGCCGGGCTTGACGAGCAGGCGGTCGATCAGGACTTCGATGGTGTGATTCTTGCGCTTGTCGAGGCGCGGCGGATCGTCGAGCGGGCAGAGGTCGCCGTCGATGCGCGCGCGCACGAAGCCGTCGCGCGCAAGTTTCTCCAGCTCCTGGCGGTATTCGCCTTTTCTGCCGCGCACGATGGGCGCGAGGATCATGACGCGGTCGCCGCTCTTTGCCAGTTCGCCTTGCAGGATCGAGCGCACAATCTGGTCGGTGGACTGGCGCGAGATCGGCTTGCCGCATTTCGGGCAATGCGGCGTGCCGATGGAGCTGTAGACCACGCGCAGGTAATCGTAAATTTCGGTGATGGTGCCGACCGTCGAGCGCGGCGATCGCGTGGTCGTCTTCTGCTCGATGGCGATCGAAGGCGAGAGGCCCTCGATGGAATCCACTTCCGGGCGCTCCATCTGGTCGAGGAATTGCCGCGCGTACGCGGAAAGCGATTCGACGTAGCGGCGCTGGCCCTCGGCGTAAATGGTGTCAAACGCAAGCGACGATTTCCCCGAGCCGGAAAGCCCTGTGATCACGGTTAGCGTGTTGCGCGGAATTTCGAGACTGATGTTTTTCAGATTGTGCTGGCGCGCGCCCCGGATGACTATTTTCGTCTGGCCCATGTTGCGAACACCGCCCCCACTGCCGGCTCAGCACACTGCGGGTAAAATACGCCCATCGTAATCCTACAACGTAGCAGGCTGCCGCAAGGGAGTCAATCCAGCCAGCAAGGTCCATGCCATTTTTTCGTTCGAAACATAAAGATTTCGCGAGGCCATCGCCGGTGGGAAACGATTTTCTCGTTGGCAAGCGGCATCCTGCGCGTAAAACTGCCGATTTTGCCCGATGCGTAAAATTTCCCCGGAAAAATTTCCCGCGGCATGGCTTTTTTACCGGGGTACGCGAATGAAAACACTGTGTTTTCAGCGCCTTGTGTTTGGCCTGCCGCGTGCAAACAGTAAGAACCGTAGGAGGGAAGACGAGCCGAGGATCCCTTTAGGGGATTGAGGGCTGGGCCGGCACGATCTTCCCTCCGACCTGCTTCCGCCGCCTACCCCAAAACCACACCCAATGGACCATACCTATCGGCGGAAGTACGTGCGGACAACCACGCAAAAATAACAAAAGCGTTTTAACGTCTGCTGTCCCCCAAAATACTCAATTTCAGCGGCTTACAAGTCTGCGGAAAGCGTTGTGTAGCACAGGCACTCTTGCCTGTGCGGTTTTCGGATCATCGTTCGGCCGCGTAGGCGGTGCGTCCGGCATACAAAACCGCACAGGCAAGAGTGCCTGTGCTACCAAGACTCTCCGAAGCGACTTTTTCCACAGACTGCAAAACGGAACTTGGATTAGCTCGTCTTTGGAGTGATTCGGAGGGATGACACGCCGTCAGGCGGCAAAAGATTTGGCTGGGGCGGTTGGACTCGAACCAACACCGTCCTCATTAACAGTGAGGTGCCCTACCGATTGGACCACGCCCCAGCGGTGGCGCGACGAACGGTTGAATGCATAAAAGATAAACGTTGGACGCAAAACGCGCAAGCCCGGGCCAAAAAAATTGTCATTCCGTCTTTTCGGTGGGAAACCCCGCTTCGGTCCAGGAGCGCCAGCCGCCGTCCATGGAGATGCAATTCGTGTAGCCCATTTTCTGCAGTTTATCGGCGGCCAGGGCGGAACGGAAACCGCCGCCGCAATAGAGGACCAGCGCCGCGGACTTGTCGGGAACCGCCATTTCGATGTCGCGCTCGATCACGCCCTTGCCCAGATGAATCGCCCCCGGCAGGTGGCCGCGCGCCCATTCGTTGTCTTCGCGGACATCCACCAGCGTGAAGTTTTCGCCCGCGTCGAGCCGCTTTTTTACCTCGCGAAAATTCAATTCCTTCACGCGAGTCTTCGCGTCATTGACGATGGCCAGAAATCCCGGCGCGTGTTTCATGAAAACCTCCCGAATGGCCACAGAGGCGCAGAAAGCCAGAGTAGCACAGAGATTGTCCCGGAATGTGCTATCCTCCGCCAACAAACAGGGCTATTGCTCACGACTACAGTAAAAAGAGAGGAGCTGTCTCATGCGCAAAATCGGAATGGGAATTTTCATTTTACTTATCGCAACTTCGGCGAAGGCACAGATGCCGAAAGATGCGACGGACGTCACCGCCGCGCAGGTCCAGGCGTTCATTAAAGACGGGCCTCACGATCGCAACAGCGATCGAGCTATCCGCGTGGTGGACGTAGGAGGCTACCGCGTCGGTGTCTTCGGCGTTTTTCGGCCGAAGGATGCTCCTATCACCGCAACCGTGCACCAAACGAAAGTCAGCGAGACTTATATCATGCTGGACGGCGCCGGTGTGCTGGTGACCGGAGGAACGCTGAAGAATCCCACAACGCCGCGACAATCAGGCCTGGGAGATTGGATGGATCTCGGCAGCAACGGCATTGACGGCGGAGTGTCGCGGCGACTCTCCAAAGGCGACGTGGTCGTCATCCCCGGCGGCGTGCCGCATGGCTGGGCGAGCGCCGAAGGTGACATTACGTACCTGATTGTCCGCTCCGATCCCGACAAAAAAATTCCGCTGAAGTAGCGTGGGACGCCATCGCAATTCATAGTCCATCACGGATTGAAGCTCGGGCTCGGTCCAATGCGCACAGGTGTCACTCCGGGAACAAATCTGTTTCTGCGATTGTGCGGCATCGCAGCCATCGCTGGCGGGGCATTGCGTGTGGCCGACACGTTCTTGGCCACAACGACTGCTGCTCGCGCGCAGCAAATCGCCTACTTAGTCACGGACCTGCTGCTGATGCTTGGATTGTGCGGCGTTTATTTCCCCGGAAGAAAGACTCTAGGAGTGGTTGGGTTCCTAGGATTCGCCGCATCGATCGCCGGGCTTTTGATCGTGCGCACCTCGGGGCTGAACGGCCTCGGTTCCGACTCCTATCTGATTGGGGCGACGGTGACATTGATTGGGGTGGTGGCCATGAGCGGCGTCATGTTGGTCCGGAAAGCGTTTCCTAGACTGTGTCCCGCGTTGTGGATCGCCTCTTTTGTCGTCGGTCTGATCGGGTTGCTATCCGCCAAACTAGCCTGGATGGTGCCGCTGGCGGGCGTCATCTTCGGGGTCGCGTTCATCGTGGCTGGAATAAATGTGCTTCAACCGATCTCAGAAACCCCACACGATGAACTAAGGATTTCGTAGCGCCGGCATCTTGCCGGCGATTTTTCCCG
>Ga0210409_10008581_pt1 | contig 10387 bp, 10 predicted proteins | sample IncBWH17MmetaG_FD_161649 | JGI IMG/M metagenome (GOLD analysis project Ga0210409, IMG submission 161649) | Forest soil microbial communities from Barre Woods Harvard Forest LTER site, Petersham, Massachusetts, United States - Inc-BW-H-17-M | ecosystem: Environmental > Terrestrial > Soil >...
CGCCGCCGGGATGGTGGCCCTCGATGTCTCACGCGTTGAAGCTGGACTTCTGCTCATCGAAGTCGACTACACCAGCTCGAAGAAGGCTCTGATTCCGTCGCAGAAGTTCTCGCCCTACGAACTGGGTTTCGCGAAGATGGTCCATCTCGATAAAGAAAACTTCATCGGGAAGCGCGCTCTGGAGCAGGACGCGAAGAAGGGCGTGGCGCGGCAGCTCGTGGGTCTGGAAGTGGACTGGACCGACATCGAACAACTCTATGACCGCTACGGGCTCACGCCCGCTGCACCAGCACAGGCCTCGCGCGTGGCTGTGCCCGTATACTCGGGCGACAAGCAGGCGGGCAAAGCGACCACAACCAGCTGGTCGCCGATCTTGAAAAAGCTGATCGCGCTAGCCAGCGTCGAGACGGAATATGCGAAGCCGGGGACATCGCTGCAGATGGAAATCACGATCGAAGCGATGCGGTTGAAGACCAACGTGAAAGTGACGAACCTGCCGTTCTTCAATCCACCGAGAAAAACGGCGACGCCGGTCTAGATTGTGGGGACAGCCGATGACGGCTGTCCCCACATGTTCTCAACGCTCTCTCGCCCGGCGTTTTCCCGCGATATAAATCCAGGCCCCAATCAGCACCAGCGCTCCGCATCCTCCCACAACCTTGAACAGTGCGAGCGGCTTGTTCGGTTCGTCCGGCTGCGGGATCAGCGACAGCGCGATGGTCAGTGTTGTGGTCAGAAATCCGACGGTCGCGACTAGTTTTGCTACTGTCGTTCCTCCGGGTACTCGAATCACTTCCGGCCCCGCGGGCTCGCGTTGCAGCTTGATCATGGCCGCGAACAAATATAGATACGGAATGAAGTAGGTGATCACTCCCATGCTTACGAGCACGTCGTAAGCGCCCTTCACGCTGGTTCCGGCCTGCCCCAGAAAAATAAATACCGCGCCCAGCACAAACTGAGTCAGCAAGGCCACCCACGGCGTCTTCCATCGCGGATGCAATGCTCCAAATGCCGGCGGCAGAAACCGATCCAGCCCGGCGACGAACGGAAGCCGCGCTACCGCCGCTAGATAAGCCCCAGCCGCCCCGATGTTGCTGAGCGCGATCAGAAACGCTGCCAGCGGCAACACGCCTGGGTATCCTACGCGCGACGCGGTTTTCGATACAGCCTGCACCAATCCCTGCAAGCTGTTCACCTCCGACGAGGGCAGCGCCAGCAGCACGCAGACCGTGCCCAGGATGTAGCAGATCGTAACGGTGACTCCGCCCGACAACAGCGCCAGGGGAATCGTGCGTCGAGCGTTCTTGATTTCTTCTCCCATGAACGACGCGGTCTCGCACCCGCCAAAGGCAAACGTCAGCACCGACCAGAAAATTAAATCGTTGATGTGCGTACTGGGAATCATGGAATGCAGCGTGAACGAAGTCGCCGACCCGTAGCGATGCCACGCTACAAATCCCATCACGATAACGATGCACACCGGAATCCACATCGCGATCGCGCCGACATTGTGCAGCCACTTGCCCACGTCGAGCCCCACGATATTCAGCAGCGTCGCCGCGCTCAGCGTAAGCAGGGAGAACACAATGTAAAGCGTCGCGTTGCTCGAAAGGTGTTCCCAGTTCGCCTGCCGCATGAAGAGAACATTGCTGGCGGCGAAATAGAGCACTGCAGGGAAGTAGGGCAGGTTGCTGGTCCAGTAAGTCCAGGCGGCCATGAAGCCGGAGAAGTCGCCGAAGGCGCGCTTGCTCCAAACATAGAGCCCACCCTCATTCGGATAGCGCGAAGAAAGCTCCAGCACCGAAAGCGCCAGCGGCGTGTAGAAGCACAGCCACGCCCCAACCCAGATGACGATGGAACTCGGCCCTGCCGCCGCCGCGCTCGCGATCCAGCGCAGGCTGATGCCGGTGATCACATAAAACAGAACCAGGTCGCGGAAGCCCATCACCTCCTTCGGGCGATTGGGATCCTCGGCCTGCGTGATGGAAAGGCCAGACGACGGCTGCGACGGCTGACTCATTCTGCGTTCGGGATAGAAGATGTCCCGTTCTTCCGGCTGCGGCGTTTCCAGAATGAATAAAACGGGACGCCGATCAGGACGATTCCTATACTCACGAAGCTCTCCAGCGGCCGCCGGAATGTCGTGTTGAGTATCCAGGCTACGCCAATCAGTACGTATATCCCGGGCAACCACGGATATCCCGTGCAACGATACGGCCGTGGAATCTCCGGCCGCTTCCATCGCAGCCAGAACATGGCGACGACCGTCAGTGTGTACGACAGCACCATGCCGTAGATCACGTAAGTGTAAAGCTGGTCGTAGCGCCCGCTAAGCGTGAGCGCCGCTGCCCATACACCCTGCCCAATCAGGCTGAAGGCCGGCGTCCGCCACTTGGGGTGGATCACTGCCATGCGTTTGAAGAAGACGCCATCCTGCGCCATCGCGAGATAAACGCGCGCGCCCGAAAGCGTGCAAGTCGCCGCCGCACTGAAACAGGAAATCGCGATCATCAGCGACAGCCACACCGCGGTCCCTGGTGAGAAAAGCGCCGCCGCGGCCGCATGCGCGATGGTTTCGTGCGCCGCAATTTCTTTCAGCGGAAGCGCATACATATAAGTCAAATTCATGGCGATATAAATCACGCCCACCGCGAGCACGCCCAGCACCATAGCGAGCGGCACATTTTTTCGCGGATCTTTCACTTCGCCTGCGACCCAGGTGATGTACACCCAGCCGTCATAGGCCCAGTAGACCGCGATCAGCCCCACTCCGAGCGCCGAGATCAACTGTGCCGGTCCGACTCCCATGGTCAGGCTGACGCCATGCGAATGAAAGTTCGACCAACTTCCTTTGCCGAAGGCGAACCCGAGCACCACGAATGCCGCCATCGCACTAAATTTTGTCCAGGTCGAAACATTTTGCAGCAAAGCGCCCCAGCGCAGGCCTACCACGTTCACATACGTCAAAAGCGCAATCAGTAACAGGCCCAGCAAATGCGCGCGCGTCAATGCCACGCCCGCGATTGTCGCCACCACATGATCCTGCGATACCACCGGAAAAATCTGTCCCAGGTAGGCCGCGGATGCGACCGACAGCGCCGCGATGGTCCCGCCGTTGGCCACGCTGAACAGCATCCAGCCGTAGAGAAATGCGACCAGATCGCCGTAGGCCTCGCGCAGATAGATGTATTGGCCGCCGGAGTCGGGGAACATCGATCCCAACTCGGCAAATGCGAAACACGCGCACAGCGAGATCAGCGCGCCCAACACCCATACCAGCAGAAACAGAACGGGCTGCGGCAGGGGCCCGGCGATATCTTTCGCGGTAAGAAAAATCGATGACCCAATGATCCCACTGACCAGCAGCAGTACGGAATCGAGCAGGCTGAGTCCGCGCACCAGGGTTGGTTTGGATTCAAACGATGACGTTTCGCCTGGAACGGCCGGGGCAGGGTTCATTATCCGATGCCGAGTTCGTCGGAGGATTCAAGCGGCGTGCCGCACCGCCGGCAGATCACGGCGGAACAATCTCCGCAGGTGATGGGATCATTTACTTCTGTCGCGCAGTTCGGACAGTACAGCGATGGCTCCGGCGGAGGATTCTGAGGGCTTGTCGCCATGAGGAACAGAACTGTAACACAAGAAGTTGTCTCTGTGTCCCCCTGTGTCCCCTGTGGTTATAGAATTTGAGCGGACAGCGTTAGAGCCGGAAGGAAGCCGATGCCCGACAAACCTCTCACCCCCGACGAAAAGCTGCAACAGGAATTCAACCGCTGGGCCACCGCCGGTGAAGGTTCAAAAATGGAGAATCATCATCTCGACATCACCGAGAAGACAATTCGCCTGATGAATCTTCGTCCCGGTGAACGCGTACTGGATCTTGGCTGCGGCTCAGGATGGGCGACGCGGCTGCTGGCTCGATTGGTGGGAGAAGGCCCGGAAGGATTCGGGCAGGTCGTCGGCCTCGATGTCTCGGACGAAATGGTGCGCCAGGCCCGCGAGGCGTCAAAGGACTTCGACAATATCCTTTACGTCTGGGGATCGGCGCAGCAGATTCCGTGGGAAGAAAACTTCTTCGACAAAGTGCTGTCGGTGGAGTCTTTCTACTACTACCCGGATCAGGACCGCGCGCTCATGGAACTGTTTCGCGTGGTCGCGCCGCGAGGCAAGTTGTTTATTCTGATTAATCTTTATAAAGACAATCAATATTCGCTGCAGTGGGTCGACAAGTTGAAAGTTCCGGTCCACGTGCGGTCGGCGGAAGAGTATGTCGCTCTGCTGAAGAAGCATGCGTTCGAAAACGTGGAAGCACTGCGCATTCCCGACGACACTCCGACTCCAGATGATTACAAGACGAAGTCATTCCATAGTCTGGATGATCTGCGGGCATTCAAGCGGGAAGGCGCACTGCTGCTGATGGCGACCAAGCCCGACCTGCGCACGCCCGCGCCGGGGTACACGATCTATTAGAAGCGGTGGGCAGAGGCTAGGTTTAGGGGCTAGTGGAATGGACTCTTACCTAGCCCCTGGCTTTCTAGATCTCGCTGTCGTCGTCATCGTCCTTATCGCCGTGATTCATGTCTTTCACCGGACTCAGGGCCCGCCCATCCTGCGCGTGATGAATCTCGATTCGTCCGTTTACGTTGGCCAGCTTGATGTGCGTTCCGCCGCTGCCTAGTTCCCCGCGCAGATCGTGGCCGACGAAGCGGTGATTGTTCACGTGCAGGCCAAAATCATTGTCGATGTTGCCGGAGACCGTGCTGGCCTCGAGTTCTGCCTTCGAGTCTGACGGGATCGTCAAGTTCACCGAGCCATTGACCGAATTCAACTCGACGCGCGATCCAGAGAGCTGGTCAAACCGAGCATCGAGGTGGCCGTTGATGGTCGACAGGTTGGCGCGCCCGGCCAGATTGTGTGCTTCGAGCCGCCCGTTAATGCAGGAGGCATGCACCTCGCCGCTCACGCCATTAATGTCCAGGCTGCCGTTGATCAGCTTGATCTCGTCCAGTCGCGCCGCGCGCGGGACGGTTAGCGTGTATTCCACGCCAGCGGGATTATTGTGTGAGCCCCAGTTCCAGTTCTGATCATGGTTGGGATACTTCGTGCGAAACGAAATCGAGTTCTTGCTGGCATCAATCTCGATCCGGGCCTCGTCGAGCCGCTCCTTGGTGTCAGCGTACTTGACGGCGTCCACCTTCACTTCGTTGCGGTCCCAGCTGGAGATGTGAACCGCGCCATTGATGTTGTCGAGTTCGACCCGGCCATCCGATGTCAGCTCGTAGGTCTTATGCAACTCCTCGGTAAGTTTGCCCTCATGGTCGGACGCGTGCGCGGCCAGGGCGAGGACAAACAGGGCGCAAATGGTTCCCAGGGCGGCTCCCAGACAGGTGGCAGATTGGCGATGTCGGTTCATAGCTCCCTCCATTTCAAGGTCTTAGACGCGGCCGGTCAGGATTCGTAAGAGGTTTAATCAGGGAATCGCTAGCCACACCGGGCTGGTCACACAGCTTGTCACAAAGAAGATACGAAAGTTACCTCCGTGATGTTCCGTCCGATTGTTCGCTGAAGGACAATGTCATCAACGATTTAAGTGGGGTTCGTCGTGCTGTGTCGGTCCACAAAATCCGTGCCGGGGTGGTGCCGAGGGCTGGCCATTTTCAGCCTGTGCCTGCTCGTGTTCGCAGCCTCAACCCTCGTGGTTGCGCAGACAGCCGATACCGAAAAGCCAGTCCCCATCCTGACCGGCAATGCTGGGGCTTTCAGCTTTATCAGCGGCGGCCATCAAGTCATCGACACTCAGATCAATCCGGTTCTCCTGGTTCCGTTGGGGGATCGCTGGCTGGTGGAAGCGCGCGCGGAATTTGAGGGCGTGTTTCAGCGCCCGCCCGGCGGCGGGCCCTACGGCGGTCCCGTCAACAAGCACGTGGACTACGCCCAAGTCGATTACATCGCCAGCCCCTACGTCACCATCACAGCGGGCCGATTCCTGACTCCGTTCGGAGTCTTCAACGAGCGCCTCTACCCCGTCTGGATTCGCTTCCTTCAGCCGGATCCTCTCATCTACCCGATCGACACTGCGCCCAGCGACGGCGTAATGCTGCGCGGAGGATTCGCCGTCAGCCCACAGGCCAACCTGAATTATGCGGCCTACGTTTCCCTGACCAGCATCGGCATCGACAGCGTCGATTCCGAACGCCACGTCGGAGGGCGGTTAGGCGTGTTCTTGCCTGGTCCGCGGTTGGAGGTCGGAGGGTCGTGGCAAAAGACTTTGCAGGATGATCGCAAGAATGCCTTCGGCTTCCACATGGGCTGGCAGCCGGCCAAGGCGCCGCTCAATGTGCGCGCCGAATTCGCCCGCTCTGTCATCGGCAGCGGATATTGGATTGAAAGCGCGTACCGTCTGAGCCAGGCTCATCGCTGGCAAAAAGCCATGCGCCGCACCGAAGTTGTAGCCCGCGCCCAGCAGTTCTACGTTGGTGAAGCAGGTTCGGATGCCGCCGCCGCGGCGGACCTCCCGGGTGCGAGCACCCGTATGGCCGAGTTCGGAGTCAACTACTTCCTGCGCGACGGCCTCAAGGGCATCGCCAGCTATGGCCGCCAGTTCAGTTCGGCTGGGAATTTCAACCAATGGAGCTTTGGAGTCGCTTATCGGTGGATGATTCCTCTGGGGCGGGTGGGGGCGCAATGAACACTTATCAGCACTCAAGGTCCACTGTCGTCCTCTTGCTGGGCACTTTAGCATTCGCATCGTTTCTTTTCGCGGCAGGTCCATCGGACGGAAAAGCCTCCCGCAAAGATTCCACGCCCGGTTCGTCCAGTTCAGCTGTTGTCCAGATCACGGATACCGATTCCATGCGCGTGCAGGGCGAGCAGCGCTTTCACGCCAACTGCGGACGTTGTCACGCGGCACCGCAGAAATTTCCGCCGCGCATGATGGCAACCATCATCCGCCACATGCGGGTCCGCGCGACCATTACCGACGCCGACATGCGCCTCATACTTTCTTACATGACTCAGTAGCTGCCGTCGCCTAGTAACCGCGAAGGTAACTTGTCTCCACATTATGACAAAACCCAATAAAATTCGACGTAACGTTTTGTGTATGGTGACGGTTGCGGCCTTGCTGGTAGGGCTGTCTCTCGCGAGCACGCCGGCGCGGGTCATCGAGATCACCGCCGACAGCGACAGCCGCTACAAGATCGCCGGGATGCGCACTCCCGAGATCACGGTGAAGGCCGGCGAAGAGATACGTCTGCGGGTTACGGCCCGTAAGGGAAAATCGTGGAATCGAGATGGCTCGATTCATGGTTTCTCGCTGCTGCGAGCCAAGGATCGGACCAAGGTTGAGGGCTGGGACCTGCTCTTCAAGCCCGGGACGCAGGAGTTCGTACTCGTCGCGCCCTCCGAACCGGGCGAATACGTTGTGGTGTGCACCGTGATTTGCAGCGAAGACCACGAGGGCATGCACATGAAGTTCATCGTGCTGCCCTGAGTTTTTTCAGCGAGGGGGCGACGCATCAGGAGGTTGTATGAATAGAACTATGCTTTTGTGGGTGGCCGGGACGCTGACGCTGGCGTTGGCGAGTACCGCCTCAGGCCAGAATACGCGCGTCTTCCACGGAGAAGTCTCCGACAGCCAATGCGCGTTAAACGTTCATTCCCTGACCCGGTCGCATCAGGAAATGCTCAAGTCCAAATCGATGGGCGGCACCTCCAACACCTGCTCGACTTATTGCATTGAGCACCTCGGCGGATATCTCGTCCTCTCTGCCGGCAATGACGTCTACCGCCTCGATCGCGCCGACCTTGTGCACGGCTTCGAAGGTCAAAAAGTAAAAGTTACCGGAAGTCTCGACACCAAGCTCAACCTGATTCACGTGCAGAAGATTGAACTGGAAGCGGAGAAACCCTAGTTTTCTTTCCGGCCTCGGTCACGAGAAATACGCACAGAATCGTCAGCTCCGGCTCGATCGGCACCCGGTAGCGCTCACCAGGGTAGACGAAATAATAGATTGCCGGAAAAAACAAGATCAGCCAGAACAGCAGCCCCGCGCCCGCCTTGCGCAATCGCAGTGCCCGCCCCAGCCCCCAAAACGCCAGTGCCGAGGAAAGCAGGAACAAAGAATTCTTCGCCGGACTCAACCACCAAGGCCGCGTATCTTTCGGCGGACCTGCCCAGAAGTAAACGAATCGCTTCCCGCACAGCTCCGCGAATCGCAAATAGTCGGCTTTGATAAAATCCAACGCCTGGCGCTTTCGCATCGCGATATAGGGCAGCTCGCCCATCGCCTGAAACTGGCGCATGGCGGAATCATCGTGCGTGGTGTCGAGATACAACATCAACGTTCCGTCAGCCCCAGGACCATTGCCCAGGCGAAGCTCTGCGCCAAAGTTATCGCGAATGAAAATGAACTGCCCGAATGTCCGATAGTCGCGGACGATCCACGGCGTGATGCAAGCAAAGAAGACCGCCGACGCCAACACAACTCCGGCGACTGATCGCTTGCCGCATTTTGCCCGGCGAATCCAGGCCCACAATCCCGCCGCCGACAAGAACGACAGCAGGGAAGTGCTGCTCAATGCGGTGATTCCCCATAGTAGTCCGAACTGAATCCACGGCAGCCAGCCCTTGCGATCTTCCAACGTAAGAGCGAGCCAGAAGATCAACGCCAGCAACAGCGCCGCCAGACTCGTCTCCCATACCGCGCGCGTGCACCAGAACATGACGTTCGGCAGCAGAGCCCACGCCCACGCCGACCCAACTGCAACCTTCTCGGAGAAAATCCGGCGTGCGATCAGAAAAATCGGAACGCAGGTCAGCGCCGAGAAAACGCTGTTGATCGCCAGCAGCACAAACGCGGAGGCTTTCGAATAGATGCCGAAGACTAGAAACACGGCTGCGATCAGATGCGGATAAAGTGGTGGTTCCCACGCGGTAGGTCCGGTTGGCGGCCCAAACGGATCGCTAAACCCGCGGCCCGAGGCCAGCGCCGCGCCGATGCGCCCCATCTCCCAGCCAAAGCTGAAGTTGTTATCGTTGGTCCTGAACTTGTAGGTGTGGGCTATGACAATCCAGCCCACGCGCAGCAGGAGGGCGATCGTGGCGATCCAGAACGGCGACATCCGGATACTTGCCCAACCATGGAAGGCGCGTCTTGGTTGGTGTAGAGGATCCGTATTGGGAACCGATCCGGAATTCATGAGTGGTCTATTTGTAACCGAGGCACGAAATCGGGGCAAATCCGGCAACGCAGCGTCCAGCGAGGAGGGAAGCCTCGGGGTCACAGCAAGGCAGGCGAACTTCGTAATTCGCGCTCTTGCCTCCCGGAAGCCTCATAGGCCCATTCTTGACGATGGCTGTATCTGTTGGGCACTTAATGGGTTAGTAGTGTCTGCCGCTCCGCGAGATTCCTCTTGACAAACATTACCATCACGCAGTAACTTAACAATGTTAACTAAACACCGTTAACCAAAGGATCGCCGTTATGGGAGTCAAAGAAAGACGCGAACGCGAGAAGTCCGAGACTCGTGACAAGATCCTCGATGCGGCTCGTGAGCTGTTCGTCACCGAGGGGTATGAAGGCGTGTCGATGCGCCGGGTGGCGGAGAAGATCGAGTACTCGCCGACTGCCATCTACGTCCATTTTGCTGACAAGAATGAGCTGTTTCACGAACTGTGCCGGCAGGATTTCGCGCGTCTGCAGGAAGTTGTGGCCATCGCGGAGATGCCCACCGATCCCATCGAGCGGCTGCGGCAGATCGGGCAGAACTACATTCAGTTCGGCATCAATTTTCCCAATCACTATGTGTTCATGTTCATGACGCCGCATCCGGCGCAGGAGTTGGATGACCAGGATCGGGAGATCGTCGGCGATCCTGAGGTAGATGCTTACGCGCTGCTGAAGTGGGCGGTACAGGAAGCGATCAAGGCGGGACGCTTCCGTGAGGAAGTGCAGGACGCGGAATTGGTGTCGCAGACGCTGTGGGCGTCTGTGCACGGCGTGATCTCGCTGAACATTGCCAAGTGCAAGGATCCGTGGGTGGAGTGGCGTCCACTGCAGGAGCGGGCGGAGATGATGCTGGATGTTACGTTGCGGGGGCTTGTGCGACTCACTGGAGAAAAATCCCCACTTCTCGCAAAGGACGCGAGAAATGGGGCACCCGAGGCGATACTGCCTGACCTGCCGACGGAGGAGAAGTAATTTATGCCTCCTCTGGCGCAGCGGAATTTATTTCATGACAAAGTGCGGCTGACGGTCACGCTGACTGGGATTGTGTTTTCGGTGGTGCTGATCGTGGTGCAGCTGGGATTGTTCTTCGGCTTCACGACCGCGACTTCGGGGCTGATCGATCACTCCGGCGCGGATTTATGGATCACGTCGAAAAA
>Ga0210409_10008582_pt1 | contig 10387 bp, 9 predicted proteins | sample IncBWH17MmetaG_FD_161649 | JGI IMG/M metagenome (GOLD analysis project Ga0210409, IMG submission 161649) | Forest soil microbial communities from Barre Woods Harvard Forest LTER site, Petersham, Massachusetts, United States - Inc-BW-H-17-M | ecosystem: Environmental > Terrestrial > Soil >...
GCATTTGGCCACCTAACTACTCTTGTAGTCGAACCTGATGCACCAAATCGCCTTCCGAAACTGCGTTCCAATCGCCGTCTGCCCGGCCTATCCACGCATATTGTCCATCCAAATGGGGGGAACGGGCGAGCGCCACGAAGAACTGGCTCGAGCCCGTGTCGCGACCGGCCAACGCGACGCCCACGTCCAGCGGGCGGAACGGCACCGGCGAGGTCTCGCAGCGCAAGAGCCTACCGGAACCCCCGTAACCGTCGCCGCCCGGGTCGCCGAACTGAACGACAAAGCCGGGGACCACCCGGTGGACCGTCAGACCCGTGTAAAAGCCGGAGCGAGCCAGTGCGGTGAAACGCGTCGCCGCGATGGGTGCGAGCGCGGGGTCGAATGTCACGCCGAGCGTGCCCGCATCGGTATCGAATACGACGCGCGTAGGGTGAGCGATCGGGTGGTCAATTTCTGGCGCCGGGGTCGAACGCGCGTCCGACGGCGGGCAGGCGGTTACGACTCCGGCGGCCGCAAGCGCGGTCGATGCCCGCACACGCATCGTGGCGTTGGAGTCGTGGCACGCGGCAAGGGCAAGCTCCTGCGCGCCGCCGAGACCCACCGCGAGCACGGCATCGACGAGCGCGGCTCGCGTCTCCACGAGATCTTCGGTCCACGGACGCGAGGCGGCCGCGTGAAGTGCGCCGGCGATGCGTGAGTCGAGCTCGCGCGCGGCCGAGACAAACACGCGGTCGGGATGCGCTCGGATGACGTTGGCCGCGGTCGCCACCACGCCGGGCGCGCTGGCTTCGAGCGCCTCAGCGAGCACGGCGCGAGCGGTGTCTCCGAGCTCGGGATGATGCGCGATGGAGTCGACGGCCCGCTCTCGCACACGTACATGGTACGTTTTGCGCGCGAGCTCGAGCCAGGCCGTGCGGCGCGCCTTCACGAGCTCTCCGCGGTCGAGCGCTGCCAACCGGGCCCGCTCTCCCGCCTCGCCGTCCGCGACGTCGCAGGTTCGAAGTAATTCGGAGTCCCAAGCGTCGCGCGCGAGCTTTTCCGCGGCCGCACACCGCAACGCCGAGACGCGGCGCGCGACGGGCACGGAGCTGCCGGGCGTGACCTCGAGGCGCGCGACCGATGTAAGGGTCTCCCGTGCGCTGTTCGGCGCGCTGTCTCCCAACGCCACCACCGCCGTCAGCAGTAGACCGAATCGGTCGCCCGTCGCGGTGCCACTGCCCGCGAATATCGACCCAAGCACGCCGGCGAGCGCGGCTTTGCCCGGGTCTTGAAGGCGGGCCAAGGTGCGAGCTGCCTCGGCCCGCTCCGCCGGAGTAAAACCATCCGAGGCAAGAACACGCGCCAGCTCGGGAACCGCCCGTCGGTGGTTCGTACGCGCCAGCGCACGGATGGCGAAAATTCGTGCCGGGCCGGGACGCGCGAGCGAGGCGAGAGCCGCGGCGAACAAGCGCGGTTCGAGCTCTTCGCCCTCGGACCCGTCGACGCGACCAAACGGATAGAGTGCGGCATCGAGCGGCTGTGGGCTGAGCGCGGCGTCGATCAGCGCAGCCGCCGAGGACACCAAAAGCGAGCCACGCTGGGCCGCGAGGTCGCCAAACGCATACGCAACGGCCTCGCCGAGCTCGGCGCCTCCTTGCTCCGCGGAAGGCGTGGAATCGCGACCCTCGAGATACCCCCGGAGGGTTTGCTCGGTCCGGTCACCGCCGCAGCGTCCAAGGGCGCGCACGATGGCAGCACGGGCCCGCGCCGCGGCGGGGCGGCGCGCGTCATCCAGAGATGCGAAGCGAGCTGCCAGCGCTCGAACGTGAATGTCTTCATGGCCATGGCATGACTCACCAAGCCCGTATCCAGCCCACGCGATCGTCTCCTCGTCGTCGTCCTCCAGCGCTTGGAGCAAGGGCGCGTCATCCGTGTCCAGGATTCGAGCGAGCGCACGAACGGCTCGCCGGCGGACGCCACGGTCGCGACTGTGGAGCGACTCTTGCGGAATGTCTCGGACGCGGCGGTTGTCCTCCGCTCTCTCGAGCGAAAGCTCGATCGCCGACATGACCGTACCGGCATCTTGCTGGGCGGCAGCAGCCGGCACGCCCTTCGAGCAACCGGCGCTCGCGAGAACGACGAGCGTGGCCTGCAGCCACAGCAGTACACGCTCGGAGGTTCGTCGATACAGCCGCCGTGCCCAGGAGGCGCGGTGCCGTGCCGGCACCCCCTCGACCGACAACCCCGTTTGCCGGAACAGCGCAACGGCGCGAGGGAGGTGCCAGTCACTCGTTACAACCGCGGCGCGTACGATGCCCCGAGAAGCCAACTCGTCTGCCGCAAACCTCGCGTTGTCGCGTGTCGTGAGCGAGCGCCGCTCACTGAGCGTTGCGCTCTCGGGCACCCCTCGCCGAGCCAGCTCGCGTACCATGACGTCTGCCTCGACGAGATCGCCCCAACGGCGACCGCCACTCGCGACTACGATCGTTCGCTCTGCTCCGCGACGCGCATAGGCGAGCGCCGCAGCGTTGATTCGCGCTGCAAGCACACTTCCCTCGCATAAGACGCCTTCGCGATCGAGCTGGAGTCGGCACCCCAGTACGACGATGGCCTCGAGATAGGACGGTGCCACGGGGACAAGGAATACCCGTCACCGCTCGGTCGAGGTACGCTCTTGCTTGCAGCCGTCAGACTTCGGAGCACATAGGCCAGGATGCACATCACTTTCTGGGGAGTCCGTGGAAGCATCCCAACCCCGGGACCAAACACCGTCGATATCGGAGGCAACACGAGTTGCGTCGAGGTTCGTGCGGGCCAAACGATTCTCATCTTCGATGGCGGCACCGGGCTGCGGCTCCTCGGCAGGAAGCTTCTGAAGGAGATGCCCCTCAACGCACACATGTTTTTCAGCCACGTGCATTGGGATCATATCCAGGGCTTTCCGTTTTTCGAGCCGGCGTTCGTCCCGGGCAACGTGTTTCACCTCTATGGCGGCAACAACGTCTCGCGCACCCTCGAGGAGACTCTTGCCGGCCAGATGGACCACCCGAACTTCCCCGTCCACTTGGGCACGATGGCGGCACGTATGTCGTTCCGTGACTTGGCGGAAGGCGAGACGGTCGAGATCGAAGACGGCCTCGTCGGCTCGGTACGCGTGCGATGCGCCCGGGGCAATCATCCCCAAGGGGTATTTGCGTTCCGCGTCGAGCAGGGGGGCAGGGCCATGGTGTACGCCACCGACACCGAGCACTACGAGGGCCGGGTCGACGAAAAGCTCGTGGAGCTTTCGCGCGGCGTAGACGTGCTCATCTATGATTCACAATATACGCCGGAGGAGTACGAAGGAACGCGCGGTGCCCAATCGAAGCGGGGTTGGGGGCACAGTACGTTCGAGGAGGGGGCGAAACTCGCCAAGCGGGCGGGAGCTCGGCGCCTGGTTCTATTTCATCATGACCCCGGGCAGAGCGACGCGGCGGTCCGCGACAAGGAATCCCGGGCGAGGGCACTTTTTCCCGAAGCGATCGCTGCGCAAGAAGGACTCAGCTTGGAGCTTTGAGTCGCGCTGGTATAAGTCCATCGCCATATGGCCGACTCGCCGGAAACCAAGGCCGACGTAGCCCTCGTGACGGGCGCGGCAGGCGCGCTCGGCGCCGAGGTGGCGCGCGCGCTGCATCGGCGCGGATGCAGGCTTGCCCTGGTCGACACAGAACATGGTAAGGAACGACTTGAGCATCTCGCGGTCTCCTTGGGGGGCGCGAGCGTCGTCGTAGGGGACATCACTGCTTCCGATACGTGGAGCGAGGCACTGCCGCGCATCCAGCGCGAGCTCGGCGCCCCTCCGTCCTTGGCGGCCCTCATCGCCGGCGGTTGGCGCGGCGGCAAGCCGCTTCACGAAGAGAAGAGTGATGACGTTTGGCTCGCGATGATGCGCGCCAACCTGGAGACCGTGCATCGCTCGCTTCGCGCGCTGCTCCCGGCGATGGTCGCGCGGCGTCGCGGAAGCATCGTCGTCGTGGGATCACGCGCGGCCGTCCAGCCCTGGACCAGCGCTCGCTCCGCAGCGTACGCAGCGTCCAAGGCGGCCGTCGTCGCGCTTGCGCAGGCCGTTGCCGCAGAGGTCGTGAACGACGGGGTGCGCATCAACGCCATCCTCCCGAGTACACTGGACACGCCGGCAAACCGGACGGCCATGCCCGAGGCGGATGCAGGCAAGTGGGTCGCGCTTTCGTCGGCGGCCGGAGTCGTCTCGTTTCTGTTGAGCGACGAAGCGCGCGACATCTCCGCGGCGGCTGTACCGGTATACGGTAAGGCGTGACACGTGCTAGGCAGCGCGGCGAGCCGTGATTCCCCGCTACACGCCCGCTGATCTCGCGACCATCTGGTCCCCGGCCCGCCGCTACAACGCCTGGCTCGAGGTAGAGCTAGCCGCCTGCGCCGCGATGGAGGAAGCGGGCCTGGTTCCGCGCGGAACGGCTGCCACCATACGAAGCAAGGCGCTCGTGCTGAGTGCGGAGCGCATCGACGAGATCGAGCGCACGACCAAACACGACGTCATCGCTTTCCTCACCCACGTCGAGGAGCTCGCCGGCCCTGAGGCTCGCTGGCTTCACAGAGGAATGACCTCGAGCGACGTGCTCGACACCTCTCTGGCATTGCTGTTGCGCGAGGCCGCCGACAAGCTTCTCATTCGCTGCGACCGGCTTCTGGCCGCTCTCGCCAAGCGCGCGCGGGAGCACGCGAAGACGCCGATGATCGGGCGAAGTCATGGCATTTTCGCCGAGCCCATCACATTCGGCCTCGCGCTGGCCGGGCATCATGCCGAGATTGCACGGGACCGAACGCGCCTCGAAGTAGTTCGGCGCGACATAGCGGTCGGCAAGATCTCCGGAGCCGTTGGTACGTACGCTCATTTGTCTCCCGAAATCGAGAGGCGCGCCCTGGCCTCGCTGGGCCTCGAGCCCGAAACAGTGGCCACCCAGGTCGTGGCGCGCGACCGCCACGCCGCCTATTTCGCCTGCCTTGCCGTTGTCGCGGCGGGCATCGAACGCCTCGCTACCAGTGTGAGGCACTGGCAGCGCAGCGAGGTCGCAGAAGCGGAAGAGGCGTTCACCCCCGGCCAAAAAGGCTCGAGCGCCATGCCGCACAAGCGAAACCCGATCCTCAGCGAGAACTTGACGGGCTTGGCCCGGATCGTACGCGCCACCGTGGTGCCCGCGCTCGAGAACGTCGCGCTCTGGCACGAGCGCGACATCTCGCATTCCTCGGTGGAGCGCATGATCGCACCGGATGCGACGGCCACGCTGGCTTTCATGCTCGATCGGGCCGCGGCTCTGGCTGAAGGCCTGGTCGTGTACCCCGCGAACATGATGAGGAACTTGGACCGCGCCGCGGAGCTGTATTTCAGCGAGGCGGTTTTGCTGGCGCTCGTCGAGGCGGGCCTGCCGAGGCAGCGCGCCTACGAGCTCGTGCAGCGCCACGCCATGCGGGCCTGGAGCGGCGATGGTCGTTTCCGCGATTTGCTGACGGCCGACGAAGAAGTTGGCGCCAGCCTGGACGAAGCAAGACTGAAAGAGCTCTTCAATCTCGATCGAGCGCTCGCGCACGTTCCGGCGATCATCGAGCGGGCGCTCGGACCCCAACGTTAGCGGGACGTCGATAAGGCCAATACGCCGGTCGGGAGAGGAGCGCGGCGAGGGCGCGAGCGCGTAAGCGAGCGGGATGCGCGAGGCGCGGGGCGTGAGGCCCGGGGCGCATGGGGCAACGCGCAAAACGCAGAAGGTGACGCCGTCGCAGACTCCTTCGCTGACGCAGACGCTGTCGCTGACGCAGACGCTGTCGCGGTCGCTGTCGCGGTCGCTGTCGCCGCCGCGGACGCCGTCGCTGCGGAAGGCCGTCCGAAGTGGCACGCGCTTCGTTCGACGACATGACGGCCTTGCCGAGCAGTTGCCCGAGCCGGTTCCCATCCCACGACAAGTCGGCCCGAAGGGCGTCCACGGTTGATCCAGGGGAGTACGGGATCAGAGTGACTGTGGGTGCCTATAGTACTCGTACCCGCCGACACCATCGATCCAGCGCGCCGTAACTAGGCAAACCAGCGCGCCGTAACTAGGCAAAAGGATTGACCTACCCCTCGCATGCGGTCCTGAGCCGTCTGACAATCCCTCGCATCTGCGCGAGCGGTTGGACCAGGGATTCTATCGAGCGGGTATTCGGAAAGTGTCCTTTCGTCCGTACTAACGGGCTTCAAGCAAGGGCGGCGACACCCCGGGGGATGGTCATGAACAACACGCGACAGGACTTCGGAACGGCTATGGTGACGCTCGCGCGCTTGTACCGACAAGCAGAGCAGAGCGGCGACAAACGCCGCGCGAAGGTGTACGCCGCCGCTGTTGAACTGTTACTCGACGCATGGCCATCCGACGTCGAGCCAGCAATGCCGGCGGTTTTAACAAGCGAGCGCAGATTGCGCGCGGGTGCACCGTCACTTGACGAGACACTCGTGGGGATCGGAGCCCCGGACGAGTCACACGCGGACCCCAGCAGCCCCAAGAGGTTCTGGCATCGAGGAGAAGGCACATCCCGTCGTCGGGGCTGAGCGAGCGGCAATCTTGGGGGGGGCGCGGAGGCTTACGACGCCGCGAGCAAGCGCCGTAGCCAAGCGCGGGCCACCAGCGCGGCAACGACCGGTACGTGGTGCGAGCGCAATCGGCTCGCTTCGTCGCCGTACAGCGGTCGAACCGGAGCCTCGGCAATACGCATCCTCCGCTGCGCGAGCTGCGACAGAAGGTCGTTCGGATAGCCGTAGCGAGGCCACAGGGCGTCGAGGTCTAGGCTTGCGCAAGCGCCGGCCGCGATCGCCGTATACCCACACTGGCTGTCGGAGATGGGGAAGCCGAGCGCGCGCGAGGTCGCCCACGAAAGAAGGAGGCCGCCGAGCAGCCGAGTGACCGGCATCACGCGCCCCACCTCGGGCGCGCAGAAGCGATTTCCTTTCACGTAATCCGCCTCGCCTCGCGCGACCGGATCCACGAGGTGAGGCAGGTCGCGCGGATCCATCTGGCCGTCGCCCGCCATCACTACGAACGCGTCGCGCGAACCGTTGGGCCGCCTGGCAAGAGCGCGTTTGTATCCAGTAACAATCGCAGCGCCCACGCCGCGGTTGTACCCGTGGCGCACGGTCTCCACTCGCGGGTCGGCGACCGCGCGTGCAACCTCCGCGGTGCCGTCGCTGCTGGCGTCATCGACCACCACGATCGAATCGACCCACCCCGGAATGCCGGTTATCACACGCGCGATCCGCGGAGCCTCATCCCACGCGGGCACGACGACAACGACGCGAGAGGCCATCCACATGATATGGAAGGAGTTCTAGTGCATGCGTCGCCGGCCGCTCCTATGGTCCGCGGTAGCGGTCTGCCTCTTGCTCACGGCCGGTGCGATCGCGACGTCCTCTCGCCCGTTCCCACCGGAAACGTCACCGGAAGGGGCTTACGCGCGCATTGCGCTTTGTGTAGCTCAGCGCCGGCCGCGGGATGCATTTCCGTATCTCGAAACCGAAGCGCAGTGGGCCGCATATACGATCCGTGACATGCGCAAGAGAGCCTGCGACGGTGTCCGGGCGAGCTATCCGCCCGGCGAACGCGAGCGTCTGCTCGACGCATGGCACGACGAAGCGGAAGCACCCGACGGGGCGGATGTGTTCGCGCTTCTGGCGACTCGCCGGGGGTGGATGGCTCGTCTGGAACGGGACTTGTCGGGCGAGGCGCGCGTCGAGGCTCATGGCGATCGCGCGACGATCGTCACTGCACGCGGAACGCGTTACCCATTCCGCAAACGTGACGGGGGGATTTGGGGATTGACCGTGTTCACCGCCGAGCTCCGGGCGGAAGCTGAGCGGGCGGCCCGCGACCTCGAGGTGGTCGAGCGTAACGCCGCCGACTACGATCGCGCGAGCGGACGAAGTTCGATCGGCGATCGATAGTCCTCCGGCCTGCGCCGGCGCCGCTTTCAAGCTAGTAATCGGCCCATGAGCGGCCCCACACGCATCTCGCCCAAGGAAGCGAGCGAAAAGCTCGCCGAGGGCTGGATCTACGTCGACGTCCGCACGACGCAAGAGTTCGAGGCAGGCCACCCGGCCGGTGCCGTCAATGTACCTGTGAGATTGTCGACCGGACCAAACCCCGATTTCGTAAGAGTGATGAATGCTGCGTTCGGCAAGGACGCCAGAATTATCGTGGGCTGCAAGACCGGCGCACGTTCATTGCGCGCGGCACAAATGCTTTTGGCAGACGGGTTCACCCAGGTGCTGGATCAACGCGCAGGCTGGGACGGCGTCACAGGTCCATTTGGCAACCTGACCGAACCCGGTTGGTCGCGCGTGGGACTACCAAGCGAACAGGGCCAACCGAGCGGGCGGTCCTGGGAAGACGTTCGTAAAAAAGTCCCTTAAACGATGCGGCGGAAAAAGCGTGTCGACGGGTCTACTTACAGGCGCCTCTCGCGGCGCCGGCCAGCGCTTCCCCCGCGGCAGCTCGCACGTGCGGCGGGGCCGTCGGCGCAAGCAGTGGCGCCAAGCGATCGCGCAAGTCGTGTGGGCCGAGCGCGGCCAGCCCGACCAGCGCGCCGAGCGCCAACTGTTGTTCGTCGTCGCTCGTCCCAGGAACGCCGAGCTTACGCACCAGCTCCGTAAGGCGTGAGACCGAGGACTCATCGCACACGGCTCCCAGAGCGCGCGCCGCCACACCGCGCACCTCTCCATCCTCCTCCGCGTCGTCGAGGCGCTCACGAATCGCGGCGTGCCAGGCGCGCGCCCTATGTCGTGCGAGCGCCACAAGCGCTGCACCACGCACACTCACGCCCCGGTCATGCAATGCGCCGCCAACCGCCGCATCGACATCGTCGGACGCGGGAGCTTTACCTAGCACGGCGATCGCCTGCGTTTTCACGAAGGACCATCCGTCTCGGGGCAGGATTGCCTTGGCCGCCTGAATCGCTCCCGGCGTCGGCGAAACGGCAAGCGCTTGAAGGGCCGCTTCGCGTACGCGCGGCTCGCCGTCGCTCGACCCTGCGAGCAGCGCTCCTTGAGCCTCGGCAAGCCCCGCCGCAGCCTCGGCTGCGCGCGCGCGCACGGGCCAATCCGGATCGCGGGCAAGAGCCTCCGCGATACGAGTCGCCGCGGCGCGGTCGCCGGCTCGAGCGAGGACCTCGAGTGGGCCAAGCGCGAGATAGCGGATCGCAAACGACGGCGAACCCCGATAAAGGTCCGCTAGGGTCGCCTCACTCTCGGCGGAGGCCTCCGCAACGCGGGCTTCGGCTGCGCGCATGATCTCCAATCGAGCTGTCGGACTGCGATGCGAGTCGCCTAGAAGTGCAACCAGCTTGCTTGCCGGGGCTGCTGTCAAGGCCTGCGCAAAAGCTCCGCGCAGCGCAGCTCGTGTTTCAGCTTCAGTCTCCGGCGTGGTCGCCATTGCGTCCGCGATTGGATCCAGGGCTTCTTGCGGCGCAATCGACGCCAGTGTCGTAGCGATGCAGGCGCGCGTGGGCGCATCCTCTTGCAAGCGCTTTGCGAGCAGAACCGCCGCGTTCCGACAGCGTTCCAGCTTTTGGTGCGCCTTTCGTGCGGCTTGCCCGCCTTTGGTGCACGCGCCGCGCGCGAGCAGCGGCACCGCCTCATCGCAAAGCTCGTGCGCCGCGGCGACGTCGATGGCGAGCGCGCGGCCGCGTTCGTCCAGTGCGTCAAAGGCCCGTTCGACCGCTCCAAGCGCGTCGTCGCCGGCGCGTTCGAGCACCTGAGCGGCCGCGACGCCGCGGTCACTCGAGAGCTTCTTCGCTACCTCGTCGAGCGTTGCTCCGGGTGTATCGAACTCGCTATAGGCCACGAGCTCTGCGATGCCGACCTCAGGGTGCGCTTGGCCGCGCGTATACGCCGAGTCGAGCACCAGCGCGATGCACGAGGTCGACAGAGGCTGAGGAAACGCGACTTCGTAGCTCTCACCGGGCTTGGACCACGCGTCCTCAGGCAGGGTCACCTCGAAGGCTTGGGTGGTCGTCACGAGGAAAAAACTGCTGGGCGCGGCTCCGCTTGCGGCCCTCGGGCCCGTGGTCGTGGCGACCACCTGCATTTTTGAAATGGGCACATCCGCTGGCGCCGCCATGACGACGAATTCTCCCTGCCCCACCCCAGGTCGCTTTTCGTTCCAGGCCGTGCGCACGTCGCCGTCGGTAAGCTCTGCGCCCCGAGACCCCGGCACACTCGAGCCGCGTGCCATGAGCAGCCTCGCCAGGGGCGTGGCCACTCCGACGCCTCGGGGGGTCGCAACAATCTTTTGGGCACTCGTTTGCTGCTCCGCGTTGAGCCGCTGAACTGTGGCGGTTCGGAGTTCGAGCGAGGCCGGATACAGAGCCATGG
>Ga0210409_10008583_pt1 | contig 10387 bp, 7 predicted proteins | sample IncBWH17MmetaG_FD_161649 | JGI IMG/M metagenome (GOLD analysis project Ga0210409, IMG submission 161649) | Forest soil microbial communities from Barre Woods Harvard Forest LTER site, Petersham, Massachusetts, United States - Inc-BW-H-17-M | ecosystem: Environmental > Terrestrial > Soil >...
GTGCGCGATCACGTGTATTTCGACGCCCCGTGGTGGCCTGACCTACCCGTTGCGCCCGGTCAGTCGCTCCTCGATCGCGCGCGCCAGCTGGCCGTCCAGCGCCGATCGGAAGTGCGCTACGCCGGAGACGTGCGCGGCGCGAAACTGGCTGAGCGATTCGTCTACGGCCCGGCGAAATGGCCATACTTCGGCGGCGCCGGCTGGAAGGACGAGCTGGAACCGGCCCTTCGACGGCACCCGAGCTTCGAGCGCGCGCACCCCAAGCTGGGTCGGCACGTCGCGCATTTGCACGCGTTCGTGGTCGATACCCGTCCCAGGACTCCTCAAGCCAGGCGCCGCTTGGCCGTCAGTGATCGCGACACCAGTCGATGAGCTGCGCGATGGTCTTGCCAGTCGACACGGATGTGAAGTGGCTCTCGTCCTCGCCAAGCGAGACATAGCGAACGTCGACGCCCTCTCGGAGAAGCCTCTCGACTTCGGCCCTCATCGCGGGCGCCGCCCCGTCGAGATCGCCGGCGGCGAGGACGACGCGTGCGCCGAGCGTACGAAGGTCCGTCGCCGAGAACTGCACGTGGGCCCCTTGGGCCACGATCCCACGCACCGGCAGAGACGGTGAGGGTCGCAAGGCGAGTTCATGCACGAGCGACGCAACCGCGTAAGCGCCGAGCGAGAAGCCGGCGAGCACCACGCCATCATCGCGCACTCGCGCGTTGTGCCGCTGCTTTGCTGTGGCAACCGCGAGCTCGACGAGCCGGCGCGTCTCGGCGCCGCTGGTCCAGCTATATCCCTCCTCGGAGACGCATTTGTTGGGGGCGCGCGGGCAAAGCTGCCACTGTGGCGCCATATCGAAGTATTGCAGCCAGTCGCAGGTCCACGAAGAATCTGCGCACTTGCCGTGAAAGAGAATCGTCACGGGACGCGGCTGTTCGTCGGGCTCGATGAGCGGTGCAGACTCGTGCATCTGCCAGAAGTCTTCTCGTGGGTTGCCGGTCGAGAGCGGAACACGAACGCTGTCGCGTCTGACGCGCGTCGGGCGGTCAGGGCGAGCAGGCATCTCGGTGATGGGGGTGCGGCCCGTGTCAGCGCGGCCAGACGACCCGCGAGGCATTGCTCGCCCGGGGCCGGCGCCTCGTCGGGTGAGTCGAGGGGAACCACGGGGTGAGTCGATTCGAACAGCAGCCATGCTCCGGAGGACGCCTGGAGCCGGTAATCGGGCTGCAATCCCAGAATGGTAATGCGAGTGAGGTCAAGCGCAGGGATCCGCAGAAGAAGGTAGCGGAAACGGGTAGCGTCGAAGGACGGACATAGAGCTTGGGGGCCGTTCGCGTACAGTCGTGCCACAGCCTCGTCCCATCGCGAACGACGCGCAATCAGGAGGGGGGCCCTGGGGGCCTCCACCAAGGAATGGAGCGCGCGTCCTCCCCGCTCTGCCAGCATACGGTTGCCCGCAGAAACGGGCAGGTAGGGCTGCTGATCCTGCTGGCCGAACGGCATCACTGCGAAGGCGCTGCCCTTCCTCACGTATGGGTAGAGCTGTATGAGCGCGCGCTGCTCGCGGTCGGAATCGGCAAAGGCCGGCCAGGCGACCGCAAGCGATGCGAGTGCTACGCACACCGCGCCGAGGCGGGGAATCAAAGGGACATTGTTCGCCGGAAGACGCGGGAAGGCAGCAACACCCACCAACCAGGCCGCCGGCAGGAAGCGCCCGTCGAAGTAAGCGCCGGCCGACACAGCCCATGGGCTCACTAAATACGCCACCAGGAGCATGACGGCGAGCCACCGGAACCGTCGCCGAGCTGCGCTCCGATCGTCGGCCACCACTTGACCGTCGGCGGGGGTCGCACGGACGGGTCGATGAGCGACAGCCGCTGCCAGTAGCGTAGCAACTACGAGGAGGAAAATGAGGAGTTGCGGCAGCGCGCCAACCGCGCCGAACAAGTAGTCCGCCAGCATCGTGAATTTGACCCGAAGCGGAGGCCACACCATTCCGCGCTCGGCCCAAGAGGCGGCAGAAGCCGAGGCATGCGAGCGATCGGCGTTCATATCGACCGCAGCCAGAGCAACCGCGAGCGCGGCAGGCAAAAGGCGGAGAGGCGTGCGGCGATCGACGCCACGCGCCAGAGTCAGAACGAAAAGGGCGATGACCGCACAAGCGGAACTGGCGAGGTGAGCGAAATGGAGGAGCACGGTCGCGGCGATTGGGGCGGCGGCCCTGCGGGGAGTCGGCGCGTCGACCCACCGATCGAACAGCGGCAATGACAGCAGCCAGAGCGCCGTCCCGACCAGGTACGACAGAAAGCCGATGAACACGATCCAGCCGAGGGCTACCGGGGCGGCGAGCAAGGCGACCCATGGTGTGACACCGACGTGCCGCGCCAGGCGCGCCGATCCCACGATCAACGACGCGATGGCAGCGGACACGAGCAGTTTGCACGTTGCGGCCGTCGACATCAGATACGAAAGCGGTAGCCCCAACGCGAACGTCAGTTGTGTCGTCCGGCCCAAGTTGAGCTCATAAAGGTCTGGCGGGACGAAAGCCGGATCGCCCCAGTGCCTTAGCAACGACAACGCACCCTCGTACAGCGGGAGGTCCGTCATCGGTGGATAGCGCGCGATGAGCACGGGCGCGGCGAGCAGGGCGCCGGTGACCCAGGGTAGCCACCGGGCGAGCCTATCCCCGCTGGGAAGGGGTGAAGTTTTACTCACGTTGAGCGCCCTCCCGCGAGACCGCCGCGGTCCATGCGTTGTCGAGGAGGGCAATCGCCGGATGATTTGGTGCCAAACGCGCAAGCGCTTCCCGTGTGCTGTCGAATCGCGCTCTATCGCGCGCCGCGAGCGCGCCGCAGGAGCCTAGAAACGCGGCTCGTGGGCTTTGGGGAGCCTGAGCCAGGGCGAGGTAGCCGTCGTGCGCAATCGCGGCAAGCTCGTCCTCCGGCCCTGCAACCGCATGCCGCAGGGTTTGTTCGAAGGAGGCCGTATGTCGAAACACGCGGTAACCACCCGAGGCGATGGACGCATTCGGACCGCGCCGATCGACGTACACAGCACTCACGTCGTCCCAGAACACCATCGTCCAGTCGCCGCGATCAGCGATGGGCAGGCAGAACGCCTCGCCCTCGGCAGCACGGCAGATCGCCCACTGCATCCCGAACTGTTCAGCCAGCTCGGCGAACGCAGCGGACTCGAATTCGCCGCGATAGGCTCGTCGGGCGAGGGCCATGTTCAGAATGCGGCCGTCGACGAACGTACGATATGCGGGATAGGCCTCCCATTCGATGTAGCCGCCGAATGGACTGAAGTTCCACATCGGTCCCGCAGGGTGAGTACCGCGAACGAAATCGAGTGCCGCGCGAGGAAAGTGAGGCCAGTAGAACCCGGCGCCCACCTCTTTGTGGAACCGGAAGAGAGTCAGCGGCGCGGTAGCGAGCGGTATCGCGAGGCCAAGTGCGCGAAAGAGTGGTGAGCGACTTATCGCAGGCCCGATGCGATGGGCGATGATTGGCGAGAGTGCAACGGCGGTGATCGGAATGAAACGCTGGTAATACGAGATGAGGAGCGCTGGAATGGTGAGCCCGACGTCGAACAGTTCGGGCCAAGCACGCTTGCCGTCGGGACCAAAGCCGAAGACGAGGGCCAGCAGGGCCGAGCCGACGAAGAGAAGCCAGAGAGGTTCGCGAAGCGCAAATTGCAGACTCACGTACGACCATTCCGTGGCCAGCACGTGCATCGGCTCGGCATACTGCAGACCGGTAAGATACTGGAAGCCTGCGGTGTTCATTCCCGTCGCGAGCGTGGCCAGTGCGGCAACAAGCAGGACGCGCGGTAAATCACGTCCATCCGAGGCAGGTACGAACCGGGGCCAGCGCCCGCGCGCAAACCGCGCAATGACCCGGTAAGAGAGATAGCCGATGACGAGAGCGACCCCGAGCGTGGCTCCCTGGTGTATATTGCACCACGCAAGTTGAACGGGAACGATCAGGGCGAGCTGCCAGGGTCGTCCGATTCCGCGACGGTGATTGTCGATTAGTAGGACGACGAGTCCGAAAAAGAGGAACGAGAGCGTTGCGGGGCGGACAATCACCCAAGGCGCCATGGTGACGAGCGCGAAGGCGGTCGCGATCATCGCAACAGGACCGGCCCGCCGCGCGCGAACGAAAATCAGCGCGCCGATGCCGAGCGCCAGCAAGCCCCCCAATAGCTGAAGCCCGGTGGGCCCGGCCGCTCGCATGATGGCGTAAAGGCCCAGGTCCGAGAGAAACTCGGTGTAGCGGATTCGCGGGTGCGTGTACGTGAGGTCATCAATGCGCGGTACCGAGTGCTCGAGGGCGATTTGCCGTCCTGACGCGAGATGCCAATGCAGATCGAAGTCGCCCAGGCGACGCATCGAGAAAGTCGTGGCGAAGGCAACGAGGCAGAAAGCGGCAGCCGCGCGTTCGAACCGCGTCCATCGGGCCATCCCGGTCAGGCTAGCGGAAGGAACACCCGGCGATAGCTGCTTCCGATAGCCTGCCTTGCAAGGTGACGCCGAACCTCGAGAAGGGAAAGCGCCTTGCGTTGGGCATTGGGCCGGAGGCCCTCACCGCGGTGCTTGCCATCGTCGCGTCCACGGCGATCGCTGGAGACGCGTTCGGTAAGGGCTTTCCTCTCGATGATGCTTGGATCCACATGGTCTATGGATCTGCGCTGCTTCACACCGGCGCCCTCCAGTACAACGATGGACATGCGGCGACGGGCTGCACGTCGCCCGTCTGGGCGATGGTGGTTGCCCTCGCTCACCTCATCGCCTTGGCAAAAGGACCGTCGCTGCGCGCAGTGGCATGCGTGCAATCATTTGGCATTGCAGCGCACGCTGCGGAAAGCGTGCTTGCTGCGCGCTTGGTCCGGGCCTGGACCACGCAGCCACGCTGGGCCCCCGCGTTGGCGCTGGGGGCGGGCGCGCTTGTTTCTTGCGCGCCAACGCTCGCGTTTGCGTCGGCCAGCGGAATGGAAGTCCCCCTCGCGGGCGCATTGCTGCTTGCCGCGATGCTGGCCGTGTCGCGTGGGCGCTGGACCGCCGCTGGGGCAGTCGCGGGCATTGCTGCGGTCACACGGCCAGAGGCGGTCTTGGCGCTGCTCGCAGTTGCGCTGCTTGCCGTGGCAATGGAGCCCCCGCGGGTGGCGCTGCGCGCGCTCGGTGCCGGTCTCGTTCCCATCCTGGCGCGTATCGCACGCGACCTAATCGTCTCCGGGCACCCCCTTCCAGCCACCTTTTACATCAAGGCGCGGCCGGGCGTACAACCGGTTGGGCGCGCGCTCTCGCGTGGCTTCGTGGAAGTGCTCGGCGGCATGCGTCCGGCGAGCCACGTCGCCTTTTGGGTATGTGTGGCGGTGGCGCTCGCCGTGGGGGCAGTGGCCTTTGCGAGGCGTGATCACGGAGCGCCGGGTTTGCGGCCGCTCCGCTTGATCGGTGCCACCGCTGCCCTCGGCCTTGCCTACTCGGCAGGCATTTCGGCGCTAACCCCAATGCAATTACCTCACGCATTTTACTATCAGCGATATCTCGCGCCGCCGCTCACGATGATGATCGTTGCCGCCTTTGCGGCCGTCCCAAGTCTGGCGCAGTTTGCGCTGCAAGGCAGACTGCGTCTCTGGCTCGCCGCGTCCTGCGTGCTCGCCGCACTGGCCGTTGGCGACGAAGTCAGCGCCTGGAGGTTCGAGCGACACCGTTTCGCGGACGAGGTGTCATCGATCAACGCGTTGCAGGTGACCATCGGACGCTGGGTCAATGAGAGCCTTGCTCCAGGCGCCGTAGTTTGGACCGTCGATGCGGGGGCCATCCGCTACTGGGGTCGTCATCCCACCGTGGACCTTATCCGCCTGAATACACCGGAGCTGTTCGTCGGTCTGAAGGTCAAGAAGGCGTGGTGGCCTTCTGCAGTCGCGCTCATCCCCGGTCTTTTCCAGTTGGTCACTCCCGAACCACTGCTCGAAAGCGCACTCGTCGTTGACGCACCCAGTGATTCGTCACAGTGGCGCGATGCTTCGCGGCACGAGGTCTATCGCTGCCGTCCGGATGCGGACCACGCTCGAGACAATCGGGTGGTCGTCTTCTTCCAGCAGGACATTTTACTGGGGGTCGGGCGGTGCGTTTCTGACCGCAAAGGGACAGATTGACGGGAGGGCCCGGGTCTTTTCCGGCCCATCCACTACGGGGCCTCCTGCATGTCCTCGGGCTCGGGGGGACACTCCTCGGCCGTGGGGTGCGATCCGGCTCGCCCCGCGATCGCTTTGACACGATCGCGGATGTTCTCGGAAGGTGGACCCTCGATCCGAGACTCGCGTGACAAAAGGGGTACCGTCGGAAGACGCGACTTGAACAGCAGCCACTCGCCGGACCTCGCGACGTATTCCGTCTCTGCGGAGAGCGTGTAAACGGCTAGGTACGCCGCCGACGCATCGTTCGCGCGCGCAAGAACGTAGCGGAAGCGGAGGAGGTCCTGTTGAGGCCGAAACGCCCAGCCGTCGAAAGCCAAACGGATGAGCGAATCGTTCCATTGATATCGACGTTGGGTGACCACGGGCGATACACACGAGTCGGTGAATGCATACGCCAGCCTGCCGCCCCGGGTCGCGAGGATACGACCGGCCGCGGTTCCGAGCGTAAACGTGCGCGTTGGGTCCACCGGTCCAAAGTCGATTTGCGCGACCGCGCTGCCCGGCTCGACGAGTGGGAGGATCGGCTCGAGAGCCGCGTACGCTCGACCCGAGTCCACGAACGACGGCCAAGCGACCAGCAGCGTGGCGACGGGCAACGACATGATTGCCACGCGCAGCACCCGAGCTTGGCGAACCCAGAGGTCGCGGGGCGCCGCACTGACGACCAACACCGCGAAGCCGGGCGGAAACCAGCGATGGTATACGAAGGTCGCACTGTTGAGCGTGAGTGGGAACGCGAAATAGGCCGCAATACAAATTGCGGCGAAAAACTCCCAACGGTGTACGAGGATCCACGCCCGAACACGCTCGACGCGCGACGCCCCCTCCGTCAGGGTGGGCGCGGCGCCTCTTCGCTCTCGCGCCCGCAGCCAGAAAAGCCCGGCAACGGTTCCAAGACACAAGACGAGCATGGCGGTCCGCACCGCCCAATCGTTCGCCGGCAAAATGATGTGGGGAATGGTTTTCAGCTTCAGCCGAAACGGGTCCCACATCAGGGGCATGGCGCGGAGCGCCGGCGTCATGAAGCGCACTTGCCATTTGGCCTGTACGACCGCGACTACGGCGCCGAAGGCGAATGGGGCGAAACGAAAAAGGGTGCGTCTGAGCGACCACGGGTAGACCAGCGCAAGCCCGAGTGCCGCCGCCATGTAGATGAACATCACGCCTTCGTGAGCAAAATACAGAAGCAGCACGCTGCCGGTTGCGAGCAGCGCGCCCCGTCCCGTGGGCGCCTTCGCAAAGCGGTCGAGCACCGGGAGCACCATCAGGATCGCAGCAAGCCCGATGAGATTCGTAATCAGTCCCCAGTAGAGCAACCAACCCACGGCCATGGGCGCAACGAGCAGCGCGGCAAGCGGACTTGCACCGACGTATCGCGCGAGGTGTGCGGCCGACGGGGGGATGGACACGATCGTGGCGACGACCAGGAGTTTCACCGCCCAGCGCGTGGACATGACGTACGAAAGAATCCAGCCGACCATGTGAAAGAGCTGATTGGGCTCGCCGAGGTTTCGCCGGTAGAGGCCCGGCGGAAACATCGCCGTATCGGTGAAGTGTCGCAGGATACCGATGGCCGCCTCGTGGTAAGGCAGATCGGTCATCGGAGGGTAGAAGGCGACGAGCGCGGGAAGCGCCAGCAGCAAACCGGTTGCCCAAGGAAGGACGTATTCGAGTCGCTGCTGCCAATGGGTCATGGCAACGATCGGATCATAGGCATGCGTTGCGGAAGGACTACACAAAACGCCAACGCCGAGCCCGCGATGGGACTCGGCGTCGACGTTGGCCGCAGAGGGCAGCGTGCTCACTCTTCGGGCTGTATCTCGGTGATGTTGGGGGCGATGTTCAGAGCGAAGCTACCGTTGATGGAGCCGGCGAGCGTGAAGGTCGAAAGGTTGCCGTCGCCATTCAGGTCGCCATTGGCCACGGCGGTGAACGTGGTGCCGGTCCCCCCGCCTCCGGCCGACAAGTAGTTGTACATAAAGTATTGCGCTTGATCCATCGAGAACTTCAGACACGCGAAGCCGGAATTGCCAGCCGCATCCGTGTTCCACTCTTTCGGGTCTGATTGGTATTTCGCGCCCGCGATCGAGCCTTTGGCGGCAGGAACGCTCTTCGACGCGCCAATGCACAGGTTGCGCGACAAGCCCGCAGCGCTTCCCATGGCAAGAACGGTCCCCGCCATCGACTCCTTTTCATACTGGGCAGCGGCGTCCTTTGCGATCTCGCCGATCGAGTTCCGCGCTTCGGCGGTCTTGGCGTTCGCCAAGTACTTTCGCACGCCGTAGATGGCGAGCACGGCGAGGATGCCAACGATCGCCACGACGATCATCAACTCAATGAGTGTAAATCCTTGTTTTGCCCTTCTCAGCCATCGACTCATGATTGTTTCTTCTCCTAGAGTTACTGTCCTTCGTTGAACGTGAACACTTGATTGCTCCACGACGTCGTCGCGACGTACGTGTACGGCGAACCGGTTGCGTCGAGGTCGCACATTGCGGTAATCATGAACCACTCTGTCGGCGATGGGCTGACGCTCGAGAGGTTGATCTGGCCCGTGATATCTGCAGGCAAAGCCGCCGGAGCGGTGCCCGCCGAGTTGGCTTTCGTGGCGTAGCCGAACATCACGGGTCCATCGACGTGCACAGGAAGCACCCCCCACGTCTGCTGACAATTCGAACACGCACCACCCCACGCCGTCACGTGCTTTCCGTCCGGAGTTCCGGGGACGAGATTCGTGGGGGTGTCCGGGTACCACGAACTAAGAGTGTTCGAGACATCCGCGTACTGCTGCGTCTCGCTGTGATAAGCCTCCTGGGCGACGCGTATGCTCTGGACCATGTTCGTTGCTTCGCTGACGTGGGACGAGGAAACGAGCTTGCGGTAACCGACAACCGCCAGCAGGGCGAGGATGCCGACGATGATGACGACGACCATCATCTCGATCAGCGTGAATCCTCGCTGGCGCTTGGGACTCACGCCAAACGGACAGTGCAGCGCTCGTGCCATGAAAAACCTCCGTGTGGCCTCGGCCCGGTAAGCCCTGTATGCGCTCGCGCGTGTTTCGGAAGGCCGCGTCACCGCTCATTAATACTGACGAAGTACCGGCACCGGGCCAAACTCTCGTGAGGGCACCAGGCGATCACAGTGACAATTTTCGTCCATTGCGCCGACCCATGTCGACGTTCTTTGGCTCACTGCAGGCTCACTGCGGTGCCTCTTCCGAGTCGGCTACATCGTCGCCTGCATCGGCAAGCGCGTGTTTCTGCAGCCGGTAGCGCAGGCTCCGTAGCGTGAGGCCCAACAGGTGCGCGGCCTGGGTGCGCACACCGCCCGACTTGTCGAGCGCCTGTAGGATCATTCGGCGTTCCACCTCGCCGAGGATCTCGTCCAGGTTGCACCCCTCCTCGGGCACACTGAGGAGCGCCGGCGTGGGCTGGGCGGCTGCGCCTGAGATCTCGCGTGGAAGGTCACCGAGTCCGATGGTCTGCCCGGTGGCGAGTGCAACGGCCCGCTCGATGACGTTCTCGAGCTCGCGGACGTTGCCCGGAAACGCATAGCCCTCGAGCGCGCGCAATGCATCGGGAGAGAGACCCCGGAGCTCCTTTTGCTGCTCGCCGCAGGAGCGGACGAGAAAGCGCTCGGCCAGAGGTAAGATGTCCTCGCGCCGGTCTCGCAGGGCGGGCACTTCGATGCGGATGACGTTGAGGCGATAGTACAAGTCCTGGCGGAAGCGCCCCGTGCGCACGTCCTCCTCGACGGGGCGATTGGTGGCCGCCAAGATGCGCACGTCGACCGGCAGCTCCGTGGAGGCCCCCACGCCGCGCACCTTGCGCTCCTGCAACACCCGAAGCAGTTTCACTTGGAGCGCTGGCGGGAGCTCGCCGATTTCGTCGAGCAGCACGGTCCCGCCTTCGGCCTCCCGGAAAATGCCGAGTCGGCTCGCCACGGCGCCCGTGAATGCGCCTCGCTCGTGCCCGAAGAGCTCGGCTTCCATGAGCGCCTCGGGAATGGCGCCGCAATTGACGACCAGGAAGGGCTTTGACTTGCGATCACTCGCCTCATGCAGCGCGCGCGCAATGCGCTCCTTGCCGGAGCCACTTTCGCCGGTGATGAGCACCGTGGTGCGCGCCATGGCAACGCGCTGCACGAGCTCGAAGATGCGCCGCATTGGCTCGGACTGGCCGAACAGCTC
>Ga0210409_10008584_pt1 | contig 10385 bp, 5 predicted proteins | sample IncBWH17MmetaG_FD_161649 | JGI IMG/M metagenome (GOLD analysis project Ga0210409, IMG submission 161649) | Forest soil microbial communities from Barre Woods Harvard Forest LTER site, Petersham, Massachusetts, United States - Inc-BW-H-17-M | ecosystem: Environmental > Terrestrial > Soil >...
AGCAGACCGAGGTGCGCGACGAGCTGTTCATCACCGGCGCGTTCTCGCTACTGGATCGGATCACCGGGGCCCCGTTCGAGCACCTGTTCGAGCTGATCTCGCTGTCGGAGACCATCGTCGATGCGATCGTGCGGCGCAATGGGCCGTATGCACCCTACCTGACGCTGATCGAAGCCATCGAGCGCAGCGACCCGATCGTGATCCGCAAGCAGTCCGACCTGCTGGCCCTTCCGACCGGCCGCTGCAACGAGGCGCTGCTGAAGTCGATGAGCTCGGCCGAGCTGCTCGACGGCGACCTCTGAGCAAGTCGGGCCCGATGCGCGCACTATAATGTGCGCGTAGCTCGGGCCCATGTCCAGCCAACCCCTCTGTTTCTTCCTCGACGGCCCGGCCGCGCTGACCCGTTCGCGCGGCGAGCGGTTGCTGGCGAGGCTGCGGTCGATCGACCCGACACTGGTCGCGATCGAGTCACGCTACCGGCACTTCGTTCGATCCCGTCGCGCGCCTGACGCAGCCGAGGTGGCACGCCTGGCCGGCCTGCTCCAGTACGGCGAAGCGTTCGACGCCGCCGACCGGGACGGCGCCCTCGAGGCGCTGGTCGTTCCGCGGCCCGGAACGGTGTCGCCCTGGTCGAGCAAAGCCACCGATATCGCTCGCAACTGCGGATTCGAATGGGTCGAGCGCATCGAGCGCGGGCAGCTGTACCGGCTGCGCCTCGGCGATTCGGCCGACCGGCGGCGCATCGAGGCGCTCACCGCGCAGCTGCACGACCGGATGACCGAGTCGGTGATCGATCTGCAGGGCGCCGCGCAGCGGCTGTTCGAGCCGGCCGAGCGCCGGCCGCTCGCCATCATCGCGCTGGGCGCAGACCCGCGCGCTGCGCTGCAGCGGGCCAACATGGAATTCGGGCTGGCGCTGTCGGCCGACGAGATCGATTACCTGGTGCAGGTGTACGCGCGCGCGGGTCGCGATCCGACCGACGCGGAGCTGATGATGTTCGCGCAGGTCAACTCCGAGCACTGCCGCCACAAGATCTTCAACGCGGCCTGGACCGTCGACGGCGCGCTCCAGTCCGAGTCGCTGTTCGACCTGATCCGCTCCACGCACGCCGCTGCCCCCGAGGGAACGCTGGTCGCCTATCGCGACAATGCAGCGGTGCTGCAGGGGCGTGCGGCGCGGCCACTGGCCCCGCGCGGTTCGCTGCGCGATCCAGGCGTCCTGTACCAGGTTGCCGACGAGCTCGATCACATCGTCTTCAAGGTCGAGACCCACAATCATCCGACCGCGATTTCGCCCTTCCCAGGCGCGGCCACCGGCTCCGGCGGCGAGATCCGGGACGAGTCGGCCACGGGTCGCGGCGCCCGACCGAAAGCGGGGCTGTGCGGCTTCAGCGTATCGAACCTGAGGCTGCCCGGGATGCAGGCGCCGTGGGAGAGCGACCAGGACGTGTCAGGCCGCCACGTTGAGGCGGAATCGGGCGATTACGGCTTTCCATCGCGCATCTGCGAGGCCTCGCGGATCATGCTGGAAGGACCGATCGGCGCAGCGTCCTTCAACAACGAGTTCGGCCGTCCCAATCTGCTCGGTTACTTCCGGGCGTTCCAGCAGAACGTAGGGGGCGAACGCATCGGCTATCACAAGCCGATCATGATTGCCGGAGGCGTCGGCAGCATTCGCGCCGAGCTGGTCGAAAAGCAGCCGCTGCCCGCCGGCGCGCTGCTGGTGCAACTGGGCGGGCCGGGGCTGCGGATCGGGTTGGGGGGAGGGGCGGCCTCGAGCATCCAGGCCGGGGCCAACGCCGAGGATCTCGACTTCAATTCGGTGCAGCGTGGCAATGCGGAAATGCAGCGCCGCGCGCAGGAAGTGATCAACGCCTGCGTGGCGCTGGGCCCTGACAACCCGATCGTGTCGATACACGACGTCGGGGCCGGGGGCCTGTCCAATGCGCTGCCCGAGCTGGTGCACGCCGCCCACCGGGGAGCCCGCGTCGATCTGGCCGCCATCCCGGTGCTGGACAGCTCGATGAGTCCGCTGGAGATCTGGTGCAACGAGTCGCAGGAGCGTTACGTGCTGGCGCTGGAGCCCGCGCGGCTGGACGAGTTCGTCGCGCTGTGCGACCGCGAGCGCTGTCCTTATGCCGTGGTCGGGGTCGCCACGGCCCAGGACCGGCTGCTGGTCGTGCGCAACGGTGAGCGCGCCGCAGTCGACCTGCCGGTGAGTACGCTGCTGGGCAAGGTTCCGCTCTCGCACCGTGACGCGCAAACGGTGCCGGCGCAGCTGGCGCCGCTCGATACCGGCGCGATCGATCCGTCGCAGGCGGCGATCGACGTGCTGCGGCACCCGACCGTTGCCAGCAAGTCGTTTCTGATCACGATCGGCGACCGCACGGTCGGAGGCCTGTGCAGCCGCGACCAGATGGTCGGACCGTGGCAGGTGCCGGTGGCCGATTGCGCGGTGACGCTGGCCGATTACGAAGGCTATGCGGGCGAGGCGATGGCGATGGGAGAGCGCGCGCCGCTGGCCATCGAAAGCGCGCCCGCCGCCTGTCGCGTCGCCATTGCCGAGGCGCTGCTGAACCTGGCCGCGGCCGACGTCGATTTCGCCCGAGTGAAGCTGTCGGCCAACTGGATGGCTGCCTGCGGACAGCCCGGACAGGACGCGGCGCTGTACCACGCGGTGCAGGCGGCCGCCGCCTTCTGCCGTGAGTTGGGAATCGGAATTCCGGTGGGCAAGGACTCCCTGTCGATGTCGACCCAGTGGCGCGACGGCACTCAGGACAAGCGGGTGCGCGCGCCGGTATCGCTGATCGTCAGCGCCGCGGCGGCGGTCGGCGATGTGCGCGGGAGCCTGACACCGCAGTTGCGGCTCGACCTGGGACCGACCGACCTCGTGCTGGTCGACCTGTCGGCTGGGCGTCTGAGGCTGGCCGGTTCGATCCTGGCGCAGGTTGCCGGCCAGTTCGGACGCGAGGTCCCCGACATCGAGGAGCCGGCCCGCCTGCGCGCGCTGCTGTCGGTGATCCGGCAGCAAGCGGCGGCCGGGCGGATCCTGGCCTATCACGACCGATCCGACGGAGGCCTGTGGGCCTGCGCGTGCGAGATGGCCTTCGCGGGGGGGTGCGGGGTGACGCTGAACGTCGACGTGCTGGCGGTCGACCCGCTCGCACTGGACGCCGGCGATTACCGGATCCGCGCCGAGCAGTTGCAGGCCCGCCGCACCGACGCCGTGCTGAAGGCCCTGTTCAGCGAAGAGGCGGGCTGCCTGATCCAGATCCGCCGTGCTGACCGCTCGCTCGTGATGGACGCGCTGCGCGAAGCCGGTCTGGGCGCGTGCAGCCACGTGATCGGCTCGCCCGCTGGACAGGACACGATCGAGGTCTGGTACGACGCGAAGCCCGTCGTTCGCCATTCGCGCCAGGCGCTGCTGCAGGCCTGGAGCGAGGTGTCCTGGCGAATGGCCGCGTTGCGTGACGATCCGGGGTGTGCCGACTCGGAGTACCAGGGGCTGGGCCGCCGAGGGCCGCTGTCGATGTCGTTGAGCTTCGGGCCGGACGACGACGTGGCCGCGCCATTTATCGCGCGCGGCGCCCGTCCGCGGATCGCGATTCTGCGCGAGCAGGGCGTCAACGGCCAGTACGAGATGGCGTCGGCCTTTCATCGGGCCGGTTTTGCCGCGGTCGACGTCCACATGTCGGACCTGCTGGCCGGCCGCATTTCGCTTGCGGGCTTCAAGGGGCTGGCCGCCTGCGGCGGGTTTTCCTACGGCGACGTGCTGGGCGGCGGCGGCGGCTGGGCCAAGTCGATCCTGTTCCATCCGAGACTGTCCGACGAGTTTGCGGCCTTTTTCGGCCGTCCCGACGCGTTCGCGCTGGGCGTGTGCAACGGCTGCCAGATGATGAGTCAGCTGCGATCGATCATTCCGGGCGCCGGCCACTGGCCGCGCTTCCTGCCCAATGCGTCCGAGCAGTTCGAGGCCAGGCTCACGATGGGCGAGGTGATCGAATCGCCGTCGATCTTCTTCCAGGGCATGTCCGGCAGCAGGATCCCGATCGTCACCGCGCACGGGGAAGGTCGCGCCGTGTTCGAAGATCAGGAAGCGCGCAGCCGCGCGATTGTTACCCTGCGTTTCGTCGACGCCGACGGCCGCCCGACCGAGCGGTATCCGGAAAATCCGAACGGCTCGCCGGACGGCGTGACCGGCCTGACGACGCCCGACGGCCGCTTCACGATCCTGATGCCGCATCCGGAGCGCGTGCGCCGCACCGTCCAGATGTCGTGGCAGCCGCCCGGGCTGGGCGAGGATTCGCCCTGGATGAGGGTGTTTCGCAACGCGAGGCGGTGGGTGGGGTAGCGTCGGATATCGGGCGCCTGGAACGAAATCGAAGCCGCTCTCGACGTTATCGAGAATCTGCTGGGACCGGCCCGGTCGTTGACGGTTGCCGTTCATGCAGGGGCTGTGAAGCTGGCGCGGGAGCACGCACTCTCGTTCTACGATGCGCTGATCGTTTGCGCTGCCGCGGATGCCGGGTGCGGTGTATTGCTGAGCGAAGACATGCAACACGGCCGAAAGCTGGGCGCCGTCACAATCCAGAATCCTTTCCTGACGTGAGCTTGGGGCGTGACCAAACTTACAACCGCGCGCCTTCGACTCGAGCCCTTCGATGATGCGCATGTCGATGGGCTCAATGCGATGAACTCCGACCCGGAGGTGATGCGCTACATCCCCAGTGGAGTGGAGAAGCGGGAGCAAACGATGGCAACGGTGCAGCGTGTCAAGGCGCGCTGGGCGAAGTGGGGGTTTTCCTGGTGGAGTTTCATCGAGCTGGCGACCGGAGAAATCGTCGGGGCAGGCTGCATCCAGCATCTGCGCAAGAGCGGATCGGAACCGGACCCGGCATGTCCGTTGGAAATCGGCTGGAGACTGCGGCGCGACCGGTGGCATCAAGGCCTGGCGTATGAAGCGTCCGTCGCCATGGCCGATTTCGCATTTCGGAACCTGAGGGCCGAGCCGTTGCTGGCCGTGTGCGACCCTGAAAATACTGCGTCGGCTGCGTTAATGAAGCGGCTTGGCATGAAGTATCGAGGAATCGAGATCTGGTACGAACAGGATGTGGCTACGTACGGGATAACATCCGACGAGTGGTTTGCCAGGCGCGGCCAGGACCCGCAGCCCCGCGAGTGACTGCAGCGGATCGCAGCGCGGGCAGTGGTCTCGCCATTCAAACGGGATGGGTAAGGCGAACCCGACCGCGGAAGAGGTGGCCGCCGAATACGAGCGCACGGTCGCGAAGAACTGAGTCGGCCTTTAGCCGCCTCAGAATTCCGCCAGGTCCGCGTGGGTGTTCAGATTGGCGAACTCGCGCTCCGATTCGAACGGCACCGCAACTGCGCCCACCGACTGCAGAAAGTCGGCCGGCTTGCGCAAGGCGTCGTTGAGCGCCTCCTCGAGGCGGGCGCGCAGGTCGGTGTTCAGCAGGCAGAACACCGGCTGGACCTGCCCGCCGCACCACGCAACCGCAGCCGAGGCGTCCCCGAGAGCGTCGGCCAGCCGGTCGACCAGGTTGCCCGGCAGCGCCGGCGCATCGCACGGGACGACCGCGAGCAGGCCCGGGGCCGCCGCGCGCATCGCCTGCACGATCCCCGCCAACGGGCCCTGAAACTCGCCGAAGCGGTCGGTGTCGTCCGTCAGCACCTCGACGCCCAGGGTGCGATAGCGGTCGATGTTCCGGTTCGCGCTGATCAGCACCGAGTCGACCTGGGGCGCGAAGCGCTCCAGCACGTGCTGCACCAGCGGGCGGCCGCGAAATTCGATCCACCCCTTGTCGAGGCCTCCCATCCGCATTCCCTGGCCGCCGGCCAGGATCAGGCCCGTGATGCTGGCCGTGCGTGCTGCGGGCACCGAGCCGCCGGTTTTCAACCGCCGATGTAGGACATCTCGACCCGGGCCGCGCCGTCGGCCACGTTCTGTCCGCGCAGCTCCGAGTAGCGATCGGTGCGCGCGCTCCAGATGCGGCCGAGCGCGGTGGCCACCTGCTCGTCGTCGGCGCCGCCCCGCAGCAGGGCTCGCAGGTCGTAGCCCTGCGAGGCGAACAGGCACAGGAACAGGCGCCCTTCGATCGACAGGCGGGCCCGCGTGCACGAGCGGCAGAACGCCTGCGTGACGCTGGCTACCACGCCGATCTCGCCGTGGCCGTCGCGGTACCGCCAGCGACGGGCCACTTCGCCGGGATAGTTCGGGTCGACCGGGGCGAGCGGCATCTCGGCGTTGATGGCGGCCACGATTTCAGAGGCCGGCACGACCTGGTCCAGGCGCCAGCCGTTGGTGGTGCCCACGTCCATGAACTCGATCATCCGCAGCAGATGACCGCGCTGCTTGAACCAGCGCGCCATCGGCAATATCTGGTGCTCGTTGACGCCGCGCTGCACCACCATATTGATCTTGACCGGCAGGCCGGCGTCCGCCGCCGCCTCGATGCCGTCCAGCACCGCCGCCACCGGAAAGTCGACGTCGTTCATCCGCCGGAACACGACGTCATCGAGCGCATCGAGCGACACCGTGATGCGCTTCAAGCCGGCCTGCGCGAGGCTCGCCGCGTGACGCCGCAGCAGCGAGGCGTTGGTGGTCAGCGCCAGGTCGACGCTGCCGCCGTCCGGCGTGGTCAGCTCCGCCAGCATGCGGATCAACCGGGTCAGGTCCTTGCGAAGCAGGGGCTCGCCGCCCGTCACGCGTATCTTCTCGACGCCGTGTGCCACGAACACCCGCGCCAGGCGCGTGATTTCCTCGAAGCTGAGCAGATCCGAATGCTGCAGGAAACGGTGCTCCCGGTTGAACACCTCCTTGGGCATGCAATACGTGCAGCGGAAATTGCAGCGGTCGGTGACCGAGATGCGCAGATCGCGCAGCGGCCGCTGCAGGCGATCGGTCAGATGACCCAGGGCGGGCCGGATCTGCCCGGGCTCAGGCACCGCGACGCGACGCACGCGGGCGTCCAGCACGGGGATGAAGCGTTCCGACATCTGGTTGGGTTGGCTAAAAGCAATCGGCGATGACCAAGCCTCGGCTCTGTCGTAGATCGTACGCGCCCTTCGCCCGCGTCAGGGGGCGGTCGCCGTGCGGGAATCGAAGCGACCGCCCGCCCGCAACGGCGGGTCCGTCAAGGCTGGCCGCGCGTTTCAACCTGCGTCAGCGGCGCCTCCTCGACCGGCGCCAGTACCGGCCGCTCGCGTCCGATCCGCGCCGGCGCCGGCTGCAGTGCAGCAGCGCGAGCCTGCGCAGCGGCCAGCTTGGCCGGATCGGTCTGGGCCAGCTTCATCCCCGACGATTCGACGATCGGCAGCAATTCGGCCATCGCCATGGGGGCCGGTTCGATGGCACGCTCAAGCGGTGACTCGTGGCGCAACACGACCGGCTGCGGCGCCGGCTCGCTTTGCTGCGCCGGCGGCGGCACCGGCTCCCACCGAGGAGCCGACTCCTCTTGCAGCGCCGGCGGTGCGGCCGGTTCCCTGCGCGGCGCCGGTTCCCTGCGCGGCGCCGGTTCTCTTCGCTGAGCCGGCTCGGCTGCCTCGCGGTCCGCCTCTTCGGACTCGGCCTCGTTCAACGGCGCCTCGACCGGGCCGCCGGCTGCGCGCTCACCGCGTTCGGAGCCGCGCCCGCGGCGCCGACGGCGCCGGCCACGCCGCTCCTCGCCGCCGGCTGCGGCCTCTGCGGCTGGGCCCGAGGGAAGAGTAGCCGGGACTTCGGCGCCGGGTGCCGCCACCAGGGACTCGCTGGCGGGCAGCGTCTCTCGCGGCGCCTCGGACGGTTTGCGGCCATCGCGCGCGGGACGGCGCGCCCCATCGCCGCGAGACTCGCGCTTGCCCTGGCGCTGCTCCTCGCCCTGCTCGGGACGGGGCGTGCCGGCCGGACGGTCGCGGCGCTGACCCTGCTCGCGACCGCGATCCGTGCGCTCGCCGCGCTCGCCGCGTTGGCCGCGCCCCGGTGCTGCCCGCTCCGTTCCGGCGCGTTCGGCGCGGGCCTCGCCACGCTCGGGGCGGCGTTCGCCGCGACGGTGGCGATCGCGATCGGGCCGGCTGCGGTCGGGCGCGGCCCGCTCCCCAGTCCGGGGCGGGGCCGCTGGTGCGACTTCGGGTTCGACTGCGAACCAGTTGCGGATACGCAACCACAGGGACGGGCCTGCGGCGGCCGGGGCTGGCGCCGGGATGGTCGGCACGGCAACGACCGGAGCCGGCGTTTCCGGAACCACGCCCTTGACCACCGCTTCCTGGCGCCGATTGCGCGCCTCGTCGGGCCGTCCCGGCAGGTACGGCTGGTCCTCGCTCGGCGCGGTGACGCGGTCATAGCTCGGCTTGGCCTGGTCGAGCCGCTCATCGTCGTGCTTGAGCCGCTCGATGCTGTAGTGCGGCGTCTCCAGGAACTTGTTCGGGATCAACACGATCGAGACCTTCAGCCGGGCCTCGAGCTTCGTCAGATCCGCCCGCTTCTCGTTCAACAGGTACGTGGCCACGTCGATCGGAACCTGCGCGTGCAGGGCGGCCGTGTTTTCCTTCATCGCCTCCTCCTGCAGGATGCGCAGGATGTGCAGGGCCGAACTGTCGGTGTCGCGCACCTGGCCGACGCCGTTGCAGCGCGGGCAGGTCACGTGACTGCCCTCGCTCAGGGCCGGCCGCAGCCGCTGGCGCGACAGCTCCATCATGCCGAAACGGGAGATCTTGCCCATCTGGACGCGGGCGCGGTCGTGGTGCAGGGCGTCCTTCAGCCGCTGCTCGACGGCCCGCTGGTTGCGGGCGTCTTCCATGTCGATGAAATCGATCACGATCAGCCCGCCCAGGTCGCGCAGCCGCAGCTGCCGGGCTACTTCATCGGCCGCTTCCAGGTTGGTGCGAAGCGCCGTTTCCTCGATGTCGGAGCCGCGCGTGGCCTGCGCGGAGTTCACATCGATGGCCACCAGGGCCTCGGTATGGTCGATCACGATGGCGCCGCCCGCGGGCAGCGGAACCTGCCGTGAATGTGCCGTCTCGATCTGATGCTCGATCTGGAACCGGGAGAACAGGGGCACATCGTCCCGGTAACGCTTGACCCGGGCCGACACATCGGGCATCACCAGGTCCACGAACGTCTTGGCCTGGTTGTAGACGTCCTCGGTGTCGATCAGGATCTCGCCGATTTCCGGACTGAAGTAATCCCGGATGGCCCGGATCACCAGGCTGGACTCCAGGTAGATCAACTCGGGCGCCTTGACCTGCTGGACCGCGTCGGTGATCGCCTTCCACAGCTGCATCAGGTATTTCAGATCCCATTGCAGCTCCTCCACCGCTCGACCCAGCCCGGCGGTGCGTGCGATCACGCTCATGCCGGGCGGCAGGTCGAGCTGGTCGATCGCGTCGCGCAGCTCCTGCCGGTCCTCGCCCTCGACGCGCCGCGATACGCCGCCGCCGCGCGGGTTGTTGGGCATCAGCACCAGGAAGCGTCCGGCCAGCGAGACGAAGCTCGTCAGCGCCGCGCCCTTGTTGCCGCGCTCCTCTTTTTCGACCTGGCAGATCAGCTCCTGGCCTTCGGAGATCGCGTCCTGGATCCGGGCGCGCGCCACATCCACGCCCGGCTTGAAGTACTGCCGGGAGATCTCCTTGAAGGGTAAAAAGCCGTGCCGCTCCTCGCCGTAATCGACGAAGCAGGCTTCCAGGCTGGGCTCGACCCGGGTAATGAGCCCTTTGTAGATATTGGACTTGCGCTGCTCGCGACCGGCGGTTTCGATGTCCAGGTCCAGCAGCTTCTGGCCGTCGACGATAGCGACGCGCAGCTGCTCCGCGTGAGTCGCGTTGAACAGCATCCGTTTCATCAGCACTCCCCGCGCCCTCGCGGGCGCTCGTGTGCCGATCCGGATCCGAGCTCAGGCGGCGGCGTTGGCGCGGGGCCCCGAACGGGCGGCGCGGCGGCGCGCAGCCGCACGCACGCGGCCGCGCGGTCGGCGCCGTGCGCCACCTGCACGCGGTTCCGCGCGCCCGTCGTATACCGTCTGGTTCACGGTCAGCCCGTCCATTCGCAACACGCTAAGCCTGGTCAAATGCCTGGTTCAAACTTGCCGCGTGGTGGTCGACCAAACGGCCCAGCCAAGATCCGAATTCGGCTGGCGCCGGCCATCTGACTGGCAACGGCGCCTTCGATTGCAGAAGGACCGTTCATGCCAGCACAGCGTGCGCCGGCATCGTCGACCCTTCCTTTCCTACGCGTAACGCGCATCCGGCGCGCTACGCACCCTTTTGGCTGCACAATCCGACCTCCCGGCACGCCTCGCGTCCGACTGGGCGTGGCGGCGCCGCTTAGAATTGCAGCCGACAGGACCGCACCGCAGCAAAGGCCGCGTTCAAACCAGCAGTGAACCCGCAATG
>Ga0210409_10008585_pt1 | contig 10385 bp, 6 predicted proteins | sample IncBWH17MmetaG_FD_161649 | JGI IMG/M metagenome (GOLD analysis project Ga0210409, IMG submission 161649) | Forest soil microbial communities from Barre Woods Harvard Forest LTER site, Petersham, Massachusetts, United States - Inc-BW-H-17-M | ecosystem: Environmental > Terrestrial > Soil >...
ACTACATCATTGGACTATCCGGCAGAGCCACCGAGCCGTCGACCGCATGGCAAACGGCGGCGCAGGCAGCGCTGACGAAGTACAACGTGACACCGAACGCTCTCTCTGCAACATTGCTGGCCAACTTGTGGCCCTCCTCCGTTCTCGCCGACCCCGCGGTGAACGCTGCCGGAGCCGCAGAAAACAACTTCTTCAGTTCGTCGCCGTCCACGGGCTACAGCTACAACGGCATAGTGAAGCTTGATTACAACATTAACGACAAACATCACCTTTCTTTCCACGTGTTTTCAGGTGAGGGAAATCAAATACAGCCGACCGGTGGCAGCGCCGCCTTGGGTTCGGCCAGTTCGAACCTGAAATACTATTTTGAAGTCGCTCCCATCCACGTGCAGAACTACTCTCTAGTCCTTAATTCGGCATTTACGCCCCACCTGACGAACCAGATCCTTTTCGGCGTCAATTATTTCAACCAGGTTTTTCATGACTTCCACAACAGCTTCAATCCCCAGGGCTCAGGTTTGTTTCTGAGTCCAGACGCCAAGGAAAACGGCAAATTTATTCAGGGCTCGCCCAACATTATTATCACGCCTTATCCTTCAGCCAGTGGAGCGGGGTTTGAACAGGTAGGAATCACTCCACCGGAAGGAAGAAACGACATCGTTGGACACCTGACGGACATTGTTTCTTACACCACCGGAAAGCACGAGTTCCGATTCGGAGGCGAGTTCCGGCAAGGAAGGGTAGACGAGTTTTACTTTCGCCATGGGCTAGGAAGTTTTGCCTTTGACGGGACATCGGGTCCCTGGGCGAATGACCCTGCTTTTAGTGGTGACGTGAAGGCCCTGGCCGATTTCCTGGCGGGCGACATTTCCGCTTGCACCGCCGCCAAGAATGCGGTCAGTTCATCCTGCGGTGCCTCCATTGCGGTGGGTAATCAGGAACGGCACGTAACCGTCAATGCACTCAGCTTCTTCGGCCAGGATTCCTGGAAATACTCTAACCGGCTAACCCTCACTTTTGGACTGCGCTATGAATACTTCGGTCCGCTTCACAGCACCGATGGAACGCTGGCGGGCTTCATACCTGGCAAGGGAGTGGCGGTTGGGCAGATTTACCCGCCAGACAGGAACGATTTTGCACCGCGGATCGGGTTTGCTTATCAACCCACCGCCAGGGGCGATCTCGTGGTGCGCGGGGGAGTTGGCGTCTTTTATGCTCAGACCAATATGAACCCGTTTTTGGATTATCGCCCGCCGAGCGGCGCGGATGGGCTGGAGGACAACCCGGCGGGCCCCGCGGCAGTCTCGCTCTACACCCTTAACAACGGCTTCACTTGGCAGCCAGGCCAGCAGATATTTCAGGGTGTATCGACCTGCGCGACCGGCCTGAACTGCGCGAACGCCCCTTTCGATGTATTCGGCGTTAACCAAAACTTCCGGACCCCCTACACCTTTAACTACAACCTGCAGATCGAGAAGAGCTTGAGCAGCGCGGCAGTCTTCCAGATCGGTTATGTCGGCAGCGAGACCAGAAAGCAGTCGGTAATGCTGGATATCAATCAACAGGGGACTGTGAGTTGCGCGGTGGGCTGTCCCTTTAACAGCTATGGTCATATCAACCAGCTTAATAGCGCCGCGAATTCGAACTACAATGCCCTGCAAACAACCTTCCGCATAAGGGCCTGGCGTGGACTATCAGCGCAGTTTGCTTACACCTGGGCGCATGCCTTGGATATGGACACCGACTACCGGCACGTCCTTCCGCTCGACAGCACGAACTTGAAAGCCGAGTATGGAAACAGCGACTTCGACACACGGCATAACTTCACCAGCTTCTTTACCTACGACGTCCCCAAGGCTCCCTGGGCCACTGGCTGGTCGTCCAAGATTGTCAATGGATGGCAGGTGAGCACCTTGCTTTCTTTCCATTCAGGACAGCCGTTCGGGGGTTCGCCGCGCCCTGGCCTTAACGTCACGGGTGACCCTTTTGCGGGCGTCTCCCATGCGTTCCACAAGACGGGCGTGACCTGGATCAACCCTGCCGTCTTCTGTACTCCAGGCGCCGCAGGCTGCTCCGGACCGACCAACCCTCTCGGGGATCTGACTCGCAATAAGTACTATGGGCCGAACTTTAAAGACGTGGATTTCTCGATTATCAAGAACATCCCGATTACTGAGCGGGTCAAGGTGCAGCTCCGTGCCGAGATGTATAACCTATTCAACCGCATCAATCTCGCGTCCGGTACAGGAACAGTCAGCGGAAGTGGCCTCATTAGCGACACTATCGGTGACTACAACGGCGCGCCGGGCATTGGGCCTGGCGAAGCATTCAACATGCAACTCGTGGCGAAAATTATCTTCTAACGCGTTCGCTTAACCTGTTTCACGGTGCGCGGGGGCTTCGGTCCTCGCGCACTTTTTTTGTGCGCCCTCACGTTGGCCGTTAATTAGTTGTGCAAACCGGTCTTGCCCCGGTGTTCCCGGCTTCGCAATCTCTGCTAGCCTGAAGCTAAGCAAACACTTAATGGGCTGCGCAGGATCCTCTTCGGGGGACGGCGCGCCCAGGGACGAACCAGAACAGGCCTAAACCGCGGAACGCTCCAGAGGAGAACTCTGGCCGACCCGCTTGACGTGGGCGCTTGCGGCAAAGAGGAGAACTAACGTGAAAAAGGCAACGATTTGCCTGGTAGTGACGGGAATTCTGGGACTAGCGGCGGTGCCTGGGTCTGCACAGACCGCGGGTTCCAGGCCGGCGGCGAGCGTCTCTCGCACCACCAAGGCGGTGAACTTCCGGCGCGCCGGCGGGTCGACCAAACTGGATTTTCATGGCACCGAATTGCTGCCGGGCGCGGGCGGCGAAGCCAAGGTGGAGAGCAAGAGCAACCGTATTGAAATCGACGCCAAATTCGAGAGCCTGGAAGAGGCCACTAAGTTTGGCCTGGAATACCTGACCTACGTGCTGTGGGCCGTCTCGCCGCAAGGGCGCGCGGTGAACCTGGGCGAGGTGGTGCTGAATCACGGCAGCGGGCACGTGAAGGCCATCAGCGACATGCAGACGTTTGGCATGATCGTCACTGCGGAACCTTATTTTGCAGTGCAGCAGCCGGGGAACGTGGTGGTTCTGGAGAATGTGATCCCGGCGGACACGCTGTCTAAGGTCGAGAATATCGACGCGCGGTACGAATTGCTGGGGCGTGGCGTTTATTCATCGTCGAACACCAAGATTGAGAATGCGATTTTTGGCATCGACCGCAAGACGCCGCTGGAACTCTTTGAGGCGCGCAATGCGGTGCGAATCGCACGCATCGCGCTGGCGGATAAATACGCGCCGTCCATCATGAGCAAAGCGGACCAGCAGTTGAAGGGCGCGGAGGAAGTGTACCGCTCCGGCCGCGACAAGAAATCGGTCGATGCGGCCGCACGCGAAGTGGTGGAGACGGCGGAAGAAGCGCGCGTGATGGCGGTAAAGCAGAAGGCCGAGGAAGATGCGCAAGGCGCGATGGCGGCGGAAAAGAAAGCCGCTTTGGAGCGCGAAGCGAAGGCCCGTGCGGATGCCGACGCGGAAGTAAAGCGGCGCCAGGAAGCCGATCAGGCGCGCGCGGCCGCGGAAGCAGCCAAGGCGGAAGCGGAGCGCATGAAGCAGGAGGCGGAACAGGCATCACAAGATGCGGTTCGGCAGAAGCAGGAAGCCGAGCAGGCTCGCGCGGCGGCTTTGCAGCAGCAGCAAGTAGCGCAAGCGGCGGCCGAGCAGGCAGCGCGGGACAGAGCCGCGGCAGTGTCGCAGCAACGCGCGGCGGAAGCAGAGGCGGAAAAGGCGCGGCAGGCCGCGGCGCAGGCCGAAGCGGAGAAGGCGCAACTGCGCGCGCAGTTACTTTCGCAATTGAACTCGATTTTGCAAACGCGGGACTCGGCGCGCGGGCTGATCGTGAACATGTCGGACGTATTGTTTGACACCGGCAGCTACACGCTGAAACCGGGGGCGCGCGAGAAGTTGGCCAAAATTTCCGGCATCGTGCTGGCTCATCCGGGTCTGAATTTGCAGATTGAAGGACACACGGACAGCGTGGGAAGCGATGACATGAACCAGCAGCTTTCCGAGCGGCGCGCCGACTCGGTGCGCGATTTCCTGGCACAGCAGGGCGTGCCGGGATCCTCGATCAGCGCGCGCGGGTTCGGGAAGACCCAGCCGGTAGCCGGCAACGATACCGCTGAAGGCCGGCAACGCAACCGCCGTGTGGAGCTGGTGGTGAACGGCGATGCCATTGGCAATGGGAATGCCAACGCGGCAGTGACGTCGAACAGGTAATGGAACTTCGCATAACAAAAGCCGCCGGCGTGGCGAGCAAGCCATGCTTTATCGCCTGCCCACGCGCCGCAATGGATTTGCCGCTGTACGGCAAAGACAATCCTTCCTAGCAACCGCGCTTGGAATAGAATCGTGACCCGAGAGGTAAGGTTACGGTATGCAAGTGCGGGTGCACAGAAAACGCCCCGAGCCTTGGAGCGAGCGGCGTCAACGTCTGAAACGCAGTTGGACCGTGCCGCTGTGGGCCTTTGAGTGGTTTTGGGAGTGGGTAGCGTACGTCCTCAGCAATTGGTCGTTCCTAGAAGTGCTTGAATACCTCAGCAGTTTCGGGGTGCTGATTGCCGTGGTCTTCTATTTCAGCGAATCCGGCGACCGCCTCAAGCAGAAACACTACCAGGCGTGGCAAGTGATCAACACCGCGCAGGGCAAGGGCGGCAACGGCGGGCGTATCGAAGCGCTGCAAGAACTCAACACCGATCGGGTTCCTCTGGTCGGAGTTGACGTCTCCGGCGCATTTCTACAGGGGATCCATCTGCAAAGCGCGCGTCTGTCGCGCTGCAATTTCTCAGGCGCCGACCTGCGCAACAACGATTTTGATTCCGCCGACCTGTCGGATGCCAATCTGCGCGGCGCGAACTTTCGGGAAAGCACTCTTCATAACGTGAAGTTCGAGCACGCCGACTTCACCGAAGGTGATCTTTGGGGCGCCGATCTCCGTGGCGCGGACCTATCTGGAACCGTCTTGGAGAAAGCGGACCTCAGCAGGACCAATCTGGCCAACCTGCAATGGACTGGCATCCGCGAGCTTAAAGGCGCGAATATTTTCGGGGTGAAAAACGCGCCGGACGGTTTCGTCGCTTACGCCTTGAAACACGGCGCCGTCCAGATCGACTCTGACTCCCAGTAACATTCCTGGCTAGAACGCCCAGCGCATCAGCAAGCCACCGGTCGTGTAGCCGGCGCCGACTGCGGCGAGCAACACTAGGTCGCCCTTGCGAAGCCGCCCTTGCTCCACGGCATCGCGCAGACCCAGGGGAATCGTGCCGCCGGTGGTGTTTCCGTACTTGTCGATGTTCACCATCACCTTGGAGTCGTCCACGCCGAGCCGCTCCTGCATGGCGCGTATGATTCGCAAATTAGCCTGATGCGGCACCACCAAGGCGAGATCATCGCTGGTAAATCCGTTGCGCTCCAAAAGGCAGCCGGCCAACTCCGCCATGCGCCGCACTGCATACTTGAACACTTGCGAACCGTCCTGATGCACCACGTGCATGTTCTTGTCGATCGTTTCGTGGGTAGAGGGATGGAGCGAACCGCCGCCCGGCATGTACAAATATTTGCCGCCCGAACCGTCGATGTCGTGTGAAAAATCCAGAATGCCTTCGCCATCTTTCGCCGGTTCCAGCAGCACGGCTCCCGCGCCGTCGCCAAACAAAACGCACGTGGCGCGATCCTTGTAGTCCAGGATCGAGCTCATCACGTCGCTGCCGATCACGACTACTTTCCGGTGTGCGCCGGACCCCACGAATTGCGCTCCAACGGTAAGCGCATAAGCAAAGCCGGAGCAAGCCGCCGAGAGGTCAAATCCCCACGCGCGTTTCGCCCCCAAGCGATCCTGCACGAGGCAGGCCGTCGCCGGAAAAAACATGTCGGGAGTGACGCTGGCAACAATAATCAAATCGATTTCGGACGGATCGGTCTTCGTCTTTTCCAAGAGCACCTTGGCGGCCTCCGTGGCCAGGTGAGAACTAGCCATGCCCTTTTCCGCGATGTGCCGTTCACGAATGCCGGTGCGGGTGCGGATCCACTCGTCGTTCGTCTCCACCAATTTTTCGAGATCGGCGTTGGTCAGCACCTTGGGCGGTACATAACCGGCAACCCCGCTAATCTTCGCAGCAATGCGACGCGACATAGTGCTCCTTGAAGTCCCAAAAGGGTAGCACAGGAATTCTTGCCTTTGCTCTTACAGAACGAAGCGAAATCAGGCAAGTAAAATGACACTGGACGTGATTTCTGTCGGCGGCAACCGCCAGCCCTAAAAGAGCCGTCCGTCGCTACACTCTAAGCTCTATCTCTCAGAATCTCGTATCGCCAGGTAATTTTCGCGGTTTTCTTTAACATGGCGGCCACCGAGCAGTATTTCTCCTCGCTGAGCTCGATGGCATGCTTCACCGCGGCGTCGTCCAGGTCCCCTCGCAAGCGATAGACGATTTCCAGCTTCGTCCACACCGTAGGTGGCTGAGCAGCGCGCTCCCCGGAGCAAACCACTTCCAGCGACTCCAGTTTCTGCCGCTTCTTCGTCAACACGGCTACGACGTCCGTCGCGGTGCAAGCCCCGAGCGCTATCAGCACTAACTCCATCGGCCCTGGTGCACTGTTGGTCTGGCGGTCAGAATCCACCTCAATGGTGTGTCCCGACGGGCTGGTCGCCGAAAATTTCTCTTGCCCGATCCACTTCACCGATGCGCTTTGCATATGCCTCCCCGCAGGGAAACAAGGATAACAAATTACTCGGTGCCGATTGTGGCTGGGAATCAGCCCAAACCGGTTCTTTCATAAAGTGACATCCATTTGACGCTTCAATGACAAGGATTGAGCCTTCGCGCCGTCAAAATAGAAGAGCTTGATATGAATACAGCGATAAAGACGACGTACCGCAGCCCAAAACCGGAGCGGCGACTCCGGCGGGATGGCTCTACACGACGCGCATCCGCTTCAACAATCCGTTCACCCCACCCTTCGCAACCAGGAAAGCCGCTCAAGCCCGATGCGGCTTCGTTGAAGCACGCCATAAGCTTGGCGCAGAAGGGCGACGCAGCCGCCTTTGAGACCATCTATCAGCTGCATTGCCGCCGCGTGTACGCGCTCTGCCTTCGCATGGTTGGCGATCCGACCGAGGCCGAGGACTTAACGCAGGAAGCGTTCCTGCAATTGTTCCGAAAGATTCACACCTTTCGGGGCGAATCCGCGTTCTCTTCCTGGTTGCACCGGCTCACCGCCAATATTGTATTGATGCGCTTTCGCAAGAAGAGGCCCATCGCGGTATCGCTGGACGAAATAACCCGGCCGGACGACGAACGAGACCGGCCCACCCTCGAAATCGGTGGTCCCGATTTGCGCCTGATCGGCGTTTTCGACCGCGTGAATCTGCAAACCGCCGTCCAACAACTGCCAGAAGGCTACCGGTCGATGTTTCTCCTGCACGATGTGCAGGGATTCGAGCACAACGAAATCGCCACCATGCTGGGCTGCTCGGTGGGCAATTCCAAATCGCAATTGCACAAGGCCCGCAAACGCCTGCGCGAACTGTTGCACGAGGTACGTCACTACGGAGCTCACCAGGCCTCGGAAATGTCAGTTTCCGGCGCCTGATTCTCCTGTGAAGCCTACTTGGTCTTGCGGGTGAGATGGAAAACCATGGGCATATCCATGCCGGCATGCCGCCACGTCCACGTTTCCGTGATGTGGTTCTCATCTTCAAAGCGGATTAGCAGGTGATGTTGATGGCCGGTATTCGGCGAGGGTAAATTGCTGGCGCCCTGAAAATCGAATGCCAATTCCTTGAAATCATCGGCGGCGGGAACTGCGCGCATGCGCGGCTGATTATTGGTGGGACAAAAATGCACCAGCGCGATCCCGTCGCCGTCCAGGCTGTAGACCGTCACCATGTCCTCCATGCCGGAAGGCGATAGCGTTTCCATCATCGCGGTGTTCGAGACGATCGGCTTGAAACTGGTTTTCACCGGCTGGTGTTTTTCGTCCGTGCCTTCCCAGTCCCCCGCAAGACCCTGTAATTTCTTGAAAGCGGCGGCGGAATTCGGACCGGCCAGCATATAACTGCTGGCCACTAGCAACACAGCGGCGAGACCAAGAATGCGAATGTTCATGGCAACCTCGAGGTTTGGCCTGGACGGCCCTATCAGCCACATTAGTGCTTTGGACGGCAGAATCGATGGAAGGAAAGCAACTAGAGCCTACGAGTTTCTGGTGACTGAGGCTACTTCAATGATGGGATTGGGCATCGCCTTCATGGTGCGCACAAACGCAGCCACCACCTTGGCGTCAAACTGCGCGTTCGCACAACGCTCCAGTTCCACCAGCGCTTCCGCAGCCGCGCGCGCTTTCTTATATGTACGGTCGCTGGTGATGGTGTCGTACGCGTCCGCAACCGCAATAATCCGCGCACCCAGCGGTATATCCTCCCCAGCCATTGCATCCGGATAGCCCGAGCCGTCAAAGAATTCGTGGTGGTGCAATACCATCTCCCGAATACGCGCGAGCGGCGTCAAAGGCTCCAAAATTTTCGCTCCAAAGGTCACGTGCGACTTCATCGTTTCCCATTCGTCGGGATTCAGCGGCCCGTTCTTGTTCAAAATATTTTCTGGGATGGCCACTTTTCCGATGTCGTGCAATACACCGCCAAGACGGATCTCCTCAACCTCCATGTCGCTCAGACCCAACGCCTCGGCAATCAGCGACGCGTAAGCGGAAACCTTCTGGGAGTGTCCCTGCGTGTAATGGTCTTTTGCATCGATAGCGAAAGCCAGCGATGTAACCGTATCGAGCACTGCCTGCGGCAGCGCCTGTGGCCCCTGAGACGCAGCCGTTGCCCCGCTCGTACCATTCAGGCCTTCCGTCGCAGCCAGCGATTCCGTGAATTGCTTAAGTCTCGAATAAATCTCTTCAAACGCTTCCGGGCCGGTGGCAAATAGACGCTTCAGCGTCACGCCCAGATACGCTTCCAGGACGTCGCGCTTCCATTTCTTGGCTTCGTTGGGATCAAAATGGTCGGCGGTCGACACCGCGTTGCCGCCCTGGTGCTTGGACAGGTACATCGAAGCGTCCGCCACCTGTATCAATTCCTGCGGAGAAGACCCATGCAGCGGATAGCACGCGATACCGAAGCTCGCGCTGATGTTCTTCTCACGCAACAGGGGGTCCGCCGACACCCAGCCACGCAGCTTGGAGGCCAGTTGCCGCGCGTGCTCCATATTCGTCTCTGGCATCAAGATCACGAACTCGTCGCCGCCATACCGCGCAACAACATCGGAACGCCGGCAATTGGTCTCCAGAATATGGCCCACGCGCTGCAAAACCAAGTCACCTTCCAAGTGCCCGTAGAAATCGTTCACGAACTTGAAGCGGTCCAGGTCCATCAGCACCAGCGCGAAAGCCCGGCCCGCACGCGTCGACCTCTTCCATTCGGCCGACAAAGCCTCCATAAAGAAACGGTGCGTTTTGACCCCGGTGAGTCCGTCGGTGATGGCCTGCTCTTGCGCCTTTTGAAACGAGAGAGCATTGTGTAGAGCGCCGGCGATCAGGTCGGCAAGCGTCCGCAGCAACAGCACCTCTTCCTCCGAAAAGTCCGCCGGCTGCGATGATTCCACATACAGAATCCCGTGCAGTTGCTCCGCATAAAATATCGGCAGGGCAATGGCGGCCAGAGTGTCCGGCAGCAAAGGTTTGAACCCGGCATCGGCGGGAATGTTCGCGTTGTACGCCGCGAGTTGACCGTTGCGCGCGACCTGTCCGATCAAACCAGTGCCCAACGGAATTCGCTGTCCCAGTGCTCCCCGCCGCTTGCCGGCTTCCGCCTGAATCACGATTTCCCGCGTAGCATACTCCAACTGGCCAATTCCGATGTGGTCGTAGGTCAATCCAGATTCCAGCTGCTCGGTAATCTTGGCCAGCATTTCGTCCGGATTCAGCGTGGCGATAGCATTCCGTGAAATGGTGTTAAGCAGGGAAAGGTGCCGCGCCTTGGTTCGTTCCTCCTGGAAGAGCCTAGCATTTTCGATCGCGATGCTGGCTTCGCTGGCCAGCACGCGTAACAGCTCCAGATGCCCCTCGTCGAACACATGCTCCTGGTCGGAGAAAACCGCCATCGCCCCAATCGCGTGATCGTAGGCCACCAGCGGCACGCAGCAGAAACACCCGCCTTGGCGCAAAGGCACCACACCCAGCTTATTTACTTCTGCCAGGTAGTTGTTGCAGATCAGCACCGGCTGCCGCGTTCGGATCACGTACTCGGTCAAATGATTCCCGGCTCGGCGGGTGCGCCGCGGCATGCGATTCCACCG
>Ga0210409_10008587_pt1 | contig 10384 bp, 10 predicted proteins | sample IncBWH17MmetaG_FD_161649 | JGI IMG/M metagenome (GOLD analysis project Ga0210409, IMG submission 161649) | Forest soil microbial communities from Barre Woods Harvard Forest LTER site, Petersham, Massachusetts, United States - Inc-BW-H-17-M | ecosystem: Environmental > Terrestrial > Soil >...
AACTGTGGGGGAAACGCGCATCGGACGCGGCACGAAGATTGATGACCTGGTGCTGGTGGGGCATGCGTCGCGGGTGGGCGCCAATACGATGTTATGTGGGCAGGTGGGGCTGGCCGGCTCAACGAAAATCGGAGAGGGCTGCATTCTGGCGGGGCAGGTGGGAACGGCGGGGCACTTGACGGTTGGCGATGGGACGGTAATCACGGCGCAGAGCGGCGTGCCCAACGATGTGCCGGCACATGCTTTGTATTCGGGCTATCCCGCCGTGGAGAACCGGCAATGGCTGAAGATGATGGCGGCGATGAGCCGTTTGCCAGAATTGCAAAAGCGCGTGCAGGAATTGGAGGCGGAAGTGGCAGGGTTGAAGAAGTCGTAGATTTTTGAGGCACGTTGAGGGCGGCGTTGCGGAAGGCCTCCCTTCCTTTGTCAGAGCAATTGAGAGTCGGATCCCACAAATAAGAACATCCAGGAGGATTGGTGTGTTCGGGTTGTGTTGGATCTAAACCCGCACCCTGAACATCGCAGGGTGCGGCACCCAGAGAGAAGAGAGGTGAGATCGATGTGCGCGGGCAGGACAGGACAAACCCAAGAGGGCGGCGTGAAGCCGCCCCTACAAAGGCGAACGGCTTTTAGGATGCGCCTGGGAAGTTGATGGGGCGCTGATCGGGCGGTAACGCTGCGGCTAGTTCGTCGTGCAGGAGCTGGTTTAATTCTTCGCGGCGCTCCAGCGTGTATTGCGTGGAATCGATAGGGTCGAGAAACTCCACCAGGATTTTGCCGGGATAAATGTTGAGCTTGCGCTTCTTCATGATGCGATGAGCGCCGGAGCAGGCGACCGGCACGATGGGCACGCCGGCTTTGATGGCCATGACCACAGCGCCCTTCTTGAATTGCTGCAGACGGCCGTCGGGGCTGCGAGTCCCTTCCGGGTAAATCAGAAACGATTGGCCCTGACGCAGGGATTCGGTGGCTTTTTCCAGGCTGCCGATGGCGGATTCGCGATTGAAGCGGTCCACGGGCACGAAATGCGCGAGATGGAACGCCTGACCGACGATGGGCCATTCGAAGAGCGAACGCTTCAGCAAAATAGCGATGCGCCGCGGAATCGACCAAACGATGGCCGGGGCATCGGCAGAACTGGTGTGATTCGCGGCAAAGATAACCGTACAACTGGGAATACGCTCGGCCCCGCGCACTTCCACGTGAACTCCCACAGCTCGTACAAAGAACATGACACCGCCGATGGCCGCGTTGTAGAGGGGATCAACATTCTTTGTCAGGTAGGAATAGACGAGGAGAGGCGGGCCGACGATCAGGATGTACAACGTCAGACCAACACATAAGAAGGCGGCTCGAAACATGGGCAAGAAAACTTTCCCTGATGCCGGGAGGTTCGTCAAGCGAATCGCAAAGGAACCTAAATTCCGCGGCCCTGCTCTCGTGCCGCAGATGCCGGACAAAGGCACGAAAAGGCGCCCGCCTCCCTTCCTGCGTCAGGGCAAGCGGAAGGCGGCCGCTACACAGGCCGGGCTTGTTGGAGCGTTTAGCTCCTCCAGTTCGCTCTCGGAACTTGCCACATGCCTTGTCAGTTGTGCGCGGTGACCGGGTCGGTGGCGCCGCGAAGGAGGCCCTCGCGAAGATGCCTGGCGCGCTCGACGGCATTTGGTTCTTCCGCAACCTGAAAGTATTCTTCGTGGATCTCTCCGAGGCGGAAAACGACGGGTTGCTCTTTTTCGGAATCGCCGTGGCGGATCACCAGGTGGACTTCGTCGCCAGGCTTGTGCTGCGAAGCCCACTGCTGCGGGCGGCGGGGAGGTTCGATGGAGTTCCAACGGATGATTTCGTCGCCGGTGCGCAGGCCGGCTTTTGCGGCGTTGGAGTCCGCATCCACGCTCTGCACCATCCACGGACCGCTGGGGTCACGTTGCGCGGTAAAGCCCAGCGAGGCTTTCACGGAATCGCGCATGCGAAGTTCCAGACCGATGCGCGAAAAGTATTCGCGATAGGGCAAGGCTTCCGCGCCCGAGACATAGCGAGAGAAGAAGTTCTCCAGCGGAACGCCGGTGATTTTCTCTGCGGTCCGCTGGACGTCCTGGCTATCGTGATAGAACTTGCCGGCGCGAGCAAAATCAACGTTCATGGCGCGAAGCACATCATCGAGGCTGTGTTGATTGCCGGTGCGGTCGCGAATTTCGATGTCGAGGAGAACGCCGAGGACCTGGCCCTTGGTGTAATAGGAAACGCTGCGCTGGGGTTGATTGTACAGGGCATACTTCTCAAGCCAAGCGTCGAGACTGGACTGTTCGGCGCTTTGCCAGTGTTCCGCTGGGCGGACTTCGAGTTCGCTAATCTGCGCGCCGAGGTCCTGATAAAACTCCTGTTTGTTCCAAATGCCGGAACGGATCATGGCGTAGGAGGCGTAAGTGTTGGTGACGCCTTCGGCAAACCAGAGCGCTCGGGTGTACATCTCTCGGGTGAAATCGACCGGTTCCAGAGTACTCGGACGGATGCGTTTGACGTTCCAGAGGTGGAAGAATTCGTGCGCCGAAACGTTGTCAAGGAATGCGCCGGACGGAACGTAGATCGCGGTGGCGTTGGCGTGCTCCATGCCACCACCGCTGCCTAGTGCGGCTTTGCCGATGTGAAAGAGGAATGTGTAGCGATCGTACGGCGCGCCGTCCATCATTTTGATTTCGTACATGCACAGCTTACGCAGCGACTCTTCAACGTCGCGGCGTTTCCAGCCGTCGCCGTGAATCACCACGCGGATCGGCGGAGTCATATCGTGAATGGTGAATTCCTCGAACTTGGAAGCTTCAATCGGAGCGTCGGCGAGCGCGTCATAGCCGGGCGCTTCGAGGCGAAACTCGCGAGCCGAGGAGTCCGGGCTCGAAAGAACGGGCAAGGCGGAAGCGACATTCCACGCTGCGGGAACATCGTTCAAGGCGAGAAAGGATTTTTCAGCGCGCCGATCCGGGACGTAGAGAAGAATCATGGCAGGATTGATGAAGGCGTGTTCTTCGTTCAATTGGGTGTTGAAGGGTCCGGGGTCATCCCAGAAAGTGGCGTAGTGAACGGTAATGGTGCCGCTGGCACGGACATCCCAGGTCAGTTTGTCGAGTTTTTCGATGCTGACGCGCTGGCCGGCGGCGTACGCTTCGACTTGCTGCACGTGGCTGCTGAAATCGCGAATTTCGTAAAGGGCGTTCCACGCGGGCATTTGCAGCTTAAGTTCATCGTGCACGTCCGGAATTTCCATGGTAATGCGAAGGAGGTGCTGCTCTGGGTGAGCCAAAGAGACGGTGTAGTGAATTTCAGCGGAGGCGGGTCGCGGGGAGAAGAGGAGAGAGGAGGAGAGAATGAGGAGGAAGGAGAGGCGAGCCCTCAGGGTAAGGTCCGTCACTTAGCATTAGCCTCTGCTGGAGATGTGCGCGCGGAAAGCTTCTTCATGAGTTTATCGCACAAGCCATCGAAGCTGCCATTGGACATGACCAGCAGCAAATCGCCAGGGCGGGCTTCCGCGGCGAGGAAATCGGCGATGGCGTCAGCGCCGGGAAGAACCTGCGCGGGTTTGTTAAGCGCACGCACGCTGGCGGCGACGGTTTCGGGATCGAGGCGCTGGTCGTCGGCGAGTTGGCCGGCGCGGTGCACGGCACCGAGGAGAACACGGTCACCGAGCGCCAGGGATTGCGGAAGCGCGTCCTGGAAAACGCGGCGGCGCATGGAATTCGAACGCGGCTCGAGAATGGCCCACAAGCGGCGATTCGGCCAGCGCAGGCGAGCGGCTTCGATGGTGGCTTTGATGGCCGTGGGATGATGAGCGAAATCGTCGACGACAAGGATGCCGTCGATCTCACCCTTTACGTCCATGCGGCGGCGAACGCTTTGGAATGTTTTGAGTGCACCCGCGATCAAAGCGGCGGAAATCCCCCGCCCTTGCGCAACTATTAGCGCGGCGAGCGCGTTTAGTACGTTGTGCTTGCCGGACGCGGCCAGATGGAATTGGCCGAACTCTTCACCTTTGTATAACGCATGAAAAGACATTCCGTCGCCGTCGACCTGGACGTCCGCAGCTATCCATTGATTGCCATTGTTGAAACCATAGGTGATCACCGGGCAGAAGGCTTTTTCCGTGGCATGGCGCAGCGCTTCGCCGGCATCGGCATCGCCCCAGACGACAACGCGTCCGCGGCGTGGGACGAGATTCACCAGACGTTTGAATGCAAGCTGGTAGGTTTCGAAATCGGCGTAAATGTCAGCATGATCGAATTCCAGCGAGGTGATGATCAGATCGTCGGGTTGATAATGGAAAAATTTGGCAGCTTTGTCCCAATAGGCGGAATCGTATTCGTCACCTTCCAGAATAAAATCTTCGCCACCGGCCAGGCCGTAGCTCTTGCCGAAGTTTTCAGCGATACCGCCGACCAGGAAGTTCGGACGTTTGCGGGCTACGTGAAAGAGCCATGCGAGCATCGCGGTAGTGGTGGTCTTGCCGTGGGTTCCGCTGACCACGATGGAGTGCTTGCCGGGCAGGAATTCCTCTTCGAGAATTTCCGGGAGCGAACGATGCGGCAGGTTGCGATCGAGCATTTCCTCGACTTCAACGTTGCCGCGGGAAATAGCGTTGCCGACGACGATCAAGTCCGGCACAGGAGTGAGATGTTTGGCATCGAAAGTCGTGAAAAACGGAATATCCAGCGATTCGAGAAGTGTGGAGGCGGGCGGATAAACTCCGGCGTCGGAGCCAGTAACGCGATGGCCACGTTCGCGTAGCATCCCGGCGAGCGGAGACATTGCGGAGCCGCCGATACCGATCATGTGGATATGCTTCATCGTTCGTTTCGCATCTTGGTTCGCAAATTCAGCCAATCACCGCCGGTTCCAGGATGGCCAAGTTCCCTTCCCCTTCGGCGGTTAACTTTGCGCGGACACCCAAGGGAACGGTCAGCATGGCCCGCGGTGTGTGCCCTACTGGGGCGCCGAAAATGATGGGCACCCCGAGTGGCCTGAGAATCCGCTCGCAGACCTCGCGGACGGTCGGACTACCGGCCAAGGGCGGATCGCACTTTGGAAATTCTCCCAGAATCACTCCGCGCACGGAGCGAAATTTTCCTGCTTGCTGTAAATGCATCAATGCCCGGTCAACCTGATAGGGCTTCATGGCGCAATCTTCGAGAAGAAGAATGGAATTGGCGGTGTCCAGCTCCCATGGTGTGCCGAGCGTGGTGAGCAGCAAAGTCAGGCAGCCACCGAGCAGGGCTCCCTCAGCCGCGCCGGTTGCCAGCGTTTCGCCCCGGAGGGGTACATCCCAAGGGCCCCGAGTGTTGCCAATCGCTTCGAGAAAGGAATTTTCGTCATAGCCGCGTGGGTTGTTCGGGCCGTGATTCAAGCCCGCCGAAACCATAGGTCCGTAAAACGTGACCCAACCGTTCGTTTGCCAGAGATAGACCTGCAAAGCGGTAAGGTCGCTGTAGCCGACCAGGCATTTCGGTTCCGAGAGTTTGGATTGCAACTCCGCGCTAAGGAGATACGTGGAGCCGTAACCGCCTCGCAAGCCGATCAGGCCGGAAACGTCGGAGCGATTCATGGCGTCCAGGAATCCCTGGAGGCGAACTTCTGGCGACGCGGCAAAGTACCCGGCAGGCTGCACCGCGTGCGCCTCGACCACATGGAATCCCAAGCGCTGCAATTCTTGAATGCCAAGATTCAGGTCGTGCATGTCCGAGGGCGGCGAAGCGGGGGCGAACCAGGCGAGCTTTGAACCCTTTCGGAGCGCTTTCGGTTTCCTGATTGTCGCGGGACGCGGACTCATCCGGAATGGCCTACAACCGACAAAACTTCGGTGGTGACTCCTTGACGATTCAACTGATCGACGATGGCGCGCTGCTGGCGATGGCTGACATCGGCTTCAAATTCGACGATGGAATTCTGGCCGGCCATGGAAACGCGAAAATGTAGCAACGGAATGTTGAGGGTTTCGAGGAGCTTCTGGATTTCGCTGGAAAGGTTTTCGGTGTGGTTGGTGACCACGCGAAAACTCAGCAGCCGGGGCTTCAGGTTGAGCTTTTCCGCGCACCAACCGAGCACGAGCAGAGCGAAAATCACGATTCCGGCCGCCGCGCCGGCCACTGCGTAAAATCCACCACCGGCGGCCATGCCAATCGCGGCTTCCACGAAAATGGTGGCGGCGGTGGTCATGCCGATCATCCCGGCGCTGTCCTTGAGAATGGCTCCGGCGCCGAGAAACCCGATGCCCTGGACAATGTTGGAGGCGATGCGGGTGCTGCCGGTGTCGCCCCACATGTGGCCAAGCTCGCCGGAAAGAATCGTGAACAGCGCCGTGGCCATGCAAACGAACATGCTGGTGCGAATGCCCGCTGGGCGGCGACGGAGGTCCCTCTCCAGGCCAATACACGCGCCAAGGGCCCCCGCGAACAGCAACCGGACCAGAATTTGATGAAAGGAAAGCAGCATAACTTATGCAGAGCGAAAGAAATGCTCCGCTTGTACGCCATCTTATCGCTTACAGCTTGAATTGCGTCAATTTTGCGAAGTGGCGTGCCCGAGCGTGTATCTCGGCCTTCTTGAGCTTGAGTAAGCGCTCGAGGCCGAATCGCTCCACCGTGAAGCTTCCGAGCACGGAACCGTAGACCATGGCGCGGCGGAGCGCGGCGTCGCTGGTAGACTTGGCGCCAGCGATGTAGCCCATGAAGCCACCGGCAAAGCTATCTCCCGCGCCGGTCGGGTCGTGGGGTTCTTCCAGGGGAAATGCCGGGACGCAGAATACTCCGTGCTTATCGATAAGCAGCGCGCCGTATTCGCCGCGCTTCACGACCAGGGTGGATGGACCCATTTTGAAAATAAGTTTGGCGGCACGCAGAAGATTGTGTTCGTTGGAAAGCTCGCGAGTTTCGGAGTCGTTGATCATCAGGATGTCCACGTGCTTCAGGGTCTCGCGCAATTCGGGGTTGGTGCGCTCGATCCAGTAGTTCATGGTGTCCATGGCGGCAAGCTTGGGAGTGCCTTTGACCTGCTGGAGAACATCGCGCTGCAGGTCTGGGGCAATGTTGGCAAGGAAAACGTACTTGGAATTGCGATATTTTTCGGGGAGCCGCGGTTTGAAGTCCGCGAAAACATTTAGCTCCGTGGTAATGGTTACCCGCTCATTGAGATTCGCGGAATAGCGGCCAGCCCAGAAAAAACACTTCCCGGTTGCGCGTTCCAGACCCTCGATGTCGATCGAGCGTGGGCCAAAGATTTTCTCGTCCGCGGGATGAAAATCATCACCGACAACGGCGACGAGATTCACCGGGGTGAAGAACGAAGCCGCCACCGAAAAATAGGTGGCCGCGCCACCGAGCGTGCGCGCTACCTTTCCGTACGGACTTTCCAACGCGTCATAGGCAACCGAACCGACAACCAATAAGGACACAGGCTTCTCCTAGGAAATGTATTTGGCAAGAATTGCGGACAAGTTCTTCTTGGTTTGTGCGGGGACAATCTTGAAGTCGGTTACCAGGGCATGAGCAAGGGCGCTGCCACATTTGCAGTGGCGCGCGGACGGCATGCTCTTTACCGCTTCGCGGATCACGTTTTGCGCGTTGGTGGCGTTCTGGTGCAGGGTGGCGAGAATGGTGGAAGCGGTCACGGATTCGTGCTCGGGGTGCCAGCAATCGTAATCGGTAATCATGGCCACGGTGGCGTAGCAGAGTTCCGCTTCGCGCGCGAGTTTGGCTTCGGTGACGTTGGTCATGCCGATGACGTCGAACTTCATGGCGCGATGAAAATGGGCCTCGGCGAGGGTGGAAAATTGTGGGCCCTCCATGCAGATGTAGGTGCCCTTGCGATGAACGGGGACGGCGACGGACACGCAGGCGTCGGCGAGTACGCGGGACAGTTCGCCGCAGGTGGGCTTATCAAACGCCACATGAGCCACCAGTCCATTGCCGAAAAAAGTGGAGATGCGGCCCTTGGTGCGATCAAAGAACTGATCGGGAACGAGGAATTCGCCGGGGCGCAAATCTTCCTGGAGCGAGCCGACGGCGCTGACGGAAAGGATGCGCTCGACGCCCAGGAGCTTCATGGCGTAGATATTTGCGCGGAAGTTCAGTTCGCTAGGTAGTAGGCGATGGCCGCGTCCGTGACGCGCGAGAAAAGCCACGCGTTTACCCTCGAGAATACCGGTGACGATGGCGTCGGAGGGGGCACCGAACGGCGTCTTGACTTTAATTTCCTTCGCGTTGGTCAAACCCGGCATGGCATAGAGGCCGCTGCCGCCGATGATCCCGAGTTCGGCGACGACTTTTCCTTGAGCAGTCTTCCCCGCTGATTTTTTGAGCTTGGCCATCCTGTTTTTCTCCTGGGAGTCAGCTATTCAGATTGACCGGTTCGGCGACCACTTTTCCACCCTGCTGCTGCAAGGACGCGACGGCAAAATCCGGGTCGTGCCCGAAGACGACCAGCGAGGATTCCTTGATGAGGCGAGGTATCCAGGCACGCTTGGTTTCCAAAGACTGCAAAGGATACAGGTCGTAAGCCATAATCCAGGGCAAGGGAATATGGTGCCGCGTCGGAAGCAAATCCGCAACAAAGGCCAGGCTCTTTCCGGCGCTGTGGAGAATGATCGCTTGAATGCTGGCGTTGTGGCCGGGGATGCGCTCGACGCGGATGCCGGGGACGATTTCGGCGTCGCCATCGAGAAGATTCCACTGGTTGGATTCCACAATCGGTTGGAAATGGTGAGCAAAATAGCTGGCGCGGTCACGCTCGGTGGGACTCATGGCGTGTTCGAGTTCGGCGCGTTGCACGAAATAGCGCGCATTGCGAAAGGCCGGGACGATTTTGTCACTCTGCAGACGGGTGTTGCCGCCGGCATGATCAAAATGGAGGTGGGTGTTGATGACCAGGTCGATCTGGTCGGGCTCTACGCCAAATTTGCGAAGCGAAGAAACCAGCGGGTCGCCATCCTCGATTGCGAAAATCGCGCGTTGTTTCGGGTCCCAGATGGTGCCGTTGCCGGTCTCAATGATGATGTTCTGCCGGTCCGCGCGGACCAAGAGCGAATTGGCGCGCAGCCGGATGCGATTGATTTCATCTGGCGGCGACTTCTTATCCCAAAGAACCTTTGGAACGACCCCGAACATGGCGCCGCCATCGAGCCGGAAGGTGCCGCCATCGAGATAGTGAACTTCAAAATCGCCGAGATGCATCGCTAAACCTTTGCTCCAAAGCCGCTTTTGGAAAGGAGCTCGCTGACCGCGGAGAAAGGATCGAGCTTGCGAGCTGCGACTGCCGCGGCTAATTCCTGAAGCCGTGCTTCACCCGCTTTTCCACCGAGGACACTTTCCAGTAGCCGTGATTCGATCATTTCGATGAGGCGATTTTTCCAGTGTTCGAGGTGTTTCTTTTCGCGCTCGCCGCTGGATTCAAAGTGCCGGCGAAACTTTGCAATGGTGACGGCGAGTTCTTTGATGCCACCATTCTCTGTAGCTACCGTGCGAATGACCGGTGGATGCCAGCCGTCGCGCGGCATTACCAGCGAGAGCATGGCGTGGAGCTGTTCCTCAAGGCGCTCGGAACCCTCGCGATCGGCTTTGTTGAGGACGAAAATGTCGGCAATTTCCATCAGGCCGGCTTTCATGTTCTGGATGTCGTCGCCAAGTCCGGGAACCATGACCACGAGAACACAATCGGCCAGGCGCACGATGTCAATTTCATCCTGGCCCACGCCGACGGTTTCGATGAGAATTTGCTTCTTACCCGCGGCGTCGAGGAGTAGCGCAACTTCGGCAGTGCTGCGAGAAAGGCCGCCGAGAAATCCACGGGTGGCCATGGAGCGAATGAAGATGCCGGTGTCCGAAGCGTGACCTTGCATGCGGATGCGATCGCCAAGGATTGCGCCGCCGGAATAAGGGCTGGTTGGATCGACGGCAACCACGCCAACGCGTTCGTCGTGTTTGCGATGATACGAAGCGAGGCGGTCCACGAGGGTGCTCTTACCAGTGCCCGGCGCGCCAGTGATGCCGGTGAGATAGGCTTGGCCAGTGTGCGGGAAAAGCTGCTTCAGCAGGTCCTCGGATTCCGTGGAGTGATTTTCGATGGCTGAGATGGCGCGGGAGACGGAGCGAACATCGCCGCGGAGTATCTTCGACGCCCAATCGTCAATGATGGAAGTCATCGGCGAGCGCGCTGCTGCGCGATACTGAATCCGCTGGCACCGGATGGCTGAGGCTGCATGCCTCTATTATTTCGCCCCGAGCAGGCCCCGGGCAATGACCAACTTCTGAATTTCGCTGGTGCCCTCGCCGATGGTGCAGAGCTTGACGTCACGGTAAAACTTTTCGGCCGGGTAATCCTTGATAAAGCCGTAGCCGCCGTGGATTTG
>Ga0210409_10008588_pt1 | contig 10383 bp, 9 predicted proteins | sample IncBWH17MmetaG_FD_161649 | JGI IMG/M metagenome (GOLD analysis project Ga0210409, IMG submission 161649) | Forest soil microbial communities from Barre Woods Harvard Forest LTER site, Petersham, Massachusetts, United States - Inc-BW-H-17-M | ecosystem: Environmental > Terrestrial > Soil >...
TCTTCCGCGGACTCGTACAGCTCGCTGTAGTCGTCCACTCCAGTTCACTTCGCTTCGCTCCGTAGTCTTCCGCGGACTCGTACAGCTCGCTGTACTCGTCCGCTCCAGTTCACTTCGCTCCGCTCCGTAGTCTTCCGCGGACTCGTACAGCTCGCTGTACTCGTCCACTCCAGTTCACTTCGCTTCGCTCCGTAGTCTTCCGCGGACTCGTACAGCTCGCTGTAGTCGTCCACTCCAGTTCACTTCGCTTCGCTCCGTAGTCTTCCGCGGACTCGTACAGCTCGCTGTACTCGTCCGCTCCAGTTCATGCTCCGGCCATGTGGGCGGTGACTCGCGCGAGCGACGGCGCATCGAGCAGGAGATTCGTGTAGCTCGCGTTGGCGAGCGGGCATGCGCAGGCGTGCGCCCGCACGCTCTGTCGGAACGTGTCGGCCCGAGGACCGTCCCACACGACACGAAAGTCGTAACCGTGGTCGCGGACATTGCCGAGGGATTCGGCGCGAACGCAGCACCCCCAGACGTTCCCGTCCGGCGCCAACTGCGCACTCGCCCAGCCGGCGTAGCAATCGATGACCTGACGTTTCTCCTCGAGGATGCGCGCGGCAAGCTCGTAGTATTCGAGCCGCAATGACTCCACGAGCCTCGCCACGGCGTGGGCCGAACGGTGCGCGCGAATGACCGCGCTGAGGTGCGCCACGGCGCGGCGGAAGTCGGCGGGGTCGGGCGTGATGTTCTTGTGCATGGTGTCGAGCTCGACGCGGTTCTCGGCTACCTCAGCGATGTACGAGTCCGGGCGGAATATCGCACGTGCTTCGCGCTCGATCTCGGGGATTCGGGCCACGTTGAGTCTCGAGATGACCGTGTGGACCCCGAGAACCACGTGGGGATAGGTCCTTTTGAGGTCGTGAATCAGCTCGGCGACGAGCTTCAGCTTTTCGAAGTTCCGCTCCGCGCCCCGAATCCGATCGTGAAGGTCGCCGATTTCATCGACCGACAGGTTGAGCACGAGCTGGGAACCGCGCGTGTGATGCGCGATCTTCGGAAGAAGAGAAAATATCCGCTCCGTGATGATGCCGTTCATCGGGATATTGACGATGCTCGGCTCGAGCTGAGTAGACACTAGGCGCACGACCTCGTCGAAGTCGGCGCGCACGAACTGGTCCCCCCCCGAGAGCGTGACCCACACCGGAACCTTCTCGAGAGTGGGGAGGATCCGTCCGTACTCGTCGACCGACAGGTCGTCGACTTTCTTTTTCCAGATGTCGCAAGTCGCGCACCGCGATGGACAAGAATAGGTGACCGACACGGTCAAGTTCACGGGAAGCTGCCGAGGCCTTCCCGTCGCATGCGCCATGCGATACCCGGCGAGGCGAGCCAAGAGCGGTAACTTCCTCACGGACGGCGCCTCCATGCCTCGACCTCGGGTGCATCGGGACGCGCCGACAGGCGCCGCGGGCGATCCACGGGCGCGCTTCGCACCCCGGAGCCAGCCTCGACGGCCACGCCGTTGGTCACGGCGTCGCCCAGCGATTTCGTGGATTGAAGCACGCGCCAGGTGCGGTGTCTGCCGCCGACGACGCGGGCATCCCACAGGCCTATTGCTCGCGCCAGGACCTCCGTGCCGATTGCGGCGGCAAGGGCCAGCTTACCGAACCGGTCCTCTTGGCGGCCCGTCTCTAGTACCGCCTTGACAAGAAGTGCGCGGTCGAGCGTCGCCACCTGATACCCGAAGGCGAACTCAAGCCAGTAGTGGCCGCGCGCGACGCGGCGGCGTTGTTCGAAGTACTCGGGCATCGTCTCCGGGCCGTGGTTCGTGACGATGGCGTCGGGGACGTATCCGAGGGAATAGCCCTTGGCCCGCACGATGTCTTCGATGGATGCCTCATCGACGACCGAAAGCTCGCTCACGTACTCGACAAGGGAGGCGCGAAAGGCCACGATCTCTCCCATCTTCGGCACCTCGAGCGCGACGCGGTGGTGCAGTTCCCATAGTAGCCTGACCATCCGGCCGACCAGTTGCCCTTCGTCGTTGTTCGGCACGGGGCGTGCGCCGACCATTCCCACGTCCTCATGGGCACGCAGGTGGGCAACCATTTTCTCGATCACGTCAGGGGCCACATCGAGGTCGGCGCTACACACGACGCTCACGTCGGCGCGCGGGTCTCGCATGCGCAGATACGCGTTGATGGCCGCGACCTTCCCCTCACGTCGCTCTTGTACATGGACGTGCATCCCCGGGCGCCCGCGTCCGATCTCGCGCGCGACCTCGGCCGTGTTGTCGGTACAGCCGCTCGCGACGACGACGATTTCGACAATGCGCGCAAGCTTCGTCTCTTGGGCGAGAAGCGCCGTCAGCAGACGCCGGATGTTGCCGGCTTCGTTGTACGCAGGGACCACTATCGAGACGTTCACTTCGCTTCGCTCCGTAGTCTTGCGTGGACTCGTACAGCTCGCTGTACTCGTCCACTCCAGTTCACTTCGCTTCGCTCCGTAGTCTTCCGTGGACTCGTACAGCTCGCTGTACTCGTCCACTCCAGTTCACTTCGCTTCGCTCCGTAGTCTTCCGTGGACTCGTACAGCTCGCTGTACTCGTCCACTCCAGTTCACTTCGCGGGCTTCTCCCTACGCAGAACATGCAAGATCGCTCCCGCCACACCAGAAAGGTACCAGAACAGTCGATACATCAGACATACGGCCAGCGAGGTCCCGGGACGCAACCCGGCGAGGCCGAAAAAGAAGACGTAGGCAGCGTCCGCCGTCCCCCATGCACCGGGAAGCGCCGGGAGGGCGGAGACGACGAAGGCCATCGCTGTTCCCACGTATACCCACTTCTCGGCCGTGGGAATGCCGCCCAGGGCAAAGATCAGGCCTCGAATGGCGACAAGCTGTACGCCAGCGACCAGTAGGCTAAACCCAACCGCGACCGCGATGGCATGCGGCGCTCTCGGGTCGCGTAGATATTCGAGAACGGGCTTCGTAAATCGGCCGACGCGCCCGTCGAACAGCCAGCGGATACGCTCGAGGGGCGCTCGTCGCACCGCGATCATCGCCACGAGCAAGGCCGCCGGGAGTGCTCCCAATAGGTCGGCCAACGGCCCAGCCTGAAGGCCACCCCAGGCGAACGCAAGCGCGGCCGCGCTTCCCGCAACGACCGCGAGCCCGACGGCTCGATCGAGCAGCACCGAGGCAATGACAATCGCCGTCCGGTTCGACCGGCCGGCCGCCATCGAGGCGATTCGCAGCGCGTCTCCCCCGATCCCGCCGGGGAGCAGAACCCCACCCGCCTGCGCCTCGATCGACACGCGCCAGACAGACCTGAGCGGCACGTCCAGGCGGGCCAGGGCGAGCAGCGCCCGCCAGCGAGCAGCCCATGCGAGCGTTCCGATCCCGTAAAAGGCGAGTAGGGCAGCCACCAGTCCCACCCTCGCGTGCCTCATCGTGGATGCCAGCCCGGGCTCGCACTGAAGTTGGGCGCATTGGTCGCTATCGAGGTTCACGTCCCCGCTGCGTGCGTGGATGGTGCACCTGCCGCTGCCGTCATCCCGCGAAGTGGGGACGTGCGTGGACGCGGGAGCCCGCGGATCCCAGCAGCGGTCGTGCACGGGCACGACCCAAACGACGAACGCAAGCGCTATGGCTGCCAGGACCCAGCGCAGGACTCGCACGTCGGACCGGCAGGATAGCATTCGCGCAGGCACCCGCGCTTGACAGTCGCTCCCGCGGGGGTTCCCCTCCCGCCTCATGAGCGCAGACGCTTCCCCCACGCCGCAGCCGGTGGATCCCGCCTCCGAGGTAGCGGCGAATGCGTCGGACAAGAGCACGGGCCGCGAAGAGAGGATGCCGGACAGCATTCCTTTCATCGTCGCCAACGAGTTCGCCGAGCGATTTTGCTATTACGGGATCAACGCGATCCTCACCGTCTATATGACGCGTTTTCTCCGTCTGGGCGACGCGGATGCCACGACGTGGCACTCGCTATTCAAGTCCGGCGCCTACTTCTCCCCGCTTGTCGGCGCGATCGTGTCCGACGTCTTTTGGGGCAAGTTTCGGACGATCATGACCTTTTCGTTGGTCTACGTGGCCGGATGCACCGTTGTCGCGGTCGTGCCGGGCAAGGCCGGGCTGCTCGCGGGGCTGTTCTTGGTGGCCTTCGGGACCGGAGGGATCAAGCCCGTTGTTTCGACCAATGTCGGCGACCAGTTCACGAGCAAAAACCAGCACCTCATCGAGCGCGCGTTCAGCTACTTCTATCTCAGCATCAACGCAGGATCATCCATCTCGATCTTCTTCTGCCCGGTGCTCTTGGACCGCTATGGTCCACGCCTGGCCTTCGGAATGCCGGCCGCGATGATGCTCGTCGCAACCATAGTCTTTTGGATGGGGCGCAAAAAGTATGCGACGGTTCCGCCCGCCGGAAAGGCCTGGCTGCACGATGTCTTCTCCGCGCAAGGGCTCAAGACCATCGGCGGCCTCGCATTGATTTATATATTCATCGCCGTTTTCTGGGCTCTATGGGACCAGTCGAACGGACAGACCTGGACGTTGCAGGCCGAGTCCTCGCTCATGGACAAAGATCTAGGTTTCGGGTTTCACGTTCTGCCCGCACAGATCCAGGTGGTCAACGGCTTGTTGATTCTGGGGTTGGTCCCCATCTTCACGTTCTGGATTTACCCGTTTTGGGGCAGGTTCTTCGAGGTGACCCCGCTCCGAAAGATCGGTATCGGCCTCTTTACAATCGCGGCTTCATTCCTGATTGTCTCGTGGATCGAATCGCGCATTCAAGGCGGTCACTCGGTGAGCGTCTGGTGGCAGATTCTCGCCTACGTGGTGCTCACCGCGTCCGAGGTGCTCGTATCGATCACCAGCTTGGAATTTAGCTACCGTCAGGCGCCGCTCCGGATGAAGAGCTTCGTCATGGCATTTTTTCTGCTCTCGGTGAGCGTCGGCAATGTGCTGACCGCGGCCGTCAATCACGCGATGGTGCGGCCGCTCCACGCAGAGAGGGTCGACACCGGCCCGCGCACATGGATGAAGCTTGACGATGTTCGCAATCTCGTGCCCGGTCAGAAGGTCGACTTTGGTCCGGGCTCCGGGGTGACCGTCATCAAAGCCGACGGACAGCGCTTGCCCCTCGCCGGAACCTATCTCGTCGCCCACGTCGACGACCAGAGCAAGGGCATCGAGCTGATGGACGTAGTCAATCGAAGGCCTGTCGCCAGCACCGGCACCTTCGACGCCGCCAAATCGGAGGTCTCCACCTACAAGCTCGTCGGTCCACAGTATTTCAACTTTTTCGCACTGGTCATGAGCTGCGCGGCAGTGTTGTTCCTATTCGTCGCCGCCTTCTACCGGGGCACGACGCACTTGCGAGACGAGGCGCAGCGCGCACCCGCCTAAGCCAAAGTTACCCAGGCGCTCTTCAGGTGCCTTACCCCTCCCGGTGCGACGGGGAAGTCGCCGGGCATCGGCAAGTCCTTTACTTGCTTCACCGCGCGTTTCGCCTTGCGCCCCGCATCGAACAGCATCCGCCGAAAGCGAGCCGGGGAGATCGCCCGATGGCTGCTGCACGCAAGCAGGCGCCCTCCCGGCGAGAGCAAGTCCATGGCGGCTGCGGCGAGCGCCGTGTAGTCGTCCTCCGCGACGAAGCGGCTCCGCTTCGTCGTCGAATAACTCGGGGGATCCAGCGCGATGAGATCGAAACGTTCGCCGTGACGCGCCGCACGATCCATCCAGTTGAAGACATCGTCTACCACGAGTGTATGGGCGCTGCTCGGGTGCACTCCGGCGTGCTCCAGGTTGGATTTTCCTCGCTCCAGCGCCGAGAGAGAGGCATCGACGCTCACAGTACGTCGGGCGCCGCCGAGCGCAGCGGCGACCGTGAATGCGCAGGTATACGCAAACAGGTTTGCCATGCTTTTGCCCCCCGCGGCCGAGCGAATCCGTTGCCGGTTGCCTCGCTGGTCCAGAAAGAGCCCGGGCGAGAGGCCGTCGCCTAGCCGGGCAAGCAGGGGCACGCCCTCCTCTTGGATGGCGAGCTCCGATGGGGCTTCGGCGCCTCGCACGGGAAGGGCAGGCGCAAGCGCGGTTATACGAGAGTCGGCCTCGCGTGTCAGAACGCTCGGCTGTCTCGGGCGCACTTTGAGGTAGACGCCGTCAAAGCCCAGGAGGTGCACCTTGTCGAGGACGCGTTCGCGGCGCGCCGGGGCCGCCCACGCCCCGTCGTCCCCGTAGAGATGCACGACTACCCAGTCCCCGTATACGTCGATGGCCAGCCGCGGGAGCCCGTCGCCCGCCTCGTTCGCAAGACGGAACGCGGTTGTTGCGCGGGGCCCATGATCGCTGCGCCCAAGGCCCCATCGCCGCTCCAAGGCGCGGGAGAGCGCGCGGTCGAGCGCCCCGTCATCGTCGAACACCCCTTCTCCAGGATCGCCACGGGCCAACCATGCTTCGAACTCCGGTGGGGGGCTGCGGACAAATCGCATCAAGCTCCCGGTGCCGGGGTGCGTGAGTTCGACTTCGCTTGCGTGAAGCATCAGCCGCGGTGCGGGCGCTCCCCCATAGAGCGCATCGCCGGCAATTGGCGCCATGGCCTCGGCGAGTTGGATGCGCGCTTGATGGGTGCGGCCCGTCTCGAGTTCGAGCTCGAGCAGCGACCGATCGCCGCAATGAGCGACAAGCTTTGCCCGAGTGACTGCTCGCTTTCCTTCGATGGAGCCCCGGAGAACTACGCGCTCGCGACCGTCTGGCCAGCCGGTCACACCTGCGATGTAGGTCTTGCGGACGGACCGACGTTCAAACTGCGCCGCCAGGCTCGCATTTGCTTCGCGACGCCTGGCAAACACCAAGAGGCCGCTGGTGGCCTGGTCCAATCGCTGATGTACCCCCAAATACGCTCCACCCAGATGCCTCCGAAGGCGCGTCACGACGTCGTCGGCCCGGTCCGGATCGGCCGCCTGCGACGGAACCCCCTCGGGTTTGTCGACGACCAGAATGTCGGGATCGTCATGGACAATCCACGCGTCGCGAAAGTCGGGCCAAACGCTGAGGCGGTTCACGACGTAGGTAGGCCGCGCTACGGTACACGGATGCCGAGCCCGGAGACCATCAAGATGCGGCTCCTCGCGGCCTTTCCCGATGCCCAGATCGAGGTGACGGACCTGACCGGGACGCAGGATCACTTCCAAGCGGTGGTGGTTACGCGGGCCTTCGATGGAAAATCACGGGTCGAGCAGCATCGCCTTGTCTATGCCGCGCTGGGTGAGCTGATGGACCGGCAAATTCACGCGCTCGCCTTGACCACACGCGCGGCATAAGCATAAGTGAAGATAAGCTACCCATGGCAGACGACACCCGCTCGCGCATCGAGAATCTCATCCACGGAAGCAAGGTGATGCTCTTCATGAAGGGAACAAAGCAGTTCCCGGCATGCGGCTTTTCCCATGCGGTCGTGCAAATCCTCAAGAAGGAAGGAGCGTCCTTCGATACGCACAACATCTTGGCTGACCCCGAGGTGCGCCAGGGGCTCAAGGAGTTTTCGAACTGGCCGACGTACCCGCAGCTCTACATCGACGGAAAGTTCGTTGGAGGTTGCGACATCGTGACCGAGATGCACCAGAGCGGTGAGCTTGCAACGCACCTGGCGGCCGCGGGGGCTGCTTCCAAGTTGCCCAGTGGGGGCAGTGGGGCAGTAGGGCAATAGGGGAGGAAGCTAGCCGCCGGCTACCAGCGCAGCAGGCCCAACTTCGCCAGGACCAACAGGAACGTCGCCGTGAGCGCAATCTCGATCGCAAACCGGAGCGACCGCCTGAACAGGTGCCAAGAGCCGACCAGGGCGATCGCCGCGATGAGGACCACGGGGAGCCCGGTGTGCTGCGCTGCCCAAGAAAGCATACCTCGCAGGCTTCCGCCGAGCATTTGGGTCCATGCCAGCCAGCGGTTCGGGTCGAGCATCGCTTGCGCGATTGGACGTCAGCGGACCCTCCAAAGGCAAGTTTAGTCCCATGGCGCGCGTCGTCGTCACTGGCGGGGTAGGATTCATCGGTTATCACGTCACGAGGGCACTGCTGCTCCGAGGCGATGACGTGGCGGTCGCCGACGACTTCTCCGACGCGCCCTACCCCGTCGAGGAGAAGCGGCGCAATGAGCGAGACCTCGTCGGGGAATTTCCGCGGGTTCGCATCGTCGTCGCGTGCGTCACGGACCGCAACGCAATGCGGCCGCTGGTGGACGGAGCCGATTGCGTCCTGCACCTCGCCGGTATCGCAGGCGTGCGACCCTCATTCGCGGATCCAGCCCGATACGCTCGCGTCAACGTCGAGGGGACGGCGGTCATGCAGGAGCTCGCCGCAGAGCATCGGATCGATCGGTTCGTATTTGCGTCGAGCTCCTCGGTCTACGGCAACGCAACGCCGCTGCCGGCTCATGAGGACGCTCCGGCCATCGTGCCCGAATCACCGTACGCGGCCAGCAAGCGCGCTGCGGAGCTCATCGCGAGCGCTTTCTGTCGACGCGTTCCGGCGATGTGCTGCGCCGCGCTTCGCTTCTTTACCGTCTACGGACCGAGGCAGCGTCCGGAAATGGCCATCGCGAGCTTCGCGCGCGCGCTTCACATCGGTGCCCCCATCACGGTATTCGGCGACGGATCCATGCGTCGCGATTTCACGCACATCGACGATATCGTTCGAGGCGTGCTCGCGGCGGTCGAGCACGCCCCCCGCGGTTTTCGCGCGTACAACCTCGGCTCAGGCGCGCCCGTGGATCTGCAAACGTTGGTAAGCCTGCTGGGCGAGACGGCAGGCGTTCAGCCGATTGTCGAGCGCGCACCGGTGCCCCTCGGGGATGTCGACGCAACGTTCGCGGACATCGCTCGTGCCCAGCGGGAGCTTCATTGGGCACCGCGCATTCCACTGCGCGAGGGGTTGAAGAGCGTCGTGGCGTGGGTTCGTGAAAGAAACCCCTGACCCCACATTTCTCGTGTTTCGAGATCACAGGGAGACGGAGAGACAGAGAGATTTGGTGGGGAAAGACAACCACAGCAATCCTCCCTATCTCTCCGTCTCCCTGTTCAATTCTCGACGTTTTCACGGACTCGAGAGACTAATCGAGCTCCACGAGGACGGCGGTAATGTTGTCCTTGCCGCCGCGCTCGTTGGCAAGGTCTATGAATCGCTCGACAGCGTGCATCCCGCCCAATGCGATTAGCGACGGAATGTCGTCGTCCCGAAGGTACCCATGAAGCCCATCGCTGCAGAGCAAGAAGCGCAGCCGCGGAACGAGGGGGACACATCGCGTGTCCACCTCCACGTATTCGCGGTTACCGACCGCACGCGTGATGACGTTGCGATGCGGTGAACGCGCCGCTTCTTGAGGCGTGATGAGGCCTTGCTTGAGCTGCCACGCGATGAGAGTGTGATCTTCCGTCAGCTGCTCGACGTTGTCGTCCTCGACCCGATAGATGCGGCTGTCGCCCACCTGCGCCGTGACACCGTAGTCTCCCAGGACGAGCAGCGCGCTGATCGTCGTTCCCATCCCGCTCTTGTCGCGATCGATTTCGGCGATTGAGTAGACAAAGTACGTCGCCGCTTGCACCGCAGCTTCCATCAGGCGGCACGCGGCCCGCGAGTCGTCCTCGGAGAGCGGATCGACCAATTCGCGCAAGCCGCGAACCCCACGCTTTACCATGCCATACAGCGTGTCGACCGCTTCGCGGCTCGCCACCTCGCCCGCCGCATGTCCCCCCATGCCGTCGGCTACCACGTAGAGGCCCAGCTCGTCGTCGACGAAGAACGCGTCCTCGTTCGTCACACGCTTGCGACCGAGGTGCGTTCCCCCGTAGCCGGTACGGCGGAGCGGCGGAGGGGCAATGTCCCCTGCCAGGTCCATTCCGGGCTTCGTGGTCGGTCCGCCGTCGCTCGTCATCGTGGGGGCAGCGCTCCCCAGTATACCTGACCGCCGACTCCGACGTAGCCTCGCCGCGTGGCACCCAAACTCCAGCGACTCCCACTCCGGCGCCCAATCACCTTCGCCACCGCTGACGTGGCTTTGGCCACGCTGGTCCTCCTGGCCGTCGGGCTGATGATCGTCCCGCTGCCGACGTGGACGCTCGACCTGCTTTTGTCGGCGAATCTATCGGCGGCGATCGCAATCCTTCTAGTTGTCCTTTATGTGCCTGACGCAATCGGAATCGCGACTTTCCCGACGCTGCTCTTGCTCACAACGCTGTTCCGACTGGCGCTCAATGTAGCGTCCACACGGCTCATTCTTCTCCAGGCCAACGCGGGCCTGGTTATCCGGGCGTTCGGCACGTTCGTGGTGCGGGGGAACTACGTCGTCGGTGCGGTGGTCTTCCTCGTGCTGACGATCATCCAGTTCGTCGTGCTCGCG
>Ga0210409_10008589_pt1 | contig 10383 bp, 5 predicted proteins | sample IncBWH17MmetaG_FD_161649 | JGI IMG/M metagenome (GOLD analysis project Ga0210409, IMG submission 161649) | Forest soil microbial communities from Barre Woods Harvard Forest LTER site, Petersham, Massachusetts, United States - Inc-BW-H-17-M | ecosystem: Environmental > Terrestrial > Soil >...
GTCGCCGCCGTCCGCCGGCAGTTTCCCATCCTGTCCGAGATCATCGACGGCCAGCCGGTCCATTATCTCGACAACGGCGCCTCGGCGCAGACGCCCGATGCGGTGCTCGACGTGGTGCGCGCCTACGAGACGACCGGCCGCGCCAACGTGCTGCGCGGCGTGCATCGCCTGGCCGAGCGGGCGACCGAGGCCTACGAGAATGCGCGCATCGAGGTGGCGACGTTCCTCGGCGTGGCGCCGCTGGAGGTCGTGTTCACCGGCGGCTGCACGGCGGCGATCAACCTCGTCGCCTATTCCTACGGCGCGCTGCTGAAGCCGGGCGATCGCATCCTGCTGTCCGAGCTGGAACACCATTCCAACATCGTGCCGTGGCAGCTCCTGCGTTCGCGCACTGGCATCGAGCTCGACATGATCCCGGTGACGGTCGAGGGCCGCATCGACCTCGATGCACTGCCGCGCCTGCTGACGCCCCGCACCAAGCTGATCTCGCTCGCCCATGTCTCCAACGTCACCGGCGCGCTGCTCGACATCCGCGCCGTGGTCGCCCTGGCGAAGACGATCGGCGCCAAGGTGATGCTCGACGGCGCCCAGCGCGCGCCGCACGGTCCGCTCGACGTGCCCGCACTCGGCATCGATTTCTATGCCTTTGCCGGCCACAAGGCCTACGGTCCCAACGGCGTCGGCGTGCTGTGGGCCAAGGCCGAGCTGCTCGAGGCGATGCCGCCCTTCCACGGCGGCGGCTCGATGATCGGCCGCGTCACCTTCGCCGAGACGACCTGGGCGCCGCCGCCGCGCCGCTTCGAGGCCGGCACGCCGCCGATCGGGCAGGCGATCGGCCTGGGTGCCGCCTGCAAGTGGATGCGCGGGCTCGACTGGACCGCGGCCCATGCCCACGAGATGGCGCTGGTGCAGCGGCTGATGGACGGGCTGCAGAAGATCGACGGCACGCAGATCCTCGGTCCGGCCAGCCTGCAGAGCCGCTATCCCGTCGTTTCCTTCATGCTGGACGGCGTTCATCCGCACGACGTGGCGCAGACCCTCGATTCGTTCGGCGTCGCCGTGCGCGCCGGGCATCACTGCTGCCAGCCGTTGATGGATCGCTTCGATATCGACGGCACGACGCGCGTCTCGATGGCGCCCTACAACGACAACACCGACATCGACGCGCTGCTCGGCGGCGTCCAGCATGCGGCGCGCACCTTGCGATGAGCGATCAGCTCTACCAGGACCGTATCGTGGCGCTTGCCAAGGCCAAGACAGGGGCGGGCAAGTTGGCGGCGCCCACCAAATCGGCGCGGCGCGACAATCCGCTGTGCGGCGATCGGGTCACCATCGACGTCAGGCTCGACGACAAAGGCCACATCGCCGAGATCGCCCATCAGGTGCGCGGCTGCCTGCTCTGCCAGGCGTCGGCTTCGGCTCTGTCGTCGATCGCGGTCGGCCGCGACAAGGCCGGCATCGAAACCATCCGCCACGACGCCGAACGGGCGATCGGCCGTGAACAAGGCGAGGCCGCCGAGCCGTTCGCGGCCTTCACGCCGGTGAAGTCGCACAAGTCGCGGCAGGAGTGTGTCCTTCTGCCGTTCGAAGCCCTGGCCGAGGCGCTCTCGTAGTCTTCCGGACCGCGAGCGTCCCGCTCGCTCATGATCATGAGCGAGCGGGACGCTCGCGGTCCGAATGAGCATGAGAAGCGCTCCCAGTTTCGTCGCCGCAGCGCCCCGGTTGTGTCACAGTCGAAGCTCACGGTGCGCGTGCATTGACCGGGAGAGCTCATGCACCACCTTTTCTTTTCCATCGTCGCCTTGCTCGGCCTTTTCGTGGCGCCGACCCTCGCCGCCGCGCAGGATCTCGTGCTCAAGCGCGTGATGCTGTCGTCGGGCGGGCTGGGATATTTCGAATACGAAGCCACGGTCGAGGGCGACGCCACGCTCAAGCTCACCGTGTCGCTGCAGCAGGTCGACGACGTGTTGAAGAGCCTGGTGGTCTACGACGACAAGGGCGGTGTGGGCGGTCTCAGCCTGCCGGGGCGCGAACCGCTCGCCCAGGCCTTCAAGGATCTGCCGTTCGACCAGGACTCGCTCGGCTCTCCCGCCGATCTTTTGGCCACGCTGAAGGGCGCGGAGATCACGGTCGGCGGCAGCCGCGCCATCACCGGGCGCATCGTGTCGGTCCAGGACGAGACCGTCACCCTGGCTGACGGCAAGGCCACGACCAAGCGCACGCGGATCACGCTGCTCACCGATCGCGGCCTGCAGCAGTTCATTCTCGAGGACGCCGAGAACCTGCAGTTCGCCGACGCCGCCTTGCGCGACAAGGTCGCCCAGGCCTTGCTCGCCATCCAGAGCAACCGCGCCAAGGACGCGCGCACCCTCGAACTGTCGACGCGCGGCCAGGGCCAGCGCACGGTGCGCGTCGCCTATATTGTCGAGGTGCCGGTGTGGAAGGCGTCGTACCGCCTGACCCTGCCGGGCGATCCCACGGCGCCGCGGGCCGCCCTGCAGGGCTGGGCGACGGTCGAGAATCTGAGCGGCCAGGACTGGAAGGACATCGAGCTCACCCTGGTGTCGGGCCGCCCTGTGGCCTTCCATCAGGCGCTCTACGAGGCCTACTACGTCCAGCGTCCCGAGATTCCCGTCGAAGTCGCCGGGCGGCTGATGCCCGGCGTCGATCGCGGCGGCGTGGACGCCGAGCGCGCCAAGGCGGCACCGCCGCCGCCAGCGCCGGCTGGGGCGCCCCGTCCTCAGCAGGAACGCAGTCTGGCGGCGACGGCTGCTCCGCCGTCATCCACCGCCGTCGCCGCCGATCAGGTCGAGGCCACCGATGCCGCGACGCAAATCGTCTTCAAGTATCCGCGCGCCGTGAGCGTCGACAACGGCCGCACGCTCTCGATCCCGATCATCGACCGCCAGGTGCCGACTGCGCGGCTGGCGCTTTATCAGGCCGAGACGGCGGCGCGCAATCCGTTGGCCGCCATCCGGCTCAGCAACGATGGCGACAGCGGCCTGCCGCCCGGCATCATCACCCTCTACGAGCGCGACAAGGCGGGCTACGTGGCCTATGTCGGCGACGCCCGGCTGTCGGGCTTCCCGGTCGGCGAGTCGCGCCTCTTGGCCTATGCGCTCGACGAGAAGATCACGATCGAGCGCGACGCCGCTCAGACCGATCGCATCGCCAGCGGCACGATCGCGCAAGGCGCGCTCCGCCTGTCACGCGTCATCCGCCAGACCATGACCTATCGCGTGCGCGGCCCGGCCAAGGAAGCGCGGCAGCTCATCATCGTGCAACGCCGGCTGCCGGGCTGGACGCTGGTCAAGCCCGACGTCAAGACCGTGGAGCTGAGCGAGGGCAACTACCGCATCCCATTCCAGCTGCCCGGCGGCGACCAGACCCAGACCTTCGAGGTCGTGCAGGAGCAGACGCAGCAGCAGGAGCTGCGCTTGGTCGACGGCGCGGCCGACCAGATCCGGGTCTACGCCCAGGCGCGCGAGTTCGACGCCAAGACGCGGGACGCACTCACCAAGGTGTTGCAGCTCCAAGGCGCCGTCACCGACGCCCAGCGCAAGGTGACGCAAGCCGATGCCGAACGGCAGCAGATCGTCCAGGAGCAGGCCCGCCTGCGCGACAACCTCGCCCGCGTGCCGGCCAACAGCGACCTGCAGCGGCGTTATCTGGCCACGCTCGACAAGCAGGAGACCGAGCTCGAAGCGATCGCCAAGCGCCGCGCCGATGCCGAAAAGGACGTCGCGGCCGCGCGCGAGGCGTTGCGGAGTTACGTGGCGCAGCTCGGGTAGTAGGCGAAGAGAAAGGCCGTGAGGTCAAACTTTCAGTCATCCTGAGCGCAGCGAAGGATCTCATTGCCGCTTGCCACGGGCATGAGATCCTTCGCTGCGCTCAGGATGACAATTTAGCGTGGCCCTAACCTGCTCTTAGTGTTCTCACCGCATCGTCGCGCCGGAACAGATAGAGCAGCGCCCTGAGCGCCGCGCCGCGCTCCGACTGCAAATCGGGATCGCGATCGATCACCAGCCGCGCATCGTCGCGGGCGGCCTGCAGCAGTTCGGCATGGGCGGCGAGGTCGGCCAGCCGCATGTCCGGCAGGCCGCTCTGGCGCGTGCCCAAAAGCTCGCCGGCGCCGCGCAGGCGGAGATCCTCCTCGGCGATGCGGAAGCCGTCTTCGGTTTCGCGCATGATGGCGAGCCGGGCCTTGGCGGTCTCGCCGAGCGGTTGGGCGTAGAGCAGCAGACAGGTCGACTTTTTGGCACCGCGGCCGACCCGGCCGCGCAGCTGGTGAAGCTGCGCCAGCCCGAAGCGCTCGGCATGCTCGACGATCATGACCGTGGCGGCCGGCACGTCGACGCCGACCTCGATCACCGTCGTGGCGACCAGTACCGACAGGCGCCCGTCGGCGAACGCCGCCATCGTTGCCTCGCGTTCGGCGCCCTTCAGCCGGCCATGCAGCAGGCCGACCTTGCCGGGGAAGCGCGCGCTCAACTGGCCGAAGCGTTCCTCCACATTGGCGAGGTCGACTTCCTCCGATTCCTCGATCAGCGGGCAAACCCAATAGACGCGCCCGCCCGCCGCGATCTGGCGGCCGACACCGTCGACGACTTCGCCGATGCGCTCCAAGGGGATGGTGCGGGTGTCGATGGGCTGCCGGCCGGCCGGTTTCTCGATGAGCTTGGAGACGTCGAGGTCGCCGTAGGCCGCGAGCATGAGCGTGCGCGGGATGGGCGTGGCGGTCATGACCAAGAGATCGACGGCATGGCCCTTGGACGACAGCGCCATACGCTGGTGCACGCCGAAGCGATGCTGCTCGTCGATCACGGCCAAAGCGAGGTCGGCGAACTCGACCTCCTCCTGGACCAGCGCATGCGTGCCGACCACCAGATGGATCGAGCCGTCGGCCAGGCCTTTGAGCGTCTCCTTCTTCTGCTTCTGGCTATCGCGGCCGGTGAGCAGCGCCAGGCGCACGCCGGCGGCCTCGGCGAGCGGCGCCATGGTGGCGTGATGCTGGCGGGCCAAAAGCTCGGTCGGCGCCATGAGGGCCGCCTGGGCGCCGGCCTCGACGCCGATCAGCATGGCGAGGAAGGCGACCACGGTCTTGCCACTGCCAACATCGCCCTGCAGCAACCGGATCATGCGCTCGGGCTTGGCCAGGTCGGCCTCGATCTCGCCGACCGCGGTGTGCTGGCTCAGCGTCAGTTCGAACGGCAGCGCCGCCAAGGTCAACTTGCGCAGGCGGCCGTCACCCTTGGTGGCATGCCCGGCGATGCTGCGGTTGTGATGGCGGACCAGGGCGATCGCGAGCTGGCTTGCTAAAAGCTCGTCGAAGGCGAGGCGAGCGCGTGCCGGATGCATCGGCGAGAGGTCGGCCTCCTCGGCCGGCGCATGCGCCCGGGCGAGCGAGGATTTCCAATCGGCCCAGCGATTGCGCGCGAGATACGCCGCGTCCTGCCATTCGGTTAGCGCCGGCGCGCGCTCGACCGCCGCGGCGATCGCCTTCTGCATCGGCCGCTGGGTGAGGCCGGTGGTCAGCCCATAGACCGGCTCGACACGCAGGATCGAGTCGCGTTGGTCGAGCGGCACGACGTGGTCGGGGTGCGTCATCTGCACCTCGCCCTGGTAGAGGTCGACCTTGCCGCTCACCACCCGGACTTCACCCACGGGCAGCAGCTTCTTCAGGTAGTCCTCGCGGCCGTTGAAGTAGGTGAGGCAAAGCCTCCCGGTCTCGTCGCTGCACCAGACGCGATAGGGCTGGCGCGGATTGCGCGGCACCAGGTGTTCGTCGACGGTGACGGTGAGGGTGGCGATCTCGCCCGCCTTGGCTTTGGCGACCTCGGGTGCGTTGCGGCGGTCGACCACGGCGAAGGGCAGGTGCCAGAGCAGGTCGACGACCAGGGGCCCAGCGAGCTTCTCGACGAGCTTGCCCCAGCGCGGCCCGATTCCGGGCAGCGATGTCACTTGGGCGAACAGGGGCGTGAGGCTCTGCGGACGCATGGATGCTAGGCTTTCGGGCCGCGTGACTTCGCCATCGCCGCCGCCTATATGCTACGCCCCTTTTCGGGCCGGACCTGGGGAAAACATGGCAGGCGAGGCGGATCTCGAGACAAGGCGCAAGCGTTTGCTCTATCGCAGCGTCTACCGCGGCAACAAGGAGAACGACATCCTCCTTGGACAATTCGCGCGTGCCGAGATCGCCACGTTCGATGCCGCCGAGCTCGATCAGTACGAGCGCCTGCTCGCGGCGGGTGACAACGACATCTTCGACTGGGTCTCGGGCCAGGCCGCAATCCCCCCCGAGGCCGATACCCCGGTGCTGCGCAGGCTCTTGGCGTTTCGCGTGAGGTTTTAGGGCATGGCTTCGTCGGCTGAACTCTTTGCTGATTCAAATACCTCCCTACGCGCAAGCGTGGGGAGGTGGCCCGAAGGGCCGGAGGGGTCATGCTCTTTGTCGATGCCCCATGACCCCTCCGTCCGCTGCGCGGACACCTCCCCCCGCTTCGCGCGGGGAGGACCAGAAGAATGCGCGCCCCTCCACCCATGAAGTCGCTTGCCGAAACCCTGGCGGCCCTCCACCGCAAGCCCGGCCGCTGGACCGTCGCCGGACTGCCGGAGGGCGCCGATTCGCTGGCGCTGGCCGAGCTGGCGCGCACCACCGGCGGGCAGGACATCCTGCACGTGGCGCGCGACGGCCAACGCCTGGAGCGGCTGCAGGACGGTCTGCGCTTTTTCGCGCCCGAGCGCGAAGTGCTGGTCTTCCCGGCCTGGGACTGCCTGCCCTACGACCGCCTGTCGCCGCATCCCGACATCGTGGCCGAGCGGCTCGAGACCCTGGCTCGGCTGGCCGCGCCCAAGAAGCCCGGCACGCCCGCGCGCATCGTGCTGGCGTCGGCAGGGGCTGCCCTTCAGCAGGTGCCGCCGCGCAGCCTCTATGCCGAGGCAGCGGTTGTGCTGCGCAAGGGACAGACCCTCGACGTCGCTTGGCTGACCAAATTCCTGGGCGAGAACGGCTACGGCCGGTCGGAGACCGTGATGGAGCCGGGCGAGTTCGCTGTTCGCGGCGGCCTGGTCGATCTTTTTCCGCCCGGCACCGCCGAGCCGCTGCGCCTCGACCTGTTCGGCGACACATTGGAGGCGATCCGCTCGTTCGACGCCATGAGCCAGCGCTCGACCGGCATGCGCGACGAGGTCGTCGTGCTGCCGGTGAGCGAGGTGCTGCTGACGAAGGACAGCATCGCGCGCTTCCGCGGCGGCTATCGCGCGCTGTTCGGCAATGTCGCCGGCGACGACATCCTCTACGAGGCCGTGTCGGCCGGTCAACGCCATGTCGGCATGGAACACTGGCTGCCGCTGTTTCACGAGCACCTCGAAACGCTGCTCGACTATTGCCCGGCAGCGATCGTGACGGCCGACCACCAGATCGCCGAGGCCTTGCAGGCGCGGCACGAGCTGATCACCGACTACTACGACGCCCGCCGCAAGACCAGCGGCAAGGGCGGCATGAGCGGCGGCGCCGACTACAAGCCGGTGCCGCCCGAACGCCTCTACCTCAAGCCGTCGGAGTGGGAGCGGCTTCTGGCGGGTCACACGGCCGCACAATTCACCAGCTTCGATGGCGCCCCCGATGCGCCGAACACGATCGACCTCCACGGTCGCCGTCACGAGGGCTTTGCCCAGGCGCGCATGGCGCAGGGCGTCAATCTGTTCGACAAGGTCGCCGAGCATGTGAAGGCCGCCAACGCCGCCGGCCGCCGGGTCGTGATCGCAGGTTACACCGAGGGCTCGGCGAGCCGCCTGCAGCACCTCTTGCAGGAGCATGGCGCCACGACGCCGGTCCCGGTGCCCGATCAGGCGACCGTGCTCGGCCTGCCACCGGGCGCGGTCGGCGTCGCTGTCTGGTCGCTCGAGCATGGCTTCGTGCTGGATGGACTAGAAGTCATCGGCGAGGAGGACATTTTAGGCGACCGCCTGTCGCGTCCCGCCAGGAAGCGCCGCCCCTCGGAGCGCTTCATCGCCGAGGCCTCAGCGCTCAGCGACGGCGACCTGGTCGTGCATCGCGAACATGGCGTGGGCCGTTACGAGGGCCTTATAACGCTGGAAATCCAGAACGCGCGCCACGACTGCCTGCGGCTCACCTACGAAGGCGGCGACAAGCTGTTCGTGCCGGTCGAGAACATCGACGTGCTCAGTCGCTACGGCGCGGGCGACGAGGCGGCCCAGCTCGACCGCCTGGGCGGCGTCGCCTGGCAGTCGCGCAAGGCCAGGTTGAAGCAGCGCATCGCCGACATGGCCGACCGGTTGATCAAGATCGCCGCCGAACGCGCCATCCGCCGCGGCGAGACGATGAGCCCGCCCGACGGCCTCTACGAGGAGTTCTGCGCCCGCTTCCCCTATGCCGAGACCGACGACCAGCTGCAGGCGATCTCCGACGTCCTCGAGGACATGTCGTCGGGCAAGCCGATGGACCGTCTGATCTGCGGCGATGTCGGCTTCGGCAAGACCGAAGTGGCGTTGCGCGCGGCCTTCGTCGCCGCCCTCTCGGGCAAGCAGGTGGCGGTGATCGGCCCCACGACCCTGCTGGCCCGCCAGCATCACCGCACCTTCATCGAGCGCTTCCAGGGCCTGCCGGTCCGCATCGGCCGCCTGTCGCGCCTGGTCGGCGCCAAGGAAGCCAGGGCCACCCGGCAGGCGATGAAGGAGGGCATGCTCGACATCGTGATCGGGACCCACGCGCTCCTGGCCAAGAGCGTCGAGTTCAAGGATCTCGGCCTGCTGATCGTCGACGAGGAGCAGCATTTTGGCGTCGCCCACAAGGAGCGGCTGAAGGAGCTGCGCGCCGATGTCCATGTGCTGACGCTCACCGCCACGCCGATCCCGCGCACCCTGCAGCTCGCTCTGACCGGCGTGCGCGACATGAGCCTGATCGCCACGCCGCCGGTCGACCGCCTGGCCGTGCGCACCTTCGTCACGCCATTCGACGGCGTCACGATACGCGAGGCCTTGCTGCGCGAACAATATCGCGGCGGCCAGACCTTCTATGTCTGCCCGCGCATCGAGGACCTCGCCCAGGTCGCGGTCGAGCTGCGCGAGCTGGTGCCCGAGATCCGCATGGCCATGGCGCATGGCCGGTTGGCGCCGACGGCGATCGAGAACACCATGCAGGATTTCGTCGACGGCAAGTTCGACGTGCTGCTGTCGACCAACATCGTCGAATCGGGGCTCGACATCAGCAACGCCAACACCATGGTGATCCACCGCGCCGACATGTTCGGCCTGGCCCAGCTCTACCAGCTCAGGGGCCGCATCGGCCGCGGCAAGACGCGGGCCTATGCCTATCTCACCGTGCCGCCGGGCCGCGCCTTGAACGAGGCGGCGTCCAAGCGGCTCGAAGTCATGCAGACGCTCGATACGCTGGGCGCCGGCTTCCAGCTCGCCAGCCACGACCTCGATATCCGCGGCGCCGGCAACCTTTTGGGCGAGGAGCAGTCGGGCCACATCCGCGAAGTCGGCATCGAGCTCTACCAGCAGCTCCTCGAGGAGGCGGTCGCGGCGGCGCGCGGCCGGGCGCACGAGGCGGAACAGTCGGACTGGTCGCCGCAGCTCAATCTCGGCATCCCCGTGCTGATCCCGGAGGAGTACGTCGCCGACCTCTCGGTGCGCATGGGTCTCTATCGCCGCATCGGTGCGTTGGCCAACCAGGGCGAGATCGATTCCTTCGCCGCCGAGTTGGTCGACCGCTTCGGCAAGATGCCGGCCGAGGCGGAGTTCCTGCTGAACACGGTGGCGCTGAAACTGCTGTGCCGCGCCGCCGGCGTGGACCGCATCGACGCCGGCGAAAAGGCTGTCGTGGTGTCGCTGCACGACAACAAGTTCGCCCGGCCGGAAAGGCTGATCGACTGGCTGCAGAAGAACGCGCCGCTGGTCCGCCTCAGGCCCGACCACCGCGTGATCGTGCAGCGCGTTTGGCCCGACGAGCGCCAGCGGCTTTCCGGCGTGACCTCGATCGTCTCTTCGCTGGCGAAGCTCGCGGCTTGAGCAGGGGCCCCTTTATGAGTGGCAGGACGGCGCGCTCGGCACAGCGCAGCAGCCAGTCGCTGAGCCGCGTGTCGCCCGAGGCCCGCGCCAGAGCCACGGCGCCGACCGCCAGGATCGCCGCCACCGTGGCATCGGCATCGAGCTTGCGCTTCTTGCTTCGCGCCAGCTCGGCAATCGTCGCGTAGAGGACGTTGGCGTAGGCCAGCCGGGCGGCCAGCGGTGCGCGGGCGACGTCGCCGGGCAGGGCAGCCAGGGTGCAGCCCTGGACGGTGGCTGCGAGCTCCGCCTTGTCGAGATAGGCCTTTAGCACTGCCGGCGGCTCGCCGGCCCGCAGCCGGCTCAGCAGCC